>Ga0181534_10000684_pt1 | contig 23565 bp, 16 predicted proteins | sample PEATcosm2014_Bin_37_FD_119758 | JGI IMG/M metagenome (GOLD analysis project Ga0181534, IMG submission 119758) | Peatland microbial communities from MTU Mesocosm Facility, Houghton, MI, USA - PEATcosm2014_Bin17_10_metaG | ecosystem: Environmental > Terrestrial > Soil > Wetlands > Peat | place...
GGACTGTTTCCATGACGCCTGTGCTTCACTCGAGGCGTGTTGCAAGTCGCAGCCGCCGCAGCCAAAAGGGCGAGCGTACGCACATGGCGGCACTACTCGCTGGTTGCTCGCCTCGACAACCTCCGACGCCTCGCCACGCAGGAACTTCTTGTTGGTTTCGCTAATCGTTACGCGGACGAGCTCACCGGGCAACGCGTGGCGCACAAAAACTACGCGGCCATCCTCGAGACGACCCACGGCGCCTCCCGTGGCGGGCCGTTCGACTCGAATTGGCTCGGTTACGACGCCGTTTAGGGATTCGAGCACTAACGGAGCCTACTTACGTTCCTTAACGTCATCGAACTGTGCCCAGTCAAAGTCACAGGACCTTTCTATAGTGACGTGGTGTCACCAGGTCTGAATTTCTATGTTGGCGAATCTCTCCAAACACTCTGCGAGGCATTCGCTGGACAACTTCACCAACCAAGTGATGACGTGCTCGATCCCGTTTGGACCGTACTTCCCTCATCGGCTCTTCGTCAGTGGCTCGACGCCAATCTTTCCCTTACGCCAACGCCGTCGTCCATCGACGACGGCATCACGGCAAATCTCCGTTATCTCTTTCCAACCGAACTCGTGCGCAATGTCGAACAGCTAGCTCTACGGGCCAATGGACAATCTTGGACTGATTGGAGCACCGAAGCTCTGACGCTGCGCATTCTTCGCCTCCAGAGCCAATCAAGTCACGGAGTGGACTTCTCCAAGGCGCGCGCTCAAGCCGAAAGTATCGATGAGATTGCTCGGTGGCGACCCGAATTAATTAATGATCTCCAAAATCAACTTGTCACCGCGGAAATCCGAAGCGTCATTGAGGCGCTCGGCCTCGTCAACGACGGACCCACGATCCAGTCTCGTCAAGTGCGAGAGATACTCGAGTCGTCTGTAGCCATTGATCTACCTCCACGACTCGTAATATTTGGGCTAGCCAACGTTCCAGGTGGTGAAGGTTTCACCTCGTTGGTTGCAGCGCTCAGTTCTCGCTGTGCCGTTGATATCTTCGTGCCGGCGCCGTCGATATCAGCAGTTCGAGACCGTCTTGAAACCAATCATGTAGGGACAGACGACTTCTCACGACTCTCATGGACTCGCGAGGCTGATGAGGCATTCGCGCTGTGGACGTTGCTCGCGCCCGACAAAGATCGTTGGCATCTTTTAGAACCCTCACACGCTGTGTCGACATCTCTTCTTTCGAAGTTTCAACAATATGTACGCGGACGAAGTCACGACGACGTAACGTCACTTGATGCTTCGGTACAAGTAATCGGCTGTATTGGTAACGCGCGACAATGCGAACAATTGCGAGACGCTCTCTTTGAAATTTTGGGCGGTGGCGACATCAAACCCCACGAAGTGCTCGTAGTAAGTCCTGACCTTGGCTCCTTTGAGCCCTTGCTCGATTGCTACTGGAACTATCCCGCGAGCACCGGCAATGATGAGCTTCGATTGCCTCGTCTTCGTTATGAAGTTACCGAGCATTCCTCCCAACAACTCGCTAATCGTCTTGGTGCTTCAATTGCTCTGTTGCACCTGATCGGAAATTACGACACGTTAGAGCAGATGCAACACTTTTTGGCTTTTCCGAGCGTCGCAAGTGCCCTGAAACTTGAGTTTGAAGATCTGCAACGTCTCTGGCAACTTGCTCGAGATGGTCACCTTGCTTTTGGCGTGACGGCCCGCCAACGAGAAGCGCTAAGCGTCTCGCAGTACAAGCCCGCCAACACGGGTGACGTTGACGCGGGGACCTGGGAACGAATTGTTGACCGCGTCGCTCTCGCCACTCTGCTCCCGAACGAATCGACATGGCAAGAACTGAGCGATGACGCGCCGCAACCAATGTCTCGTCGGGTCGTGGGTTGGCCGCTCGGCGAAGCCACTGATGCCAGCTTGTTGGCCAAAGTAGCGCCCCTCCTTCGCTTGCTGGAACTCGAGGCGCCACGGCGCACGAGTTCGGCACGACAACCACTCACTTTTTGGCTCGAAACCTTGCGCAACTGGATGCGCGAGCTCTCGCTCCACGATGGCGACGACTCATTCGAGCTAGCACTTTCTCGCCTCGAAACGTTATTCACCAACGCGTCAGAAGATCTTGCTCGCGTTTCGTTGTCGTTTTCTGAGTTTCAACAATTTTGGCAATCACTCGACGACCAGCGAACGCAGCCTCGAGTTTTTGGCCGCGGCGGTGTCGTCGTTTCCGATCCTTCAAGCATGCCCTTCGCTCCCTACAAAGTGATTTGCGTCATGGGTTTTGACGAAGACAAAATTTTTCCCGCTCCCCTTCCTCGTCCCGCCATGCGAGAGCGGCGATTGGGCGATCCCGACCAACGTCGTGCCCTGCTTGGCGCCTTGCTCGCCGCAACATTGTGTGCGACGGAGCGATTGATCATTACTTGGAATGATCGCAGTGACGAGACCGGTCGCAGCATTCGGCCGTCGATTGCACTCGATGAATTCTTGGACGCCCTGCAAAACCTGACGCAGGCAACTACCAAGGAACTGGTTCGCCAAGGTCCTCGTCACGCCTTTGTTGCCTCAGTTGGCGCACCGCGTGTCTTTGATACCCGAATTCGTTCGCTCGCCTCGATGAATCTCACGACGCTCGACGAGCCTTCTCCAAGGTTGCACGATGCCACCATCGTCTCTCTCAGTCAGCTCCGGACGTTTCTTCGCGATCCACTCGCTCAGTTCATTCGCGCCGGCCTCCAATCAATGGTGCCGGAACAGATTGAAGACGACGCTAGTTACCCCCGTATCTCGCCCGGTACCCTCACGCTTTATCAGCTTCGTGAACAGTACGTACGCCGGGTCAGCAAACTCCTTCCTGAAGCGAGCAGCTTTAACGACGTCAATAGTGACGACCACGATTTTTCTCGGCGAGCCGCATTATTGAACAACGAAGTGCGAAGTGACGAACGCTACGCCGGTGACATTCCGACGTTGCTCTGGTCTTCAGAATTCAAAACCGATCTATTAAATCTTTTCGCCTTTAATGACATGCACGATGCTTGTGAATTCGAACGTTGGGAGAACGACGACCAAGCAAGTACGTTGCTGAGTTTCGATAATTCGCGACTCAGCATATCGGTGTCACATAACGATGAACTCAACGTACAGCGCGATTCCTCTTGGATCTGGCGAGATGTCGAAGACCCAGATGTTGATGCAACATCTACCGATCTCTGTACCCGTCACGTGGTTCCGAGCCCATTGACGAACTCACGACTCGCACGAAATGTCCTTCTTTACGCACTCGACGTAACGATCCTGAAGGCACTTTTTCCCGGGAGTCGTTGTTCAACCGTGGCCACTTTTCTTCCCGATCGAATTGAGCCCTACGCTAGCGCCCAAGGAATCGTCCCCTCGGGGGAGTTCCAGCTCAATCCCGCTTTCGTTCTCCGTTTCGAAGGTACACGCGAAGACGCCGTGTTGTCGCTGGTGACGCTCCTGCAGCTCTACGAACAAGCTAGCGAACGACCAATCCCTCTCTTTCGCGCTACGAACGCGGCGGCCACATTGACGGGCCTTTTTCGGAATGCCCATGACTTCTGGGCATCGCACGACGGTGAGCGCGGGGATAGTACAACAACGTCGAGTCAAATGTTCTTTGACGTACCTTTCGAGAATTTGCGGGAACTCTCGCCCGACGAACCGTTTCCCTTCACGTCAGAGCTCACGAGAATTTTCGGCCCACTGTCCTTTGCAAGAATCACTCCGACGAAGCGTCCGATTGGCCCCCGATTTGCGAGCCTCAATACGAAGTATGCCGACCGTCAAGCCAAAAGCGTTGTCAACTTCGCTCCATTGATTTCGAAAAATGACTCGGGGCAGCGTTAGTGGCCAAAGCCTTCGATCCTTTCACGACGCCAATCAGCGCGATCGACGATGTCCTTTTGTTGTCGGCAAGTGCGGGAACCGGTAAAACCTGGATGGTCACCCACCTCGCAGCACGTTGGCTCATTGAAGAGCCCCACCATGAAGCCAGTCAGGTATTGCTCGTAACTTTTACGAAAAACGCCGCCAGTGAATTGAAATATCGTTTGCGCGAGCGTGTCATTGAATTCGGTGAGGTCCTGCGTGCGCTGACATCCGACGTTGGAAGTCGCCACGCCATCAATCCTCTTCGAACCCCTCAGCAATGGGATGAGCTAATGAATTCCTCGTGGGTTCAGGGTCTCCAACGTTCCTACGGCCCAACGAATCTTTCGGATATGCTCGTCCGCCAGCTCCGGGTGCTTCAGACGCTCGACGACGCCAATGCTCGAACCTTGCACTCATTTGCTTCCCTCGTCGGACAAAGCAATGAACGAGAAGCACAATCCTCAAATCAGATCTTCGAACGTGCGGTTGCGTTGTCGATAACGGATTTCGCCCGCTCGCAACCTGACGCACTCCAACTACTTATGCAGAGTCTCCAGGGTAAAGGCACCGCCAAGAGCGCGACCAAACTTTCGAGAATGCTGCAAAGCGCGCTGGCCGCGACGAGTTCGGTTGGCGGATCTCGGTTCGACAAAGTGGCCTACATACCAAACGAAGCTCCGAGCGACGTCGTGACGACGGCTTTGTCACTCGTGCGCGACTCTGAACGAGTAGCGCAACGAATCGAAGAGTTCGAAAGAGTCATTAGCTTTGACAGCCTCATTGCTGATCTTTATCAACAGACGCTCGACGACGATGGTTCCCTGGTCGAACGGATGCGTCGCCACTTTGGACTCGTACTCGTCGACGAATTTCAAGATACCGACGTCGTGCAATGGGATATCTTGACGTCCCTCTTTCGTAGCGGTCCCTCGCCCGTTCCCGTGATAGCGGTGGGCGATCCCAAGCAGGCCATTTACAGTTTCCGTGGCGGCGATGTCACGGTTTTCCAAAAACTCGAACAGCACGTGGCAACGTGTGATCGCTGTGCCACGCACGAGCTTCAGCTCAATTATCGCTCACAGGGACACCTTCTTCAACAACTCAACAGTCTCTTCGAAATTGGTGGCGACACCGGATGGGTCTTTTCCAGTGGCGACGACTTGCCTCTCGTCCATTACGTGTCCGTCTCGCCGAGCGCCCATCACAATAATGATGATGGTTCGTTTGAAATTCGTGACATCGTTCATGATGGCGAAGAAAAAACGAACCAACAAGGAACGGTTGCCGTTCTCATTAACGACGTCGTTCGTACGGTGATGGCTTTGCTTGATGATGCGTCAAGTCAACGCGTAGATCCCGAGGAAATTGCCATCCTTTGTCGAGGTGGTTGGTTCATAGAACTGCTCGCCGAAAAACTGGAGCGAGCCAACATTCGAACCGTAACGGTGAGATCGCTTCCAATCTTTGAGGCCGAAGCCGCGCGACAGATCCGTTGGCTTCTATGGGCTCTGTGTGAACCGACCAATGTTCGACGTACCAACTTGTTAGCTGCTACTTGGTTTCGCCACCACGAACATGAGGCCCTCTCAAAGCTCGCTCGAACGCTCGAACTTGAAAGTGTCAGCAGTTTTCAGCGACGACTCCTCGATGGGCCGACGATGGCAGAGGTGCTGGCTACCAGCACTGGTCAACGCAACTGGACCGATCTAGAACACGTGCTGGAACTCATGGGTGAGAATTTCACGTTGGGTGCCACGCCCCAGGAGGCATTTGAGTGGATAGAAGAACGGATGCGCGAAAGCCAGCAATTTAATAATGGCGAAGCGGTGCAACGTCGAATCGAAAGTTCTGAAGGTGCGGTGCGCATCATGACGATTCACGCAGCCAAAGGAATGGAGTTTCCGGTTGTATTAGTGCCTCAGATTGAACGTTCGAGCAAGAATCCATCCAACGGTGTCACATCATGGACGAATGGATCACAACGCGTCATCGACACCGCCAGTTTGGTAAGCAACGATGCGCCGTTGGACCCTCGCGCCGCACGTTCTTCACGTGACGAAACCCGTCGACTCATCTACGTGGCCCTCACCAGGGCCGAACGACGACTCATTGCGTGGCGAAGCGATTTGGATAAACACCGAGTCGGTGCCGACGAACCTGTCGCAAGCGTCCTCGGTACGGAGAGAGAAGTCACGGCACTCAACCAGTGGCGACTACTCACCGACGCGATGCGCGAAGAAACCCGCGTAACTTCGTCTCTGGGAAGAGCAATTCCCACTTGGACCGAAGTTCGTACGAGTGAATTTTTCGAGACGCCGCTCAAGCGAGCGAGCAATCCCTCCTCGTACGTGTCGTCTCCCAGTCCCGTGCCAATACTTTCTGAGCAATTGCGGCGGTGGTCGTACTCCGCGCTGGCACTACATAACACCGCCCACGCCTCTAGCGACGTTGACGATGGACGCGCTCCCTATGACTCTGGCGCCTACGCCGAAGACAATGAGGATGAGGCCACATTGGTCGCGAACGCCGGGGACGATGCCTTTGGTGAACTTCGCGGTCCCGTGCTCGGCAACGCCATCCACGAAATTTTCGAAAGGGTCGTTGGCCACGTACCCAGTTCCAGCGACGAAATAGACGCTCTGGTCATCGAAACCCTCGGGAAATATCGTCTCAGCACTGCCGATGATTTCGATCTCAATCACGTTGTTATTGACTCGATGCGTCGACTCCTCACACGCTCAATGGGCATTCTCTTTGACGGTGTCAGTCTTGATTCGTTTTATGGCCTTCGTCCTAAGCGCGTGACGTCGGAGATGCGATTCACGTTGCCGCTTCGCGGAACTCATGAAGAAGGGTTCGACCGGCTACGAGGCATCGGCGCACTAGTCGTTGCGGGAGACCCCGAAGGTCCCTATCGCAGTTTTTTTGAAGACATCGCCAACACCTCGGTAGTTGAGCCTCGCCTGCTTGAGGGATTTCTCACCGGCAGCATTGATCTCGTCGCCCGAGTGGGAACCGGAGCAGACCAACGATTTGTCATCGTGGACTACAAGACGAACGTTTTGAAGGTCAGTGACGACTACGGAGCTTCAAACCTTATTCCTGAGATGGTTATGTCCGGCTACCCCTTGCAGGGTCTCTTGTACAGCGTCGCGCTTCATCGATTCTTAAAAACGCGGCTTCGCCACTACGTCCCGAGTCAACACCTCGGTGGAATGACCTATTACTACGTACGCGGTGCAGCGAACGCGGCCAATAACCCCGACGCCGGACTGGCCAATTGGAAGGTGCCGGCGGACGTGGTGGTGAGCGTCTCGGACTACTTAGCAAACGGGCCAGCATGAACGAACTCGGTACTCTCTTTTCCTCCAACCCCACTTGGTCACTTCTGTTCCACGAACAAGATCGCATGCTCGTGGAATCCATGATTCGCCTTGCTTCGCGCGAAGGACTTGAGGTTTCTACACTCGTGGAACAAAGTAACGCCATGCTGGCGCTGCTCTTGCTCACCAAGTCCGTACGTCTCCAGCACGTGGCACTCGCTCTTGATGAAACCGAATTGGACGTTCTTCTAACGGATCAACTTTGGACCTACGACAATGAATTTGGTCAACGCGAACTCGCGCCACAAAAACCAGAGGTCCACGTTCTTCGCGACGCCCTTTCAAGCCTTGCCCGGAGTGCACCAGGGATTATTGAAACAAGTCATTTCGGTGACGAATTGGCAGCCTTTGGCCCGATGGTCGTTCTGAGCCACATTGAAGACCAAGCGACTTTCGTTGCCATTCGTCGTTACGCAATTGCTGAACAATATGTCGCACTTCGTCTGCTCGACCTCGTTCCCACCGCGTCCAGTTCAATTCTTTTTGAGTTGCAACAACAGACGAGCAGCGACGCCGGTGCTTCGTTGGTCGCTGAAGATCAGCAGCACTTTATTGAACGCGCACTTCAGTACCCCGTCACCGTTCTTACGGGTGGCCCGGGTACCGGCAAGACCACCGCCATTGCCAACTTGCTCTCGTTACTTATTACGCGACACCAGGGCGCTGCGATCAATCGTCCCCTTCGTGTAGCGCTGTGCGCTCCAACCGCAAAGGCAGCGGTACGGATGCGTGAAGCCATCGACGCCGCACTCGAGACGTCGCACGAGCCAGAGAGCATTGCGCTGGCCTTAGCAATTGATGAGCGGAGCGGTTCGGTGCATCGGCTACTCCGTATTCAACCGGACAACTCTCGATCGGCATCACCGGTCCTCGCGGACCTCGTCATTGTTGACGAGGCGTCGATGTTGGAATTTGGTCTACTCGAACAGTTGCTGCGAAGTTCCGAAAATGCGCACGTGATATTGGTGGGTGATCCCAATCAACTGGCATCCGTCAACGTGGGCGCTGCCCTTCGCGACATCATTGATTCGGCCAGTGACGCATTGCTCGCCGATCAAATTACTCGACTGCAGACGAATTATCGAAGCGGTGGCGAGCTCGTCGCACTTGCGAAGTGCATCAACGACGGAGATAGCGCCGGCTACAGAAGCGTCCAAGTGCAACATCCCGAACTCATACGACGTGTCGCTCGACACAGTGACCTTCTCAAAGAGGTCTGTGAACAAGCGCGGGAACTTTTCGACACCGCCCGCCACGACGAACAACGAGCCTTGGAAATCTTGCGAGAGCGAACCATGTTGTGCGCCACACGAAGTGGCGTTGGATCGGTGCAGTGGTGGAGAATGAGAATCACTCGAGAGCTGCGCCGGTTCGGTTGGAATGACAGCAATTCTCGACGATTTGCCGTCGGCACACCGCTCCTTATTACGGCCAACGAAGCCGCTTTCACGGGTTCAACGTCAACGCTCTACAACGGCGACGTTGGGATAGTGAGCGAAGGCGTTGAAGGACCCCACGTGCTTTTTGGACCATCGGAACATCCTCGTTCGAGACAAATTGAATCGATCGACCAGGCGGAACCAGCGTGGGCTCTTACCATCCATAAGTCACAAGGCAGCGAATACGACGACGTCGTCATTTCCCTACCCGATTACGACGCGCCCCTTTTGACTCGTGAGCTGTTGTACACCGCCGTCACGCGAGCAAGAAAGCGCGTCACCATCATTGGTAGCGATGAACTCTTGGAGCGGGCGCTCGGGCGACGTATTTCTCGCGTGAGCAGTCTCAAGGAACGCGTACGCGCACTGCACGAAAAGTCTCTCGCGGCGTCAACTTCGTTCAGGCGCTAATCGGTCGAGAAATTTGTCGACGAGCACAAGTGCACGCTCTCGAGCGAGAGGTGTCTCGTCGCGGGTGAGCGCCAGAAGCTCTTCCGTGTCAATCCCTAGTGAACGAACTTCTTCGTCGCCCACCGCGAGCCACTGCGCTAATTGAACGTCGTCGATTTCGGGGTGGAATTGCACACCAACGTGGTTGCCTATGGCGAAGGCTTGAACCGCGCGCGGAGAGAGCGCCCAGACTTCAGCTTGGGGAGGCAAACTGCAAACATCGAAGTGATATTCGAACCAGGGTCCTTCCGGAAATTCTTGTTCCTCCGCCGCTTCGATGCGGTACCAGCCCACTTCGGGCTCGAGCGACGGCGAGACCGTTCCACCAAAGGCCCGACAGAGCGCTTGAGCGCCAAAACAAATACCGAGTATCGGTACGCCGGCTTCGTCCGCCTGTTCAATCAACCGCAGCTCGCGGCCGAACCACGCCGCCTCGACGGCTTCGTCGTACACCGCGTGCTTGGAACCAAGTATGACGAGATAGTCATATCCTTCGAGCGCAGGTGTCGGTGACGACGCGTCCAGCATGTAGGTATCAAATGCCACGTCTCGAACCAGTAGGGCCTCACCAATGAGTCCTGCGTTGTCTTCGAGGTGGTGGCGAATCACGAGGGCTTTGCTCATGGGCAACAGGCTAGGGACGCTCACCGACCTCGAAGCATTAACCCTCGGGAAGTGACCAGCCCATCGACTTCGCTATCTCTTTGCACGTCGGACACAGCGGAAACTTGCGCGGGTCTCGACCGGGCACCCAGACCTTCCCGCACAGCGCCGTTACTGGTGTCGCGTTGATTTGGCCCTCGACAACAGAATTTCCGAGCGGCACGAAATCGCCCTTTTTCGGGGTGTAGCCCTCGAGAACGATGTGCGTAAATCGATCGTGATCGCCCTCATCGAGTTCGATGGATGAGGAAACTATTTGTTCGGTGTCGGGCGACAAACTCACGCTCCCAACCCTACTGACACGTCGGTATCGTTGAAAGGGTCATGCCCCGTCGTCGCCCTCATCGAGCCTCCACGCACTCGTCAGGGCCCGTCTCGTCGCATTTCAAACGAGACGGCACGCCTAAGAATTCCTATCGAACGCAACAAGAAGCGCGTTCCAGCGCACAATTAGCCTGGACCCTCGATGGCGTCGAACTCGACACTTACCGTTGCGACTACTGCCATCAGTGGCATATGGGTAAGCGATTTCGAGAGGATTAGATATCCGTACGTTGGTAAGGCATGATTACTACAGCGAAACGAAAGGTACCCACCATGGGAGTCAATGCTTACATCCTCATTCAGACTGAAGTCGGCAAGTCAGAAGATGTCGTCATTGCTGCGCGTTCGGTGCCCGGCGTAACGGCGGTCAATGAAGTCACGGGACCCTACGACGTCATTGTGCAGTGCGGTTCCGACAGTGTCGACGATCTCGGCAAGCTCGTCGTGAGTGCCATCCAAAAAGTTCCCGGCATCACGCGCACACTCACGTGCCCCGTCGTCAACGTTTAACCAAGCGCTCCTGACGCTTGAAGAGCGTCAATTCGTTCACTCGTCAGTCCCCACGCCCTCAGACCTTCGCGCGTTCCTGATCCCGGCGTCGTCGGTGCCCGTCTAACGGCTCCCGGCGTTTTCGAAAAACGCGGTGCCGGTGAAGGTTGCAGCGTCTCGCCGCCCTGGAAAACTCCCCGCACCACGTTGTGTTCGTGTTGTGCCGCTTCTCTAGGTGACAGTACGGGCGACACGCACGCATCAGTGCCTTTAAATACCTCGGTCCACTCGTCACGAGTCTTGGTGGCAAAAATCACGGCAAATCGCGCCTTCATGTTTGGCCATTCGTTGCGGTTCATTTGCGCGGGTAGATCTTCACTCGATAAACCCAAGCCATCAAGTAGCGCTGCGTAGAACTTCGGTTCAATGGCGCCCACGGCGACGTACTTTTTGTCGCTCGTCTCATACACCTCGTAGAAATGCGCACCCGAGTCGAGCAAATTTGCCCCACGTTCTTCGTGCCACAAGCCTGCGTTTAAGAACGAATGCGTCATGGTCAGAAGCGACGCTGAGCCGTCTACCATCGCCGCGTCAACGACTTGACCAACGCCGGTTGATCGCGCTGATACGAGCGCCGCCAACACGCCAAATACGAGCATCATCGAACCGCCACCAAAGTCACCCACCAAGTTGAGTGGCGGCACGGGACGCTCCCCCGCTCGTCCCACCGGCCACAATGCCCCCGAGATCGCTATGTAGTTGATGTCGTGTCCCACTTGATTCGCCAGCGGTCCGTCTTGGCCCCATCCGGTCATTCGGCCATAGACGAGTCGAGGATTACGGGCGAGGAGGTCGTCGGGGCCAACGCCCAAACGTTCGGTAACCCCAGGTCGAAAACCTTCAATCAAGATATCGGCTTGTTCGCTGAGTTCAAGTATGAGTTCACGAGAGTCGTCGTGCTTCAAATTGAGAGCCACCGACGGACGTGACCTCGTCAACAGATCAAAATATGGTTCGTCCGTTGCGTCAGGGTTAGCTCGTTCGAAGCGAAGGACGTCCGCGCCAAGATCCGCCAGCAACATACAGGCGTACGGCGAAGGTCCGATGCCCGCAAGTTCAATTACTTTGACGCCCGTTAACGGTCCGCTCACGACGAACTCTTTTTCTCATTTGAAATGGTCACCATTGACGAAAGTACGTCACGAGCTCGTCCCTCGGCGACGGCGGCTCCAGCGAGTTCGGCGCCCTCACGCACGCTCGACACGCGTTCGGCGAGCAAGAGTGCCAGTCCCGCGTTTGCGACCACCGTGTCAAAAATTGGTCCCGTTGCTCCATCCAGATAGTCGTTCGCTAACTGCACGTTCGTGGCCAAGTCGCCACCTCGAATCACGCCCACTTCGTGTTGCACATGAAAATCGCGGCTGGGTTCAAATTGCCACGAAGCAATTTTGGAGGTGGTGACCTCCGTGATGGTCGACGGCGAACCAAGCGAGAGCTCATCGAGCCCGTCACCAGCGTGCACGATGAACGCTCGCTCAATTCCTCGGTGTTGCAAGATTTCCGCCATCCATGGCACCATGCTCTCGTTGGCAACACCAAGTACCAAACGACGCACTCTCGCGGGATTAGCTAAGGGGCCAAGGACGTTGAACGCCGTAGGAAATCCCAGAGCGCGACGAATTGGCACGAGATAACGAAGACCTGGATGAAACGCCGGAGCGAAGCAGAACCCCATGCCCGCTAGCTCCACGCTCTTCGCCACCGTAAAAGGATCCATCTCCAGACGCACACCCAGACCCTCCAAAACGTCGGCGGAGCCAACGGACGAGGAAGCCGCACGACTTCCGTGTTTGGCCACGGGAACACCACTCGCCGCAACACTCAAAGCAGCCAATGTCGAGACGTTGACAGTATGTAGGCGGTCGCCACCCGTTCCAACAATGTCCAACACGTCATCGTTCACTTTGAACGTAGTGGCGGCGTCCATCATTGCGTCTACGAAGCCCGACAATTCCTCAACGCGCTCGCCCTTGGCCGAAAGTGCCGTCAACATGCTGGCTATGGCGACATCGGGAACTTCACCACGTAGCACTTCACTGAGTGCTACGTAGGCTTCGTCGTGACTAAGGGAATCGCCGCGGACCAAATGAGTCAGCAGTTCTGACCACTCAATTGCCACGTCAGTCCCACCACATATCGTGGCCCAGTACTCCCTTGCCAATAAGGCCAAGTTGTACCTGACTTGTGCCTTCGACAATCGTGAGCTGACGGGCATCACGGTAATAGAGCTCCGTGGGGTGTTCTTCCATATAGCCAGCCGCTCCCAGGAGTTGCACTGCAAGTCCCGATGCCTTTACGCCCACCTCACTCGCGTAGTACTTAGCCATTGACAACATGGGGACATATTCTTTCGTGTACTTGCCTTGGTCCGCCAACCACGCAGCGCGATACGTCAAGAGACGCGCTGCTTCAATCTCGGTGGCCATTTTTGCGATTTCCCATTGGATGCCCTGGAACTCCGCAATCGTCTTGCCAAATGCCGGACGGTTCTTCACGTATTCGGTGGCGTACATCAAAGCACCTTCGGCGAGACCAATGCCGCGAGCGGCGACGATGGGTCGCATGGCGTTTAGTCCGAGCATCGCGAGGCGGAAGCCTCCAACGTCACCAATGACGTTGACTGGAGAAACCTTCACGTCGTCGAACACAATCTCTCCCGTGTCGATGCCGTGCACACCCATTTTTTTGTCAACACGTGGACGCGAAACGCCTGGACTATCTGCGTCGACGATGAAACCCGTAATGGAATCGTGCAAACGAGACGTCGGATCGCCCGTTTTTGCAAACACCGTGAACCAGTCAGCTTGGGAAACACCGGAAATCCAGCATTTCGTTCCATTAAGAATCCATCCATCTTTGACGTCAGGATCAGGAGTGGCTCGCGTACGCATGCCCGCAACGTCCGAACCAGCGCCCGGTTCCGAAAGCCCAAAGGCCGCTCGTTTGGTGCCATTGGCAATACCAGGTAGGTATCGCAATTTTTGTTCTTCGGAACCGGCAATCATTATGGGTCCGGTCGGCAGTCGCGTGAGCAGCAGCATCAGACCAATGACATTTGAGTACTTGGTTACCTCTTCAATCGCCAACGTCAACGCCATAATGCCGCCGCCCGATCCACCGTACTGTTCTGGAATACACAGTCCGAGTAAGTCCGCATCTCGAAGAGCGTCAAAGATGTCTTGGGGATAGAGACTCGACGTGTCAATCTCTCGCGCTCGAGGTTTGATTTTTTCTTGGGCTAGTCGTCGAACCGTCTCTTGGAGGGCGAGCAACTCCGGTGATAACGCAAAGTCCATGTCACGAAACCTACCTGACCTTCGCGCCGCTTCCAGGCGCCCGGTCCACCTAGCGATTGTGCCAACATGGTCAGCGTGCCAGCTTTTCGCCGAGACGAAGCCCTTAGTCGGCTTCGCTCAAACACCTACGACATTGTGGTCGTCGGTGCCGGTATGACCGGAGCAGGCGTCGCCGTCGATGCGGCCGCGCGAGGGCTCTCCGTCGCGTTGGTCGATGCCGGTGATATCGCGACGGGAACCAGTTCCAAGTCGTCAAAGATGGTGCACGGTGGACTTCGTTACTTGCAACAGAAGGAGTTTCGCCTGGTCTACGAGAACCTGCGCGAGCGCCAGCGACTCTTGGAAAACGCCCCGCACCTTGTGCGCGTTCTACCGTTTCTCATCCCCCTCTTTGGAAAAAATGGCGTCGTATCGAAGACCGTTTCTCGTAGTTACGCCACGGCCCTTCGCATTTACGACTGGACGGGAGGATGGCGTATTGGTCATCGCTTCGAGCGACTCGACAAAGCACAAACCCTTTTGCACTTGCCGACACTCAACACTGACCGTCTCGTTGCCGGGTTTTTGTACTTCGACGCTCGAGGAGACGACGCCCGCGTCGCTCTCACGCTCGCAAAGACGGCCGCCATTGATCTCGGAGCCGACGTTGCGACGTATGTCAAAGTGATGGGTATTGAACACGACGCCGCTGGAAAGGTTGTGAGTGTTACCTGTCACAACGAAGTGGACGACAACGTTTTTAGTATCGCGGCGCGCGTAGTCGTGAACGCCACTGGAGTGTGGGCCGACGAAATATTTACAATGGCCGAAGGAGTGGATTCGCATCGCATCACGCCCGCCAAGGGCGTGCACGTTTCGGTACCCGCACAACGTTTGCCCGCCGACGTCGCCGCAGTTTTTACCGTGCCCGGCGACCGGCGAAGCATCTTTGTGGTGCCTTTTGAAGAAGCGGACTACACCTACGTGGGAACAACAGACACTGCCTACGAAGGTTCACTCGACGAGCCACTTTGCACAAGCGACGACGTGGAGTATCTGTTGAGGGCCGTGAACGCGTCAACGTCGTCGGCTCTTACCCCGAACGACATCACTGGCGTGTGGGCGGGGCTGCGTCCTCTGCTTTCTCCGGAACCCGGAAAGGAACTTAGTGAACGAACAGCAGATTTGTCACGCCGTCATCAGGTAACGGCCAGCTCCGATGGAGTCGTACACGTGACCGGCGGCAAGTGGACGACGTATCGAGAAATGGCCGAAGATGCGGTCGACGCCACTTCTGCTTTCTTGCCATCGCTGCGACGTTGTTCCACAAAAAACTTGTCGCTGCATGGTGCCCCAAAATCTGACTCCTGGCAGCCGACGACGCCTCTCGAAACGCACTTGTACCAGCGCTACGGCACCGACGCCACGTCGGTCCTTTCGCTAATTAACCAGTCCGAGGAATTGGCCACTCCGCTCATCACTGGACTTCCCTATTGCCAAGCCGAATTTGTCTACAGCGCTCAAGAAGAAATGGTCATCACCCTCATTGACCTTCTAACCCGCCGAACGCGCGCGCACTTACAAAATGCGCGCGCGACGTACCGGGCAGCCTCCAAAGTCGCCCGCCTCGTTGCTCCGTATCTAGGTTGGGACGAGACGCGCATCGAAAAAGAAGTGGCGGATTACCGTGCGCTCGTCGAAAAGGAATTCGGTGCCGCCGGACTGGTGATACAGGATGAAAACGCGTGACCACACCGACAATGCCGAGCGACTACCCCGAGGAACTCTCGGGCAACGTACTGGGCGGTGGTGATGCGCCCGCCGCTTTACTCGAGGCTCTGCACGCTCAGCACGTGCCATTCAGCGTTGGCGAGACTGAACGCGCTGACCACGGACGCGATTGGTGGCCGCTTTCGATTGGTTGGGTTGCCAAGGGTGAGGTTCCCTCGTTTCCCGGTGTTGTTGTGTTTCCGCGAACGGTCGAAGACGTGCAACTCGTACTTCGCACCGCCAATGAACTTCGCATTGCGGTAACGCCTCAGGGCGGTCGCTCCGGCGTCGTCGGAGGTGCCGTTCCGATGCCCGGTGCTATTGCACTTGATCTGACGCATATGAATGCTGTTTTGGCGCTCGACGAAATATCGGGAACGGTCACCGCACAGGCCGGCATTTTTGGTCCCGACCTTGAAGCATTCTTAGGTCCGCGAGATCTAACAACTGGTCACGTGCCCCAGTCGTTTGATCTTTCTACGCTTGGCGGTTGGCTCGCGTGTCGCGGTGCGGGCCAGCGATCCAATCGCTACGGGAAAATCGAAGATATCGTACGGGGGCTCAGTGTGGTGCTCGCCAACGGGGACCTTGTGGTCACGGGCAACCGTGGGCCCCGCCAAGCCGTTGGACCGGACCTCAATCAACTCTTCGTGGGTTCCGAGGGCACCCTCGGCGTCATAGTGGAAGCGACACTCGTCGTGCGACACATCCCAGATCACCACGAGCAAACGGCGTATCAATTTTCGTCGTTCGCCGATGGCTTAGAAGCGTGCCGACGAATCATTCAGCGAGGCGCACATCCTTCCGTGCTTCGCCTTTACGACGAGACTGAAACGAAACGCAATTTTGATGTAGAAGAATGCGCGCTCATCGTGTTGGAAGAAGGCGACGTGGGCCTCGTACGTGCTTCGATGAGCGTGGTCACTGAGGAATGTTCCGGCGCAACGTTGCTTGACCCCCTGCTCGTTGATCGATGGCTCGCACACCGAAATGACGTGAGTGCACTGGCGCCTCTTTGGGCACGAGGCATAGTTGTCGACACGATTGAAATTGCGGGTTCGTGGGCCAACTTGGCAACAATTCATCAACACGTCGTCGAGGCGTTGCTTGCGATTCCGGGCATTGCTGTGGCATCCGTACACCAATCACACGCGTACGACGACGGAGCATGCTTGTACTTCACGTTCGCTGGCTACCCCGAAGAAGACACCACGGATTTTTACCGGCGAGCATGGGACGTTGCGTCCGAAGTGGTGCTTGCGGCCGGAGGTGCTCTCAGCCACCACCACGGCGTTGGTCGCAACCGTGCCCGATTCGTAAGCGAAGCCCTGGGCGACGCGTACGGAGTACTCGTGGCCATGAAGGATATTCTTGATCCGAACCATATTTTGAACCCCGGCGTCCTGGGTCTTGGCGCGCCCCCCTGGTGAGAGCGCTCGCCATTGACGTAGGTTCCACGTCAATTCGAACAGCCATCGTTGACGAAAGCGGCCACGTGTCGTACGCGCATCAAGAACCCTTGATCGTCACGACAACTAAACCCGGAGAGGTCGAACTTGACGCACTGGCCATTGGCCGGTCAGTTTTGGAGCTTTCACAACGAACACTGAATGAAAGTAATGGTTGTGACGTGGTTGGCATTGCCAACCAGCGGGCTACCACATTGATTTTTGACGGACGAACAAACGAACCAGTGGGACCGGCCCTTGGTTGGCAGGACCTGCGCACGGTGATCGACTGTCTCATATTGCAAGGAGAGGGCCTTCGACTCGCGCCAAATCAGTCGGCCACCAAGGCCCGCTGGCTCTTGCAAGCTTCGGGACGCACGGCAAGCGAACTTCGATTCGCCACGATCGAAACTTACGTAGCTTCGGTATTGTCGAACGGTCGCCTGCACGTCAGCGATCATTCCAACGCCGGTGTTACCGGTCTTTTGGATCTGGCCAACAATACTTGGGACGAGAGAGCGTTATCGCTGCTGGAGCTTGATCGGGTGATGATGCCCCAACTCGTCACCACGATGGGACAACACGGCACGGCAAGCGCACTTGTTGGAGCGCCCACCATTACCGCGCTCGTCGGCGACCAATCCGCTTCACTCTTTGGCCAATCGTGCATAGCGCCAGGTTCGACGAAAATTACTTTCGGAACCGGCGCAATGGCCGATCAAATCCGGGGCGAAGTTACACCCAGCGCCATGACGCAGTCATCATCGGGTTGTTTTCCGATCGTGGCGAGGAGCGACAACGGTCACATCGTCTGGGGCGTCGAAGGAATCGTCCTTTCAGCGAGTACGTGTATTGACTGGTTACGAGACGACGTTGGTCTCATTCGCGACGCGAGCGAAACAGAAGAGTTAGCTCTCTCAATTGCATCAAGTGAAGGTGTGCAGTTCGTACCAGCATTCGTCGGGCTCGGTACGCCGACGTGGGACTTTGGCGCTCGTGGAGCGTTTTTTGGTTTAACCCGAGGCTCCTCGCGAGCTCACCTCGTTCGAGCCGTCTTAGAAGGTATCGCGCACCGAGGCGTTGACCTACTCGAAGCACTCTTTGATGAGACAGGCATCCAGGTGGAAGAGATCCGCGTCGACGGAGGCATGAGCCAGAACACGTTCATGATGCAAACACTCGCCAATTACGCTAATCGTCCCGTCGCTCTCTCTAGTGAGAACGAAGCAACCACCAGGGGTGCCGGACTTATGGCTCTCGTGGCCGCTGGGGCCCTCACCCTCGACGACGTTGAGGCGTTGTGGCATCCACGCATCACTCTGGAGCCAAGCGGGAGCAGCGATCAGCGAGCCAGTGAACGCGCAGCGTGGTTACGAGCTCGCCACAACGCCGAGCGGACGGTGCCCGATCTGTCCTCCGTCTCGTTCTAAAAACTCAAGCGAGCCAGGGCTTTTTCTCCAACGCTTCGCTAATGCTCGCGTGTTCGCTGACCAATGGTCGAGCAAGAATCAGACCGCGCGGTTGATTCAATGAAACGGCGCCCGTTATAACACCCGACCGATGATAGAGGGCAAGCCACTTTCCTTCTTCGGGTGACCCCGTCACTCGCGTTATCTCGTCCGAAGGTGACGGGTGGCCCAGCATCTGTATTTTCTTGCCGTATTGGTCGCTCCAAAAATACGGGACAAGTTTCACAGGACCCGCGGTGTCGCTGCCCTGTATCAAAATCTTGGCGAGCTCTTGCGCGTGATCATTCGCCACTTGCCAGTGCTCTATGCGAACCATTTCTTCAAAGGGTCCGTGCAGCCATTTGAATCGAGCAACATCGCCAATGGCACCAACGTGGCTCGTGGCCATCAAGAATTCGTCAACGGCCACACCGTTTGTTATGTCCAGACCTGACGAACTGAGCCATTCGGTGTTCGGCACGGCACCCGCTCCTACGACCACGATGGGCGTCGCGAGAATATCGTCACCGACGTTCACACGAAAGAGTCCTTCATCAAACGTGACATCAGAGATATGTTGCGAACAACGAAGTTCGATTCCGGCGTCACTCGCGAGCCCTAGAAGCCATTCGGAAACTTCTGGGCCAAGAACGCTTAGCAGCGGTCGCTCCGCTACTTCAAGCACAATCGGAGAAAGCTCGCGCGTTTTAAGAGCAGTAGCCACCTCGGCACCAATGAAACCGCCGCCGATGACAACGACTGACGTGTGTGGTGCGAGGTCCCCTAGCGCTCCCAGCAAATTCTCGACGTCATCGAGATTTCGCAGCGCCAACATTTTCTTGTCGGCACTGAAGGGAAGTCGACGAGCACGTGTGCCCGAAGCCACTACGACGTGCGAACCTCGAATGACACGACCATCGGACAACGAAACGGACGTCGTAGCGAGATCGAGGCCCGTTGCGGAAGCGCCGAAGAAGGCGATCACGTTGGCGTCGTTGAGGTCGCGGGCGGACGCCAGCAGTGTCTTCTCTTTTTCCCAGGCGCCCTTTAGAACTTGTTTAGAAAGCGGCGGGCGGTCATAAGGAGCATGATCTTCGTCGCCGACCAGTGAGATCGATCCCGTGAAACCGTCGCGTCGAAGCGCCTGGACGAATCGCCATCCGGCGAGGCCCGCGCCCACCACGACAACGTGGTCATCGGCGGTAAGTGGCGTTATCAACGTGCGAACATCGCGAGCCACTGCTCGGCTGTGGATGGCGCCAGTGCGTAGTTGTACTTTCGAACTTCGCTCATTGGCGCGCTGGGATCGGCCGAATAAAGATGGCCCGGAAAAAGGATCGTGTCGTCGTCAATTCGCGACAGACGTTGACTTAATGTCCGGTACATCTCTTCGGGGTCCGAGCCGGGCAAATCCGTGCGCCCGCAACCATCCAGAAAAAGTGTGTCGCCACTTACTAATTTGTCGTCCACCAAAAAACACTGCGAACCAGGCGTGTGTCCGGGCGTGTGAATGAGTTCTACCGTGACGTCACCAACTTGTACGACGTCTCCCGAATCGTGGCCCACGAGTGCCGAAGCTCCGACACCCGTCCGTCGCTCCACCCAAGGAATCTCATCGTTCTGTACGTGCACGGGCACATCAATGGTCGCAAGTAATTGGGCAATGCCGTCAATGTCGTTACCGCCGAGGTCACCGCCCACGTGGTCAGGGTGATAATGCGTTGCAAGAACGCCAACGACGTTCATCCCGTCGGCGCCCACAATCGAAACGAGCTCGTTTGGTGCGTAGGCGGGATCGACCAATAACACCTCACCACTCGCTCGGTCGCCAATGGCATAAACCAAATTCACCATTGACTTTGCGACGCGGTCACCCACGGCAAAATCACGACCCGCGAGCAGTTGGCGAAAATACAGTTGATTCGTCACGCGTCGTCATCGCCGCGAGCAATACGAGGTGTTAACTCTTCGACTTTGCCGCGCGTGGCATCAAGACGTTCTTCGAGCGCTTCAATAATGACCGTGGCACGCTCGAGTTTTGCGATGAGGTCATCAACAGTAACGTCACCTTCGTCAAACGAAGCCACAATGGCGTCCAACTCTTCGGAAGCTTCGGTCCAATTTCCAACTTCGTTTGCCATTAAGCATCTCCAATTCTTTGTCGAACTTCTGTCTTGAGGCTTCCGTCGCTCACTCGTACGGTAATTGTTTCGCCGTCATTCACGTCGGCAATGGACTTAACGGTGGCGCCGGCGTCATTGGTTGTAATGGACCAGCCCTGCGCCAAGCGCCGTTGGGGGTCATAGGCCGTGAGCAATTGACGCGCTGCGAGCAAATGATTCGACGCGTGCTCAAGAACAAATCGAGATTGTGTCGAAACCGATGCCCGCACGTGATCAAGGTGTCGCTTTTCACTCGTCAATCGGTCACGAACGGCAAAGGTCATCGTGCGGCGACGCTCGCCGACATACACCGTGGCTTCTTCAACAATGGCGTCCGCCGCTTGAGCCAAGTGTTCGGCCGGTCGACGCACTCGGTTTTCTCGCCACGTCAATACTTTGTTTGCAAGGGCTGCTCCGAGTTCCGTTGGTGTGATTGCGCTGTGAAACGCCACGAGGTCGGCAATTGAGGTATCGCCTGTGTGACCTATGCCGGTCATAACAGGAAGTCGGGCAGTCGCAATGGCGCGAGCTATCCGCTCGTCATCAAAACAGGAAAGATCGCCTTTGGAACCTCCGCCACGCACGACACAAATGACGTCTAGATCCATCTGGTCGAGGGTCCAAAGTGCATTGACGACTTCGTTGGGCGCGGCGTCGCCTTGCACGGACGCCTGCACGTGACTCACTTCAAAAGCCACGTCTGCGTTTTTCAATTGTCCTATAAAGTCGCGAAAGCCTTCGGTGCCTTTGCTCGCAACGAGTCCCACTCGCAACGGCACGGGCGAAAGAATTCGCTGCTTGTTTGATTCCAAAAGACCCTCGTCGCGAAGTTTTGCGATCAACTCCTCGCGTCTTTTCGCCGCGTCGCCGAGCAACGCCTGCACGTCGATATCCGTGACCGTAAAACCAATCGTGGCGCTTGGTTCGTAGACGTCGACGTAGCCAAAAAACCGAACGACCGATCCCGCTTCCAGCACCACCCCTTCGGTGGCCAATCGGCTACGGAGCGAACTCCATTTGCTCTGCCAACAATGCGCTTTTAAAACGGCGGCGCGGGTTTTTGACGAAGAGGCGTTCCCGCTCGCGTCAACCACGTCAAGATAAAGGTGACCTTTTTCATAGAGTTTTTGAATTTCGCCACGAATCCAAAACGGCGACCGGCTCCCGAACTCGGACTCCAGTTGTTTCGTGATTAAGGCGTAAAACTCGTTGACCTCGAGGATCGGCGAAACATCGGTATCGGGTTCAAGGGTCACGAGGCGAGATTACCGCCCCCTGTTTCGCACAGAGATTTCTGAGAGTTTTTCCAAGGTCGTATGTAAGACTAAAGACGGACGGTGAGTCGACTGGGTGGCCGCACTACTTGGCAACAAGCAGTGAGGAAGGTCGGGGCTCCGGAGGGCAGGGTGCTCGCGAAACGTGAGTCACGGTGACGTGCAGGACAGTGCCACAGAAAATAAACCGCCGATGGTTCCTCGTGAACACAGGTAAGGGTGAAACGGTGCGGTAAGAGCGCACCAGCATCGCGAGTGATTGCGGTGGCTTGGTAAACCCCACCCGGAGCAAGGTCAAACGTGGGAAATGGGCGGCCCGCCCGCTTGGGAGACCAAGCATTCCCTAGGTAGACCGCTGAGATGGATGGTCACCCATCCTCCCTTCGGGGAGGTGGACAGAACCCCGCCTACAGGTTGACTCACCGTCCACTTCACATAAAGCGAAAGAACTGACGTGTTTACACTGCCGTACCGAGAACTGCCGGTTGCGGATCCGGGCACGCCAGACGCGACGTCGGGATCTGGGTACTTATGTTGGCTCGCCAAAAAACAATGGAAGACGCTGAGCTCGGCCGTGCTGTTTGGTGTTGGCTGGATGCTCGCCCAAGCGTTGTTGTGGTCGGCGATTGGCGAAGCCATCGACACCGGCATCAATAATCATCACCCGTCACGGCTTCTTTTTTGGGTCCTCATTGTTCTCGCGCTCGGCATCGTGCAGGCCATTTGCGGCACCCTGCGCCACCAACTGAGTGTCGAGAATTGGATGTACGCCACGTACCGATCAATACAACTCGTGGGTCGCCACGTTTCGCTCGCAGGCCTCGCGGTCACGGATGATATTCCCGCTGGTGACGTGGTGAACACAGTCGCGGCCGACGTCATGCGCGTAGGAGGTGCCTTTGACGTCATTGCCCGATTCATCGGAGCCATTGTTGCGTGGATCGTGGTCAGCTTCATTCTTCTTTCGACGTCCGTGACTCTTGGTCTCGTCGTGTTGTTGGGCGTGCCATTTCTTGCTTTATTCACTGCCCCACTAATGAAGCCCCTGCACGCCAGTCAAGCCGCTCAGCGTGAAGCGGCTGGACGATTGGCGGCGCTGGGCGCCGACACGGTCGCCGGACTACGGATTCTTCGCGGTATTGGTGGCGAGTCCGTGTTTTTTGACAACTACCGCGCACAGAGTCAACGTGTTCGTTTTGCTGGTAACCGCATCGCGACGCCCCAAGCGGGACTCGAATCCGGACAAATTTTACTGCCCGCTCTGCTCGTGGCCGTTGTGACCTACATTGGCGCTCGCGACATCGTGGCCGGCGTACTCCAACCAGGTCAGCTCGTGGCCTTTTTTGGCTACACCAGTTTTCTCACCACGCCGCTTCGAACGGCGATTGAGTGGGTCATTTCAAGTACCCGAGCGTTGGTTGGTGCGCGCAAGGTCCTCGCCATTTTGGCCATTACTCCCCTCGTGCACGAGACGAATAGCCCTCAC
>Ga0181534_10000685_pt1 | contig 23562 bp, 17 predicted proteins | sample PEATcosm2014_Bin_37_FD_119758 | JGI IMG/M metagenome (GOLD analysis project Ga0181534, IMG submission 119758) | Peatland microbial communities from MTU Mesocosm Facility, Houghton, MI, USA - PEATcosm2014_Bin17_10_metaG | ecosystem: Environmental > Terrestrial > Soil > Wetlands > Peat | place...
CGAAGCGGGAGCCCCTTTGTTGTGATGGAGTACGAACTCGCCGTCCCCATCTCTTTCCAGGAGCGTGTCCAGACTTTCGATATCCTCCAGAATTGGAGTGTCGCTATTGCCCGTGTTCTTAAAGTAGAGAGTCCATTCGACGGTGGGGAAGTCGTGGTATTCGAGTCCCTCCATCCGAACCTCAAGCCCAGTTTGCGGATCTGTGTAAACCTGCGAATATTGCGTGACTCGGGCGTCTATCTCCTTGGAATAACGTTTTGCCGTCCAGTTCTTTAATATCTCCGAGGACCTGCGGCCTGCATAGACAAAAGAAAACGGCGGATCCGCGGAGTAGTCCCGCGGAAGCGGACCAATCGGAAGGTTGTCAAGGCTGATTTCCTGACCGGAGTTCAGACTGACTTTGGCGGATGCAACATCCGCCTGGTCCCACTCGGACCCTTTGCCTTGACCTTCGATTTGTAAAGTGAAGTCGGTTGCGCCGGCCAAGTCAACTTCGACGGGAACCGCCGACTGACCCTCGTGCATCATTGGAGTGCGGAATACCTGTTTGGCCGCGACGATTACCGCAATCGTCACATTCCCGCGGCCCAGGCTGGAGTAGTAAGTGATGTCATTGCTGTCGACGCCTACCATCGCGCTGAAGTGATTGCCAGCGCCGGGCAAATGCACTTGGATGGTTCCAACCGATGGACAGTGAAGGCCGTGTTCAAAACGCGCGCCCGCAATCATCAGTTCGTGGCCCTGACGTGTATTCTTCTGAGGCGACCCGGAGTGGAGTTTCGGAAGGAGGTACCCGAGATCTGACTTGGATTGCCGATCTCCGGTGAACTTGGCCGCCGCCCATCGTTTGGCTTCAGCCGCCTCGCCGGGGGTCTGGTTCAATGTCGCCCCGGAGTGGGCGATTGGTGTGACCGCTAAAAACAGTATCGCGCAAATAGATTTCATTGATTCAGACACCGAATCTGCGTCAAGTAGGGATCTCTATACCAGAGCCCCTTCCGGTCGTTTTCCGAACACAATGTCGCGCGCTGCCTCCGCCGCTTTGATCTGCAATTGCTCGACCGCTCGGATTGAAACCGAAGCTGCGTGGCTGGTCAGAATGACGTTCGGCATTGAGCGCAGGGCGCTGTCAACAGGAAGCGGTTCTTTTTCGAAAACGTCGAGCCCCGCGCCCAGCAATCGGCGTTCCCGCAGCGCCTGGACTAGATCGGGCTCATCGATGAGAGGTCCGCGTGCCGTGTTGATAAGAATTACGCCGGGTTTCATCTGAGCGATGGAGGAAGAATTGATAATGTGATGAGTTGCCGGCAACAAAGGGCAGTGCAACGAAATGATGTCCGCGCGGCCCAGAAGCTCGGCAAGCTCAACTCTCTCCACTCCACGCTCCCTGAAAGCTTCGGCTTTCGCGACGGGATCGTAAGCGACTTGCTTGAACCGGAAAGCCTTGGCCTTCTCGCTGACTTTTTTAGCGATGGAACCGAAGCCAATCAATCCCAGGGTGAGATCCGAGAAGGCTGGTAAAGGGAGAAAAGGTCCAACTCCCCAGCCTCCGTGGGCGATCTGGTTGTGATCCTGGGGAATTCTCCGCGCCAGAGAGATCATCATGGCAATAGTGTGGTCGGAGACTTCCTCCTGACAGTAATTCGGAACATTGGAAACCATTCGGCCGATTTCCTTCGCCGCCTTGACGTCGATGTTGTCGACGCCGATCCCGTAACGTACCACCCCGCGCACGCCCGGTAAGGCTTCCAACACCCGGCGCGTGATAGGCGCCCACTGTACGATGAGCGCGTCCGCCGAACTGCATCGCTGAATCACCTCATCTTCCGTTTTGCAGGCGGGCTTTACTTCTTGCAGCGTTATACCCGCATCCTCCAGAACTTTTCGTTCGAGAGTGACGGAGGGGAACACATGGTCTGTAATCAGAACTGTCGGCAAGATCGTCTCCCAAAACTGCGTTCTTACGATTGGTTTCGCACGCTATATCGGCGTTCCCGGAAAGTTTGCTACTTCCTGCGCTCAGCGCCCATGCAAGCATGTTCGATAATCTGAACTTTGTGTCCGGCAGTTCTTTGTATTGAACATTTAATTGCCGGTGTTTGTGGTAGACGTTGAAGGCCTGGACGGGGTGTGCTATGTCTCTATCTTTCCTGTCTTGCCGATCCGAGGCACACGGGTCTGGCGAGCTTGGCAGGATAGGGGTGAGGCATGACGAAGTCCGGCACGACGAAGCGGAACATTCTGATTACTGGGGGAAGCGGCAACCTCGGTTCGCGCCTTACCATTCCTTTAGTGCAGCGGGGAGACCGGATCGTGCTATTTGACGTTCGCTCGACTCGACGGCCGGAGCCGGAGTTTCGCGAGGTCCCAACCATAATCGGAGATTTGGCGGACCGCGATGCTGTTCTGCGGGCGGTTCAGTCCCAGCGAATCCAAAGCATATTTCATCTGGGAGCGGTCCTCTCTTCCGCAGCTGAAGAAAGTCCTCATGACGCCTGGCAAGCGAACATGAATGGGATGGTGAACGTGCTCGAGGCTGCCCGGCTGGGTGGCGCCGAGAAGGTTATTTTTTCCAGCACCGTCGCGACCTACGGCAAGGCCGTGGAGTCGCCGCTTCTGGATGATTCGCCGCAATGGCCGATCAGCCTGTACGGAGTCACGAAAGTGGCTGGGGAGCGACTCGGAGTCTATTATCATAGCCGGTTCGGCTTGGATTTTCGCGGTGTCCGGCTCCCAGCGGTCATCGCCGCCCGCGGTGCGGGTGGCGGGGCGAGCGCCTACTGTTCCGCGTGTTTTGAGCAGTCTGTTGGTCATGGGAAGTACCAGTTTTTTGTGCGTCCCGCCACCCGCGCTCCCATGCTTTACATTGCCGACGCGGTTCGAGCCCTGATCGAGCTGCACGACGCTCCGCAGGAACAGTTACGCAGGCGGGTTTACAACATTAGCGGTATCCATCCGTCCGCAGAGCAATTGGCAATGGTGATTCAGGAGCGCGTTCCGGACGCGCGAATCACCTATGATCCCGACCCACTACGCACGGCCATCGTGGAGAGCTGGCCTCAGGACATCAATGATGATGCCGCCCGCGCGGACTGGAAATGGAGATCGCGTTGGAGTCTGGACCAGATCGCCGACGACGTAATCCGGGAGCTCCGGAGTGACCTTGCGCGCCAGTGAAGCTTACGTCCGGCTCATCGAAAAAGCCGTCTGGAGCCACGCCCACGGACGAGCAGCGGCTCATATTGCTCCGGAGGATGTCGACAGCGCGAGGCTTTTTAGTTATGGGTTCCGGGCGCAGACGATCGGCGTCTTCCACGCAACCAAGGTGCTCCTGCAAAGCCAGGCGAGCCGGGAGGTGGGTGCCTGCGCCCGTGATTGCCTGCACCGCGCATGCGGGGCGTTGGATCAACTCGCGGCCAGAGCGATGGACCCCATCTGTTGCGATCATCGCGCATTGATCTCAACCCTCTACTCCTATGATCGCGCAATTCAGCATATCGATGAGTTGATTAACCAAGCGGATGAGTTCGGCACGCGGTCCGAATTGCTGACGATTCATGATCGCTTTCTGCAAAATGTGGAAAGGGTGACCTCCGGCCAAGGTATCTACATTGCGAACGACCTAGAACTGCCGGAGCAGGGAGTTTTCGTCGTGCCGGACTTGAATATCTCAATTGCACCTTTCATTTATGGCGATTATCACTCCTGCAACGGAGCTTTTTTGCTTGGCGACCGGCCCGGAGTCGCCGTCCACCGCCATCACCGCGGCGTGGAGATTCACCTGGGCTATTCGCCGGTGGCGGGGCAAACTGTCTTAGGCGATTGCTTCAGCGAGGTAAAAGAAGGCTACGCTATGCCAATACCTCCCATGACGGACCACGGTTTTTTCAACAGATCGGGAGAGGATCATGTTGTGCCGTTTGTGTTCGGGTCGATGCAGGCGGGCGGCTGGGGTGTGTTCTTCGACGTTGAGGCTCGGCCCGGGGAAGGCGTGGAAAGGAAAGAGGTTCCTTTAGAGTCGGGTGCGATGAATCATTCGGTATTTCTGGAGCGGGCGATTCACAGGATCCAGCAAAGCAGCGCCTGGAGACGAGAGGTTCTGATTCCTGCGTATCTTGCGGGGTCGAGGGACACGGGCGGACTTGAATTAGCTGTTACGCACGGTGGTCCGGATGGTTGTGAAATTGATTCCGATTATTATCGCATCATTTCCGTGCGATCCGGGCGCGTGCGCGTGGAGATGGGCAAAGCGGAAGCTGAGGCGAGAGAGCACGACTATTTCGGAATTCCAGCGCACATGAAATGTCGTCTGACCTCGCTCGGCGGAGATCCGTTGGTTTTCCTGGATACCATGATTCTGCCGGTCGAATCGCGAGGTTCTTCGGCAAAATAAGGGTTACAGACTGTGAGGAGAACGTGGGCATGGGCACTTGGGGCGGTGCTTCGATCGTTGTGCTTGCCGGGCTGATTCAGGGCAGCGGAGCTTGGCCGATGAAGCTAATGACAAAGTTCAAGTTTGAGCATTGGTGGTTTGTTTCCATGCTCATCGGGCTGGTGCTGGCTCCCTGGGCGATCACTCTTGTTTGGTGCCCGCATGCCTGGGAGGCCTACCAGTCGATCGCTCCCGCAACCCTCATCAAGGCGAATCTTTTCGCGCTGTCTTGGGGAGTAGCCAACATTTTGTGCGGATTGTGTTTCGTACGAATCGGCATTGCTTTGACGGGTGGCATCCTCACCGGCTTGGGAGTCTCGGTGGGCGTGACCTTGCCCATGATTGTGAAAGGCTCGGGGCTTTTTAGCGCCGCACCTAACCTCAATTCCGCTGCCGGACGGTCGGTTCTTGTGGGAGTAGGAATCATGCTGGTGGGCGTTCTCTGTGCGGCGCTGGCGGGCTTCGGCCGTGACCGGGCGCTGTCTCGCAAACCCGAGCAAAATCCGGGCAAGAAGGACTCAGAATCCCAAAGGCAATCCGGAAGTTTTCTGGGTGGCTTGATAATGGTGGTCGCGGCCGGAGCGTTATCGGCTGGCATCAGTTTCGCTTTTGTCTATAGCCAGGGTCCAATCGTTTCTGCCATGAAGGCTCGAGGATCGGGGGAGATTCCCGCGAACTTCGCAGTATGGGCCGTCGGTTTGCTTGGCGGAGCTCTCATCAATGTCACCTATCCTGCATACCTGATGACCAAGAACTCTTCCTGGAACGTTCTTCTGGAATCCTGGAAGGAGTTGGGTCTGGCGGTGGTGATGGGATTCAATTTCATTATCGGAGTGGCTATCATGGGCAAGGGCATGCTCCTTCTGGGACCGTTGGGCGCGTCCGTAGGCTTTGGAGTTCAGCAAGCCACTCAGATGCTGGGCAGCCAGGGTGTCGGCTTCGCCAGTGGGGAATGGCGTGGCGTCGAGGGGAAGCCTCGTCGGCAAATGTATCTTGCGGTCGCCGTGCTCATCGCTGCCGCGCTGGTGATGGCTTACGGAAATACTCTGGCGAAGTCGTAGGAAAACTTTTGGGGCAATCATGATCGAGACTTCTACCGCCGACCTGGATGAGTTACTGAATTCGGAGCGATTCCTTTCCGATCCCTACCCTGTTCTCCATCGCCTGCGGCACGAAGATCCAGTCCACTGGAGCGATGCGATCGGAGCCTGGGTTCTAACCCGCTACGACGACATTGTTGCCACTTTCAGAGACACGACTCACTACTCGAATGAAGGCCGGTTGGCGAGGGCGGTTGAACATCTTCCCTCCGAAGCGCGGTCGAAGTTCAAGACATTCGAGGATCACTATCGAACCAAAGGTTTGCTGCACTCCGACCCACCCGACCATACTCGGCTGCGCGCCCTGGTGACCAAAGCTTTTACCCCGCGAGTGGTGGAGGCCATGCAGCCGCGCATCCGGGCTATCGCGAATGACCTGCTGGACGTTGTCCAACCGAAAGGGAAAATGGATGTGATTGCCGACCTGGCGGTGACCCTGCCGATCACCGTCGTCGCAGAGATCATGGGGATGCCGGAATCCGAAAAAATGCTGGCGAAAGGCTGGGCTGATGCACTGCTGGCTTTTCAGGGCGTCAATAATCCCAGCGAGGGGATTCTGGAAAAGGCGCAAGAGACCCTGGTTGAAATACGATCCTATCTGGCCGATCTGGTGCGGAACCGGCGGCGCAACCCTGGTACTGACTTGGTCAGCCAAATGGTTGCTGCCGAGTCTGAAGGCGACAAACTGTCGGAATCTGAGCTCATCAATACCTGTATCACTCTGCTCGTCGCCGGACATGAAACCAGCACTTCCCTCATCGGCAATGGCATCTACACTCTGCTCTACAACGAGGATCAGTGGCGGGCTTTACAGGAGGATCTGTCGCTCCTGCCCTCCGCTATCGAAGAGGTTTTGCGATTCGAGAGTCCGGTCTCCCGGCAGCCGCGCCTGATGAAGGTAGACGCTGAACTTGACGGCAAAACAATCCGCACCGGGCAAATGATTTTTCAGATGCTGAATGCAGCCAATCGTGACCCGGCTCATTTTGCTGAGCCAGACATTTTCAATATTCGGCGGCAGAAGAACCGGCATATCGCCTTCGGTTATGGAATTCACTTCTGCGTCGGCGCATTGCTCGCCCGTACCGAGGCCAGCATCGTATTTCAATTGATGCTGCAAAGATTCCCTGACCTTCGACTGCTCGACCGCGCCCCCGATTGGGATATTCACAAGCGGAACTCGCGCATGTTGCGTACCCTCAATGTTGCTTTTTGAGTGCTTGCGTTATTCTCCGGCCGGAATCGGTGGCCCGAATGAAGTCTGGCCGGCGGTGTAATAAAATCCTAATTCGCTTATGGTGAAGGGCTTTCCCTTAGGCAGATAGAGACGAATGTAGCGGGCTTGGAACTCGGCAACATCACGCACTATTTTGATCGTTGGAATGCCATAGTAATGATCCAGTTGAGCCGGATGTTCGGCAACCGCATCCACTGTCTTCCAGACAAATCCATCGTCGCTGCACTGCAGCCCAAAAAGAGTTGGTCGGTAATCGGAATTGGCTGACTGGGAGCACAGAATATAGCGGTCAATCCGGCAACTCTTCTCCAGGTCAACCTGTAGCCAATCGTCGCCCGACGAAATTCTATCGTCCGCATGAACAGTAAACCCGGTGTTGAGTTCGCCATCCACAGCATCAAACGGCCGGTAAGCCGACACCAGGTACTTTGAGCGCGCGTATCGATTGAGTGCCAGGTTGGCAGAACTCGGGGCATTCGGTTGCCAAACTTCCGGCACGCCTTCTACATAAGTTATGACAGGATCCCAGTATGTCCTTTGCGGCGGAGCCTGGGGTTCATTTGCCTTCGAGACAAGGTTTTTCGAAACTACAAATGCGACCGCGTCCCCTTGGATTACGGTCAGCCTGAAATCATGAGCTTGTTCCCCCGCACTGCATCCCTCGGACTTCCATACCAGCTTTGCGTTCAGCAAAATGCTTGGTTTCGAAGGCTGAGGGTCGCAGGCTACTGTTCCCACAACTCGGATTATGCCACCATGGGGAGCGACCCACTTGCGCACAGAAGCATGCTGGCCGGGAATTTGATAATCCCTGCCCACTTCGACATCTTTGGTGCCCAACCAATGCATTTGGGGATGCGCTTCGTCGGCAGTGAACTTAAGATCGGCATATCCCGAATCGCTGTCTTCCTGGTAATGCCAGTTATTTTTGCCCATCAGCCCGCTAAACCCGGCGGATGCTTGGTAACTTTCAGCCGAGTATTCGAACGCGATGTGAGTGACCGCTGTTCCCATTGCCTTGGGGTTTTTCTTGCCGAGGACGACAACCTTAATCGTATGCTTCTCCCCCTTCAACAATCCGGTGTTCACATAGAGAAACTGCTCCCATGAGGTGCTGCGTGGGCTGTAGCAGTCGACCGTCTTGCGAAAGTGTCCGTCAATGTACACATCTGCCATGCCGCTTTGCGGAGAATGAAGAGCTCGCCAGTAGACCGACGCGCCATTGAAGCTGAACTCCACGGCGCTATTGTTAGACGAACTTTCCTTGCTCCGACCTGCAAAGGAATCGGAACTCAGACGATCCGCCCAGTTGCCGGAATACTTGACCTCTCGGTTTTCGCACCCCACGATCTCAGTCGCCCGCCCCAGCATCGGGTCGGAAGATTCGGGATGCGGGTCGAACATGAATCGGGATTGCAGTCCGGGGGTGCGCGTCGTCCCCGGGGCAAGCTTGATGTCGAGCCGCTGAAAGTCATTCATCCCAAAATAGCTGTAAAAGCGGAAGGCATCGGCGCAGGTGGTGGCAACATCGCTGCCTTCAACATTGACGAGATTCAAGAAACCGAACGCGGCTTCTGGACAATAGCCCCAAATCCAATCCTGCTTGCTTAGATCGCTGCACGCCCCAATATAGACGCCGTCGATATTGGTTTGGTTCGGAGGATCCTGATTCCCAAGGAACATGCAAATATACTTACTCAGGGAAAGGCTGTAAGAGATTCCCCAAAGATGGCTGGGTGCAACGATTGACGATTTACCGCCTAATGCGTTTTCCTGCCAGCTTCCTTTATAGAAATTGCTCCACTTGCCCGGCGCCATTTTGTCCGCCATGGCGCAGCGAGCGGCGCGCGAGTTCCATCGCATCCCCCGAGTGGACCATGGAGCCCATCCTTCGTCGGGAAAAATATAGAAATATCCGCCCCGCTGGTCCACATAGAAGCCGAAATCGGCCAGACCGATCCCATATCCCGAACCGGAGAACTTGAAGAAGTCATGGGGATAGTAGTATGTCTCCGAAGTAATGATGTCGCCTTCATAATGCCAGCTGAGGCCCTTGTCCAAACTGGTCGCCAGCGCGATTTTGCGGGAGAAGGGATAGGTTCGGCGAATGCCGTCATGCTCGATATGCATCGGTGCGTATAGCTTCCGTTCTGCTGCGTCGTACCACATGCCCCCGAGGAACCAGCATGAAGTCATCCCCTCCGGATAGTTTCCATCTTTGACTCGCGTCATGTGATCGATGTCCGGGCCTTTGTAGCGCGCCACCGTGCCAAGATTGATGATCCACTGGCTGCGGAATTCCCACAGTTCTCCTTCCATGCGGACAAACACCTGACAATTATCCGGGTTTAACTGGTTGGAGAAATCCAACCCGGACGGCTGCGGTTGAGGCGATGGAGTCGCAGAATAGGAAAACGGCAGAACAACTTCTCCGGCCGCATATTCGTAATCCGGTTCTTCGTCGTCCCGATTGAAAGCGGGCGTGCCGGCACTCGTCCCAGGCAAGGCCAACGCGACCGCGCACAATCCTGTAGTGCGCAGAAAGTCGCGGCGGGAAAGATCTGGGTCGCGAAGATGGAAACGGTTGGCGGATTCTTCTGGGCGCATAAGTTCGTCCGGATGCGTCAATTTCTAAGTTGCCCGACAGCGGAAGTAAATGAGTTTTCAACCTATTGAACGGATAGATTTCTTGATTGATTCCGGCTTGTTTATCGGTAAGCTTTCGCTGGATGAAGACCCATTGCCATTGGAGGATGTTTTGAGGAGAGTTTCTCTAGTTTTGACGCTTTGCCTGCTATCAGGGCTCGCGGCGCTGGCGCAGTCAAATCGGTGGCCGGAGTCGAAAGCGAACGCCTGGTATGCGCATCAACCGTGGCTGGTCGGGAGCAATTATATTCCAAAGTCGGCGATCAACCAATTAGAGATGTGGCAGGAATCGACTTTTGACCCCGAACAAATCGATAAGGAATTCACCTGGGCGGAAGCCATGGGAATGAACACCATGCGGGTGTTTCTGCACGATCTTCTATGGCAGCAGGATGCGGCAGGCTTTCAGAAGCGCATCGATGCTTTCCTTGGCATTGCCGCGCATCACCACATTCGGCCGATCTTCGTAATCTTCGACTCTTGCTGGGATCCATTCCCGCATCTTGGCCCACAACATCCGCCCATTCCCGGAGTTCATAATTCGGGATGGGTGCAAAGTCCGGGTGCATCCGCGCTGGCCGACCCCAGTCAGTACCCGCGCCTGAAGGCTTATGTGCAAGGAGTGATCGGAGCCTTCGCCAGGGATGATCGAATCTTGGCCTGGGATCTCTGGAACGAACCGGGCGCCGACAATGCCCGGAGTTACTCCGCAGAGGAGCCTAAGAACAAAGCGGATTTAGTGGCCGCGCTCTTGCCGCAGGTCTTTCAGTGGGCTCGCGAGGCTCATCCCAGCCAGCCGCTCACCAGCGGCGTCTGGGCCATCGATTTGTCGGAGGGTGCAGCCGTCGGTACGCTCCAGCAGATACAGTTGCGCGAATCCGACATCATTACTTTCCATAATTACAGCTGGCCGGAAAACTTCAAGAAAGAAGTCGAGTGGCTAAAGACGCAACAACATCGCCCGGTCATCTGCACCGAGTTCATGGCCCGATCCGTGGGCAGCACGTTCGACACGGTTTTGCCGATTGCCCGGCAGCAGAATGTGGGCGCGATCAACTGGGGCTTTGTCGCGGGAAAAACACAAACCTACCTGCCTTGGGAATCGTGGGCGCATCCCTACATCTTGAGCCTGCCCCCGGTGTGGTTTCATGAAGTGCTGCGTGGAGACGGAACGCCCTATCGTGAGGCGGAGGTCGAATTGATCCGCGAGCTGACCGCCAAGCCTCAGTCAAATTGATCGCAATCATGTGACGTAATGGCATTTCAATCTATTGAACAATCGCCCATCGCTCTTTCGTGATGGTATAAGTTCCTGTCTGGGTTCAAGCTTGTGAAAATCACCAAAGTCGAAACCTACCCAGTGAGCGTCGGATGGAAGAACTGGCTGTTTGTAAGAGTCCTCACCGACAGCGGCGTTCACGGAATCGGCGAAGCCACCATCAACGGATTCGCCGCCACCGTCGAGACCGCGGTCCACGAACTATCTCACCTCTACATCGGCAAAGATCCCCGGCAAGTGAACCCGATTGCCCAACAGATCATCACGACCATGGCGGACGTTGGCCACATTCATCGCTTGGTTATGGGAGCAATCGAGGTGGCCTGTTGGGACATCCTAGGCAAGACCCTCGGCGTTCCGGTCTGGCAACTCCTGGGAGGCCAGCACAGAAATTCGATACTCGCATATGCCAATGGCTGGTATCGCGCAGAGCGTACCCCTGAAAATTTCGTGCAAGTTGCAAAGCACGCCGTGTCCATGGGATTCAAGGCGCTCAAACTCGATCCTTTTGGAACTACGAAGTTTTTTAGCGGCCATGCCGACCTTGAGCTCTCCTACACGATTGTCAAGGCTCTCCGGCGGGAACTTGGGCCGGACCTTAAGATTCTGATCGACGTTCACTGCCGTTTTGCTCCCCGCGAGTCAATTCGAATCGCCAGTAAAATGGCTGACCTCGATATTTTCTGGTGGGAGGAACCTACGAGCGGCGAACGCGTTGAACTGGCCAACGAAGTGGCCCTGCAATGTCCGATTCCCGTGGCCACGGGCGAGCAATTTGACAAGGTGGGGGATTTTGAAACATTGGCTCGCGGTCAGCACGTCAGTATCTATCAACCGGAGCCCATGTCCCTGGGCGGCATCACCAACACCATCGCCGTAGCCAACATAGCCCAGGCCAATGGAGCATGGATCGCTCCTCATCAAAGCGGCGGTCCGGTAGCGACGGCCGTCTGCCTGCAACTCGCGGCGATCATTCCAAACTTCCTCATTCAGGAGCATTTTGACGCCTTCAATGAGCCTTGGACCAGGGACTTGGTTACTTGGATGCCCCAGGTTGACCGGAACACTGGCCATTTGCCCATTCCTGAAAATCCAGGCCTGGGTCTGGACCTGAACATCGATGTGATTCGGAAACATCCTTACGACGCAAGAGCGTTTTTCGATACCTCAAAATTGGGCTGGGAGAAAAGAATAGGAACGGAGCGACCAACATCTCAGTAGATACAGAAGGACAAGGAGAACAAAAATGGCTTTAATCTCTCGCCGCGACGCAGGCAAGATTCTGCTGGCGGGTTCCACGGGCTTGGTCATGGGTGTGCAAAAGGCCTCGGCCTCACTGTCAGGTAAAACTGTACCGCAATCCAGCCAGGCGGAAGGACAGGCTGCAAAACCCATGCCCGGGCGTTCCCCGCACCCAACTGCCGCCAGCCCTAACGCAAAAAGGCAGAACGATGCCGACGAACCGCTCTGGTCCGATGTGCTTCTGGCCGAAGGACCAGAGCCCATTATCAGTTATCGCACCGGCTGGGTGGTTTACGAAGAATCCCTGACCAAAGGGCAGTTTGTAGGCCGGGGATGGAATGGCGCGGGATACGTGAATTTCTATGATGGTCGTCTCGATCCCGCCGATTATCCGGCCCCGGGGTCGTTTCGCCTTGAAATGGATGGGCAACTCCTGGCTACCGATTGGAAGTGGGCCGGATTCCAGAAAGTGCCTTCGGCAGAAGGCAATTCGCAAGCGGTGATTACCTTGGAGAATTCAGTTCGCCCTGTCACCGTGAAGGTTTGCACGAAACTGGATGGCACGGCTGTAATCACCCGCTGGCTTGAGATCACGAACACCGGCAGGCAGCCGGCGGCATTGGCCGTGGCCTGCCCCTGGAGCGGCGTGCTCCGCAAGACCGACCGCTGGAGATCCCATCTCGAGGGTACTTCGTCCGCTCTATATTCGGTGGGCTACTTCGATAGCACTCACTGGGGCCAGGAGGGCGATTTTCATTGGCATGACATGCCGGAAGCCGGCTACTCCGTGGATGGAAGATATCTTCGTGGCAGGTATCGGCACCCGATGTTTATGCTGCGCAATAACGCCATGGGAGAACTATTTATCGGGCAATTGGCCTGGACCGGGGGCTATCGCTTTGCTTTCGATCTCGATTCGGAAATTGGCCAGCGGTCCGCCCCGGAGAATTCCGCCGCCCTCACCTTTAGCGCCGGTCCCGATGCTCCTTCTCCGCTGCGCGTGATTGCTCCCGGAGAAACGGTCTCTACTCCCGAGATGCATCTCGGGTTGGTATTCGGCGATCTCGACGCCGCCGTTCAGGCCATGCACAAGCATTTGCGTCGAAGCGTATTCCTGCCGGAGGCTGGGGGCCGCACCGCTTGGGTGGAGTCCGGCATTGGACCCGAACTCGAGATCACCCCCGAGCAACTGATTCACTCCATTGACGCCGCCGCGGAAGGGGGCGCCGAGGTTTTCTTTATCGATGCCAGTTGGTACGCCGCGCCCTACAGCAATTGGTGGAAGACGGTTGGCGACTGGAATGTCGATCGCCAGCGGTTCCCGGACGGCTTGAAACCGTTTCGCGACCGAGTCCATGCGGCCGGAATGCGATGGGGCCTATGGATGGATGCGGAACGAGTTGGAGACGACAGTGCAGTCGCCAGGCAGCATCCCGATTGGCTCGCCATGAACTATGACGGAGAAAGAAAAATTGGAGGATTGCTCGATCTTACCAATCCCGATGCCGCCAAATGGATGGAGCAGCAGATCATCCGGGTGATTGAGGAAAACCAATTGGACTTCTTCCGCTTGGACTACAACACAGATCCGGGACGGGGGATCAAAACGGTTCGGGATGGCTTCGTCGAAAATGGATACTGGCGCTATTACGATACGTTGTATGCGATCTATGATCGGCTCCGCTCACGGTTTCCCCAGGTTATTTTCGAGAACTGCGCCGGGGGTGGCGGCCGTACAGACATCGGCATGGTGAGAAGATTCGGCCATACGGATGTTACCGATTGGCAGATCGCCCCGCGTTCTTTCACCATCACCAATGGCATGACCATGGCGCTGCCGCCAGAATATATCGATCGGCTGTTGGGCGGACAAGATGGTCAGACGGCCGCAGATTTCGATTTTCAGGCGAGGCTGCTCCTGTTCCTCCAGCCCAAGTTCGGTTTCCTCTATCCCGCCGGAGCCCAACCCAACCCCGTTTTCATGCTACGGATCAAACATTGGGTCGATCTTTACAAAAACTTTGTCCGGCCATTCATCGACACCAGCCGGATTTATCATCACACGCCGGAGATTTCTGGACTCGACCCGCACGGTTGGGGTGTTCTTGAACTAGCCTCCGAAGACCGCTCGCGGGCCATCTGTGGACTTTTCCAGCTTTCCGCTCCAGCGCACGCGGAGTATGAGCTGAGACTTCGCGGCCTCGATGTTTCTCGCCGCTATCGCGTCACTTTTGACAACTCCGATCAAAGCGCCGCCGTAGAGGGCTTCACCCTGATGGAGCAGGGAATCACGATTCGCCTGGCAGGAGCACTTACATCCGAATTGCTGGTCATACAGTCGATTTAGCCTGAAGGCGGTCTGGTCTGACCGAGCTCGCCCTCTGGCGTAGAAAATCCAACCGGCGCGGGACCAGAGACCACCTACCCGCGCCGGCGAGGACTAAGCTTGCTCTCGAATCTACAGCGTGACATTGATGAGAAGGTTCACGCCCGGGTATGTTGGGTTGCACAGGTAATAGATACCGTTGATCTCAATCACGTAGACATCTTGCGTGTAGAGCCAGTTGCTGGGCCATGCGCCCCCAAATCCAAACCAATAGCCGCCATATTGGAAGCGGCCACTGCTGTACTCTCCCTGATTGACGCGAAACGTGTGTTCGCGCCCGAAGTTAGCCTTGTAACGTTCAGCGGGAATTCGGCCTCCGCTGGCGCGCTCTCCTTGTTTTTCTGGCTTGGTTTCCGGAGCGCGTTGCTGCTCTTGCTTGGCGTCCCTCTCCGCGGGCTTGCCGTCCTTTTCTCCCTGAGCATTTTTCTCATCTTGTTTTGCGGGTTTCTCGGGTTGCGTCTTCTTCTCAGCAGGCTTGTCTTTCTGTTCCTCTTGTTGGTCGTGCTGCTCCTGGGCGTATGCAGAACTCGGGACGCCCAGGGTTAAGGATACGATTGCGGTGCCGATTATTCCTGCTAGCTTCATTGGTGTTTACCCCTCTTTATCTATCTCGTTCTTTCAAAGCACGCTAGGCTACTGCAAGCTGCCTGTGGTTGCGTTGACCGGACTGCCAATGGCATCGCCCGACACAAGAAGTTCCACTCTCCGGTTTTGCTGCCGCCCGGCGGAGCTATCGTTGGAGGCCACGGGCAAGGTATTGCCGAAGCCCTTGGCGCTGACTGAATTGGTGGCCACGCCTTCTTGCACCAGATAATCGCGCACGGAGTAGGCGCGATTCTCAGACAGGGTTTGATTCATGGCATCGCCACCGACGTTATCGGTATAGCCGCCCACTTCGATGTTGAGCCCAGGATAGGCAAGCAAAATGCCGGCAACCTTCGCCAGTTTCTCGCGGGCGCCGGGCTTCAATGAATATTTTCCCGTGTCAAACAACACATCGGACATGCTGACGATGAGCCCGCGCGCGCTGTCGCGAGTCTCGAGAATCAAATTCAGCTGCTCGGACAACTTCGCCCTCATGGCGGCCTTGTCGGCTTCCGCCTTCTGCACGCTGGCCTGCGCCTGTTGGGCCGCCAGACGGGATTGCTCCGCGTCCGCCTGCGCCGCCGAAAGCGCGGTTGTGGAGGAGGCCTGATTGGCCGCCATTTGCTGTTCCGCCTGAGCGGTGGCCGACTGGGCGGCCGCAGCTTGCGATCGCGCCAGCGCGGCTTCGGAATCAGCCTGGGCGCGGGCAGCCTGCGCCTGTGCCATTTCGGATTGAGCCTGACTTTTCTGCTGGTTGGCCAGGTTCGCCTCTGCTTGCGACTGCGCCTGAGCATCGGCGGAAGCCTGCTGATCCAGTGCCACCTGCATCTCGGCCATCTTGGTGACGGAAATCTCGCGCGCGTCTTCTGCGGCTTCTACCGCTTCCCGGGCCGCGGCGATCAATGGTTTCTTGTCAGCGTGTTTGTCGATCGCATAACCGTCAGCCCGGTTCATCAACTGGACGGCATGCCCGTAGCTGTCGGCGGCGTATTGCTCGGCATCCTCGGATTGAGCGATGCGCACGGCGTTCCGCGCCTCGAAAAACTCCAAAGGCAGGTTCGCATTCAAAACCACCGGGTCAAAGCTGTAGCCGGTGGGGATGTAGCCGCCGCGGCCCGTCAGCTGGTACTTCACATTCACGGCTTCGCTGGTCCCCTTGGTGCTTTCGCGGACTACATTCTCCAGAACCACCACATTGCTGGGCTGGCGCACGGCGTAATAGGGTTCGGCCGTAACGATCATGGCGAAGGCTTGAAGGTTCGAGGTTACATGCAGCTTGCTGCGATCGTTGCCGCCCACCAGCACTTCGCCAAGGTTCACGGCTCGGCCCTCGGGCGAGATCGCCCAGAGAACATAGGTGAGATATTCGTTGCCGAAACTGGTTGGTCTCTGCAGGTCACGGAACTCGGCCTCGATTGCGATGGATCCTTTCTTGCTGTTCACTTTGGCTTCGCCGCTGGCGGCGGGCATAAGGTCCGTGCCGGCAAAGTCCAGCTTCGAGCTCCCGCTGCGATACTGGTAGTTGACCGCCTGCACGGTGCGGCTGACTACGGTTACCCGGAAGATGGGCATCGAACCCATGCGTTCCACTTTCGTGATCGGTTGAGAATCGGTCTGAATCTGAGCGAAAGCCGGAAGGCTCAACGCTGCGGCGGCGGCTAACAACAATCTTGTCTTCACACGATCTCCTTGCGGCAGCCATCTGCCGTCCTACTTGATGTCGACTTCGACTTGATCAATCGAACAGTTGGATTTGTTCTAAGTTCCGACACGGATATGAGCCAGGGAGTGGAACATCCCGAAGATGTTCAACAGCCACAAAACCACGGCAATCACAACCACACCGTTCAAGATGGACTTAATCGACGATTGCATGGGGATGAACCGGTTCACCAGCCACAGAAGAACACCCACCACAATAAGAACTTCCAGGAGTTGAATTAACGGCATGTTATTTGACCTCTTCTGCCTGATTGGGCAATCTCACTCCATCCGATCTTCTGCCGCATTTCGCGGCCGACACGATTATGGAGTGCTGTTTGGCCGGGTGTGGCTGCTCCGCCGGACCTTTACTAGTGCTCGTAAGCGCGCTCGATCCGCGGCGGCTTAAAAATGAGTTGCGAAATCAGTCTCCGGCCATACCTTCGACACCCTCAGCAGACTAGAGAATGACAGAGTCTGAGTCCCGCGTCTGAGCAAGATCGCTCACAAATGAGATTTAGCAATTAAGTTGAATTTGCCCTGGAATGCGAACTCCGGTGTGCTTCACTGTCGGCGCTCGCTCGTGGCATTGGCATCGAGCCACGCCAGCAGAGATCGAACGCTGGCTCGCGCAAGCGCGATGGAGCAGTCCGCCGCTCCGTAGTAGATATTGAGGGTGTCGCCATCCGCGTCCATCGTATAGCCGCAAGGGAAAACAACATCGCCAACGTCGCCCAGCCGTTCGTATTCTGCCTCCGGCCCGAAGATCCATGAATCGCCGCGCAACAGGCACTTTCCGGGATTCTCCAGATCGAAAAGCGCCAGCCCCAGCCGATACAGGCAGCCCGAGGGCGTGTGCCGCACCCCGTGATAGAAAACCAGCCATCCTCTGGAAGTCTCGATGGGCGGCGGAGACAACCCGATCTTGTTCGCATCCCACCAGGCCCCGCGACGGGCCTCCAGCATAAGCCTGTGCCTTCCCCAATAGCGCAGATCGGGAGAATAGGAAATCCACATGTGCGCCCCTAATTTCGTCATGGGACGATGAACCAGCGCCCAGCAACCGTCGATTCTCCGGGGTAAGAGAGCGGAGTCTTTGTCATCGGGCGGCATAATTACGCCGTATCTTTCGAAGGTGCGGAAATCTTTGGTCAATGCCAGCGACACGCCGGGCCCGCCGCGCGAATAGGAAGTGTAGGTGACAACGTATTGCTGCAACTCGGGCACGAAAGTGATTCGAGGGTCCTCAATTCCCCAGAGCTCTTCCGGATAATTCTTCGGATCGGGCATCAGGGTGGGCTCACGATCGATTTGCCATCCGTCCACGCCGTTGCCTGAGCGCGCCGCGCCAAGATGCGACAGTCCACGACGATCCTCCACGCGGCATAGCAGCAGGGTCGTCCCATCCGCCAGGAGCGTTGCGCCGGCGTTGAATACACTGTTGATGGGATACGGCCAGTCCTTGCTCGTCAGGATCGGGTTCGTGGGATGGCGGTGCAGCAGTGGCTCGAAGCCAGCGCTCAACAGGCTTACTGGCTTTTCTGCGGGTGCGGTCATGAAAGGATTTCCTTTTGTTCGGTCGATTGTAGAGATCGCATTTCGAGGAGCGCCATCAGGAACGACAGCGTGGATTCTGCTCCCTGGTTTTCATTGGCGCGGTCGGGATGCAGGCCGTCCCGGCAGCCGCCGGTGGCGGAATCATAAAGAGGAAGTTGCAGATCGTTGCCGCCCAGGAACCAGTTGAACGCCGTCCAGGACCGGTTCCGCCATCGGGCATCGCCGGTTCTGCGGTAGGCTTCGAGACAGGCGGAGATGGCGCCGGCCGCCTCCAGGGGCTGTTGATCGAAGCGGGCTTTTTCCCCGCCTTGGCGATAAAAGCCCTGGGACCCGATCGGCACAAAGTGGCCGTCGATTGCGCACAGTTGGATCTGGGTTAGCCAGTCGAGCGATTCCAGGCCCGCAGAGATCATGCGATCGTCCCCGCGAGCCGAGCCTGCGAGCAGCATGGCTTGGGACAATCTGGCGTTACCGTACGCCACAATGTTCTCAAACCAGTTCCATGCCGGCCGCTTGACCGACTCATACATTTTCAGCAGCCGTTCCGCCAGCCCATCGCGGACTCTCTGCACCTCCCGATCGCCGGAATACGCGAGCAGATACTCTTGAACTCCCAGCAGGGTATAGGCACAGGCTCGCGGGCTGTGAAAATCCACCACCTCCGGCAGCGCAGATTCAAAGAGCCGGCCGGCGGCACGGCGCAAACCTTCATCTCCGGATCGCCCGAGGACCGTGCCCAGCGCCCAAACAGCTCGTCCGTGACAGTCTTCCGAACCTTCCGTTTCGTTCCAGCGGCGATCATAAGCAAGAAAGTTTCTGAATCTTCCCTTGGCTGCATTGAACGAATGCTCGAGGAACGAGAGATACCTCCCGGAGAATTTTTGGGGGAGGGCCCAGGATTTGGCCTGGCGGTCACCGTCCCTCGGAGCTCTCTCCGGCCCGTCGTTCTTCCGCGAATCATTCTTCGGCGTCAGCATCACCGTTAGGATTAAAGCCCGCGCATTGTCGTCGGTGGTGTGGCCCTCGCCCCGGTTGGGTATGCTGAAAATCGCGTGCTGCAGGATTCCCGTGTCATCCGTGAGCGCATCGAGATGGCTCAGATTCAAGTCTGGCAGGCGATTCAGCGCCTTGGGCGTGTTGGCCGCCGAAAACTGAACGCGGGGGCTATGCCCGCGGTCGCTACGCACTTTCGAAAAACTGTCCATGTAGCCTTGCGCCACTCTTTTCCAGATCATCTCGCGCGCGAACAGATAGGCGCGTTTCCGCATGGCATGCCGCAAGGCGGGGGTATCCAGAAGTTCGATGGTTTTCTGCGCGATGGCCTCCGGATTCTGGAATGGGACCAGTGCTCCTCTCCGGTCGTCCAGCAACTCAATAGCGTGCCAGTAGGGAGTCGAGATGATCGCTTTGCCCGCTCCAAGGGCGTACGCCAGCGTGCCGGAGACTACCTGCGCTTCATGCCGGTAGGGGGTGATGTAAATGTCCGCAGCGCCAATGAACTCAACCATCTTTTCTGGACTCACAAAGCCGTTGTGGAAGATCACCTGCCATTCGACGCCGACTTTCTTTGCCAACCTCTGCAAGCTGTTGCGGTATTTGTCGCCTTCGCGGCGTAGAACATGAGGATGAGTGGCTCCGGCAACGATATACACCACATTCTTGTGTCTGGAGAGAATCTGCGGCAGCGCCTGAATCACATTTTCGATTCCCTTGTTTGGAGAGAGCAGGCCGAACGTAAGCAACACCGCTTTCCCTTCCACCCCGAATCTGTCTTTGAAAAAATTCGGATCCAAAAAAGGTAGATCCGGGACGCCGTGCGGAACCATGTCGATTTTCTTGCCGGGAACTTTGAAGATCTCCTGCAGGAACTGGCTCGAGAGCTGGCTCATGACGATGAGACGATCCGACAATCCCGCAATCTCCTCCATTACCTCGAGTTGGCCAGGGTCCGGCTCACGCAGAACCGTGTGTAGCGTGGTAACCAGGGGCATTTTCAGGCGGCGCAGCAGATGCAGAATGTGGCTCCCCGCCGGGCCACCGAAAATTCCATACTCGTGCTGCAGGCAGACCATGTCGATATTGTTAAAGTTAAGAAATTCAGCGGCTTGCTCATACGAAGCCAGGTCATCCTGGGCGAGCGGCCATCGCACTCGCTCGGGGTAGTCATAGGCTTGGTCGCTATCGTTCACGGGCAGAGCTAACAAGCGGGTCGTCGCATACTCCGCTGAGATGGCGCTACAGAGGTCGGTCGTGAAAGTGGCGATGCCACACTGCCGGGGCAGATAATTTCCAATCACAGCGATTCGACTCGGCAGCGATGTTTTCAAATGCACTCGCGACCGGGCGGACGCAGAAATCCCGCCCAGGGGCGAGGGACTGTTAACCACCCCCAATTTCAACGGCAAATCTGGAAACGCTGTAATGGGTATTGCCATTTACCTGCCTATTAAGCCTGCCGATTAAGAATGCATCGCCGCCGCACCCCCGTCTTTGGGAGCGACCCAACTACCAGGACGGACTGCCCTTTGGCTCGGGCTAGTATGCAATGGAGGTCCCCCTCCGGACTGGTCACTATTGACCAGATTCTTTCACCAAAGAGCTGCATTCTATGCAGCGATGAAGGCCAAAAAAGAAAACAGTCTGGCGGTCCATTGCCCTACGTGCGGCGTCGGGCCAGGTCAAAAATGCGAGCTTTGCACCGGTCTGCCACGCACCACTCCGCATCGGGACCGGCGCATAGAGGCGCGGAAGAAGTAGCCTTGCAACGGGGTGAACCGCCCCAGCTTCCCCGAAGTGAGCAAAAGAGACCACCATTGCAAGGCTTACCCTACCTATAATCAAGGCTGTGAAGCCGCTGGCGGCAATCAAGAAGAACGGTTTCGATTCGGACACTTTCCTCGCGACGATCGGCGACGGCAGAAAGATGCTTTCTTTCGCCAAAAAGCAAAAGGTATTCACTCAGGGCGATACCGCAGACGCCGTATTCTATGTGCAAAAAGGCAAGGTGAAATTAACCGTGGTCTCCCAGGCTGGCAAGGAAGCGACCATTGCGATTGTGGGCGAGGGATATTTCTTTGGCGAGGGATCCCTGGCCGGCCAACTCCTGCGCATGGGGTCGGCCGAGGCGATGACCGATTGCGAGATTCTGCGGGTGGATAAGAAGGCGATGATGGATGTGCTGCACCGCGAGCCTTCATTTTCTGAGATGTTTGTTGCATATTTGCTGGCGCGGAATGTTCGATATGAAGAAGACCTGGTCGACCAGTTGTTCAATTCCAGCGAAAAGAGACTCGCCCGGGTTCTCCTGTTGCTCGCTCATTTCGGCAAAGACGGGACTCCCGAGACCGTAGTTCCCAAGGTAAGCCAGGAAACCTTGGCCGAAATGGTCGGCACGACCCGTTCGCGCGTCAGTTTCTTCATGAACCGGTTCAGGAAACTGGGCTTTATCGACTATGCTGGCGGTGCGGATGGCGCTTTGCAAATCCACAGCTCCCTCCTCAATGTCGTCTTGCACGATTAGCCATTATCGAACGCCCCCCTTCTCTCATGAGCAATTTTGAACAGAAGTGCAGGTGATCCAACTTATATACCTGCTGAGATGACTCCCACCAAAACTCTCCTCTGCATCCACCGGGATCCAGCTCAACTGAGCTGGTTGAGAGAAAATGGATATGAGTTGATCACTGCCACCAATGGCTGCGACGGTTTGCGTCTTTTTGCCTCCCGGCCTGTCGACGCGATCGTGATCGAGTACTATCTGGCGTTTCTGGACGGGGCTGTGGTTGCCGGAGAGATCAAGCGCATTCGTCCAGGGGTTCCCATCGTGATGCTGACCGAACACCTGGAACTGCCAGAGGGAGCTTTGAATTCAGTGGATGCGCTGGTAGAAAAGTCCGATGGCAATCACCTTCTGTTGGCAGTTGTCCACTTTTGGCTGAGCGTGAAACCGGCTCTGCATGACGATGACCTGCCGCCAGCTCGAACTGCGGTTCCCCGCCTTAATCGCGCCCGCGGCGGGGCCAGGTCTTCCCATGCCAAGAGGTCTCACGCATCCCAGGGTCGGAAAGATGCGGTATTTTCCCCGGAAATCTGGCATGGCATTCGAAATGGAAGCATCCAGTTCTGAGTTTAAGCAAAGTACCAGTCAGCTTCGCCGCTTCAAACCGCGCTTCGACGGCCGCTCACCAGGTTGATGACCAGGACCACCAGCGCCACGACAAGCAGCAGATGGATTAAACCTCCAGCAATATGGAGACTGAAACCCAAAAGCCAGAGAACCAGAAGCACAACGAAAATGGTCCAAAGCATAGATCCTCCCTTTACCTGTTTACTTTTATCCTTGTCTCGCATCCTTCCGCTCAAGTGGAAGAGCTCGAAGCGATTTCCCGCATTCCAGGCAGCATCGTTCGGATCGCGGCGTGATCAATCCACAGAATGGGCACATGCGTTGAAGCCCTTCTGTTTGTGTCGGCTGCTTGAGTGCGTTGAGCGACTTCCCAACTGAATCAAGAATCGTGGTTAAACGTTTGGGGAAAAAATCGCGGAACCTGCCAATCCCCATAGGTACCTTCGTCTTTCTGTCTCAAACGGTTTCGTCCAGAAATAATGGGCAAAGAGCAAAGTGCAAAGCGCAGAGAAACCGATTCATCAGTGCCAGCATGACATTTCAGAGAGAACGATTCTGTACAGGATTGCTCACATTCCCCTGGGTCTTGTTGATTTGTCTCTTCCGCGGGCGACCCAAGAGCGACTGTGGAAGAGCGGCTCCTCAGAGCCGCGTAAGTCCTTGGAAAATCAGCGCCTGCGCTATTTGCCGGCAAAAGGAGCTTTTCAGGGCCCGTGACTGCAGCGTGTCAACCGATCAACTCTGACAATTGGCCGGTTTACCCTGTTGCCCTCTGTGTCTCCTGTGGTTAAGGCCTTTGACTTACTCGGCTCCCGCCTTAACAACAATCTTAAGGAATCCACCCGCAACTTGTGACATCTGACCTTGCGCCCGGTTACGAATCATTCCATTCTTGTCCCAGCACAGGTTCTAGAAACACGAACGCTTGCAGAGCCGGTCACAGCCTTTCAGCTCGTGACTCGATTGCTTTCAAGATCTTGATTCTTAAGATCTTTGTTATGAAGATTTTGCAAGGAATTTTGCCACTCGAAGTCGGTAAGATGCTGATTCCAGATATTTTAGAAAAAATAGGGGGGAGGGGGGTAGGCAACTAAAAAGATAAACTTACAGCTCAGGCAGATGCGCCGGGCGGCGCGCACTTCTTCATTCCTGTGGAACTTGGCTGGGCCACGCGTTTACACAGCCGTTCTTGGGACACCGTGACGCGAGCACACGAAAGGTCTCAGCCACCGAGTGGGGCATAGGAAAGTCCGGCACGGCAGTGCCGGGAG
>Ga0181534_10000686_pt1 | contig 23525 bp, 21 predicted proteins | sample PEATcosm2014_Bin_37_FD_119758 | JGI IMG/M metagenome (GOLD analysis project Ga0181534, IMG submission 119758) | Peatland microbial communities from MTU Mesocosm Facility, Houghton, MI, USA - PEATcosm2014_Bin17_10_metaG | ecosystem: Environmental > Terrestrial > Soil > Wetlands > Peat | place...
CAGGAGTTGGCCATTGCGATCGCGCCGAGCGAGTACTGGCTCTTCGCGTCGGCTGCCGCCTTGGGGAACTCGTTGGGAGCCACGGTGTACCCCGGCGAGCCGGTACCCGTTGCCGTCGGGTCACCGCCCTGGTCGACGAACTGGGGGATCACACGGTGGAACGTGACGCACTTGTAGTAGCCCTGGTTCGCCAGGAAGATGAAGTTGTTGGTGTTGACGGGTGCGGTCGCGGTGTTGAGCACGGCGGTGAAGGTGCCCGCCGTCGTGACGAACTTCGCGACGTACGTCTTCTTCGTGTCGATCGTCATCGCCGGCTGGTGGCTCCACTGCAGCGTGTTGGTCCGCGTCGTCGGCGACGACGGGCAGCCCGCCTTCACGGCCAGGCTGTTGGCGGCCTCCTGCGGCGTGGGGGCCGGCGGCGGCGTGCTCGAACCCTTCGTCAGCAGGTAGACGGAGCCGACGATGACTGCGGCCACGATGACGATGATGCCGACGCGTCGCAGCAACTGGCGCTGCTTCGCCTGCTTGCGCTCCTGGTCGAGCCGGGCCTGTCGACCGGCCTTCTGGCGTTGCCTCTTCTCGGTTGGCACGGCGCGGAGCCTACCGTTTGGGACAGGGGTCGAGAATCCGGGTACGAGGCTCTCGCACCGGTGCTTGTAGTTTCAGTGCGTGGCGCTCGTCGTGCAGAAGTACGGAGGAACCTCGGTCGGGGACGCGGACCGGATCCGCGCCGTCGCCGATCACGTCGCGCGGACGCGGCGCTCCGGCGACCAGGTCGTGGTCGTCGTCTCGGCCATGGGCAAGACGACCGACGACCTGCTCCGCCTCGCGACGGAGGTCTCCGATACGCGTCCTCCCCGCGAGATGGACATGCTGGCGACGGTGGGTGAGCGGATCAGCATGGCCCTGCTCTGCATGGCCCTCGCCGACCGCGACGTCGAGGCGACCTCCTTCACGGGCAGCCAGGCCGGGATCATCACCGACTCGGACCACACCAAGGCCAAGATCCTCGAGGTGCGACCCGAGCGCCTCCGCGAGGCCCTGGCCGCCGGACAGGTGGCCGTGGTCGCAGGCTTCCAGGGCATGTCGACGGAGCGGAACATCACAACGCTGGGCCGTGGCGGCTCGGACGTGACGGCGGTCGCGCTGGCTGCGGCGCTCGGGGCGGACGTCTGCGAGATCTACACCGACGTCACCGGCGTCTTCAGCGCGGATCCCCGGGTCGTGCCGGCGGCGCGCAGGCTCGCGAAGGTCAGTTTCGACGAGATGCTGGAGATGGCGGCGACGGGCGGCCGCGTCCTCATGCTCCGATCGGTCGAGTTCGCGCGGAACCACGCGGTCCCCCTCCACGTGCGATCGAGCTTCACGTGGGAGACCGGGACCTGGATTGTCGAGGAGGATGTCTCAATGGAGCAGGCTGTGGTGAGCGCGGTAACGGACGACACGAGCGAGGCGAAGGTCACCTTCGAGGGGGTCCCTGACCGCCCGGGGATCGCCGCGCAGCTCTTCGGAGCGCTCGCCGCCCAGTCGATCAACCTCGACATGATCGTGCAGAACACGTCGGCGAACGGTCTGACCGACATCTCGTTCACGGTCGCAAAGACCGACCTCGCGCACACGATCACGGTCTGCCAGGACGTCACCAAGGAGATCGGCGCGGCCGGCGTCTCGGCGGACGACGGCATCGGCCGCGTCTCGGTCATCGGCGCCGGGATGAAGAGCCACCCGGGGATCACGGCAAAGATGTTCTCCACGCTCGCGGACCTCGGCATCAACATCGAGATGATCTCGACGTCGTCGATCCGGATTTCGTGCGTCGTGCGGGCTGACCGCGTCGAGGAGGCGGTGCGCCGCCTCCATACCGCATTCGGACTCGACGCCACCTCGTAGGCTGGTGCCATGAGGATCGGAATCGTCGGGGCGACGGGCCAGGCCGGGTCCGCGATGGTGTCCATCCTCGAGGAGCGCGGCTTCGTGCTCGACGGGCTCCGCCTGTTCGCGTCCGAGCGGTCTGCGGGCACGATCGTGCGCTTCAAGGGCGACGAGTTGGTCGTCGAGGACGCGGCCGCTGCTGACTACGCGGGCCTCGACATCGTTCTTATGGCGGCAGGTGGCGGCACCTCGCGCGAACTCGCCCCCCGGATCGCCGCTGCGGGCGCGATCGTCGTCGACAACTCGTCCGCCTGGCGGATGGATCCCGACGTCCCCCTCGTCGTGCCGGAAGTCAACGCCCACGCGCTCGCCTCGATCCCCAAGGGGATCGTCGCCAACCCGAACTGCACGACCATGGTTGCGATGCCCGTGCTCAAGCCTCTCCACGATGCCGCCGGCCTGCAGGGCTTCGTCGTCTCGACCTATCAGGCCGTGTCGGGCGCCGGTCGCGCAGGCGTCGCCGAACTCGCCGGGCAGCTCGCCCGAACGGTCGACGGCGCCCACGAGCTCGCGACGGACGGCTCGGCCGTCGAGCACGGGGACCACGTGAAGTTCCCCGGTCCGATCGCTCACAACGTGATCCCGCTCGCGGGCAACCTCGTCGACGACGGCAGCCACGAGACCGACGAGGAGCAGAAGTACCGCAACGAGTCCCGCAAGATCCTGGGACTGCCCGACCTTCGCGTCGCCTGCACCTGCGTCAGGGTTCCGGTCTTCACCGGCCACGGCGCCTCGATCACGGCGTCATTCCGGCGCCACCTCTCGGTGTCGGAGGCGACCGACATCCTCGCCGCTGCGCCCTCGGTCGTCGTCCAGGACCTGCCGACGCCGCTGGGCGCCGCGGGCCGCGACCCGAGCTTCGTGGGGCGACTGCGAGAGACCGACGTCCTGGAGAACGGCCTGGAGCTCTTCGTCGTCGGCGACAACCTGCGCAAGGGCGCCGCGCTCAACGCGGTCCAGATCGCCGAGGTGCTGGCGGGCAGGTAGGCGCTAGTCGGCCAGCGTGCGATCCGGCTGGCGGTTCGCAAGGTTGACCGCGTGGTCCCCGAACCGCTCGTAGAAGCGGGCGATCATTGCGACCTCGACGGCCACGGGCAGGGGCATCGACCCGGACACGAGCTCCCCGGTCAGACTGACGTGGAGGTCGTCGAGCTCGTCGTCGAGGTCTTCGACAGCGTCGAGGCCGCTCTTCGTCGAGTCGTCCAGGGTGTCCGTCGCGGCGCGCCAGATCGTGGCTGCCACCTCGCCCATCCGCTCGACCAGGCCCCGCGCGCGCGGCGACATCTCCTGACCCAGTCCTCGGGCCGCGCGACGGGCGATGTGCGCGGCGAGATCGCCGTTGCGCTCGAGCTCGGGCAGCGTCCGCACGAGTGCCACGAGGCCGCGCCGCTCGGAGGGCGTTCCCACTCCGGACTCGAGCTCGGCGGTCACCTCATCGACGAGGGTGTTCACGAGACCGTCGATGATCTCGTCATCGCGGACGATCGACTTGGCGAGCTCGCGATCACCGGCGAGGAGCGCGTGCGTGGCGCCGGCGATCGACTCCCCGACGAGCGCCCAGATCCGCACGACGCGGGGATCCTGGGCGGTGACCACCCCCGTGTGGCCCAGCGGCGCCACGGCCTGCAGCGGTGCCGGCTGGTCACGGAAGAGATGGCGCGGAACCATCCGCAGCACGTTAGACCCCCCGACCCGTGTCAGTGCGTGTGCGTACAGTGGCATCGCACGTCGCAGCGCAGAAGGGCGGACGGATGGCAATTGGCATCGTGATCGGGGCGATCGCGGGGATCCTCATCGGCGGGGCGGCCATGGCGATCATCGGGCAGCACCGATCGGCGGGACGGGATGCGCAGCTGGCCGTGGCGTCGCGGGTCGAGGAGGAACTCGAGCGGACGCGAGACGACCTCGCCCGGCTCCAGGCTGAAGCCGGCCAGCTCCGCGAGGACCGTGTCCGCCTGACCGAGCAGTTGAGCGCGGCCGAGCAGTCGGTCGCACGCGAGCAGGCACGGCTCGACCTCGAGCTCTCGAGGCTCAACGAGGCGTTCGCATCGCAGTCCCAGACCGTGATGGACAGGATCGTGGTGCAGCTGAACGACATGACAGGGCGCCAGGGCGAGGAGCGGGACCGGACGTTGCGCGCGACGGTGACTCCTGTCGCCGACCTGCTCGCACGCTTCGAGCACCACGTCAACGAGGTCGAGAAGGACCGCAAGGAGGCCTACGGCAGCATCACCAACCAGGTGGAGTCACTGCGGCGATCCCAGGAGCAGCTGACCGTCGAGACGAAGAACCTCGTCACGGCGCTGCGCCGTCCGCAGACGCGGGGCCGATGGGGCGAGCTCCAGCTCCGCAAGGTCGTCGAGATGGCGGGGATGACCGAGCACTGCGACTTCGACGAGCAGATGAGTGTCCGAGACGACGACGACGCGCTGAAGCGCCCGGACCTCGTCGTGCACCTGCCCGACGGCGCGGAGGTGGTCGTCGACTCGAAGGTGCCGCTGTCCGCGTACCTCGACGCGATCGAGGCATCGGACGACGAGACGCGCACCCGCGAGCTGCGCAACCACGCCAATCAGGTCCGCACCCACGTCCAGAAGCTCTCCTCGAAGGAGTACTGGAAGCAGTTCGAGCAGTCGCCGGACTTCGTCGTCTGCTTCGTCCCCGGTGACGCGCTGCTGTCCGCGGCGTTCGAGGCGGATCCGACGCTGACTGAGTACGCGCTGTCGAACCACGTGCTGCTGACCGGTCCCACGGCGCTGATCGCGCTGCTCCAGACGGTCTCGTACGGATGGCGCCAGGAGCGCCTCGCTCGACACACCCAGGAGATCCAGAAGCTCGCCGAGCAGCTCTACGAGCGCCTCGGGAAGTTCTCGAGCCACCTCGCGAAGCTCCGCTCTTCGCTCGACCGCGCGGTCGGGTCGTACAACGACGCGGTGAATTCGCTCGAGCACCGGCTCCTGCCCACCGCGCGGCGCCTGCACGCGCTGGGCGTGGGCAATTCGGAAGGTGAGCTCGACGTCCCCGAGCCAATCACGACGATGGCCGTCACCGCCGGCGCACCGGAGCTGCTCGCGATGGCTGACGATGAGGAAGTTTCCTTCGAATAGGGATGCTGTGCCCGCGCTGGGAGGTGCCGGACCGCCTTTCGGGGGTCGGGTAATGTCTAGGCCGCTACGGGCCCGATCTCCGGGCTCCCACGAACCTCTGGAGTTTCCTGTGCGAATTCTTGTCCTCGGTGGCGACGGTTACCTGGGTTGGCCGAGCGCTCTGTACCTCTCGAACAAGGGCCACGAGGTCGGCGTCGTCGACAACTTCGCCAGGCGCCAGTACGACTACGAGATGGGCGTCGACTCGCTCGTCCCGATCGCCCAGCTGCAGCGACGGGTCCAGGTCTGGAAGGAAGTCTCAGGCAAGGAGATCGCGTGCTGGGGCGGCGATCTGGTGGACCCGGACTTCACGCACCGCGTCGTGAAGGAGTTCCGCCCCGAGGCGATCGTCCACTTCGCCGAGCAGCGCTCCGCCCCCTATTCGATGATCGACCAGAAGCACGCCGTGTACACCCAGGTGAACAACGTGGTGAACACGCTCAACGTGCTCTACGCGATCCAGGACATCGACCCCTCGATCCACCTCGTCAAGCTGGGGACGATGGGCGAGTACGGGACTCCCAACATCGACATCGAAGAGGGCTTCATCGAGATCACGCACAAGGGCCGCACCGACGTGATGCCCTTCCCGAAGAGCCCGCACAGCTTCTACCACCTGTCCAAGGTGCACGACTCGCACAACATCCAGTTCGCGTGCAGGGTGTGGGGCCTGCGCTCGACCGACCTCAACCAGGGCGTCGTGTACGGCCAGGAGACCGACGAGACCCTCCTGCACCCCGAGCTGCTCACCCGCTTCGACTACGACGGCGTGTTCGGGACGGTGCTCAACCGCTTCGTGGTGCAGGCCGTCGCGGGCCACCCCCTCACCGTGTACGGGAAGGGCGGGCAGACACGGGGCACCCTCGACATCCGGGACACCCAGGCATGCATCGAGCTCGCCTGCATGAACCCTCCGGAGCTCGGCGAGTACCGGGTCTTCAACCAGTTCACCGAGCAGTTCAGCGTGCTTGACTTCGCGAACATGGTCGCCGACGCCTACAGCGGCGACGTGCGCATCGAGCACACCGAGCTCGTCCGCGTCGAGAAGGAAGAGCACTACTACAACGCGATCCACACCCGCTTGCTCGACCTCGGCCTCCAGCCGCACCTGCTGACCAAGGAGACGCTCGAGTCGATGCTGCTAATGGCCGAGCGCTACAAGGACCGCGTCGACCCCAAGGCGTTCGAGGCCACCGTCAACTGGCGCCACGCGACGAACTACCTCCCCACATCGGGATCCCCGCTCCCGCGCTGAGGGGTCGGGGCGCCGCCCTGACCTCAGGCACCGACTAGGAGCCGACCGCGATGGCCAGGGCGCGACGTTCACGGGTCTCCGCCCCGGTGCTCGTGCTCGGACTACTGGTCGGCCTCGCGCTTGTGGCGGGCCTGCTCGTCGGGATCGTCCACGGGGCACGCACCCAGCCGGCGTACCGCAGCACGGTCGACCACGGCTTCGCCGCCGCGGCGACCGCGGTGGTGGACGCCTCCCAGGCGACGGGGATCCAGCTTGCGGCCGTGCTCAACGATCCCGGCGCGCTCGGCCGGGTGCTGCTCGAGACGAGGCTCCAGCAGCTGGCCCAGTCGACGGCCTCGCAGAGCGATGCCGCGACCCTGCTCGCGCCGCCGCCACCCGATGCGAACGCGGACGTCGTCCTGAACCAGACGATGCAGCTTCGCAACGATGCCGTCCACTCCATCCGCGTGACCCTGGAGGGCCTGCTCGGGCTGACGCCCACGACCCCGGCCGGATCGACGGTCCCGCCGCCCCCGTCCTCGGCACCGGTCTCGGTCGCCGGAGCCGCGCAGCTGCTTCGGATCGCCGGGGACCAGATCGCCGCAGGGGACCGCCTCTACGCGAGCCTCCGCAGCGCGTTCGCACTCGCGGGCCACGGCGCGCAACTCCCGGCGAGCCAGTGGTCGCCGACGTCGACCTCGACGCTGTCCCCCGGTGCGCTCTCGTCGTCGGCTGCGACGACGGCGTCGGATCCGCGACTTGCGGCATCCGTGTCCCTGTCCATCACCGCGGTGCGGACGGATCCGGCCCCGCTACCCGTCGCCGGGGTCATCAAGGTCGTCCCGACCGCGACGCTGCAGGTCTGGATCTCCGTGGTCAACAGCGGGTCGGCCCCCACGGTCGTGCCCGCGGTCGTCCAGATCCGGCCCGTCGGCACCGTCGGCACCTACGACGACTCGCACGCGACCGGCTCGGTCGGTGCCCAGAGTGCCGTCGCGCTTGCCTTCGCGCCCCTGCGGGTGACACCCGGGGCGACCTACCTGCTCACCATCGATCTCGTCAGGCCGAGCCGTCAGGTGTCGGCCGCCGGACTGCACTGGCAGCGCACGCTGGTGATCGCGCCGGGACCCGCCTGATCGGGAAAGTGGGTCGTGTCCGGATGCTCATAGGATGCGGTTTGACCTTTCCTGGAGGAGGCATCCGTGGGCGAGAGCATCACTGTCACTGACAACCGCACCGGTGCGTCGATCGAGATTCCCATCGAGTACGGCGGCGTGAGCGCGGCGGAGTTCTCGAAGCTCCTCCCCGGCATCTGGTTCTTCGATCCCGGGTTCATGTCGACGGCCGCCTGCGAGAGCTCGGTGACGTACATCGACGGGGACGTCGGGATCCTCCGGTACCGCGGCTACCCGATCGAGCAACTGGCGGAGCAGTCGAGCTACCTCGAGGTCGCGTACCTGCTCCTCTACGGCGAGCTGCCGACGACCGAGCAGTTCGAGGTGTGGGACAAGGAGGTCACGCAGCACACGTTCATCCACGAGAACGTTCGCAAGCGCTTCCTCGACGGCTTCCACTACGACGCCCACCCGATGGGCATGCTCGTGTCTGCGGTCGCGGCGCTCTCGACCTTCTACGCCGAGGCGAAGGAGATCGACAATCCCGAGATCCTCGACAAGCAGATCATCCGGCTGATCGCCAAGATGCCGACGCTCGCGGCAGCGGCCCACCGATTCAGCGTCGGGATGCCGTTCGTCTACCCGGACAACGACCTCAGCTACCCCGCGAACTTCCTGTCGATGATGTGGAAGGTCGCCGAGCCCCACTACGTCGCGGACCCCGCCCTCGTGCGCGCGCTCGAGGTGCTCTTCATCCTGCACGCGGACCACGAGCAGAACTGCGGCACGACCGCGATGCGAACGGTCGCGAGCTCGCACGCGGACCCCTACTCGGCGACTGCCGCAGCAACCGCCGCCCTCTACGGCCCGAGGCACGGCGGGGCCAACGAGGCCGTCATCCGCCAGCTCGCCGAGATCGGCTCGATCGAGAACGTCCCCGCGTTCATCGAGCAGGTGAAGGAGCGCAAGACCGTGCTCCAGGGCTTCGGCCACCGCGTCTACAAGAACTTCGACCCCCGCGCGACCATCATCAAGAACGCCGCGTACGACGTGTTCGAGGTCACGGGCAAGAACGCGCTGCTCGACATCGCGCTCAAGCTCGAGGAGACGGCGCTGTCGGACCCCTTCTTCATCGATCGCAAGCTCTATCCGAACGTCGACTTCTACTCCGGGCTCATCTACCAGGCGATGGGCTTCCCCCTCGAGATGTTCACGGTGCTCTTCGCCATACCGCGCACGTCGGGCTGGCTCGCGCACTACAAGGAGCAGCTGGAGCAGGACCTCAAGATCTCCCGGCCGCGCCAGCTCTACATCGGCAAGGACGTCCGCGACTACGTCCCGATCGTGGAGCGCAGCTAGCTAGTCGAGCACCCGGGTCAGGCCCTCCTGGACCATCGACACGCACAGGTTCCCGGTGCGGTCGTAGAAGAAGCCCCGGGCGATGCCCCGCGCACCGGACGCCTCGGGCGAGTCGGTGTCGAACAGCAGCCAGTCGTCGGCTCGGAACGACCGGTGGAACCACATGCAGTGGTCGAGGCTCGCGACCATGGAACGGCCGTCCTCCCAGCGGATCGTGTGCGGCGCGAGGACCGTGTCCAGCAGCGACATGTCCGACGCGTAGGTCGCGACGCAGGAGTGCAGGAGCTGGTCGTCGCCGAGCAGCCCGTCCGCCCGCAGCCACAGGCGCTGGAACGGCTCGCGCTGCCTGCCGCTCCACGAGACCTCGCCGATGAAGCGCTGGTCGATCGGATGGCTCCTCGCGTCGTACTCGCGCAGCAGGTCCTCTGATCCGGCGAGCCGGTCGCGAAGCGAGGGGACCTCCTCGGGGGGCGGCACGTCGGGCATCGTGAACTGGTGCTCCGGCCCCGTCTCGGCCTTGTGGAACGACGTCTGCATGTTGAAGATCGCCCTGCCGTGCTGGATGGCGACCACCCGGCGGGTCGTGAAGCTCCTGCCGTCGCGGATGCGGTCGACCTCGTAGAGGATCGGGATCTCGGGGTCGCCCGGGCGCAGGAAGTAGGAGTGCAGTGAGTGCACGTCGCCGACGTCCACCGTGCGTCCGGCGGCGGCGAGCGCCTGCGCGGCGACCTGGCCGCCGAAGACTCGCTGGCGGGACTCGTTGAGCGGCTGGGTGCCCCGGAAGATGTTCACCTCGATCTGCTCGAGGTCGAGCAGCGCGATCAGCTCCTCGAGGTCGTTCACGCACCCATTGTTCCATGCCGGATCAGGCGCGCCGTCTAGGTTGGGCGACCATGGATGCGAGAACCGGCAGGTTCCCCACCGGCTTCCTCTTCGGCACAGCGTCTGCCGCCCACCAGGTCGAGGGGTCCAACACGAACGCGGACTGGTGGACGTTCGAGCATCGCGAGGGAAGCGGGTGCCTCGAATCCAGCGGCGACGCATGCGACTCGTGGCACCGGTGGGAGGAGGACCTCGATCTCGTCCGCGCGATCGGACTCAACAGCTACCGGTTCTCGGTGGAGTGGGCGAGGATCGAGCCGGCACCCGGTGAGTTCTCGGTCGCGGCGCTCGATCACTACCGCCGGCTGACGGAGGGCTGCCTCGAGCGCGGCCTCGTCCCCGTCGTGACCCTGCACCACTTCACGCTGCCGCAGTGGATGGCGGACCGCGGCGGATTCGAGTCGCCCGAAGTCGCCGGCCGCATGGGCTCGTACGCCCAGCGCGTGGGCGAGGCGCTCGGCGACGTGATCGGGATCGCGTGCACGGTCAACGAGCCCAACATCGTCGCGCTCATGGGATACCTGCTCGGCGCCTTCCCGCCCGGTGCGAGCGACCGCGCGAGGTTCGAGGCCGTCAACGAGACGATGCGGGCGTGTCACCGCGAGATGTCCGGGGCGCTGCGCGCCGGGCGCGGGTCGTACCCGGTGGGGTTCACGCTCTCGATGACCGAGATGGAGGCAGAGGCCGGCGGCGAGGCGCAGCTGGCCGAGGCGATCGAGCACCTCGAGGACGCCTATCTGCGATCCACCGCGGGGGACGACTTCCTCGGCGTCCAGTGCTACACGCGCCTGCGGTTCGGATCCGATGGGCCTCTCGACATTCCCGAGGGATCCCGCAGGACGAAGATGGGCTACGAGTTCCGGCCAGAGGTGGCCGGCCACACCGTGCGTCGCGCCGCGGAGGCCACTGGCCTGCCCATCGTGGTCACCGAGACGGGGGTCTCGACCGACGACGACGCGGAGCGCACGGAGTTCCTGAGAGTCGCCTTGGAAGGCGTCTCGGGATGCATCGACGACGGGATCGACGTGCGGGGATTCTTCTACTGGACTCTCCTCGACAACTTCGAGTGGACGCACGGCTACTCGCAGCACTTCGGGCTCGCGTCCTGCGACCGCACCACCTTCGAGCGGCGGCTCAAGCGCTCGGCGCTCGATTTCCGCAGCGTCGCCACCACCGGACGGATGGGCGCGCTACTCGGATCGCACCCGGGTCAGTAGGCTGTTGCGATGCACGATCGGGTCGACCAGATCATCGCGTGGTCGAGGACCCATGAGGGCAGGAAGCTCATCCGCTACACGTCGGTCTCGGTCATCTCGACGGTCGTCTCGCAGGGCTTCATCATCGTCTTCTACGGCATCCACCTCATGGGCATCGTCGCCTCGACCATCACCGCGAACGCGATCGCCACGGTCCCCTCGTACTACCTGAACCGGAACTGGACGTGGGGCAAGTCGGGCAGGAGCCACCTCTTCAAGGAGATCATCCCCTTCTGGACACTGGCGGTCCTGGGCATCGCGTTCTCCTTCTTCGGCTCGCTGTTTGCGAAGCACTTCGTCAACTCCCACTCGTTCCCCCACCTGGTCAACCTGCTCGTCGTGATGGCGGCGAACTTCATCAGCTTCGCGATCTTCTGGGTGGCGAAGCTGATGGTCTTCAACAGGATCTTCCACGTCTCGGAGCTCGAGGAGGTCGACGAGCACCTCACCGAGGAGGAGTTCGCCCACCGGATCGAGGACTAGTCCCGGAAGTTGACGAACTGCAGGGGCACGCCGAGGTCGGCCTCCCTGCATCCCGCGATGACCGCCTGGAGGTCGTCGCGCTTCTTCCCGCTGACGCGGACCTGATCGCCCTGGATCGAGGACGAGACGCCCTTCAGCCCGAGGTCCTTCACGAGCCGGTTGATCGACTTGCCGACCTCCTGGGAGATCCCCGCCTTGAGCCCGACATGCTGGCGCGCGCTGCCCCGTGACGCCTCCTCGATCTTCTGCGGATCGAGCGACTTGAGGGAGATCTCGCGGCGGACGAGCTTCTCCTCGAGCACCTGGTAGAGCGCGCGCAGGCGGTCCTCGGTCGAGGAGGTCAGGACCAACTCCTTCTCCGAGAACTCGATCTTCGAATCGGTGTTCTTGAAGTCGAAGCGGGTGGTCGCCTCGCGGTTGGCCTGGTCCACGGCGTTGCGGACCTCCTGGAGGTCCAGCTCGGAGACGATGTCGAAGGTGGGCACGCGAGGATCGTAGACCCGGGGCGCCCTCCGTGGCGCAGGGTCCGCCGCACTAGGATTCCCGCCGGGTCGGTGCCCGAGTGGCCAAAGGGATCTGGCTGTAAACCAGACGGCTCAGCCTACGGGGGTTCAAATCCCTCCCGGCCCACCAGGCCGTCAGTGGGGGGCGCTGCCACCGCAGTGCCCCCCGCGACGGACCGGCGCCTCTCGCAGGCGATTTGGTACTGTCGTGACGAAGCGAAGGCGCTGCCCTCCGCCTCCCCAAAACCAGTGACGACCGACCACATCGAGACAAGCGCCCCAGCCGAGTCGGCGAGCCAGCGGGCAGTCCCCGCGCTCGCGACAGCGCGTGCGAGGGTGGCCGCGCTGCTGGCGACCCGCGCGAAGACGATGTCCACGCCGTTCCCGGGATGGGGGTTCCTCTGGCAGCCCGCGCTCCTCGGTTTCGCCGCCCTCGTCGCGATCGCCGTCGGCAGCAGCTTCTCGGATTCGCCGTTCAAGCTCGAGATGCCGAACACGTGGTTCTTCGGCGTCCCGACGCACAACGTGGCGTCGTTCGCCCCCGTCAACTCGACGACGATCCTGTTCGGCCTGGTGCTCGTCTACGGGGGCATCGTCGCGCTCATGCGCGTGTGGATCCGGCTGAGCGACGTCGTGCTCGCCCACCCCGGGGCGCCCATCTCGAAGCTCGTGTGGACCCTTGCGCTCTGGACGCTCCCCATGCTCGTCATCGCGCCGATCCTGAGCCGCGACGTGTTCAGCTACGCCGCCCAGGGCGAGATGGTCACGCGGCACATCAACCCGTACCGCTACGGCCCCGCCACGCTCGGGTCGGGACCGTACGTCGCACCCGTCGACTCACTCTGGTCCAACGTCCCCGCCCCCTACGGACCGCTCTTCCTCTCGCTCGACGGCTGGATCGTCCAGCTCTCGGGCCACAACCAGATGGTGACGGTCATCGGCCTGCGCCTGCTCGAGGTCGCCGCGGTCGCACTGCTCGCCTGGACGCTCCCGATGCTCGCGAGGTCCCTCGGCTACGACCCCGGCTACGCCTTCGTGATGGGACTGCTCAATCCGCTCGTCGTGCTGACGATCATCGGCGGCGCCCACAACGACGGCCTGATGGTGGCGCTGCTCGTCGCGGGGCTCGCCCTCGCGATGAAGAAGCACCCCGTCTGGGGGATCGTCGTCTGCGCGATGGCGGCCTCGATCAAGGCGCCGGCGGCGCTCGGGATCGTGTACATCGCCTGGGAGTGGCTCGGGCCAAACCTGCCGGTCCGCCAGCGACTGCGCCCCCTCGCCGTCGCGGGCCTCGTTGGCGGCGCGGTGCTCGGCGTGCTCACCATGATCTCGGGACTCGGGTTCGGGTGGGTCGCGAACCTCGCGACCCCCGGCACCGTGCGCAGCTGGGAGGCGCCGGCGACCGGCCTCGGGATGCTGCTCGCGTGGATGTGCCGGCTGGTCGGGTTCCACGTCGCGTCGGGCTCGGCGATCGAGCTGACCCGGGGGATCGGGCTCCTCGCCGCCGGGATCCTCATCATCTGGCTGCTCTTCAACGCCGACCGGCTGGGCTGGCTGAAGGCCCTTGGGCTCTCGATGCTGGCCATCGTGCTGCTCGGCCCCGTCGTCCAGCCCTGGTACCTCACCTGGGGCCTCGTCCTGCTCGCCCCCGTGGCAGTCGGCAGGCTCCGGACCTGGATGATCGTGCTCTCGGTCGTCTCCCCGTTCGTGGGGCTCCCCGGCGGGCGCGAGCTGCTCTCGGGCATCGTGCACGCTCCGATGATCGAGACGGCGGCGGTGCTGCTGGTGCTCTGGGCCGTGCTCCTCGCGCCCATGGGGCGGTGGACCACCTACGGGCGGCCCCGGACCGCGCTCTTGCCGGCCTGAGTCAGAGCAGTCGCTGCATCTCGACGACGTCGAGCCACCTGCCGTGCTTGCGGCCGACCTCCCGCTCGACGCCCACCAGTTCGAACCCGCACCGCGCGTGGAGCCTGATCGACGTCTCGTTGTGGCCGACGATCCGCCCGATGACCGAGTGGAACCCCGCGTGGCGGGCCACGACGAGCAGGTCCTCGAGCAGGAGGAGGCCGATCCCCTTGCCGCGAGCCTCGCGGTGCACGTAGACCGAGTCCTCGACCGTCGTGGCGTAGGCGGCGCGCTCGCGGAACGGGCTGACCGACGCGAAGCCGAGGATCGGCTCACCCGAGGCCCCGACGGATCCGAGCGCCGCGTCGTCGCCCACCGCCACGATCGCAGGGTGGGGTCCCCGATGCTCCTCGATCCACGCAACCTGGTCCTCGAGGGTCCGCTCGTAGATGTCGAAGGACACGGCCTCCTGGGTCACCTCGGGGTTGTAGATCTCGAGGAGGGCCGCCGCATCGCCCGGTTCCACTTGGCGGGTGTGCACTGCGCGATGGTACCGAGCCGGGCCCGCATCGCGGTCCATGGGGGGACCGCACTATGCTTCCGACCCGGCGACCAGCCGGTCCCGCCCTCTTAGCTCAGTGGTAGAGCACCTCCATGGTAAGGAGGGGGTCGTCAGTTCAATCCTGACAGAGGGCTCGGCGGCGTAGCTCAGTTGGTTAGAGCACACGGCTCATAATCGTGTTGTCGCGGGTTCGAGTCCCGCCGCCGCTACTGGGCGTAGGCCCTGATGGTAAAGGAGATCACGTGGCTAAGAACGAGAAGCGGGTCCAGGTCACCCTGGCCTGCGAGGACTGCAAGCGCAGGAACTACATCACGATGAAGAACAAGGTCAACGACCGCGAGCGCATCGAGATGAAGAAGTTCTGCCGGTGGGACCGCAAGCACACCATGCACAAGGAGACCCGCTGAGCCACGGGGGTCCGAAGTGCTAGCATCGCACTTCGCCCGTTGAGCGCCCGCTTGACGGGAGGCCAAGGGCAGTAGCTCAACTGGTAGAGCACCGGTCTCCAAAACCGGCGGTTGGGGGTTCAAGTCCCTCCTGCCCTGCTCGTGAGCGCATCGAAAGCCGGAGAAAAGTGAACCGCGAGACCAAGCGCAAGATGCAGAAGCAGGGGCAGGTGGGAGCCGATGGCGCCCCGACGTCCAAGCGCGCCTCGGCGCAGCAGGTCCAGCATCGCAAGCGCGAGCGCACCGGGGTCCGCCAGTACTTCCGCGAGGTGCGGGACGAGATGCGTCAGGTCAACTGGCCGACGCGCCCGGAGGTCAAGAACTACACCGCCATCGTCGGCACCGTCCTGATCCTGATGATCACCTTCATCTTCGGGCTCAACTATTCCTTCTCGAAAGCCATCCTGTGGCTCTTCACCAAATGAGTGACACACCCATGACCACCCAGGACCACCCAGTAGAGATCATCGAGATCGTGGAGGTCATCGACGAGGTCGATGCTGCCGGCGACGTCGTCGGGGAGGTCGTGGTCGACGAGGTCGTTGTGGCCGACGACGCAGCCGCAGATGTCGTCTCGGAGCTCGAGGACGAGTTCGGCGACGAGGACGAGGAAGTCGTCAAGGTCGAGAGTCCGTTCGACCGGCCCGGCCGGTGGTACGTGGTCCACACCTACTCCGGCTACGAGAACAAGGTGAAGGGCAACCTCGAGAACATCGTGAAGGCCCGCGAGCTCGGCGACCGGATCCACGAGATCGTCGTCCCCATGGAGGACGTGGTCGAGTTCAAGAACGGCAAGAAGGTCACCGTCTCGAAGAAGGTCTTCCCCGGGTACCTGCTCGTCCGCTGCAACCCCTCGGACGATGTCTGGTTCGCGATCCGGTCGACCCCCGGGGTCACCGGATTCGTCGGTTCCGCGTCGAAGCCGACCCCGCTCAGCAGGCGCGAGGTCGAGGGGATCCTCCACGTGAAGGTCGAGGGTGTCGAGTCGCCGACCAAGCGCAAGAGCCCCACACACGAGTTCGAGCTCAACGAGACGGTGCGGATCAAGGAAGGCCCGTTCGCGGACTTCCCGGGTCACATCGCCGAGATCAACGAGGACCAGCTCAAGGTCAAGGTCCTCGTCGACATCTTCGGTCGCGAGACCCCGGTCGAGCTCGACTTCAGCCAAGTCGCGAAGCTCTAGGAAGAGAGGAACACTCATGGCGCCCAAGAAGGTCGTCGCCATCGTCAAGATCCAGCTCGAGGCCGGGGGAGCCACCCCCGCGCCGCCGGTCGGCACCGCCCTTGGGCCGCACGGGATCCAGACCATGGAGTTCTGCAAGCAGTACAACGCGGCCACCGAGTCCCAGCGAGGGACCGTGGTTCCCGTTGAGATCTCGATCTACGAGGACCGGTCGTTCACCTTCGTCCTCAAGACCCCGCCGACCCCGGTGCTCCTGCGCCAGGCCGCCGGCGTCGAGAAGGGCGCGAGCCTGGCCGGTCGCGAGACGGTGGCGCAGGTCACCCAGGACCAGGTCGAAGAGATTGCAAAGATCAAGCTCGTCGACCTCAACACCGACGACCTCGACATGGCCAAGCTCCAGGTGGCGGGCACTGCCCGCTCCATGGGCATCACGGTCGTGGGCTGAAGGAGCCAGAGATGAAGCACTCGAAGCGATATGAGGCGGCCTCCACCCAGGTGAACCGCGAGGAACTGTTCGGCGTCGCCGACGCGGTCGACCGGGTCAAGGCCCTGTCGACGGCCAAGTTCGACGAGACCGTCGAGCTGGCGGTCAGGCTCGGCGTCGACCCCCGCAAGGCGGACCAGATCGTCCGCGGCACCCTGTCCCTGCCCGCGGGGACCGGCCGGACCGTCCGCGTCGTGGCGTTCGCCGCCGGCGAGGCTGCGACCGAGGCCCGCGAGGCGGGGGCTGACGTCGTCGGAGCCGATGACCTCGTGGCGAAGGTCAAGGAGGGGTTCTTGGACTTCGACGTGGCCATCTCCACGCCGGACCTGATGGGCCAGGTCGGCACGCTCGGCCGCGTCCTCGGCCCGCGCGGCCTGATGCCGAACCCGAAGACGGGGACCGTCACCACCGACGTGGGCAAGGCGGTCGCTGAATTCAAGGCGGGCCGCGTGGAGTACCGCACGGACAAGGTCGGCAACGTCCACCTTCGCGTGGGCAAGGTCTCCTTCGACCGCGCGGACCTCATCCGCAATATCCACGCGGTGACCGAAGAGCTGCACCGAGCCAAGCCGTCGGCCGCGAAGGGCCGCTACGTGGTCTCGGTGACGATCTCGTCGACCATGGGCCCCGGCGTCAAGATCGACCCGGCCCGCGCCCGAGAGGTGGACGAGGAGCTCGCGAGCGCCTGACGCTCTTGTGAGGCTCCCGGGCCTGTAGTAGATTCTCCCAGTTCGCGGTTTCGACTGCGACAACGTACGCGACAACGCCGAAGACATCCGGTGCGGGCAACCGCTCAATTGGCCCCAGGGCCAGCCTGACGAGGTGGCTGCGAGAGGTTCCGCCTCGCGCGCCGGTGCCTTCGGCCCTGTTTCCGGGCAGGCACCCCGGCGGAGGACTGATGAACAAGGCTCGCGCAGACAAGGTCGAGAAGATCGAGGTCGTCAAGGCCAAGATCGATGGGTCGACCGCGACGCTCGTCACGGAGTACCGCGGGCTGACCGTCGCCGAGATGGCATCGCTTCGCCGCACTCTGCGTACCGTGGGCGGCGACTACAAGGTCTTCAAGAACACCCTGGTCCGCCGGGCGATCTCCGGTTCCAACTACGAGCCGCTGAACGAGCTCCTCGTCGGCCCGACCGCCATCGCGTTCGTCGATGGTGACGTCTCCGCCGTGGCCAAGGCTCTCCGCGATTTCGCGAAGGGCGCCCCGGCCCTCATCCTCAAGGGTGGCGTGCTCGACGGGAAGCTGATCGGGACACGGGAGCTCGGCGCACTTGCCGACCTGCCGAGCCGTGACGTGCTCCTCGCCCAGTTCGCGGGGGCCCTCGCGGCACCGATGCGCCAGATGGCGGGGCTCCTCAAGGCAGTGCCCCAGAACTTCGCATACGGCCTGCAGGCCCTGCTGGATTCGAAGGGCGGGGCACCGGCAGAGGAGGCTGCTGCTGAAGAGGCTCCTGCCGAGGCTGCTGCTGAAGAGGCTCCCGCCGAGGCCGCCGCTGAAGAGGCTCCCGCCGAGGCTGCTGCTGAAGAGGCTCCCGCCGAGGCCGCCGCTGAAGAGGCTCCCGCCGAGGCTGCTGCTGAAGAGGCTCCCGCCGAGCCAGATTCACCGGCAGCCGAGTAACCGACCCAATCCGCAACGATCAAGCAAGAAAGGAAGGCCACCAACATGGCTGGAACAATTACCAAGGAGCAGATCCTCGATGGGATCTCCGAGTTGTCAGTTCTGGAGCTCAGTGAGCTTCTGAAGGAGTTCGAGGAGCGCTTCGGCGTCACAGCGGCGGCCCCCGTGGCCGTGGCAGCGGCACCGGCTGCTGGTGGTGCAGGCGATGCAGGTGGAGCCGGCGAAGAGGCCAAGAGCGACTTCGACGTGATCCTGACCGCCGCGGGCGACAAGAAGATCCAGGTCATCAAGGAGGTGCGTTCGCTGACCAGCCTTGGGCTGAAGGAGGCGAAGGACCTCGTCGACGGGGCACCGAAGCCAGTGCTCGAGAAGGTGTCGAAGGACGACGCCGAGAAGGCGAAGGCCGCCCTCGAGGGCGCCGGCGCCACCGTCGAACTCAAGTAACGGCCGGGAGGGGGACCCCCTAGCCCCCGGCCTTCGGGCCGGGGGCGCCAAGGGGTGCTTGACCCGGAGCCACGGGGTCTCTAGGGTGCCGCCCAGCACGGGTGTTGCCCCGGGGCGCCTGCAACAGCAGGTGGGGTTGTGTCGACCCCGTGGAACCGCTAGCATCCGAACTGCCGTGGTCCTCCTGTGTCTCCCGTCACGTCCTTGCGTCGGGGTATTTCACGCCCTAGTGCCCGGTTCCACCCGCTGACCCTTAGTCCTGCCGTACCTGTCCACCACCACGTAGAGGAGTAGGCCGTTGCCCGCACGGTCCAGTAGCCCCGAGCGCTTCTCGTTCGCAGACTTCGACGAAACGCTGCCCTTGCCCGATCTGATCGCCATCCAGCGAGACAGCTTCCAATCGTTCTTGCACCACGGTCTGGCCCAGGCCTTCCGGGACATCAGCCCGATCACGGACTTCTCCGGCCAGCTCGAGCTTCGCCTCGAGTTCGACCCGGAGGACCCGGACCTGCGCCCCGTGCCGAAGTTCACGGTCGAGGAGTGCCGCGAGAAGTCGACGAACTACTCCGCGCCGATCTTCGTGCGCGCGCAGTTCCTCAACGCGAACACCGGTGAGATCAAGGAGCAGACGGTCTTCATGGGGGACTTCCCGATGATGACCGACCGCGGGACCTTCATCATCAACGGAACCGAGCGCGTCGTCGTCTCCCAGCTCGTCCGTTCCCCGGGCGTGATCTTCCAGCCCGGCAAGGACGCCAAGACCATCTTCACGGGCACCATCCACCCGTACCGCGGGGAGTGGCTCGAGGTCGACATCGAGGCCAAGCCCTCGAAGGACGTGAACGCCGGTTGCCGCGTCGCCCGCAAGCGCCGCCTCAGCATGTTCACGCTCCTTCGCGCCCTCGACCCCATGTTCGACGACGCCTTCTTCGCCAAGTTCGTGGACCACTTCGACTTCCTCGAGCCCCAGTGGGCCAAGGAGCAGCCGCTGGTCCCGACGCAGGATGCGGCCCTCCTCGAGATCTACAAGCGCGCCCGTCCTGGCGAGGTCCAGACGGTCGAAGCTGCGCGCCAGTACTTCGAGGGCGCCTTCTTCTCCGACAAGCGGTACGACCTGACGAGGGTCGGCCGGTACAAGCTCGACCGCAAGCTCGGGCCGGAGATCGACAAGATCGAGAAGCTCTTCGGAATCCAGCTCGAGCGTCCCGGCGCGAGCCAGGGCACGCTGTCGAAGGCAGAGGTGCTCGCCACGGTGACGTACCTCCTGCACCTCGCCAAGCACATGAGCGATGCCGTGTCGAGCTACCGCATCGACGACCAGGACCACTTCGCGAACCGACGCATCCGCTCGGTGGGCGAGCTGATCCAGAACCAGATCCGCGTCGGTCTGTCGCGCATGGAGCGCGTCGTGCGCGAGCGGATGAGCACCCAGGACGTCGAGGCGATCACGCCGCAGTCGCTCATCAACATCCGCCCGGTCGTCGCGGCCGTGAAGGAGTTCTTCGCGACCAGCCAGCTGAGCCAGTTCATGGACCAGAACAACCCGCTGTCCGGCCTGACGCACAAGCGCCGCCTGTCCGCGCTCGGACCGGGCGGCCTCTCGCGTGAGCGCGCGGGCTTCGAGGTCCGTGACGTCCACTCGTCGCACTACGGCCGCATGTGCCCGATCGAGACGCCTGAGGGCCCGAACATCGGCCTGATCGGGTACCTCGCCTCTTACGCACGGGTGAACGAGTACGGCTTCATCGAGACCCCCTACCGCAAGGTCACGAACGGGTCGGTCACCGACGAGATCGTGTACCTCGCAGCGGACGAGGAGGAGGCCTACGTCATCGCGCAGGCCAACACCCGCGTCGACGCGAAGGGCAAGATCCTCGAGGACCGCGTCCTCGTCCGCCGCGGGCCGCAAGGCACCGGCATTCGCGTCGGCGCTGCGAACACGTCGTACGGCACGACATCGGAGATCGACTACGTGCCGGCCGCCGACGTCGAACTCATGGACGTCAGCCCGAAGCAGATCATCTCGGTCTCGACCGCGCTGATCCCCTTCGTCGAGCACGACGACGCGAACCGCGCGCTCATGGGCGCCAACATGCAGAAGCAGGCGGTGCCGCTGGTTGTCACCGAGGCCCCCTACGTCGGCACCGGCATCGAGGCTCGCGCCGCGCGAGACGCGGGCGACGTCATCTCCGCCGAGGCCCCCGGCACCGTGGTCGAGGTGTCCGGCGACCGGATCACCGTCGACTACAAGGCGGGCGGGAGCGTGCTCGGCAAGAAGACCTACATGCTGAACAAGTTCCGCCGCTCCAACCAGGACACGAGCATCAACCAGAAGACGCTCGTCAACGAGGGCGACGTCGTCGAGACCGGCGACTTGCTGGCCGACGGTCCCGCCACGCACAACGGGGAGCTCGCGATCGGCAAGAACCTGCTTGTCGCGTTCATGCCGTGGGAGGGGTACAACTACGAGGACGCGATCATCCTGTCCGAGCGCCTCGTGCGCGACGACGTGCTGACCTCGATCCACGTCAAGGAGTACGAGATCGACGCCCGCGACACCAAGCTGGGCGCCGAGGAGATCACCCGCGACATCCCGAACCTGGCCGACGAGATCCTCGCGGACCTCGACGACCGCGGGATCATCCGCATCGGTGCCGAGGTCGGCCCCGGCGACGTGCTCGTCGGAAAGGTCACCCCGAAGGGCGAGACCGAGCAGACCCCCGAGGAGCGGCTGCTCCGGGCCATCTTCGGCGAGAAGGCGCGCGAGGTCCGCGACACGTCGCTCAAGGTCCCCCACGGCGAGGACGGCAAGGTCATCGACGTCAAGGTGTTCTCTCGCGACGACAGCCACGAGCTGCCGCCTGGCGTCAACGAGCTCGTCCGCGTGTACGTGGCCCAGAAGCGCAAGATCTCCGAGGGCGACAAGCTCGCCGGACGCCACGGCAACAAGGGCGTCATCTCGAAGATCCTCCCGGTCGAGGACATGCCGTTCCTCGCGGACGGGACGCCCGTCGACATCATCCTCAGCCCGCTCGGCGTGCCGAGCCGGATGAACGTCGGACAGGTCCTCGAGTCCCACCTCGGCTACGCGGCCCGCTACGGGTGGCACGGCATCGAGGTCAACCAGGGCGTGGGCACGTCGGGCGCCAACGACGGCGTCGCGCGCAAGACGCGGCCGCGCACCGAGCCCGCCGTCTGGGTCTCGACGCCAGCGTTCGACGGCGCGCACTGGGACGAACAGGGCGCCGCAGGCTCGAAGCACCCGACGATCAAGCAGATCTTCCGCGAGATCAACTCGGACAGCTCGACCGACGAGGTCCTGATGCAGGACTCCGGCAAGGTCACCCTGTACAACGGTCGCACGGGCGACCCCTACGACAGCCCGATCTCGGTCGGCTTCGTGTACATGCTCAAGCTCGCGCACATGGTGGACGACAAGATCCACGCGCGCTCGACGGGCCCGTACTCGATGATCACGCAGCAGCCCCTGGGCGGCAAGGCCCAGTTCGGCGGGCAGCGGTTCGGCGAGATGGAGGTGTGGGCCCTCGAGGCCTACGGCGCCGCCTACGCCCTGCAGGAGCTGCTCACCATCAAGTCCGACGACGTCCTCGGCCGCGTGAAGGTGTACGAGGCGATCGTGAAGGGCTCGAACATCCCGCAGCCCGGGATCCCCGAGAGCTTCAAGGTGCTCATCAAGGAGATGCAGTCGCTCTGCCTCGACGTCGAGGTGCTGTCCCTGGACGGCCACCAGATCGAGCTCGCGGAGATCGACGAGGACGTGTTCCGCACGGCCGAGGAGCTCGGCATCGACATCAGCCGGCCCGAACGCGGTTCGGACGAAGAAGACGCGCGGCGCGCCGCGGAGAGGAGCCTTCGATGAGCCCCATCGACGTCAATGCCTTCAACGAGCTTCGGATCGGGCTCGCAACGGCCGACGACATCCAGGGTTGGTCGAACGGCGAGGTGAAGAAGCCCGAGACGATCAACTACCGCACGCTGCGTCCCGAGAAGGACGGCCTGTTCTGCGAGAAGATCTTCGGGCCGACCAAGGACTGGGAGTGCTACTGCGGCAAGTACAAGCGCGTCCGGTTCAAGGGCATCATCTGCGAGCGCTGCGGCGTCGAGGTCACGCGCTCCAAGGTCCGCCGCGAGCGCATGGGCCACATCCAGCTGGCGGCGCCCGTCGTGCACATCTGGTACCTGCGCGGGACGCGCTCGTGGCTCGCGTACCTCCTCATGGGCACGGAGCCCAAGGAGGAGCTGAAGGCCAAGCAGCTCGAGAAGGTGATCTACTTCGCCGCGAACCTCGTCACCTACGTGGACGAGGAGAAGCGCCATGAGGACCTGCCTGAGCTGCAGGCCGCCCTCGCCGAGGAGCTCGCCGAGATCAAGGCGAACACCGACCGCGAGGAGGACCGCCGGCTGAAGGACCTCGAGCGCGAGCTGCTCGAGCTCGAGGGCCAGGGCGCGAAGGACGCGGACACCCGCGCGCGCCAGCGCGCCGCCGAGAAGGACATCGAGTCGATCCGCGCCCGCGGGGCGGAGGACGCCGAGGTCGCGCAGCGCGCGTTCGACGAGTTCAAGAGCCTGCACGCCCGCAAGATCGTCGAGGACGAGACCCTGTGGCGCGAGATGGCGTTCCGCTACGAGGAGTACTTCGAGGGCGGGATGGGCGCCGAGACGATCCTGGCCCTGCTCGACCGCATCGACCTCGACGTCGAGGAGGTCAAGCTCCGCGAGGCGATCGAGGCATCGGACGGCCGCAAGCCCCTGTCTGCCCAGCGTCGCCAGAAGGCGATCAAGCGCCTCAGCATCGTCAAGTCGTTCAACCGGCGCGACGAGCACGGCAGGCGTGAGAACGACCCGCGCGCGATGGTGCTCACCGCGGTCCCCGTGATCCCCCCGGACCTGCGCCCGATGGTGCAGCTCGACGGTGGCCGGTTCGCGACGTCGGACCTCAACGACCTCTACCGCCGCGTGATCAACCGGAACAACCGCCTCAAGCGGCTGCTCGACCTGCAGGCGCCCGA
>Ga0181534_10000687_pt1 | contig 23520 bp, 14 predicted proteins | sample PEATcosm2014_Bin_37_FD_119758 | JGI IMG/M metagenome (GOLD analysis project Ga0181534, IMG submission 119758) | Peatland microbial communities from MTU Mesocosm Facility, Houghton, MI, USA - PEATcosm2014_Bin17_10_metaG | ecosystem: Environmental > Terrestrial > Soil > Wetlands > Peat | place...
CGCCATCGCCAAGCCGCTTGCAAATCGGACCTGGAACGGACGCAGGCTCAGGAGTCGCCAGGCCCCCAACGCAATGTGAATGGCAGCACCGGTCAGAATGACGCCTTTGACCCCAACCAACGGCATGAGTAGGTGCACTGCCAGCACCACGCCAAGGATCGACCCCAGGGTGTTCAATGCATAGATCTTGCCGATAGCCTGCTCACCACCGCCGCTTCGCATCAGGGCATGCGTCAACAGCGGCAGAGACAAACCTGCGCAAAAGGTCGTAGGAATCATGGTCGCGGCGGCAATGAAATGACTCGCGAAGTTGAAGGCGGTATACCCGCTCGCGGTGCGCGTAAAGGTTGTCATTGCCCAGGCCATAAAATCGAAATTGGCGCTGTAGGCAGGCAGCGTCAATGCCGCCAGCGCGCCCATCACGATCATGACCACCCCGAGATATCGGTTGGGGTCCGCGATGCGATCGACCCGATTGCGTATGTACAGACCCCCGAGGGCCAGGCCGAGAATGAATGCGCTCAACATGAGCTCGAATGAATGGGTCGCACTGCCGAGGACCTGACTGAGCATTCGGATCCAACCGATCTCATAGGTGAATGAAGCAGTGCCGGTGAGGAAAGCCGCCACTGCGAACCAACTGACCGCGCTGTTGCCGATGGCCGGCTGAGTGACGGCAACCGGGGCAGCCGGGGCGGGTTCTTCCGCGCTGCGCACGGCCAACCACACCGCCAGAGCCAACACGATATTGATCAATCCGGCACTGAGGACGGTTCCAGGCAGCCCTACCCTCCCGATCATCACGAAGCCACTGACCAGAACGCCCGCGGCGGCGCCCAGGCTGTTCGTGAAATATAACGTCGCCAGCGTCTGGCCTGGCAACTGCGGCCAGCGCCGAATGATGCCGCCGCTCAACAGGGGAAAAGTCATTCCCAGCAGAATGGACTGAGGCAGAATGAGCAAGGCCGCCAGAGTCCACTTGTAGAGATCGATGGACCAGACGCTGGGCAGGTGCGGAATGACCGTGGCGAAGGAGAAATCCGAGGCGGCCACAAACACGGGGTGGAACACGATGCCCAATACCCCAGTCAGACCTTCGACCAACAGGTAACCCCACAGCAGGCGTCGCGATTGCGCGGAGTAACGCGCGACGATCCAGGACCCAGCGGCCAACCCGCCCATGAAAATGCTCAGCACGAGGGTCTGCGCATAACCGGCGTGGCCGAGGAAGAGCTTGAGGTAGTGGGACCAGATGGATTCGTAGATGAGCCCGGTAAATCCGGACACTACGAACACGCCTAGCAGAAACCGACGGCGGAAGGAGTCGTCATGCGGCGGCATCGGATGAGGTCCCAAGGAGCTAGCGACAGGAATGTCCGCGATATTATGTTACTTATCCGGACCCTATGATCGTGACTGGCTTCACGGAACCGGTGGCGGCTCCATCTGCTCGCTGCGAGAGCATCGTTGCGACCCAGCGCACGTCACATCCCGTATAGAATCGATTGATCGCAACCGACCGGAATCTCATGGACGAGCTGCATCGCGCCGCCAGGCGCGGCGACGTTTCACGATTGCGGGAGCTGCTGGCGCCGGCTGCCGGCGGCGGGGTCGATACTTTTGATTCTGCCGGGCGGACGCCGCTCATGTACGCCGTTGGGTTCGCGGGCGTTGAGGCCGTCAAACTTTTGCTTGCGGCTGGAGCAAGCGTTCATCAGGAGAGTCAGAAGTCGAATGAAGCTGGTGAGCCCGTGCTCTCATTCGCTGTCAGCGGAGGAGATCCGGAAGTAGTACGCGTCCTCATCGAGGCAGGTGCCGACGTTAAGTATGAGCGCAACGGTTACGACGCGCTGATTGATTCCGTTCACGGACGCGATGTCTATCGCGACCCGCGGCTTCTCGATCTGCTGCAATTGCTGGTTACTCACGGCGCGAGCATTGATGGGGTAACGAGCTACAACGAGTCGGTGCTCAGAGTTCTCTCGCGGAAGGGTCGCTTCGACGCAATTCAGCTCCTTCTCGAGGTCGGCGCCAATGAGTCTCTGTTGAGTTGGACGCCGCTGATAAAGGCGGTCGCGTTAGGCACTCTGGCTGACGTCGCACGGAGCATTGACCAGGGTGCGGCGCTGGAAGGACGCGACTACTGGGAACGAACTGCCTGGTTGGTGGCCGTGCTGATCGGGGATATCGCCAAAGCACAACTGTTGTTGGACAAAGGGGCCGATCGCAACGCGGTCGGGCGCTGCTCACGCCCCACCCTGTTCTACGCAATTCAAACTCGTCAAATCGCCATGCTGCGGTGGCTGTTGAGTCTCGGATTGGATGTTGAGCAAACGGACGAATTCGGGATGACGCCCCTGATGGAAGCCGCGGAACACAACGAGGTCGAGGCCTTGAAGCTGCTGATCGCTCATGGCGCGGAAGTCGAACGGAAGCGTTCCCACGATCAAACGGCGTTGTCGTATTGCAGACGCGCGGGCACCGCGCGAGTGCTACTCGCGGCTGGCGATGACCCGGCGAAACTCACTTCCGACGCCAAGCGTGACCTGCTGAACCTCAGCATGCGCCCTAATGACGAATATCCCTGCATCACGGCAGAGGACTTCAAAGCAGGTCAAAATCGTCGTTTCGGCACAGGGAACCCCGAAGAGATTCACGAGCCCTTCTGGCTGGCGATGATTCGCTGCGGATTCGGGGCCTACAAGGGACCCAAGTTATGCACGGAGTCAAACGTCCCCATTCAAAACCCCGTCTGGTGCGCGGAGCGCTTCGGCCAATCACTGACCTTTCTGCCCGACGGCCGAGCTATTCAGATCGGCGGCGAGCACGAAGACTTTTATGATGAGGACTTCTGCATCTACAACGATGTGTTTGTGCATCACCCCGACGGGACGATTCGGATCTTCGCGTACCCGGAGTCGGTTTTCCCGTGCACCGATTTTCATACGGCCACGCTGCTGGAGGACGCGATCTGGATCATCGGAGCGCTCGGATATGGAAGCACGCGCAAGTATGGTGCGACACCGGTATACGCGTTGAATATTCACACCTATCGGATGCGCGAAATCACAACGAGCGGCGCCGCTCCCGGGTGGATCCACAAGCACCGCGCAACTCTGTCGGGACATGAAATCCGCATAACCAGCGGCATCATCGCGTCGAAGCGCGAGCAAGGCGAGACTCATGAGGCCAACGAAAAGGTGTTTGTGCTGGACGTTCAATCTCTGAAGTGGCGCCAGGAGTCCTGAACCAACAGCCGAGCTGCGAAAGCCCGGTGAAAGCTTCAGTCCTTCCTCGAGAAGACGGTCAACAAAGCATCACGAGTCTGCAATGCGCACCGCACTAACATCCCCGGGCGCCGGAGGGCGGCCATTTTATTTCACGGGGAGAAATCATGAGAGTGAGTGCTATTGTTTCGCAAACGCTGCATGGCCTGAGGACGACCGCGCTGTCGTTGGCCATCATCCAGATGTCGATAGGACCCGCGTTGGCGGCCACAACACCCGCTCCGTCGCCGAACGACCTGCCGAGCCCGGGCAGCCTGGGCAAGCCGCAATCACCGATTCAGCACGTGATTGTGATCATTGGCGAGAACCGCAGCTTCGACCACGTATTCGCCACCTACGAGCCAAAATCGGTCAAGGGTCGCCCGCAGGAGGTCCTGAACCTGTTGAGCGAAGGCATCATCAGCCTGAAAGGCACTACCGCGGTGCCCGGCCCGAACTGGGAACGCGCGGTGCAGAAGCAAGTGACTGCCCAGGAATCCGTGTTCACGCTGAGCCCACCGTCGTCTGATTACAAGACTCTGCCGAATCCCCTGGCCGGGGGCCCGGCGGGCCAGTTTGCCAATCTGACAGGATTCTGCACGACCACGGCGCAGTGCGCCGCCTTGGCACAGCAGGTCGAAACCGGATTGCCCACCGACTACTACGCCTCACTCGCATCGGGCGGCACCGGCGTCACTTCGGGAACCCCCGACACTCGCATTCAATGGAACAACCGCAGCGTGCAGGCCAACGACCTGCTGCCGGGTCCGTTTCAGTTGACCAGTGCCAAACTGGCGTACACGGCCTATGCCGCCAGCCCGGTGCATCGCTTCTACCAGATGCAGCAGCAGCTCAACTGCAAACCGTTGGAGTGGAACCTGCTCAACCCATCCGGTTGCGACGGCAAGCTGTTTGCCTGGGTCGAGACCACGGTCGGCGCAGGCGCCAACGGTAATCTGCCCGGCTTTACCGGCACCCCGGGCGCACCGGACGACAAGCAGACGGGCACCTTTGCCACAAACTTCACCACCGGCGAAACACCGGCACCGGTCACCACCGGCGAAGGCTCCACCGCCCTGGGTTTCTACAACGTACAGCAGGGCGACGCGCCCTACTTCAAGCAACTGGCCGACACCTACGGCATGAGTGACAATTTCCATCAGTCATTCCAGGGTGGCACCGGCGCGAACCACATCATGTTGGGTCACGCCGATGCGCTCTACTTCCAGGACGCGAGCGGCAATGCCATCGCCCCACCCAATCCGAAGAGCAATCCGCAGGGAGCGCTCAACGAGATCGAGAACCCGAATCCGAACCCGGCTGCGGTCGCCCTGGGCAGCAACAACTGGTACACAGAGGACGGCTACGGCGGTTCGGACAAGGCCGGCAGTGACTTCTACGGCGGCGGTACCTACAGCGACTGCTCTGACTCCACACAACCTGGCGTCGAGCCGGTTCTGCGCTACATCCGCAGCCTGGGTGTCGCTTCGCGCTGCGAGCCGGGTCACTACTACCTGTTGAACAACTACAACCCCGGCTACGAGCCTGCGCTGGTTAACGAGAATGCGAGCACCTTCAACGGCGTTTGGCAGGACGCTTACTACCAGGACTACGCTGTCGGTGGCGGCACCACCGCGTTCACCATCCCGCCGAACCGTAACGGCAACGGCAAGGACCCGTCCAAGACCAACAGCATCGGCGACACGCTGAACAACGCAGGTATTTCCTGGAAGTACTACGGCGACCAGCTGAACGTGTACCACACTGATCCGCACGACACGAACAGCCCGGCTAAAGGCCAGCTGCCGGATGAGTACTGCACGATCTGCAACCCGTTCCAGTACGACCAGTCAATCATGGAAAGTGCGGATGTGAACAAACACATCCAGGACACCACCAGCCTGTATGCTGACCTCAGCGGCGGTGCCAACCTCCCGGCGGTGTCGTTCGTGAAGCCCAGCGGCCTGGTGGACGGACATCCCGCCTCCTCCAAGTTGGACCTGTTCGAAGGCTTCGTGAAGAAGATCGTAGACCAGGTGCAGAGCTCGCCCTACGCCAACAACACTGCCATCTTCATCACCTTCGATGAAGGCGGCGGCTACTACGACTCGGGCTACGTGCAGCCGGTGGACTACTTCGGCGACGGCACCCGCATCCCGCTGATCGTAGTTGCACCGAAGCAGTACCTGAAGGGCGCCGGCTACATCTCGCACCGGTACGCCGACCACGTCTCGATCCTGAAGTTCATCGAGCGCAACTGGAAGTTGCCAACGGTGACACCGCGCAGCCGCGACAACCTGCCGAATCCTGAGCAGTTCCCTGTCTTCCGGCTATTCGGTTACGTGGACACCGCGGGTTACGTACCGTATGTCCATGGTCAGCCTGGCAGAGCGGCAATCGACGACTTGTGGGACTTCTTCGACTTCCCCTCCTCGCACCGCTAGTCCGTGAACAACGGGGCCGCCGCAAGCGGCCCCGTTTACTGGCGAGGGTCGACCCGAATAGTTCCCATCATCCCACCGTCCTCATGCTCCAACAGATGACAGTGGTAGACGAAAGTACCCACGGTGTTTGGATCGCGAAAGTCCATACGCAAGCGCACGCTCGGGTACTGCAGCATCCGGTCGGTGAAATAAGGTACGTTCACCGTATCCCGCAGCAGCGGCTCGTTGATCACCTTCCCCGACAACTCGATGAGCGCGAAGTGGAGTTGGTGGACATGGAAGGCGTGCAGCTCGGTCGAGCGGTTCTCAATGATCCAATCCTCCACATCGCCCTGCCGCGCCACAATGTCGGGAACAGTCGCATTCGGATCGAATGGGGCCGGTGTTTTGCCGTCCTCGGTAATGAAGAACTCGGTCGCGCTGTTAGGATCCTTGGGGTCCGAGAGCTTCTCGGATAGATAGAACCGGCGCACCCGGACTGGCTCAACGTCACCGAGCCACGCAGCCGTGGGTGGTGACAGCGGCTTGGAGACTGCGGGAAGCTTCGAGCTCGGCTCGGGAGCATCCGCAGTCGCGACAATCGCCGCCAGTGCCCGGTTGGGATCGTTCTCCCCACCTTGCCCGGTATCCACGGTTCGGGTAACCAACAGCGCTGGTGCGCCCGCAGGCGGCCCGTCCACAACGAATTCCGCGCGCGCACCCGGTGGCACGCCAATGTGATCGACCCACGTGATCGGCGGCGATTTTCCGAATGGTGCATTCATGGGTACGCCGTCGATTGCAACCAAACCAACTTTCTGGGCAGTACGACCGAATATGACAGCGAGGTTCAGGTAGGTGACGGAGCCTGCGTTCACTACGCGCCACAGCTGACGTTCGCCCGGTTTCATCCGAATGGTCGCGGGCGGATAGTCCGGATACGGTACCGGTACGTAATTGATCGACAAGTCCTTCGCGGGCTTGCCGAAGCCTGTGCCCGTGTTGGCGGAGTCACCGTCCCGGTCGATGAGCTGGCGGGGCACCACCGGCTCGGATTTGGCCGGCGGCGCGTTGGGATTCACCAGATCCTGGTCTCTGATCACGAACAATCGTTCGGGGAGGCCGGCCACTTCAGGCGTGGCTCGCTCCAGGCCATCGATGATCAGCGGGCCGGAGGCGCCACCCAGCACCTGCTTGCTGCTGAAACCGTGAATATGCGGGTGATACCAGTAGAGCCCGGGAGGCTGATTGGCGGGAATCTGGAATCGATACTCAAACGGAGGATCGGAGGGTTGTACGGAGGTCCGCAGGACATCGTCCTGGTGGCAGACGGGCGGAACGGAGAGTCCGTGGAAATGCAGATTGGTCGAGACGGGCGTCATTGCGCCGCTGGTGCATGGGTCGGCTGGGCGCCTGTGCGAATGGGCCGCGTGGGAGTGCGCCTCGGTGTCGATGAGCTTGTTCGTCAAGCGCAGGATCAACAGATCACCGGGCGACAGCCGCAGCGCCGGCGCCTGTCTCCCGTCCGGAAGAACGTAGCAGTAGCGGACTGAGCCGTCCTGCTCACGGACATCGTGGATACTCAAGTCAACTTTGAGAACCCCGTTCTCACTGCGAAGGTCAGGCGGCTCCGGTACTTCCGCCCCCTGCGGCAAACGGCCGCACGGGTCGGACGCATTGGCAGCCTGGGCCCAGATGGCTAATGCAAAAGCGGTTATGCGCATATCTGCAGTGAAAAAACCTTGAGGTTAGCGCAGGATGATGACAGGTTGATGAGCGGGTTATGAGTGCAGCGAGCATGTCACCGAATGCAGGTGGCACCTAGCGCCCGGCCATGCTTAACATCGGTCGATCATGCGAACACTCCTCTTCGCCATCAAATTCGCGGCCCTGTTCGCAATATTCATGGGGACGTTCGAAGCTGTGCGGGGCTCGGCGTCCGAGCGCTTCGTTGTTGAGACTCTGATCCTCGAGCCCGTCACAGCTGCCATTCACCTCATCAACCCCCAGGATCAAGTGCGGCTCGTCGGCAGGTCGATCATCTCGACGGGCTCAAAGCTGAATGTCACCCGGGGATGCGAAGGAGTGGAGATCTTCTTGTTGCTCTGCGCTGCGATCCTTGCGTTTCCGGCGTCCTGGCGCGCTCGGGCCGAGGGGCTTGCGTGGGGCTTTTTATTGTCCTACGCGCTGTCGTTTGCCAGGTTGATCGGGTTGCACTTCACCCTGCGATATTGGCCGGCGGCCTGGGAATCGCTGCACGGCTTCGTCTTCCCGCTGGCGCCGATCTTCCTGATCATGCTGTATTTCATGAACTGGACGGGGCGTCGAGGTTTGCCGCAATCACAGCCAGCAGTGCCGCATGTCGCATAAGGTGCGATTCGCCGTGGGAGCTGTGCTGGCAGCTGCCATCGCCGTGTTGGGTGGCGCAACGTATGCCACAGCGACAGCCCCCTACTTCGCTTCGGTTGCCCGTTTGATCGCACACGGTCATCCGTGGCAAATCCAATCCGTCGAGGTATCTCCCCCCAGCGCCAGACCCGGCCGGGAATTGCGTCTCACCGCCCAAGTCTACAAATACCAGGGCAAGCCGGATCCGGATGCCACTGTCGTGCGACGCGTGCAGGTTGGCGAAGTCATCGAAGCGTTTGCCGTGTTCTGGCCGATGCTGCTGCTTTGGCCGGTCGCCTCCAACCGGCAGCGCCTCATTGCCTGTCTGATGGGTGTGCCGATCTTTCTGCTATTGGATGCCGCCACGACCGGCATCCAACTCGTGGCGCCCCTTGCCCAGGCCTCCGCAATGCTCGCTGGAAACAGCAATCCCTTGACGGCCTGGGAGCGCTATTGCCGGTTTATGGAAGCCGGCGGCCGGTTCGTCCTGGAGACCTGCGCAGTGCTGATCACTCTTGCGATTGCGCGAACGCTTACTCGTCCCCGTGTTGATCGTGAATCTCACGCTCTGAAGCGCGCTCACGAGCCATCATGACGCGGTAGCGTTGTTCCCGCCCGTCCCGCGATCCGATGACGGGCAAATAGACGTTTACGAACCAGCTCTCTTTCACAAAATACACCGGCACCGAGCAGGCACTGTACGTTCCACAGTGTGCGTACCAATGCCACTCATGACCTGGAGGTACGTGCAGGTAGATCGGCTTGCCCGCTTTCTTCGCTGCCTTGCTGTCCGCAATCACCGGCCTCGCATTGATCACGGCAGGCTTCCCCGCCTTGGTGACGTCAATGGTCCCGAAGATGCCGGGATCGGCATCCTGGGCATGAGCGATTGATCCGAAACCCAGTGCGACCAACACAGCTAGTCTGTTCATTGTCGATGTCCTACAGGGGGCGCAGGCGGCGCTTCGCGCCGATCGCCAGACCGATAGCGAGAAGCACGAGCGACCAGAGTGGCAGGGGTCCGTCGGAGCCCGGGCTGTCATCCTCGCCACCCGCGGTCGCAGTTGTAACCGTGAACGAATGAGAGATCGGGGTAGCCGCAGCGTAAGTGGCGTCACCCGCCTGGCTCGCCACGAGCGTGCACAAACCTGTCGCCAACAAGGTAACTGTGCTTCCGCTTACCGTGCAGACGCTGGTCGTCTGTGAGGTGAACGTGACACTGAGCCCGGAACTGGCGTTAACAGGAATTGTGAAAGGTCCCGTATTCAGTCCACGGTCTGCGATACCAGGGAAGCTGATGGTCTGCGGTGTTGTGCCACCATCACCACCTCCTCCCTGCACGACAGACACGCTCTGCGTAACCGTCGCTGCCGCAGCCCAGTGGGTACTATCACCAGGCTGACCCGCCGCCACGACGCAAGTGCCGGAGCTGACCGCTGTGAGTGTAGTACCGCTCACCGTGCAAACAGACTGGGTCTGGCTACTGAAGCTGACCGCCAGATTGGAAGTCGCAGTCGCGGACAATGTGGTCGAAGCACCAACTGGCAGGCTGCTGACGGGTGCAGCGAAAGAAATCGACTGCGGCATGCCGGTCACGGCGAAGCTGCCTTTGACCTGCGGTGCGGGCAGCCAGTAGTTCACGTCGCCTTGCTGATCCGCAGCGATGGTACAGGTGCCAATGGCAAGCGTCGTAACCTGCGAGCCGCTGACATTGCAGATGCCGGGTGTCTGGCTCGTGTACGCAACCGGCAGGTTGGATGAAGCAGTCGCACCCAGCGACAGTGACGATCCCACCGGTGTCGAGGGCAAGGATCCAAAGGTGATCGTCTGCGCCGAGCCAGAGAGTGTCGACGAATAGTGCACGCTGGTCTGCGCGTACGCCGGCGTTGGCTGGGTGTTTCCCGAACTATCCGTTGCGACGCTGTAGAACTCGTAGTAGCCGTCCCCATTCGGGAAGCTGAACTGCAGGGAATACGGGGCGGTTGTGGTAGGCGACCCGACCGAGGTCCAGGCCCCCCAGCTCGAGTTGTCCGCAGAGAATCGGTAGAAGTAGCTGACACTGGCGACGGTTGCCCCGGTCGACTGCAGGGTCACGCGAAGCACAGGAGTGTTGCTGCCGAACTCCTTCGTGTCGAAGCCGTAACTGGGGCCCCCGGCCAGATTTTCGTCGGCCGCCTTCACCACCAGGGACACAGTCTTGTCGCCGTTGAGCTCGCCCTGAGCAAAACCAGTGACGTCCCAGTAGTACCAGGTGTTGGTCACACCGGCTGCGAGCGTCTGGGTGTTGAGCGCCGCGCCAAAGGCCGGCTGGTTATTCCAGGTGACGCCGGTCTCCGTCCAGGTGTCGGAGCCGCCCCCGTGCACTTCGACCGGCATGGCGGGCCCTGTTGACTTCCAGTTCCACAGTTGCAGGACCGCGCTGCTGATCGTGCTCCCCGCCGGGATTCCCGACAGGTCGAACTTGAACCAGCCCCGCTCGACACCGAAGGTGCCGGAGCTGCCGGTGACCGTGGAGCTTTGAATGAAAAAGTTGGAAGACGTGCCAAAGTTGCTGTTGGCATCCTGACTGCTGCTCGCAACCTCCGCGTCGGCCACCGGAGTGAGTGCGTAACCACCCGAACTGACTGCAGCAGTCGCGGTCAGCGTTACGGGCTGGCTCGTTGAGCCGATGAGCTGATCCACCTGGGAGGTAACCTGCGCCGCGGTGGGGAGAGCGGCGCTGGACACCGTCGCGCTGTCACTACGGAAGCGCAGAGCAAAGCTTTCCATGGTCGGCACGCCGGTAATCTGCAAAGTATCGCCAACGTTGCCCGGCAGGGTTCGAGCGGTGAAGCCGGTCTTGTCCCAGACTTTGAGTGAGGCCCCGTTCTGGTCAACCACCGTCGAAGTGTCGGTCTTGCGAGCCAGGAATCGGACGTAGTGGTTCTTATAGTTGTCGGTCATGAACGAGTCGATGGAGCCCATGTAGGCGGGCTTGGCGAGGCTGTCATCGTGACCGACGATCTTGAATTCGGTCGCATCCGCGTACACACCCTCCTGATCGACGAACTCGGGGTCGCCACCGAAGTACGAGGCCTTGCCATATACCTGGATGATGTCACCGGGAACCAATGCACCTGTCTTGAAACCCAGGAAACTGCGGTACAGCTCCTGCTCGGCCAGGCGATTGGTGGCGATCACAGAGCCGTCAGCCTTGACGAGGTCTGTCGGCACCTGTTTGCTGCCAAGGCGCGCCAGGGTCTCCGGAGTTGCACCCAGCAAGCGGATGAACGCATCGTCAAAAGTTGGCTTGCTGTCAGCATCGTTCATCATCGTAACGACCGCGCGATAGCCACCCGAGTACTGGCCATTCAAGTGGTAGCGCGCACCGCCAACGCTATAGGCCGTGTCCGGTGTCGAATGCACTGCTCGCATGAAGTCCGGCAGACTGTCACGAACCAGTGTGGCCGCGGGATCCTGCTCCGCCCCCACGGTCGCAGGCCAGGTGTAGCCACTCGGCGGGTTCGCCAGCATGTAGTTGTTGATGGCCACCTTGTAGTTGGTGGTGAGGCCAATCGGCTGGCCATTGATCTTGACGGCCGTAATGACACCGTCGAAGGCAGTCACATCGAGCTCACGGGAGAAACCGGCATCGAGGTTGACTGCATTCAGGAAGTTGATGATGTCCTGTCCCGTCATATTCACCCGGACATAGATGTCATCCGCCCAGGGATAGGTGTCATACACCTGAACATACTCGACCGGGCCCGCGGGAATATCCGCGCGCACGCCGCCGCCCGCCTCGATGGCGAGATCACAGCCGCCCCCGCTGGGCCACGCAATCTGGTCGCATTTCCACTTCATGCCGTCGGTGATCCACTGGCCGGCGGTATCGTTGCCATTCCAGGGATATTCGTCGGCGGACCACCACTTCATCCGATCATCGAGTACGAGATCGTCGTTGGAGTAGCCCACTACCTCGTCTACCGGGTGGCCCGGGTGTGCGTTGTTGTACTGCGTAATCATTCCCTGGACGTACGCCTCGACATCCGGATCGGGCGTGATCTCGGAGTTGCGCAGCAGATGCTGAATCGAGTTGATGTACCCGCCGGTCGCGGTGACATTGAGCTCGCCGATGTACTTCATGTAGCTCGACGATTCGGTGAAGATCGTTTTGTAGTTCAGGCTGGCGGGCTGCCAGACCGTATCGGTCCAGGTGTGCCAGTGACCGGTGACCGCAATTTCGGGAACTTTGGCAGCCGCCGTGTCGGCAATGACAGGGGTAGACGGGTCGACCAGGTCGCTGTGGCCGTCATGCGTCAGGAGGATGACGACATCGCAGTGTTGATTGTTGCGCAGGTCGTTGACGTAGTCGGCAATGTTGCAGACGCTCGATCCGGTCCATTGGCAATCGACGACCTTCAGGGTATTGGCAAGCGAGGCGCCGACGGTCGCCGTAGAAGTTGTGTAGCCGACGATGCCGACCTTGACTCCATTTACAGTTACCGTGGTCGTCGCCGGGAAATGCGGATTCCCGGTCGCAATGTCACGGACGTTCGCGGAGATAACCGGGACGCCGGCATTGCGCATCTGCTCCATATTCGTGATGTAGCTGGCATCACGGACGTCGTGATTACCAACTACAAGGGCGTCAATTCCGCGTGAACCGCGCGCACCGCCGATAGCTGTCAGCTTGTTCTGGAGCAGCGTATAGAAGCCGGTCATTCCGCCGTTGCCGTAACCATTGTTACTGCAGGTCGGGGCGCCGCCGCCTTGAGGCGTCGTGCAGTTCATGTCGCCAATGGGATTGCCCTCGGAGATATCTCCTCCGTCCAGTACAAGGGCCGTGGGGTTTGAGCCCACAAGGGACAGCAGCTCGCCTGCCAGGTAGGCCGCGCCGCCGACATCTTCAAACACATCGGGACCCGGCCCGTGCTGAGCGGCTATCCACTTGTGTGGAGTGAGGCGTGCATGAACGTCATTCATGTGAAAGACAGTGAACGGCTGACCTGCCGACTCGTTGGCAGAGCAACTCGCCGTGGTGCCGCCGGCGGCTCCAGTGCAGCTCCAGGTCCAAGGGCCGGTGCCGCTTACCGCCGACGCAGTGCCAGCGGAGCAAAGATTGGTTGTCGGAGCGGCTGAGAGGGTCTGACCGCTCGAAGATCCGCAAGCGCCATTCGTCGGTCCGGAAACCGTCGTGCCCGATATCTCCAGGTCATTTGCGGTGGTGTTAGCCTTGTCGAACACGTACCACGTGCCGCCGGAGCTGCCCGCGAAGTTGACGATGCGAAAGGTGACAGTCGTTCCCGCTGGAACATTCTGCAGCGCAGGAATGTTGCTCAGATTGATCGCGGCAATCGAGTCGCCGCTGCTGCTCGTGGACGGGTAGCTCAATGTGGCGGCGTCAACGAATGCCGCCGACCCAAGCTGATACTGCAGAACGCCTGAGCTGGGGCCTTGACCTGAGCGACGATAGTCAAAGTGGCTGACGGATGAAAAGGATACGTTGAAGCCACTCTTGGCCGTCACAGAGAAGGTCGCTACCGTACCCGCCGTGATGGCGGCGGACTCGCTCGCCGCGGTCCAGCTGCTACCACCCCAGGCACGCGCTGCCGAGCTACCCGATACACTCACTCCGCTCCCGCGGGTCAGCCCTCCAACAACGACATTGGCATCACTGTTGGTCGCGGCCAGGGGACTCGTGCCGTAGCCGGTTTGGCCACTGACATCCCAACCAGCCAGCACACCGGCAAACGACGGACCTGTGGCGAGGATTGCGCACGCCAGAACGATGGCCCGTAGCCATCTCGCGGGAACGTTGAGCATGAATATCAGCGCCGTCGGCGCAGGCCAGCGAGGCCGAACAAGCCGCTGCCCAGCAGCCAGATGGCGGCGGGCACCGGTACGGGACTCGCCGTGATAATCACATTGTCCACCCGGTCAGTACCGCCCGAGGCCACTGTGTCGCCACGCAAGGCAGTTGTATCGCGGTCAACGAGGCGGAAATACACGTTCGACTGGTTGTCGAGGATCGACAGCGAGGAAAGATCCTGGGTGAACGTGAACATCGCCTTGGGGGCGCCTGTGGAGCTCCACGCATTAGGATCGGAATTCGCCAGGATGCTGTAGGACAGCAGGTCGCTGAAGCTGGTGCCATTGACACTGTATTGCAGCTCGAAGTCCTTCGGGCCCGTGGTGCTGCCGGTCTGATCCCAGCTCAACTGCACGTTCTGCAGGTTGGTTGTGCTGACCCTGAACTGATAGTAGTCGCCGACCGACCAGCCGTTGGAGCTGAATGAGTGCGCTGAGCCGTTGCCAACCGGGGCGGAGTAAGTTGTTGTGCTGGCGTGGAATCCGGACGCCGCTCCCGCTCCGACTTCCGGTGAGAACGGGCCCGCGGTCGCAGGAGCCGTGCTGTCGAATGTCCAATCCGCGATGGTGTCGGCGTGGGCGCCGGCCGCAACGATACCGAGACCGAGAGCGCTCAACGCTCCCAGCAGTTTGTATGCACTCACTTGTTAGTCTCCCCGAATGTCTGTGCGCGACGTATCCTGGGAGTGCTGTATGACGACTAGTTGAAAGATCTGTTACTTTCGACCCGCTTGGTTGCAGGCTCGACGGCCGTACGATGGGCGCCGTTCGGTTGGACGTAGACGGCAAACCGCAACGAGATGTCGCTTGCAGGCAATGGACCCGCCTGCTCAATCGCTCGTACCAACGACAGACGCAGCGATCCGACTTCATCACAGGACTCGATCTCGACTTCCTCCACCTTGCCGGTGTCACCCTGGTGGATGCGGACCTGGCAATGAAAGTCTGAAGAAATCTTAACGGACGGGAGTGACCAGCCACTTTGAATGCGCGCGGTCACCGCTCCCATTTTGAGTGCGTAGGCAACGGCAGGATCATCCGGGTCTGCGCCCTCCGCTTCCAGCTGAAGATTTGGATCAGACATCGGTGCGGGGCGGATCTTCGCCAAGGTGGGGGCGACGACCAGTGGGTCAATGTTGTGAGGCGCGGCAACGGGGTCGATCCAGGCTACTGCCGTGGACAGCGGCACACTCGGACGAGCGGACCTGCTCGTACCCGACGGTCCCAGCAGCATGGGCGCGAACAGAACGCACTGTAGGGCAACGGAAATCAGAGCGGCTGCCGTGCTCACCGGGAGTCGGCCAAGGGTGTTCATTCCCCGCACGCTATCTCCGGTGTATGACAACCAAAATCGAGCAAAGATGAAGAGATGAACGAGGTGGACCTATGTGAAGATCACTGAATGCGACTCCCCCGCCCGTTCTTCCAGCTTCCCGTACTCATTGATGCGAAACGATTGCAGTCAGAAGTGTCTGCCCTGCCGGCGGACGCGTGGGGGCAGCACCCGGACAAGCTGACGGGAAATAGTGCCGTGCAGCTGATCAGTCCGGGTGGGGTGGAGACGGAATCGTTGCATGGGGAGATGCTGCCAACGCGGTGGTTGGCGGGGATGCCGTATGTGCGGCAGATACTGAGCAACTTTGGCGTCGTGTGGAGTCGGTCGAGGTTGATGCGGTTGGCGCCGGGTGCGGGGGTCCCGGACCATGCGGACATTAACCACCACTGGCATACGCGAGTGAGGGTGCACATTCCGGTCGTGACGTGGCCGGAGGTGAGGTTTCATTGCGGTGGCGAAGTGGTGCACATGGCCGCTGGCGAAGCTTGGATCTTTGATAACTGGCGACGGCATCGCGTTGAGAACAACGCGCGGTTTGAACGAATTCATCTTGTCGCGGATACCACTGGTACGTCGGCGTTTTGGAGATTCGCGTGTGGGCCCACCCCGCCGCGCGAGCGTTGGCCGATGCTGGCGTGGAAGCCTGATCAGGATGTGCAGCCGATGACTGAGGCGAATCAGCCCTCGCCGGTGATGCCTGCGGCGGAGGTGCAAATGCTTGTTGGGGACCTTTGTGCGGAGCTGGTGCCCTCCTCCGGCGACGGCGAGCGGGTTGGGCCGTTTATGGTTTTGATGGAGGGGTTTGTGCAGGACTGGCGGCAGTTGTGTGGGCTGCATGGGACCAGCGGGCAAGGTGAGGCGGAGTTTCGGAAGCTTGCGAGCGGCGTGCATGACGCGGCGAGGACGCTCGCGGGTGGACTTGTGATGCGTACCAACGGAGTTGGCGCGTTGCATGTGTTGGAAGCGAGGGTGCTCAAGCATTTGCTGGTGAGCGGCGGGCAATCAGCTGGCCAAGGGGATCGGCTGTTGGAGACACCGGTGTTCATCGTGGCGGCGCCGCGGTCAGGGAGCACGCTGCTGTTTGATACCCTGGCATGCTCGCCTGGGTTTAACACGTTTGGCGGCGAGGCGCATTGGCTCATCGAAGGGTTGGAGCAGCTGCGACCTGGAGCGCCGGGCGTGGATTCGAATCGGCTCATGGCGGTGCAGGCTACCGCTGGAATCATTGCGCTGATCCGACAGGCTGCCGTTGCAAAGCTGCAGGGATACCAAGGCCGCGCACCCACTACGGGGGCGCGAATGCTGGAGAAGACGCCGAAGAACTCGCTGCGGATCCCCTTTCTGAAGCAAGTGTTTCCCGACGCGCGATTCATCTTCCTGTGGCGTGATCCACGGGACAACCTTAATAGCATTATGGAGGCCTGGCGATCGGGGAACTGGGTGACCTACCCTGCCGTTCCCGGCTGGGATGGGCCGTGGTCGCTGTTGTTACCGCCGGGATGGCAGGCGTTGCGGGGCGCACCGTTGGAGGCCGTGGCGGCACGGCAATGGCTCACAGCTAACGAGATTGCGTTGGATGATTTGCAGGAGCTTCCGAGGCAGGATTGGACGGCGGTCAGTTTTCACGACCTCGTTGGCGACCCAGCCGCGACGGTGCGACGGCTGTGTGAGTTCGCCGGGGTGGAGTTTGATGCCGCACTTCAAGCGCGAACCGCAAACGCCGCCCTGCCCCAGTCACGCAGCACGCACACGGCACCTGCGCCGGATAAATGGCTCAAAAACAAGCCCGCCATCGAGCGCGTGCTGCCCGACTTACAGTCGTGTTGGCAGCGCCTACGCGCACTGCGCTGAACACGTCAGCGCAGTGCGCGAATCTCCAAAACGTCAACGTACCCGTGTAGTTAGGTCACCTGCAGATCCACGTGCACGCGTATAGCGTCATGCCGCCAATACTCATGGTCATATTCGACCACGCGACCATCGGCTGAGAGACTCGTGCGAACGACAAGAAGGCCTGGCGTGCCAGGTTTGACGCCTAGCGCGTCAGCCGCCTGCTTCACGAGCGCGCACGGGCACATGTCTACGCGGTTCCGGGTGACCGTGAGGTCGTAGGAGGTGCTCAGTATTTTGGTTATCGAATTATCCAGCGCATGATCGAGCAACCCCGGTGCCCGGGTGGGGTCGATGTAAATCGTCTCCACCAGCACCGGTCGCCCATCCACCGACCGTCGGCGACGAATGTCATACAACTGCGTACCCGGCGCAATCCGAAAAATATCCGCCAAGGCCGCACTTGCTGGCACAAGCGCCTTGCTGAGGACCTCCGTGCTAGGAATGCGCCCCTGCTCGGCAACGTACGTCATGAACCCGTACCAGCGCGTCGGGTCGTACGTTACCGCAGGCGGAGAGACGTACCACCCGCTGCGGTCGCGGCGATAAATCAGCCCCTCGGCCTCGAGTTGAAACAGCGCCTCCCGTACCGTGCCGCGGGCAGCGCCGGAGTCGGACTGCAGCTTGCGCTCTGAAGGCAGCCGCGTACCGGGCGGAAGCTTGCCCAACTCGATATTCAGAGCAATCTGGTCCCGCAGCACCAGGTACTGCGGGCCTGTCTCACTCTTGCTTTTGGACTTCGTGTCGATCTTGCCCCGGCCGCGCATTCGATTCCGTCGAAGGTCAGAACTTGTACACCACTCCCAGCAGAATGGTCGTCCCACTCTGGGTCTTGTTGTACAGACGATAGTAGGCGCTGTAGTTCTCGATCTCCGCTTCGTTGGTTATGTTGATCGCATCCACCGTGACCTGCAGTCCCGGCAGCACTTTCACAAAAGCGGCAGCATCCACGTACGTCGTACCGAAGTAACCTACGCCATCGATCGGATCGCTGTCCAATGGCGAAGTCTGGTAGCTCGACCGGTGGCTCAGAGAGCCCCTTACGCCCCATAGCGTGCTTTCATAGTAAAGGGTGGCATTGGCGGTCAGCTTTGACAGTCCGGTAATTTCCTTGCTGCCGTGAACATAAGCGACGTTCCCGATAACGCCCATATTGTTGAAGGGCGCGGGCAGGAAGTAGAACGGCACCTGCGCGGCCGACTCCACCCCGGTGAGTTTCACCTTGTCCACGTTGATCGGGTAGCCGTAGGACTTGACCGGCGAGTTCTCCGTCAGGTCCGGATACAGGGCTGCCAATTGGGGTGTCAGCGTCAATCCGGTAGCACTGAACGGGACGTTCTGCTGCTCATGGCTGCCGATCCAGTTCGTGATGTCCTTGTGGAACACGCCCAGTGACAACAGGCCGGTCTTGCCGAAGTAATACTCACCCGACAGATCAACGGTAGTGTCCTTGAAAGGCTTCAGCTTTGGATTACCAAAGGAGATATCGTAGGAGTGCCCGTCGCTGTCCTTGGTCACGCCGCCCTGCGCCGCGAGCGCGCTGATGGTCGGGCGGTTCAGGTTCTGGGTCGCCGCAAAGCGAACGAGCGTTTCCGGAGTGACCTCCAGCACGGCGTTCAGAGCGGGCAGTACGCCCGAGTAACTGTTGCCGACCGTCTGTGATCCCTCGTACGCATAGGAGTTACCCTGGATCCACCCGGTGCTCGAGGTGTTCGTGTGATAGAACCGCGCACCCACGTTCCCGCGCAATTTCATGTTGCCAACCGGCTGGTTCCAGTCGAACTGCACAAACCCATCGCTGGTGTTTGCCACCACTTCGAAGGTGTTCTCGATGTCGTACGCCTGGGCTCGATAATACGCGGACGACTGAAACGCAATGTTGAAATACTGGAAGGCCCGGTCATAGTTGCCGGTCAGCCAGCAGGACTGCTTGTTTTCGCAAAAGGTCTGAGCGAAGGCGGCCACCGGCGCGCCGCGGGTGTACAGCGGCGAGTTCGGATCGTTCGTGCCGTTCTGGTCCCCGTCATCGAACCAGTTCTGTCCCGCAGTCCAGTACCGGTGGAAGGCGTAACCGGCGCGCACGTCATAGCCATCGGCGAACTTCCACTTCAGGTTCAGTACAGCCTCACGTTCCGTGGTGTCGTTGTAGAAACCACGAAAGTAGAAGTCGTCCATGAAGTAGTTGTTGGGATTGGTGGTATCCCACGAATACACGTTGCTGGCCGACTTGCCGTCTGCGGAATAGGTCGAGGTGAAAGACCCCTGCCCGCGCATGTAGAGCTTGTCGTCGTACGGTGTATGGTAAGTGGAGGTCTGCAAACCCACGTGGCCATCAACCGTGAAGGCATCGTTGATTTCCCACTTGCCGGTCAACTCCGCCATGTTGAAGCGGTTTTCGTTGCGCTCGCGGCGGTGCTCGGAGCCGAACGTAGCGTTCGAAACATCGATGGAGTTGACGAAATTGGTGCTGTCGTAGCTGATGGAATTGATGGTCGAATTCAGGTTGATGGTGTTCGGCCAATCCGATGGACCGATACTGCCCACATCCCACGCACCGGATCCAGCGCCATTGAACGGGCGCGTCGCCAGGTGGTACTCGTCGCGCAGGGTCGTGTAACGGCCGTGCAGACCGTCCACGGTGAAAAGCAGCCCATCCATAGGCTTCCACTGCACGGACGCCGTCAAACCGAGGCGCGTCTGGTCCGAATCCCACACCGACAGGCGGTTGCCATCGGGGAAGTACAGATCCCCCGACTTGAACTTGGCCTGTTGTGCCGGAGTCAGGGATGAGATGAGACCCGGGTCCTGAGCGAGCGCAGTGGTCAGGTCGTCCGCGCTGGGATGGTTGTAGTTATAGGTGTTGAATCCCTGTTCCTGCGTCTTGCGGCGCGACCACGCCGCGGAGACCAGGGCGCCCACGTTGTTGTCCCAGTTGTAGCTCGCCAGAGCAGCCACCCGGGGCTGGAAGTCCTCGGTGTAGGTGTTGGTACCGCCTTTGGCGGACACGGCGCCCTTGAACCCCGTGGAATAGTCGAACGGCTTGCCGGTGAAGAGGCCCACCGTACCTGCCATACCGCCTTCGTTCTGCGCGGCCTGATAGGTCTTCTCCACCTCGACTCGCGAGAACAGCTCGGAAGCAAACAGATTGAAATCGAAGGAGCGGTCGCGGGAGCGCTGCCCGCGGCTGTCCATTGCGGAGTCGTTGTTACCGAGCACTTCCATGCCGTTCAACTGCACACGGCTGAAGTCCGGGCCCAGGCCGCGCAGTGAGATTTCGCGGCCTTCGCCTGCTTCGCGCGTGATCGCCACACCGGGCAGGCGCTGGATGGATTCCGCCAGATTCAGCTCGGGAAATTTCGCCATGTCCTCGGCGACGATCACGTCCTTGACGATGTCGGAGTCCCGTTTGATATTGATCGCCGCTTCCAACGACCGCTTGTAGCCGTTGACCACGACTTCCTCCGGTCCATCGGAGAGGCCTGCCGCACTGGACTGGGGCGGCGCGGTCTGAGCGACCGCGAAGGCGGAAAATGCAGTGCTGAGCGCAAGTACCGACAACGCTGCCGGCTTCACTCGCGCCAACTCCCGTTTCACATGTAACGCAACGGCTACCGGCTGCTGTGTTTGCTGGACCATGACACCAAGCTCTCCGATCGAATCAACTGGTATAGACCATGATTCCAAAGCTTGATGACACCCCGGTTAAGCTTTAACTACTTTGCCGGGATCAGCAGCGATTCCAACAGGGGTTGGTAGGACGCGAGGCCCGGGGGGTTCCAGTCAGCCTGCTTGCCTGTGTCGTCGAAACGACGCAGTTTGACGGCATCCGCGCAAAATGGCTCCGCCTCGAACGCACGGGCCTCCGCAGGACTCATGAGGCCGCCCTGGTATTGCAGGCTCAGCTTCGATGCATCGCTCAACTGCCCGAGATAAGCGCTGTCAACTGCACACAAATAGCGCTTGGCGGCCACGTGCAATCGTACCGGCTCATACACTTCCGGAGGAAAATACGCCTCCAGGAACCTGGCTCCGCTCACTTCGTGGCGAGCGTCGATGCCCAAAGCCTCCGCCGCGTTACCCGCGTCGTCCATGAATTGGCCAATGTCATGCAGCAGGGATGCTGCAATCAACCCACGGGTACAGCTGTTAACCCGGGCCAACTCGGCCACCTGCAACGCATGCTGCAGCTGGGTCGCGTGCTCACCGTAACTCTCGGCTCCGAAGCGGTCGAAGAGACCGAAGATCTGCGCAACGATCGCGTTCATCTACTGGACTATACCAGTTCAAATGTGACAAGCGTGTTGCCCAGGGCCTCCCGCAGGGGCCCCAGCCAGGGCTCGTAATTCTGCCACTGACGCAAACCCTCGCGGTTGAGAGGCTGGCGCACCTGCTCCGAACTGGCGCTGCGCACGGTCCGCCTCGTCTCATGAAACTCCAGACAGGCGGCCTCAAAAGGCAGCGCGCAGTAGTCCAGTATCCGGCGCACGCTGCCCTCGAGATCCTCCACCACTGCCTCGTACTGCACAGTCAGCACTCGCCCGGGCAACACTGCATGCCAATGGCTCATGAGCTCCAGATAGGTGCGGTAATAACGGGCAATGTCTGCGATGCTGTAACTGAACTCCTGGCGGGTGGCGCCAAACAACTGCTTCAGGTTGCCGAAGCAGCACGCCATGGGCTCACGGCGGACATCAATGATCTTCGCGTTGGGCAACATCAACTGAATCAGGCCGATGTGCCAGAAGTTGTTCGGCATCTTGTCGAGAAAGTACGGCCGGTGCGCCCTGCGGTAGACGCCAGTCTCCCTCAGGTAGCGCTCACCGAGTCCGCGCGCATCCGCTGCTGTGAGATCCTGCAGCCCGCGGCGCAGCTCGCCGGCATAACGTTCAATTTCAGTCAGCTCCTCCGTGCCTTCGACCTGCGAATGCGAGGCGAGGATCTGCTCAATCAAAGTCGAGCCGGATCGCGGCAGCCCCACAATGAAAATGGGTGCCGGGTCCGATGCCCCCCACCCTGTGCGGGAGGCGAAGAATTCCGCGGTGCAGATCTGCCGCAACCGCCGGGTGTTGGTTTCGGGATCTTCGGGCCGATAACCGCTCCCCTGCCGCACGATCGCATTGCCGCGAGCGTAATACTCCCAGGAGTGCGCGAAGTCCCCGCGATCCTCGAGTGCCTTCCCCAGGGCAAAGCACAGATAGCAGCGATCCAGACCCGGCAGTTGCGGTTGGGACTCCAGCTCGCGCATGCGCGCCACTTCGTCATCCGCAAAACGATACGTTTTCAGGTTGGCCAGACTGAACCACGCGACAGCGAAATCCGGCCGGGCCGCCAGCGCGGCCTGGTAGTCAGCAATCGCTTCCCCGGACCGACCCGTGCTCTTCAGCGCATTACCGCGCCACAACCGCAAATCGGCAACCTCGGGACCTGTCTGCGGCAGACCCGACAGTAACCGCGCATACAACCCGATCACCGGCTCATGATCGCCCAGACCGATCGACGCCGCTCCATACAACTTCAGAAACTCACGGTTGTCCGGGTCCAGTTTCAGCAGGCGTTGCGCTTCGTCGCGTGCGCTCTGATACTCATGCTGCTGTAGCAACACCATGGCGTAGTCGAGTCGCGCGGCATGGAAGTCCGGCGCGCGTTGCAGGACTGATTCCAACAGCTCGCGTGCCTCTGCCAGCGCTTTGAGTTCGAGACCGATGCGTGCGAGCAGGCGCAGTGCTCCAACGTTGTTGCCGTCTTTGCGCAGGTAGTCGCGAATAATAGCTTCCGCGGGCGACAGGAATCCGTCCGCAAACAGACTGCCGGCTTCGACCACCTCAGGCAGCAACTTGTTGAGTGCCGCCAGATGTTGAGCAGCCGCGACATTTCCGGTCAGCTGCTGCAGCATTTGCCAACTTGCGGGGAGTGCGGGGTTCATCCGGACCGCCTGCGCAAACGCGTCGGTGGCCCTGAGCGTATCGCGGAGGGAGAAGTAACACTGACCGCGCTCCTGGAACAAGCGGCTGCAGCGCGGATGCATTCGTTCCAGTTGTTCCAGGACAGCGAGCGCTTCGGGGACTCGGCCCAGGCATCTGAGGTTGACGGCCTGCAGGTACAGCACTTCGCGGTCTGCGGGGCAATGCGCGAGTGCCCTGAGAGCCTCACCATGACGGCGCAGCCAGGTAAGCTCCCAAACGTGATTGATGTCCCCGCAGCCAGCCATATAGTTGTAAAGCGAGTGTGATATCTGGACTATACCAATCAGAGGATTGTGATGCCGAAGACGTCCCGAAGACAATTTCTACGCCTGGCGGGCGCCGCCGGATCGCTGCTACCCGGCGTTATCGAGCGGGCAATGGCGATTCCCGCGCGTTCGGCCACG
>Ga0181534_10000689_pt1 | contig 23485 bp, 27 predicted proteins | sample PEATcosm2014_Bin_37_FD_119758 | JGI IMG/M metagenome (GOLD analysis project Ga0181534, IMG submission 119758) | Peatland microbial communities from MTU Mesocosm Facility, Houghton, MI, USA - PEATcosm2014_Bin17_10_metaG | ecosystem: Environmental > Terrestrial > Soil > Wetlands > Peat | place...
ACGCGAAATTAACTCGTCGCGACGACGCGGAATCCCTCGGCGAGTCGGCCCTCTTTCATGCCGGCGCTCTGCGCCGTGGCGGCCGACCAGTTCCGCAGCATCTTCTTCAGACCCTTGCGGTTTCCGACCTGACTGACGTGCTTGGAGAGGGCGTCGAACTTCTGATCGAAGGTCTTGGTGATGTCAACGACCATGGTGGGACTCGCCCCGCCCAGCCACACTTCGCTCACGATGTGCGGCTCGAAGCCCTCGCGAATCAGTTCGGGGAAGGCGTGAGGATTGCGCGCGTCGGGGTAGACCGCGCGCAGCGTCGCCTCACCGGTGGCCATGTGATCGGGGTGGCTCGAGAAAATGCGCTCGTAGTTGCGCTCGGGGTTCTGGGTGATCACCAGTTGGGGCCGGAACGCGCGAATCACGCGAGCGATCTCGCGGCGCAGGGCCATGGTGGTCTCCACGCGGCCGTCGGGCCAGTGCAGGAACGTCAGGTTGGTGACGCCGACCTCTTTGGCGGCGGCCGTCTGTTCGGCCTCGCGCACCGCGACCCGCTCTTCGCGGCTATCGGTCGACTCGTCGCCCCCGGCGTCCCCGGAGGTCACGAGGCAGTACGCCACGTCGACGCCGCGATTGGTCAGGTAGGCAATGGTGCCCGCCGTGCCAAAGTCGACGTCGTCGGGATGGGCCACCACGACCAGGGCGCGCTTAAGCGACTTGTCGAACTCATAGACGGGCAGGGATTTTGCACTCACGACACAGAGTCTTGCATTGTCGGGTCCCAATTCGCCAGATCCGCCAGTCGCGGGTCGTTGGAGAAAACCTCGATGATCGGGCGTTTTAGGTTCAGTCGGCGCATAATGACCTCGGCGTCAATGGCCTGATTCCACAGGAGAAGGGACACCACCACCCCCGTGGAGCCGGCCCGGGCGGTGCGGCCCGAGCGGTGCAGGTAGGCCTTTTGGTCTTCGGGCGGATCGAAGTGCATGACGCAGTCGACCCCGTCGATGTGCAGCCCGCGGGCCGCGACGTCGGTCGCCACCAGCACCGGCAGCTTCTCGGCCTGAAAGTCGGCCAGGGCCTTTTCGCGCTGACTCTGGCGAAGGTCGCCGTGGATGGCCGCCGCGACCACGCCCTCCTTTTGCAACTGCTCGACCAGTCGATCCGCGCCCCGCTTGGTGCGACAGAAGATGATCGTCTTGTCGAAGGAGCGACAGATCGCCGCCGCCACCTTGACGCGGTCCATCTGGTGGACCTGCAAGAAGTGGTGCACCATCCATGAGACGGTCTGGGTGTCGCTCGCCACTTCGTGAAAGACGGGATCGCTGAGGTAGCGCTTCACCAGGCGATCGATCGCGCCATCGAGGGTCGCCGAGAACAGCAGCGTCTGGTGGGGTTTGGTCGCGATGCGTCGCAGCACCCACTCGACCTGGGGCATGAATCCCATGTCGGCCATGCGGTCAGCCTCGTCGAGCACCAACACGTCGAGGTTTTCCACGTTGACTTCGCCTCGGTCGCCCAAGTCGATCAGTCGGCCGGGCGTGGCGATGATGACGTCACAGCCCTTCGCCAGCGCCTTGATCTGTCGTTCGATGTCGGCCCCGCCGTAGACCGCCGCGACGTGAAGTCCGAGGGCGGCGCCGAGCGGTTTCAGAACCTCATAGACCTGAACGGCCAGTTCGCGCGTGGGCAGGAGCACGAGTCCGCGCGGCCGGGCCGGGCGGGAGTTGGCCGCGCCGAGGGTCGTCCCCGCCGCCAGGCGTTGGAGCATCGGCAGACCGAAGCCGAGGGTCTTGCCCGAACCGGTCTTGGCCTTGCCACAGACGTCGCGTCCGGCCAGCGCGTCGGCGATGGTCATGGCCTGAATGGGAAAGGCGGTCGTGATCCCCTGGGCGTGTAAGACCGCCACGAGTTCGGGCGAGACGCCGAGTCCCTCGAAGGTTTGATTGGTGGCATAGGAGTCCGCGCCTCGCGCGACTGACTCAACGGTTTCACTACTCACGTAAATACGGGTCGTTTCTCGGTTGGACCCGTAACCGTCGTAAGAAGCAAAGTGGGCCCGAGCCCATGTCTTCGAGCTCCCCCCTAGTCTACGTGGGTCCCGCCGTACTAATTCGCATAGGAGACGACATGACCCGCCTGAGCGAGGGCGATCGCGCCCCGGCCTTCACGTTGAGCGACCAGAACGGCCAAAAGGTGGCCCTGAAGGACTTCGCGGGGCACCGCGTGGTTCTCTACTTCTACCCGGCCGACGACACACCGGGATGCACCAAGGAGGCGTGTCAGTTCAACGACGAGTTCGCGGCGTTTCGAAAGCTGGACGTGGCGCTGATCGGGGTCTCGCCCGACGGTCCTGACACGCACCTGGCCTTTCGCTCCAAGTACGGACTTCAGTTCATACTGCTGAGTGATCCGGACAAGACCGTTATGGCCCGCTACGGCGCCTTCGGCGAGAAGATGATGTACGGCAAGAAAGTGACGGGAGTCATACGCTCCACCTTCGTCATCGGGCCCACCGGCGAAATCGAACGCGCCTTCTACAACGTGCGCGCGGACGGCCACGCGGCCAAAGTGCTCTCAGGCCTCTCGAACTAGGACGCTCGGTGATCCGAGGGACTCGTAACGCAGGCCGACGTCGCACGAGGGAAGGATCACGGCGAAGTACCCGTAGTGCTAAACGAAGGACTCCAGGGAACCATGCTGGTCGACGAAGGAGCGAGTGGACTAGGAGCGCTGGTGCAGTGAACACCAGTACGTGGTGCGCCCGCCGATGGTGGCGATCAGCATGGGGCCACCGTCCTTCGCACAGAGGCCGCCCGGGAAGCGCGAGTCCATGTGGTCACCCGTGTGCGAACCACCGCGGCGCCTCAGAGTACTCATCGTTTGGCGGAAGGCTCGAAAGAGGCGGCTCTTCTCATCGGCGTTCAAGAGACCACTGGGTGTGCGCGGATCGATGCTCGCGCGAAAGAGGATCTCATCGGCGAGCAGATTCCCGACCCCGGCGACGCGCGACTGATCCAGCAAACGAGCCTTGATGGCGGGGCCACCTCCGCTCTTCACGGCCACCACCTCGTCAAACTCGCGGCGAGTCAACGTCAGGGCATCAGGCCCCAGTTCATCGAGATCGGGATTGATCTCGAAGCGAGCCAAGCGCCGGGGATCGTGCACCACGAGTTTGCGACCGTCGGCGAACTCCAGTCCACCACGAACCCACTTCGCGTCAAAGAGGTGTGGTCCATAGAAGAGTCCTTCGATGCCGGCGTCGCCATCGAGAAGCAAGACGCCCGTCATACCGAATCGAACACCGAGCGTGGGACCATCGGTCTCTATCAGGAGGAGTTTTCCGCGCCGACTCGTCCCGGTGATCGTGAGACCCTTGACCGCGCGACTCCAGGCCGAGGGCGAGGTCAGTTTCTTCGCCAAATAGATGTCGGCCCAGCCGCGGGCGATGGTCGCGCCCACGACTCTTTCGGCGAGGAGTCGATAGGACTCCACTTCAAGGATTTCGGGCACGGAGCGAATCTACCGGGGGTCGACGCCTTGATTTGCCTTACTAAGGTTGGTTGTGTGGCCGTCGAAAAACCGCAGTGGCGAGAGCTCTTTCGCGAAGTCGTGACCTCCGGACTGTGCACGGGCTGTGCGGCGTGCGTGATCGCCTGCCCTCATCCGGTCCTGGACTACGAGTCCGACCATGGCCTCTACAAGCCGTTCCACCTCGACCTGGACGGCGGACCCGACGACTGCACCCACGGCCAAAAGGGCTGCACCATGTGCACGCGGGCCTGTCCCCGTTTTCGAAACTGGGAGAGCGAGATCGACCTGCACCGCTTTGCCCGCGAGCGAACCGAGGACGAGGTCTGGGGCGTCGGTGACGTGCTGCTCGCGCGGGCCACTGATGAGTCACTGGTGGAGAACGGACAAGACGGCGGTTTCGTCTCCGCGCTGCTGATCTACGCCCTCGAGCACGACATCATCGACGCCGCGTTGGTGAGCGGCCTCGAGGGTGACGGCACGACCTGGCGCGCCAAACCTGTGGTCGCCCGCACCAAGGATGACGTGATCGAGACGGCAAAGTCTCGCTACACGTACTGCGCGAACCTGCTCGCCTATAACGAGGCCGTCGAAGGCGGCGCCGAGCGAATCGGACTGGTGGGCATGGGCTGCATGGCCTCAGCCCCGGGCGCGATGCAGGCCCGCAAGGCCGGCAAGGTGGCGCGACGACTGAGCCTGACCATTGGCCTGTTGTGCTCCAAGACCTTTGACGACTCGATCTTTGAGGAACTGTTCGAGGCGAAGTACGACATTCAGCGCGCCGACATCGTCAAGATGAACATCAAGGGCGTCTTTCAACTCTGGACCAAGGACGGCGGCTACTACGAGATTCCTCTGAAGGAGGCGCACGCCTATACCCGCGAGGGCTGCACGCACTGTCCCGACTTCGCGGCCGAGCACGCGGACCTCTCCACGGGTGGGATCGGCGCCTTCGGGGACTGGACCCTCGTCATCGTGCGCACCGATCTGGGACGTGAGCTGATGAGCACGATGAAGAGCGAAGGTCTCATCGAGACGCGTCCCGGTGACGACGACCCCGGCGCGGTGGCGCTCTTGCACAGACTGGCGAAGGTGTCGCGCAAGCGCTGGCCCGAGTCGGCCGTTCCCGGCCCGGGTCGCCTGCCCGTGACGGCCGGATAGTTGTCGTGAGCGCCCCCTCGACAACGACCATCCTTTTCGTGCGCCACGGCACGACCGCCACCACGGGCTCGGTGTTGCCGGGGCGGGCGGCGGGCCTGCACCTTTCCGAACGCGGGAGAGAACAGGCCACGGCGCTGGCCGAGCGCCTGAGTGAGCTCGCTCGAAAGCCGGCCGCCCTCTACGTCTCGCCACTGGAGCGCGCGCGAGAGACGGCGGCGCCCATCGCGAAGGCGTTGAAGCTTCGACCGGTGGTCAATCGGGGCCTGCTCGAGTGCGACTTCGGCCTCTGGACGGGTAAGCGTCTCGCCACACTCGCTCGCCGCCCGGAGTGGCGGACCATCCAACACTCACCGAGCACCTTTCGATTCCCCGAGGGGGAGTCCTTTAGCGAGATGCAGCTGCGTGTGTGGGAGGCGGTGACCCAGATCGTGAAGAGTCATCGCAATCGCACCGTCATCGTGGTCAGCCACGCCGACCCGATCAAGGCGGCCGTGACCTACGCCCAGGGAGTCCCGCTCGATCTCTTTCAACGCACGGTCATCTCGCCGTGCTCGTTGAGCGCCGTCGCCTTCAGCGGCGGCTCGCCGGTGGTGCTGTGCGTCAACAACACCGGATCGTTGAAGGATCTCAGCCCGTCGTGAACTACGTCTTTTCCAACCCCGACAAGATCATGGTCGGCGTGCGCGGCGAGGTCGGCAGCCGGCTCTTTCTGCTCCAAGCCCGCGAAGGTCGCCGCCTGGTCATCGTGAAGTGCGAGAAGATCCAGTTGGCGGCGCTGGCCGAGTGGATCGGCCAGGTGCTGGCCGAGCTCGGCCGACCGGGACATCTGTCGGAGGACTTCGCGCTCGAGCCCGAGTACGAGAGCGACTTCGTCGCCGGGGACATCGCCGTGTCGATCGACGAAGAGGCCCAGGCGATCGACGTCACGATCGAGTCGATCGAGGAAGACTCCACCTTGAGCTTGCGCCTCACGCGCGAGTGGGCCGCGGGACTGGCCATCGCCATCGTACGTCTGGTGCAAGCCGGCCGCCCCCTCTGTCCACTCTGTGGCGGGCCGCTCGATCCCCAGGGTCACGACTGCCCGCGCACGAACGGCCACCGCGCCCCGATCCGATAGCCGTGACGCGAGACGAAGAGCGCGAACTGCTCACGAGGGGTGAGATCAGTGTCGAGGGGCGAGTGGCGGGGTCGTCGAATCACGCGCTGTTGGTGGCGGTAACCCTGGACGGGGTGAGCGCCCTCGCCTGCTACAAGTCTGAAGCCGGTGAGCGGCCGCTGTGGGACTTTCCTGACGGCCTCTGGCGGCGCGAGGTGGCGGCCTACGAACTCGACGTGCAACTCGGCACGGACCTGGTGCCCACGACCGTCGCGCGTGACGACGCGCCCTTCGGTCCGGGCTCCCTCCAGTGGTGGGTCGACGACAACCAAGAGGACCACTACTTCACCTTGCGGGAGCGACCCGAGTTTCGTGACTGGTTCGCCCGCCTGGCCGCCTTTGACGTGGTGGCCAACAACGCCGACCGCAAGGCCGGTCACGTGCTCTTTGATGACGAGCGGCTGTGGGCCATCGACAACGGACTGTGCTTTCACGAAGAAGACAAGTTGCGCACCGTCATCTGGGAGTACGCCGGGATGGCGGTAGAAGGCCACCTGCTCGAGCGGGTCGCCCACTTCGCGAAGGGTGACGTGGGCGACGTCGCCACGTGGCTCAACCCGAGTGAGTTAGCCCTCGCGCAGTTACGGGCGCACGGACTGGTGGAAAACGCCCTCTACCCCGAGCCCGACGAGACGTCGGACTGGCCGCCCTACCCCTGGCCGCTGATCTAGGTGGCGCTGAGGAGGGCGGGCTCGCCCTGGGTGGCGCCGGACTCGAGCATGAACAACGTGATGATCGTCCCCAGGGCGAAGAATCCGGCCGACCACCAAAAGGCCACCGAGTAGCCGTGCAGGTAGGACAACGTCGCCCTCAGCGAGTGGCCCGCGTCCGGCGTCGCGTGCGTCATAGCGCGCGTGGCCACCGTGATGTAAATGGTGTTGAGCAGCGCCGTCCCGATGGACCCGCCGATCTGCTGAGAGGTGTTGACGATCGCCGACGCCGCGCCGGCGTCGTGACTTTGCACGCCCGCCGTCGCGCTCGCGATAGCCGGGGCGAAAATGAGCCCGAGTCCGAGTCCGAGCACCACGAGCCCGGGCAACACGTGATCGAAATAGTCCGAGTAGGGCGTCACCCGCGTGAAGAGCACCATGCCCATGGCCCCGAGCGCCATGCCGGTCGGCACCAGGGGCCGCGGCCCCGTGCGCGCGAGGAGTCGCGCGCTGGCGAAACCGGCCGACAAGGAGATGGCGACGACCAGCGGTAGGAAGGCGATGCCGGTTCGCAAGGGAGAGAACCCGAGCGTCTCTTCGAGGTAGTAGGCCAGGAGCAGAAACACGGCGTAGATGCCCATGGACGTCAGGAAGAGCGCGATCAGCGAGCCGCCGCGGGTGCGATTCGCGAGGATCCGCAGGGGAAGCAAGGGATGGTCACTGCGTCGTTGGGTCCCCACGAACGCCACGAGCAGGGCGAGGCCGACGAGAATCGAGACCCAGGTCCCCGAGTTCCCCCAACTCGACATGCCGGCGTGACTGAAGCCAAACACAATCAGGAACAGCCCCGCGCTGCCCAGCACCGTGCCGGGTACGTCGAGGCGTGGTCGATTGTCGCTCCGTCCCGCTTCGACGAAGATGGCGACCCCCACGAGCGCGAGCGCCGCGAAGAACAGATTGATGAAGAGGCACCAACGCCACGACGCCCACTGGGTTAAGGCCCCGCCCAGCAACAGACCCACCGCCGCGCCGGAACCTCCGATAATGCCGTAGATGGCAAAGGCCTTGGCCCTCTCTTTGGGCTCACGAAACGTCGTCGACAGCGCCGCCAGCGAGGCCGTCGCCAGCAGCGCACCAAAGGCTCCTTGAACGGCGCGCGCCACGACGAGCATCGTGAAGCTGTTCGCCGCTCCGCCGATCGCTGACGCCACGGCGAATCCGGCCAGGCCGACGTAGAGCGCGTTTCTACGACCCCACAGGTCACCCAGGCGCCCGCCCAGCAGCATCAGCGAACCAAAGGCCAGGGCGTAGGCGGTGACCACCCACTGGCGATTGGCCGTCGAGAAATGAAGATCGAGCTCGGCCCGCGGGAGAGCGATATTGATCACCGTCGCGTCGAGCAGCACCATCAGCTGCGCGAGAGCCAGCACCGCCAGCGTCCACCAACGTCGCGCGTGGACGCCCTTCACTTCGCTCATATCCCCCACCCGCGTCCCGTCACTACGAGAACGTCTCTACCTCGGTCCCACGATGGGACAACGTGCGTCTAACTGCGACTCTTCAACGCGTCAATCAACGCGGGCAACACCTTGTGTACGTCGCCCACGATACCCAAGTCCGCGATCTGAAAGATCGGGGCGTCCGCGTCCTTGTTGATCGCCACGATATTCTTCGAGCCCTTCATGCCCACCATGTGCTGGGTCGCGCCGGAGATTCCACAGGCGATGTAGACGAGCGGCTTTACGGTCTTACCCGTCTGGCCGACTTGGTGCGAGTACGGCACCCACCCGGCGTCCACGATGGCGCGACTCGCCCCGGCCGCACCGTGCAGGAGGGTGGCCAACTCCTCGATCAGGGCGTAGGCGCTGGCCTCGCCCAGACCCCGTCCACCCGACACCACGACCGTGGCGTCTTCGAGCTTGGGACCGGTGCGCTCTTCCACGTGCGAGGTGACGATGGTCGCGCCCAACGTGGACCCCAGCTCGCCGGGTAGCGCCGCAACCACGGGGGCGGCGGCGCCCCCCGCTGGCTCGGCCGGAAAGGACTTCGCGCGTACGACGACGATGCCCGGGCCCTCGCCCGTGAACGTCGCGCTCACCGTCAGAGATCCTCCAAAGACCGGGTGCTCGGTCACGAGCCCGCCCTCGTCACGCAGCCCGATCACGTTGGTGAGAACCGGTCGATCCAGCCGGGCCGAGAGCCGCCCCGCCACGTCGCGTCCGTCGTAGCTGGTGGGAATGAGGACCGCGTCGGGCGCGCCCTCTCGCTCGATGAGAGCGGCGACGGCGGAGGCCACGGGCACGCCCGGCAGAGCCCCGTCGAGGGCGCCCACGTCGTAGAGGGTCGTCGCCCCGTAGTCGCCGGCTTGGGCCGCGAGAGTGGAACCCGCTCCCCAGGTAACACCGCTCACCTGATCGCTCAGGGTGCGCGCCTGGCTCAGCACTTCAAGGGACGTGGAGGTAAAGGAATCGCCGGCTGGCTCGAGGAGGACCCACAGTTTTGAAAATGCCATCAGACTCTCCTAAAGGACCTTGATCGATTCGAGGAACGCGACCACCTTCTCGGCGCCGTCTCCCTCATCTACGTACTTCTCTCCGGCCTGACGACTCTCGGCGGCCTGGATGGCGGTGATGGTCTCGCGCGCGCCCGCGGCTCCGACCTGGCCCTCAAGACCGAGGTCGGCGACGCTGAGAATCTCCACGGGCTTGGACTTGGCGGCCATGATGCCCTTGAACGAGGCGTAGCGAGGCTCCACCACGCCGGCCGTCACCGTGACCAGGGCGGGCAGTGAGGAGGACACTTCGTCGTAGCCCGCCTCGGTCTGACGACTGACCTTGAGCGTCGAGCCCTCGATGGCCACGGCCTTGGCGAAGGTGATCGAGGGAAGTCCGAGGAGCTCGGCGAGTTGCACGGGGGTGGTGCCGGTGTAGCCGTCCGAGGACTCCGTCGCGGCCAGGACGAGATCAAAGGGGGCCCGACCGATGACCGCGGCCAGGACCTTGGCGGTGGAGAGGGCGTCGCTACCGCGTAACGACTCGTCGCTCACGATCACGGCCTTCGCCGCACCCATGGCCAGCGCGTTGCGCAGTCCGGCCACGTCCGCGGCCGATCCCATGGAGACGACGGTGACGTCGCCGCCGCCGGCCTTGTCGACGAGCTGCAGGGCCATCTCGACGCCGTACTCGTCAGCTTTATCGAGGAGGAGTTTGCCCGAACGATTCAGATTGTTCGACGCGTCGAACGACTGGGGCGCCTCGGGGTCAGGAATCTGCTTGACGCAGACGACAATATTCATGGAACGTAATCTAGGCCATCGTGCGCACGGTCGAAACTGAGTCGCGTCGCTCGAAGGTTCCGACTTTTTCTCACGACGAGGCACTGCGAAGGCTTTAGCCCAGGAGCTCCAGAGCGAGTACTGGCTCATCGGTAATAACGCTGGCCACACCGGCCAGGCCCATGGCCGTGAGGTCGCGGGCGGAGTTCACCGTCCAGACGTTGAGTGAGAGTCCCCCCTCGGCGGCGCGACGCTGGCTCTCGGGGGTCACCATCGAGTAGTGAGGATTGAGTGCGTTGAAGCGCTCCTCACTGGCGATCTCGAAGTACTCGTTGAGCGACCCCTTGGCGAGAAGCCACGCCACCTCGACGTCGTCTCTCAGCTCACGCACCTGACGGCACGTCGCCCGGTCAAAGCACGAGATAAGGACGGAGGATCCGGGGGACGCCTCCACGCAGGCCACGACCTCACGCACCAGGGACCCCGAGTCGTCGTAGGTCGGCTCGGCGGGATCTCGGGAGTTCTTGATCTCGACGTTGACGCGAAGCCCGCGCAGCTCGGCCAGGGACTCATCGAGATGGGGCACGAATCCCGGGAGATCGGCCGCGTTGGTGTGGGCGATGACCATCAGTTCGACGACCGGGTCGTGGTGCACCACCAGGGCCCCGTCGGCCGTTCGGCGCACGTCGAGTTCCACGCCGGCCACTCCGAGCGAGCGCGCCTCGCGAAAGGCGTCGAGGGTGTTCTCCCTCGTGTTGAGGTGTGCCCCGCGGTGCGCGTAGACGTCGGTCACCCCGCTAGCCTGCCACGTGACCAGGATTTTTTGCGGATTTTGGGGACCCCGAGATTTAATATGCCCTTGATTTTCAACTAAATCCTCAGTAGAATTTCTGTTCTGCGTAGTGCGATTTCCAACAAATCACGCTGCGTCCCCCCAAGCCACGAAGGAATTTTTCATGTCGTTAATCTGGAACCGCACCCACGCCTGGGATGACTCGGAGTGGCGCAGTGTCGCCGCCTGCCGTGATACCGAGCCGGAGCTGTTTTTCCCCATCGGAACGACGGGCATGGCCACGGACCAGATCGAGTCAGCCAAGCGGGTCTGTGACCACTGCGACGCGCAGAAGGCCTGTCTCGAGTTTGCCCTGGCGACCAACCAGGAGTCGGGCGTGTGGGGTGGCACGACCGAAGACGAGCGCCGCAAACTGCGCAAGCAGTGGCTGGCCGCCCGCCGTCGCGCCTCCAGTATCAACTAGAGCCGCGCGTCGAGCGGTACCGAGACCCGTACGAAGGTACCTCCGCCGTCCATTGTCGGCACCGACTTCATCTCGATCTCGCCGTAGAGTTGCGCACGGATGAGGTCGCGCACGATGGAGAGCCCGAGACTGGTCGGCACGTCTAACGAGAAGTTCTCCCCCAGACCGCGCCCGTTGTCGCGGATCTCGGCGATGGCCCGACCGTTTTCTTGGTACAGGTTCAAGGTCACGACCCCGACGTGATCGTTGTCGGCGCCCCCGAAGTCGGTGAAGGCGTGCTCCACCGCGTTGGTCAACAGCTCGGCCAGCGCCACGGCGAGGGGCGTCGCGAGGTCGGTTGAGAGCACTCCGAGTTCGCCGTTCACGACAATCTCGACCGGGTGCAAGGCGAGGACCGTGTCCTCCACGAGCAGTACCAGCGAGCGCACGATCTCGTCGAAGACCACCTCTTCGCCGGGCTCGCGTGACAACACTTCGTGCACGACCGCGATCGATCGCACGCGCCGCTCGGCTTCGTACAGCGCCGTGCGGGTCTCTTCTTCCTCGCTTCGCCGCGCTTGGAGTCGCAGCAGGGACGAGATGGTCTGGAGGTTGTTCTTCACGCGGTGGTGAACCTCGCGCACGGCGGCGTCTTTGTTGAGCACCATCCGATTGAGTTGACGGATGTCCGACACGTCGCGCACCAAGGTGAGAACGCCGGTCACCGCGCCGCCGGCCACGAGGGGCACCCCGTGGAAGAGGATGGCCACGTCGTGGTCGCGGTCCACCTCTTCGAGCGAGGGGATGCCGAACTCGAGGGAGCGCTCGATCGCCCGGGCCTTCAGCCCGACGTCACTGAAACTGCGTCCCTCGACGGCGGTGTAGATGCCCAGACGGTGCAGCGCGTTGACCGCGTTGGGAGTGGCGAACTCCACCCGCCCCGACTCGTCCATCAAAATAACGCCGTCTCCCACGCGGGGCAGCCCGGGGCCGGCGACGGCGTCCTCGCGATAGGGAAACGTGGCGTCGGACACCATGTCGCACAGACGGCGAAAGACCGACAGGTACGACTGCTCGAACAGTGACGCCGAACCACGCAGCGGACCCTGCAAGCGCACCAGGACCGCGACGACGTCTCCCTTGAATCGCACGGGCACGCACCACACCGGCACGAGATCGTTCACGTGCTCGATGGCCAGCTCGCCGACCACCCGGGTTCCTCGACGAAACGCGTCGCGCACGAGAAGCCAACTGTCGACTCGATGCGTCGTGCCCACCAGGTCGTCGTTGATCAGCGTGGTGCGATTGTTGGGCCGCATCTGACCGAGCACCACGAAGCGTTCGTCGTCCCGGCCGTCTTCGGAGACCTTGGCCATGAGCAGCATGTCGGAAAAGGCCAGGTCCGCGAGGAGCGACCACGACGCGATCAGGCGCAGGAGGTGGTCGATCGACGGTTCGTCGAGATCGGTTCGCACCGCGGCCAGCTCGGCGAGGGTGGCCACTACGGCGCTCGAAGGGGAATCATCTGGCGTTGGCGCTGGGTGTAGGACGCCAGCTGGTTCACGCCACGTGCCTCGAGCATCGCCGCGAGATCGTCGGCCCGCTCGCCCACCCGCTCGAGGCGGTGCGCGTCGGAGGCGGTCGTGAACGTCAAACCCTTCTCCACCAGCCGATCGAGAAACCCCTCCGCCGGATACTGCTCTTTGACCGGCTTCTTCCATCCGGCCGAGGAGCACTCCATCGAGATATCCACCCGGGCCGCCGACTCGGCCATGGCGTCCCACGCCTCGGCGGGGTCGGTGGCGAGGTAGCCGGCAACTTTTATCAGATCCGGGTGAGCGATGACGTCGACGGCGTTCGTCGCGCACAACTCATCGAGGGCTCGCGCGTAGTTCCGCCAGCACTGGTCGACGTTGCGCACCGTCCACTGGTGCATGTTCACCTCGTTGTCGACGTCGTCGAGCTGCCAGGTACCGAGCCAGTGCACCGATCCAATGAGCACGTCGAAGGGGTACTGGGCGAACAACGCCGCGACGTCGTCCATCTGGTCGTGGTAGAAGTCGACCTCGAGGCCGATCTTCACCGGCAGGCCCTCGTCCTTGGCCCGCTGCGCGAGCGCCACGTACTGCTCGAGCGAGTTGCGGGCGTGAAAGGCCCAGTACTCGGCCATGGTCGTGCTGGTGGGCTCGTGTCCGTAGCGCAACCAGAAGGGCCCGACGACCGACGCGACGTCAACGAAGCGGTGCGAGTGTTCGGTCAGGGCCAGTTCGGTCACTCCGTGGAGGGCGGCCTCCTCGCAGTACTGGGCTATCTGGTCGATCTGAAACGACACCGACGACTCCGAGTGGGGCCACAGGTGCAGGTGGTAGTCGATCACGGAGGACTACGCGGCGCCGAATCCCACGACGCGCTCACTGGCGGGCGTCCCGAGTTCGACGTAGGCGATCCGGCTCGCGGGAACGCCGACGCGGCGACCCTTGCGGTCGGTCAGCCACAGCACCTGGTCACCCGTGAGAGCCTTTTCGACTTCCTTCATGATCTTGTCGCGGTCGGCGTCAGCGGGGAGTTCGACGTCAATCTCCTTCATTGACTCGACGATGCCGATACGAATATCCATGATGATTCTCCTACGAGTTGACAACTAAATCCATGTTACGGCGCTGAGGGATACTGGACTACGTGAGCACGGAACCCCTCTCGGAACGCGCCCGACGCTGGGCCGCGACCATGGAGGGCTACGAGGGCTCGAGCGACGACGTCACGGTCGCGCACCGAGACTCAACGGCGACCATCGGCACGCCCGAGCCCGGTCGCCCGACGCTGGCCGGTCCCCTGGCGGCCCGCGAGGAGCAACTGGACGCCCTCATGGTTCCCGGCGCCACGCGCAGTGTGGGAGGGGGGAACCGCGAGCGCGAGGAAGAGCCCGACGAGTTTCGCACCTGCTTTGAGCGCGATCGAGATCGCATCTTGCACTCCAACGCGTTTCGACGCCTGGCCGGAAAGACCCAGGTCTTCATCTTTCCCGACGACCACATGCGCACCCGTCTCACCCACGCGCTGGAAGTGGCCCAGGTCGCGACCGGTATCGCGCGACCCCTGGGACTCAACGTGGCCCTCACCGAGGCGATCGCCTTGGGACACGACTGCGGTCACGGCCCGGGGGGGCACGCCAGCGAAGAAGCGCTCGATCCCTACGTGGAGGGTGGTTTCGATCACGCCACCTGGGGGGCGGACGTGTCGCTGGCTCCCCTCAACCTCTGCGCCGAGACGCTGGACGGCATACGCAATCACTCGTGGTCCCGTCCGGCCCCGCTGACGCCCGAGGGCGAGGTGGTGTCGTGGGCCGACCGCATCGCCTACGTCTGTCACGACTTCGAGGACGCGGTCTCGGCGGGGATAGTGGACGTCGACTCTCTGCCGCCCCTGGTACGTGAACGCTGTGGCCTCAAGCGACGTGAGCAGCTCGGGGCGTTCATCAACGCCATGATCCACACCGTGCGCTCCAGCGGCGTGATCGGCATGGACGCGCGTCACGGCGAGGCGCTCGCCGCGTTTCGCGCGTTTAACTACGACGTGATCTACCTTCGTGACGCGTCACGACAGCAGGGCTCGGCCGTGGTGGGCATGTTGCGCGCCCTGGTCGAGTACTACAGTGCTCAGCCGTCACTGATCCCCGACGTGGCCCACCGCGGCGAGGACCTCAGCCCGACTCAGGCGCTGCACGAAGCGGTCGAGTACGTCGCGGGGATGACCGATCGCTACGCCTGTCGCCGGGCCCTGACCCAGCTCGACTGGCCGGTCGATCGCCTCCCGAGCGGGATCGACCGCTAAGGCTGGGTGGCCGCCATGAGGTCAAAACGCATCGGCGGGCCTCCCCGCATCCACTCGAGGCGCAACTCCGTCGTGCGCACCGCCGAACGCTCGTGGGTCAAGATCCAGAACTGGTTCGTTCGAATCGCGTTCTCGACCGCCCCGGCGACCACCTGCGCGTCGATGCCCGCGTTCACCGCCTGACTGGCCAGGTCGGCGATCAGCTGTGCGGCGGGCTCGTCGTTGTAGCTCGTGAGCTCCTCGGGCATGTTGCGCGCGGACTCGTGAATTCTCGTCTTGACAAAGCCCGGGCAGAGCACCGACACGCCCACCTTTGAGCCGAGGAACGCCAGTTCATGAAAGAGCGACTCGCTGAGACCGACCACGGCGAACTTCGCCGCGCAGTATGGTCCCATGCCGGGCGCACCGCCCAGGCCGGCCAGCGACGCGGTGTTCACCACGTGACCTTCGTTCTGCTCCAGAAAGAGTGGAAGGAAGGCGTTGATGCCGTAGATCACCCCGTAGAGGTCGACGTCAATGACCCACTTCCACACGTCGGTCGGCGTGCCGATGGCGGCCCCCGAGGCCACCCCGGCGTTGTTGAAGACCACGTGCACCGAGCCGAACTCCGCGAGCGCGGCGTCGCGCAGCGCGTGGATGTCCCCTTCGTTGGTGACGTCGGTCCGTACCCCCAGCACGCGCGCGCCACTTTCTCCCAGCTCTTTGACCGCGGCGGCGAGGGTGGCCTCTTCAATGTCCCCGAGCACGAGGTTGACGCCCGACTTCGCCAACTGCGTCGCCGTCGCCAGTCCGATACCGCTCGCGCCGCCGGTAATGACCGCGGTCTTTCCTGCCAACTCCATCGTTCCCCCTCGAGACGAACTACACCAGCTTGAGTTCTTGACGATAGACCCGCGACGGGCCCTGCGCCGCGACGCGGGCGGCCAGGGCGACGAAGGCTTGGGCCGCCTCGGAATCGGGCGTCGTCACGACGATCGGCTCGCCACGGTCGCCGCCACTGCGCACCGCCGACTCCAGGGGAATCTGCGCGAGCAGGGTCACGCCCAGCTCACGGGCCAACTGCTCGCCGCCGCCCGCCCCAAAGATCTCGTAGCGGGTCTGGTCGTCGGCGGTGAACCAGCTCATGTTTTCGATGACGCCGCGCACGGCGAGTTTGAGCTTGCGCGCGGCGTAGGCCGAACGCTGGGCCACTCGCTGGGCGGCGGCCTGGGGGGTCGTCACGACGTACATCTCGATGCGCGGCAGGATCTCGGACAGCGTCAATGCGACGTCGCCCGTGCCGGGCGGCATATCGATCAGAAGAAAATCGGGCTCGTCCCACCAGGCCTCGGTGACTAGTTGTTCAATGGCCTTGTGCAACATGGGTCCACGCCAGATGACCGGCTGGGCGTCGTCGACGAAGTACCCCATGGAGAGACAGCGCACGCCGTGCACCAGGGTCGGGATGACGGTATCGCCGAGGACGATGGGGTCGTTGGTGGCCCCGAGCATCTTGGGCAGGGAGAAGCCGTACACGTCGGCGTCCAACACCCCGACGGAGTGTCCCGCCTGCGCGAGGGCGATGGCGAGGTTGACCGTGACCGAGGACTTGCCCACGCCCCCCTTGCCCGACGACACTCCGAGCACCCGCGTTTTGGAGAGCCGGTCCAGGAACTTCGGGGAGGCCTCGGCGTGATCGTGGCCGTGGCCGTCCGACGGCGCGGTCATGGCGCCGCGCAAGAAGTTCCGCAGGCCGAGCCGCTCGTCGTCGTTCATGGTGCGCACGACGACGTCGGCGCCCGGCGCGAGGGCCCGGACTGACTCGCGAAGGGTCTCCAGGTGGGGCCAGTTGGTCACCGGCAGCACCAGCTCGACGCGGGGGACGCCGTTTTTCTCGCTGACGTCGCCGAGGAACCCCAACTCGGCCAACGGCCGCACCAGCTGGGGCTCCGCGATGGCGGCGAGTTTGTCGCGCAGGTGGGGATCGAGGGTCACAATTGTTCCTTTACGTAGAGCCTTCTGAGGTTATCGTCGCTCCCGGACGGCTCACCCGTAAACTTCCCCCATGGGCGCCACCACCGAAAATGAACTCGACCCGGCGCTCTTTGCCGCGACCGTCACCAGCTTGACGCACTCCTTCGGCGACAGCACCCGGCGCAAGGTCTACTTCTACTTGCGCGATAATCCGGGGGCCACGGCGACCGAGCTGGCCACCCACTGTGACGTCCACGCCAACGTCGTACGCCACCACCTCGAGCGCCTCACCGAGGGCGGCTACGTCACCTTTGACAGCGTGCGCAAAACCACCGTCGGACGGCCGGCCAAGGGATATCGCGTGCTCGACGAGACGGTCGTCATGGAGGGGTCGCTGCGCCGCGACGCCCTGCTGGTCGCGTTGCTGGAAATGGCCCTCGAACGGCTCGGCCCCGACGCGTCCGAGAAAATGGCCCACGACGTCGGGCTCGAGTACGGCCGAGTACTCACCGAGTCCAGCGGGGCCGCCGAGTGCACGAAGACGGTGAAGAGCGCGATGGCCTCCATCGCCGGACTCTTGACCGCCCACGGCTTTAGCGCGAGGGTCGAAGAGAACGAAACAACGAGTTCCGTGGTGTCCGACAACTGTCCCTTCGGTACGGCGGCCCAACACCACCCGGTGCTGTGCGCCGTTGACCGGGGCCTCATCGCGGGCATGCTCGAAGGTCTCGGGGCCGAACGCACCACGGTGACGTTGACCTCCAAGGCCCTGGGCGACGACGCCTGTCGCGTGACCGCCTGACTTAGGACGTGGGCAGTTTCAGCGCGACGAGGAACGGTCGCGCGATGGCCAGCTGCCCTCGTGAGGGATGCAGCGCCAAGAACTCTTTGAACTCGACGACCGCGAGCGATCTATTGCCCGGCGTCGAGTCCGCGATGATCGCGTAGTAGAGACGCGCGGCCGGGTTGGTCGGGCCGTAGGTAATCGCTTTGCGTAGGTCGTCGACCCCCCGGGTGACCAGGGAGGGATTGGTGTCCGAGCTGCCCGCGGAAAAGTCGAGCCAGCCGACCTGCGTCAGGGCCGTGACGTTCTTGGGATCGAGCGAGAGCACGCCTTCGTACGCGGCGAGCGCCGGCGTGACCTCCCCGTTCGCGACGTCCGCCTGGGCCTCGGTCAAGAGTTGGCTGATCTCTTGGGCGTGCGAGACGCTCACGCCCCCGGTCTCTTGGGTACCGGCCTGGCGCAGGGACAACGAGTGCAGCAGGACAATGATGAGCACGGCCAGCAGGCACACCAGACCGATCACCAGGTAGGCCAGCCTCCGCCGGCGCACCGGGCCCTTGGCCGCCGACGAACCAAACTCCTCGAGCTCCTGTCGCAACCGCCCGAGGGCCAAGCTCTCGCGGGCCTCGATCGTCGCGGCCTGAATGGCGGTCAGCTCACCGGCCTCGAGTTCGCGACGGGCGTCGGCCAGTGACGCTTCGCGCAGCGCGATCTCATCGAGTATCTGGTTTTCGCTCCGCTTCATCGCCGTCGCCTCGCCAGGCGCAGTGAGCTCCCGACCAACAGGCCCAGCCCGGCGATCGGCACCACCCACAAGAGGACCCCGAGCCCCGAGGTCGGGGGACTCAGCAGAATCGACGTGCCGTAGGTCGACTCCAACGAGGTCAGAATCTGACTGTCCGACTGGCCCGCCTTCACCTTGGCCGCGATCTCGTGACGCACGGCCACCGCGGACGTGGCGTTGCTTTCGGCGACCGAAAGATCGTGGCACGCCGGACAGCGCACCAGCGTTTCCAGGTGCGCGATTCGGGCCGACGGGCCCGACGCGTGGGGGTTCAGCACGACGGCGATCGCCGCGACGGCCACCAGCGCAACGCACCACACGGAAAAGGACTTTAGAACCTTCACGAGGCCGACGCCCGGACCTCGGCCACGGCGTCCTCCAGCTGTTTGGTGCTCACCGGACCGTCGAGGGTCGCCGCCACGATGCCCCGCGCGTTGATGATGAAGGTGGTGGGAGGAGCGATCACGCCGTAGCGATTGGCGATCACTCCCCCGTTGTCGATCACCGAGGGGTAGAGCGACCCGTAGTAGCGAGCGAACGACTCCGCCGCCGACACCGGGTCACTGAAGACGACGCCAACCACGTCGACGTGTCGGTGACGCTCCTGCCAGGCGAAGGTCGACAGGTCCGGGGCCTCGCTCTTGCACGGACCGCACCACGAGGCCCAGAAGTTCACGACGACAATGTTGCCGAGGTCCCGGCGAATGTTGAGGGCGGCACCCCCACCGAGCCGCGGCCCCGACAGGGCCGGAGCGGCCTTGCCCAAGAGAGAGGTGTTCACCTCGTTCGCGCCGGTGACCGGTTTACGCAACGCCAGAAAGAGCGAGAGGGCGGCCACGACCACGATCACGGCCAGGCAGGTCGCCATCACCGAGCGCTTCACGCGGCGACCTCGTCAACGTACTTTCGGCGAAAGAACGTCAGCGCACTCCCGAGGCCGATGATGAGTCCACCGAGCCAGAGCCACGCGAGCAGCGGCTCCACCGTGACGCCGAGCACCACCGAACCGGACGGCAGGTTGTTCTGGACCTGGGCGCCCGAGGTGTTGCCGTTGCCCCCCACCGCGTCGAAGGTGACGTAGATATCCCGGGCGAGGTTCGAGTCGATGGCGGGCGTTCCCACGGTCGTACCGCCCCGGCCATTAAACGTGGTGACCGCCGGCAACAAACGGTGCCCGTCCACGTCGACCCGCAACTGGGTCGCTGACTCCAGGGCGTCCTTCACGTTGTGAAAGCCCGAGAAGCTCACGAGCTGGCCGTCGACGACGGTGCTCTGGCCCGTCGCGAGGGTCACCTCCGAGCGATGCACGTAGGTGGTCGAGGTCACGATGCCGAGCGCCAAAATAACAACCCCGAGGTGCACCACCATTCCCCCCGTCGAGGGAGAGCGCCACACGCTTCGCCACGAACCACGGCGAATGGCCGCGACCAGCGATCCTCGCAGCGTCCGCAGCGCCGCCCCCGCGGCCAGGACCCCGAGAAAGACCGCGGCGATCTCGACGGGACTTCGCACGTCTAGCGCGAGCAGTACGACCACGGCCGCGAGAGCCGCCCACGCGCTCACTCGGAGGCGACTCCAGAGCATCGCGGCGTTGGCGTTTCGCCAGCTGACGAGCGGCGCGATGGCCATCAGCACGAGCAGCACCACGCTCATGGGAGCGGCCACCGCGGCGAAGTACGGAGAGCCCACCGTCACCTGCGTCCCGTTGATCGCCTGATACAAGAGGGGGAACACCGTGCCGATCAGCACCACGATCGCGAATCCCACGAAGAGAATATTGTTCGCGACAAAGAGTCCCTCACGCGACAGCGGATGATCAACGCCCACCGGCGCACGTAGACGGTCGCCGCGCCAGGCGAGCAGCCCCGCACCCAGCACGACGATCGCGAAGAACAGTCCGATCAGCAGCGGCCCCAAGGTGCTGGAGGAGAACGCGTGGACACTGACCAGCACGCCCGAGCGAGTGAAGAACGTTCCGAGAATCGTCAGAGCGAACGTGGCGATCGCGAGAGAGAGATTCCACACGCGAAAGAGGCCGCGCCGGTCCTGGACGATCACCGAGTGGATATAGGCCGTCGCCGTCAGCCAGGGCAACAGGGCGGCGTTCTCGACGGGGTCCCAGCCCCAGAACCCTCCCCAGCCCAGGACCTGGTAGCTCCACCAGGCCCCGAGCACGATCCCGAGCGACAGTGATCCCCAGGCGAGAACCGTCCAGCGGCGCTGCTCCAGCGGCCAGCGCTCGTGCACGCGTCCCGTGATGAGCATCGCGATGGCGAAGGCGAAGGGTACGCTAAAGCCCACGAAGCCGAGGTACAGCAACGGCGGGTGCACGGCCACCAGGGGGTTGTCCTGCAGGAGCGCGTTGGGTCCGGCGCCCTGGTGCACCAGCGCGGCGTTGCGCACGAAGGGGTCGGCCGGACCCATCATCAAAAGGGTAAAGAAGGCGCCAACGGCAAAGAGCACCATCGCGGCCCAGCCGACGACGGGTTCTGACTTGTCGCGACGGTAGTAGATCAACACGCCCCAGGTGATGGCGGTCTGCAAGAGAACCCACAGCATCAGTGACCCCTCGAGCGCCGACCAGAGACCGGTGATCGAGTAGAGGAGCGGGGTGAAGGTGGCGTTATTCTCCGCCACGTAGGCGAGCGAGAAGTTGTGAGTGATCAGCGCGTACTCCATCACGCCGATGGCGGCGGCGATGCCCACGACCGAGAGCGCGGCCCACCACAGGGCGCGCGAGGGCCGACGACGTCGAAGGGCGACCGCTTGCTCGACGAAACCTCCGACCGCCCCCACGAAACAGAGGTATAAAGCAGCTCGACCGAGCCACGTCAAGATCATCGAACCGTCCCGTTGGGGGCCTTCACGCGATTGGGGTGCTGGGCGATGTAGGTCGCGGTGTGCTTCACCAGAATCTGGGTCGCCACGAATCGGTCGGACGTCGCGCTCGTGAAGTGTCCCTCGACGACGACCGGGATGTTCGCCTGGAAGAGCTGGGGCGGTGAGCCCGTCGCGTTCACGAAGACTTCCTGGTTGCCCCCGGTCATCCAGAACGACGCGCCGCGCGAGGTGCGATCAATGGTGTGGGGCTTGACGACACCTTCGAGGCGAAACGTCTCGGTGCCGAGCTTGGCGCGAGAGCTCATGGCCTGGTCGATGGTCTCGAAGTAGTTCAGCGAGTGCAGTAGCCCCTGACTCAAGAGGGCGAGCACCGCGAGGACGAGGACGCTCAGTACCCCCACGGTGCGCCACCGTCCCCGGCGCTTGGTGGGCGGCGCGGCGACGGGAGTGAGATCGAGCGGGTCCTCAGTGTCCGGCACGACGTCCTCGCCACCAGATAGACAGCGCGTAGAGCGCCAACCCCCCAAAGGCGAAGGAGTAGCCGGCGGCGACGTACCCCATTAGTGGACACCTTCACGGCGACGTTGCGCCAGCGCCTCGTCGAGTGAGGCCGCGTAGCGCGCGTCGCGCTGCACTTCGAGGCGATAGCGCGCCCGCAGTAACCAGAAGAACAAAAGAGTGAAGGCGAAGAGGCTCACGAACAGGGTCCAGAGCATCGATCCGTGAACGAGAAAGTTTCCGTTCTCCGTGAACACCGTGGCGCCCTGGTGCAGGGTGTGCCACCAGTCGACCGAGAAGTGATCGATCGGCACGTTGATGGCCGCGATGATCGCAAAGACCGCGCTGCGCCGGGCGCGCACCTCGGGGTCGTCGTTCGCTCGGCGCAGCGCCAGGTACCCCAGGGCGAACACCAAGAGAATCGCGGTGGACGTGAGGCGCGCGTCCCACGCCCACCAGACTCCCCAGGTCGGACGACCCCAGATGGAGCCGGTGATGAGGGTGAGGGCGAGAAAGACTGCGCTCACCTCCATGGCGCAGTACGCCACCCGGTCCATCACGACCGACCGGGTGCGCTTCCATAAGTACAGACAGCTGGCGATCACCGACGTGCCAAAGGACACGTAGAGCGCGACCCAGGCAATCGCCGGGTGAACGTAGAGGAGACGGACGAGATTTCCCTGAACCCGATCGGGGGGCGTGACCCAGAGACCCAGCCAGAACGTGAGGGCTAGCAGCACGAGCGTGACGGGTCCTAGAAGGCGTTGGGAGAGCTGCTTTATCATGAATCCTCCAGAACACCGTAAAGCAAAATCCCAATCGCGAGGTAGGCAACCAAAGCGACGAGGGAAATTACCCACCACGGCCAGAGCGCGCCCCCGTGCAGGGCGTCACTGTAGGAGCGCTCCCCGGCGATCAGCAGCGGCGCGAAGGCCGGGAACGAGAGAACGGGTAAGAGGGTCGCCGGTCCCTGTCCGCCGCCGCTCAAGGCGCCGTACAAGGTGCCCGCCGCCGCCAGCGCGGCCAGGATGACCAGCACGCTCGGGAGCGCCTCGGCGCTCCCGAGCAGTCCCGTGTGCAACAGCAGCACCGCCCCGGCCAGCACGACAATCCCGGTCAACCACAACTCGATGGCCAGGGCGAGGGCCTTGCCCAAAAAGACCCCGGCGGGGTCCAGCCCCAGGGTCGCGATCGACGTCCGGGTCCCACTCGACCCTTCGATCACTTGGGAGCGGTTGATCATCAACAACGTGACGAGCAGCATCACGAGGTAAAACAGTCCCGGCCCGGCGCTGGAGTTGCCGGCGTGATGGGGACCGAGAGCGAGGCCGCTCAGCACCAGCGCCATAACCCCAAAGGGCAGTACCTGCCAGAGCAGGACGCGGCTGCGCCGCTCTATGCGCAGGTCTTTCCCGGCGACGAGGAGCGCGGTGCGAATCACGAACGATCCCCCACCACGAGGCCCCCGGCCAGGGTCACGGTGCGCGGCGAAAGGGCGCGGGAGCGCAGCGGGTCGTGCGCGCTGACGATCACCGAGGCCCCGCCCTTCACGACCTCGCCGATCAGCTCGTCGAAAAAGGTCCGCCCCTCGTCATCCAGCGTGGCGTAGGGCTCGTCCAGCAGCCAGGTCTCAGGACGGCGCAGTAGCAGCCACGCCAGTCCGAGACGTCGCCGCTGACCCGCACTCAGGCGCTTCGCCGGCGTCTTCGTTCGACCCGAGAGACCTACGCGTTCGAGGACTCGACTGATCTCCTCGAGTGGTCGACCGAGCGCCTTGGCGGCGAAGGTGAGATTCT
>Ga0181534_10000690_pt1 | contig 23469 bp, 17 predicted proteins | sample PEATcosm2014_Bin_37_FD_119758 | JGI IMG/M metagenome (GOLD analysis project Ga0181534, IMG submission 119758) | Peatland microbial communities from MTU Mesocosm Facility, Houghton, MI, USA - PEATcosm2014_Bin17_10_metaG | ecosystem: Environmental > Terrestrial > Soil > Wetlands > Peat | place...
AGATCATGAGTCCACTCGATCTCGAGCGCACCTTCGGCCTGATCGGCGGCGATATCTTTCATGGCGCGCTGTCGCTGGACCAGATGTTCTCGGCGCGGCCGATGCTGGGACACGGCGATTATCGCGGCCCCTTGAATGGACTGTACATGTGCGGATCGGGCACGCATCCGGGCGGCGGCGTGACGGGTGCGCCCGGCCACAATGCGGCACGCGAAATCATCGCCGATTTCAGGCGCGGACGCCTGAAGCAGGCCTGAAGACGTTGCTGATCGATACGGGCCCCGTGGCGCCGATGAAACCTGGGCACCGGCTTGGATTTACCTTGGTCACGGCATCCGCGGTGGCCTGGAGCGCGGGCGGGCTTTTCACCCGCCTGATTTCCTCGAATTCGTGGACCATGCTGGCGTGGCGCGGAGTCCTGGGCGCGCTGGGCCTGGCCGTGGCGCTGTCGCTGATACCGCAGCAGGGTAGCTGGCGGCAGCTGCGAAACCTGGGGTGGCTCGGCTGGCTCTTCGTGCTGCAATCCTCGGCCGGCATGATTTTCTTCCTCACGGCGCTGCGCGCGACGACGGTCGCCCATGTGGTGGTGATATACGCCACGGTGCCCTTCATCGCCGCGGCATTGAGCTGGCTCGCGATGCGCGAAAGACCGACTTCGGGCGCCGTCGCATCGAGCGTGGTTGCGCTCGTGGGAGTCGGTGTCATGGTGGGATTCGGACGCGACGGCGCATTGAGCGGCGATGCGCTCGCTCTCGGCATGACCATCACCATGGCCGTGGCCATGGTGGTGGCGAGGCATTATCCGGCCATGCCCTTTCTGCACGCATCGTGCATGTCGGCGCTGCTCAGCGGTCTGATCTCCCTGCCGTTCGGCCACCCCTTCGGCGTGTCGGGCCACGATCTCCTGCTGCTGGCGCTCTTCGGGCTGACCACTTTCGCTGTGGGCCTTCCGCTGTTCACGCTCGGCGCCCGCCTGCTGCCAGCCATCGAAACCGCGCTGATTGGTTCTTTGGAAGCGCCCCTGGCGCCCCTGTGGGTGTGGCTCGCGTTCAGGGAAACGCCGAGCACGAGCACGCTGATCGGCGGCACGATCGTGTTCGCCGCGGTGGGCATCCACTTGCTCTGGGACAGGAGGCTGATCCCAAGACCGGCCTTGGCGGAATAGCGACCCCGGCGCACGCGCGCACCCGCGAACTCGCGACTCGCGAACTCGCGCGTCCTGGCCTAGACCTCGATTCCCTGCCTCTTGAGATACTCATCGTAGGTGCCCCTGAAGTCGGTGATCTTGCCGCCGGCGCGCAGCTCGATGATGCGCGTGGCGAGTCCGGCGACGAACTCGCGGTCGTGCGAGACGAAAATCAGGGTTCCCGGATAATGCTCGAGCCCGATCTGCAGCGACTCGATGGTCTCCATGTCCATGTGGTTGGTGGGCTCGTCCATGAGCAGCACGTTCGGCTTGGTCAGCATCAACTTGCCGTAGATCATGCGTCCCTTCTCGCCGCCCGAAAGCACCTTCACGGATTTCTTGGTTTCTTCGCCCGAAAAGAGCAGCCGGCCCAGGGTCGCGCGCACGATCTGGTCATCGTCGGCCTTGCCGGTGTAGCGAGACATCCAGGAAAAGAGATCCGTCTTGTCCTCGAACTCGGCCTGAGGGTCCTGCGGCATGTAGCCCGGTTGGGCATTCTCGACCCAGACGATGCGCCCCGCGGCGGGCTTGAGCTCGCCCGCCAGGCAGCGCATCAGCGTCGTCTTGCCGGCGCCGTTCGGACCGATGATGGCGACCCGCTCGCCGCCCTCGACATTGAGGGTGACATCGTCGAGCACCTTGTCGTCCGAGCCCGGATAGCTGAAGCTCAAGTGCTCCACCGAGACCGCCGAGCGATACAGCTTCTTGCCCTGCTCGAAGCGGATGTACGGATTCTGCCGCGACGACGGCCTGATCTCCTCGATCTTGATCTTTTCGAGCTGTTTCTTGCGGGAAGTCGCCTGCCGCGCCTTGGAGGCGTTCGCCGAGAAGCGCCGTACGAATTCCTGCAGGTCGGAAATCCGATCCTTCGCCTTGGCGTTCGCGGCCTCCACGCGCGCCCGCGCTTGCACCGACGCCAGCATGAAATCATCGTAGTTGCCGGGATAGATCTTGAGCTGCTGAAAGTCGAGGTCAGCGACGTGAGTGCAGACCTGATTCAAGAAATGCCGGTCGTGGCTGATGATCACCATGGTGGCGTCATAGTTGTTGAGCGCGGTTTCCAGCCAGCGGATGGAGTTGATGTCGAGATTGTTGGTCGGTTCATCCAGCAGCAGCACGTCCGGCCGCGAGAACAGCGCCTGCGCCAGCAGCACGCGCAGCTTCAGCCCCGGGGGCACCTCGCGCATCGGCCCATTGTGCCGCGATTCGTGTATGCCGGCGTCGGTGAGAATGCTGCCCGCCCGGGCCTCGGCATCATAGCCGCCGTACTCCGCGAACACGCCCTCGAGCTCGGCCGCCTTCATGTAGTCGGCATCGGTGGCGTTGGGATCGGCATAGATGCGGTCGCGCTCCTGCATGGCGGCCCACAGCTCGGCGTGCCCGCGCATGACCACATCGAGCACGCGCTCATCCTCGTAGCCGAACTGGTTCTGATTCAATTTGCCAAGCCGCATCCCGGCCTGCAGCATGACGTCGCCCGCGCTCGGCTCGAGATCGCCGCCCAGCACCTTCATGAGCGTGGACTTGCCGGAGCCGTTCGCCCCGATCAGCCCGTAACGGTTGCCGTCCGAGAACTTGACCGTCACCTGCTCGAAGAGCGGCTTGGCGCCGAATTGAATGGCGACGTTGGAAGTGGAAAGCATGTTTGTCCAATCAACTGATGACGGCCGGTTCGGCCGCGTGCGCTAACAGGGGTACTCGGATGGAGTGGCGTCGTTGTGCGAACGGTCCCCCCGGTCCGGGCGGGGGATTCTAACCGAGCGGCAGCACCTAAGTCTGCGGTTTCGACATGTACGGGCCGGCCGGCAAGCTTACAGCCGACTTTGCGCCGCTGAGGCGGCGCCCGGCCCTGCCCGGCGCTGGGCCGCCCGCCGCACCCAGCAACGCCCCGCCGCGCCCGGCACCGCCCGGCCCAGCACTACCCGGCTCAGCATCGTCCAGCCCCGCACTGCACGGTACGGCGCGGCGGCGTGGGATCGTCCGGGGCCGCCCGCCGCCGCATTTCGGCCCCGCATGACCGTTCGGCCAGGATCCATCTCGTCGTATTGGGAGCCGATGGTCAGCGTCAGAAGGGCTGCACAAGGACCAGATTGCCTGACGCAAAGACGACCTGTGAGCCGCTGATGGCGCCGATACCCAGCGTGGAATTTGCGCTTTCCCAGGTCGAGGTTCCGGTCGCCAAAGACACGATGACGTTTCGCGACGTGGAAAAGCCAGTGTAGCTCGGCAAATAAACGGAGCCGGCGCTGACCACCTTAAACGGACCCAGGTTGAGAATCGGAGTGGTACCAAGCTTGTTGCCGAGAGAGTCAAAGATGGTCGTGCCCGAATCCTGCAATCCGGCCATGCCCTCGTTGGTGAACTCGTTGACCAGCAACCGCGTGTTATCAAGCCAGCCCGCAACTTGCCCGGGCACGGCCGTGACCAGAGTTCCGTTCTTGTAGATGTTGGTCGTGCCGTTGACGTCCGTCAGCTGCATGGACGTGGCCAGCAATGTGCCGTCGGGCGACAGTTCGATGTCCGGTATCGCTGAAGGGCTCGAGACTATCGTGTTATCGCAGAAAATGGTTGCCCCGCCGCTCGCCGGTATCACCTGCGTGACGCAGACCCCGGTCGGTGCTGGATAGAATATTTCCGCGATTACGCTTGCGGAACCGGACATCGCCATGTAGTACAAATTGCTATTCGGGTAGGAGTAGGGAAAAGTATTGAGCAGCGCTCCGGAAGGCAGCGAATAGATATTGAGGGTACGGTCGGGCTGGTACTGGGCCTCATTCGAGTTCGCCTCGGCCGCTAACACGGTTCCATCGGAGGAGGCCGAAAGGGTCGAACTCGAAAAGTCGATCGTGCCGGCCAACGTATCGTTGCTGGCGTTGAAATAGAAGATGCTGCCGGACGCCGTCGCGACACTGACAAAACCGCTTCCACCGGCAATGCTCCAAGCCGCCCCCAGCGTGAGGGAGCGCGGTTTGCCGCCCAGACTGGTCCCATCGAATACAACGCCGTCATCGTTTCCCACCAGCCATTGAGTGGCCGACACCGCAGCGTAGTTGGATAAATACGCATACGGCAAGGTATAGGTTGCACTGACCGGCGTGGCCCCGGACAAATCGATCACGGTAAGTTGCCCGACCCCATAGGCAAGCACCCCTATGGTGCCGCCCGATGGAACGGCTGCTGTAAGAGCTCCGAACGCGGTGGTCAGTGCAGGCGATCCGCTCGCCCCGACCTGATAGACGTTCAACGTGCCACTGTCCGCCAGGGTCCAGAACCAATTGCCTTGTCCGGTAAGATCGGTGGTCGTGGTTACCGAGGTGAGGTCCTGTTTGACGCCTGCGTTGGAATAGGTCCACACCGCATTGCCGGTGTTCGTCAGGAATCGCTGTCCGTCGATGAACCAGGAATTGAAGGTCCCCTGGAAGGCAGGGGTAGTCGTCGAATTGCCGGCCGTGACAGAAACAGTCTCGATGACACTCTGACCCGCCGGGCCCAGGGCGACTTGAATCTGGCCCGGTGCGGCGAAGGGGACCGCCAGCGAGTAGTCCCCTGTCTTCGAAAAAAGCCCCTGTCCCGATGTTGACCAGGCCATGAGCGCCGTCGGACTGCCGGCGGCGACGTAGCTGCCATCGGCGGCCAGCCGATACCAGGATACCCCGGTCGGGGCCGGTATGCTCGCGAGCACATGACCATCCGTCGCCGAACGAATATCAAGTCCGGCAGCTGTTTGGTCGATCATCACGTTGCCTTCGAGGTCCACATAGGATGCGGCGCCGTTCGCGAGGGTTGCACCTCCGGCATTGCCGCTTGCCAGCGTCGCTCCTGAAGTAAAATTCTGGAGCAACCACTGGCCGGTAGCATCCTGGCTCAACACGCGCGAATTGGCATACCGTATCAAAGTGACCGAGGAGACGAGACCGAGATCAAGCAGGGGAGCAGCGGCCACTGCAATCGTCAAGTTCGCGCTGGAGCGGCCCCCGGAATTGGTCGCGGTGATCGTGTAGTTAGTAGCCGGTGCCGCGGCCGTCGGTTGACCGCTGATGCTGCCGTCCGCTTGGCTCAGCGCGAGTCCCGGAGGCAGCGCCGGACTGACGCTCCAAGTCACGACCGCTCCGCCGCTCGTGGTGGGCGTGATGGACTGGGCACTGACCCCGGCGGTATACGCAATGTAGGGAGCTGCATACGCAGCCGACGGAGCGACGTCGTTGACGATAATGGAAACGCTCGTCGTCGTGCCGCCAGCGGCGTTCTCGGCCGTGACGGTGTAGCTCGCCTTGGCGGCAACCGCGGTTGGGGTGCCGGAGATGACCCCGGTGGAGGCGTTCAACGCAAGACCCGCCGGTAAGGCCGGACTGACCGTGTAACTCGTCACGGTACCCCTCACCGTGGGTGTGAGCGGCGTTATGGTCTGGTTCACGACGAAGGCCGGAGGTGTCGGATAGGACAGAGCGCTGGGCGCCGGCATACCGCCGCCGCCTCCACCGTCCCCACCCCCGCTGCAAGCGGCCAACCACAACGTGAATGTCGCGAAGCCGATGCAGATCAGAACCCAGAGTGGATGACGCACGTGCGCGAGCATGACTGATCTCCCTGTCGATGCGGACGATTCCATGGCGGGGTCTCGCATGTGATACTTGGCGCGAGCTTGGCCGCGTACAACGCCAGGGTATCGAATCCGTTGATACTCAAAGGCAACTATTCGTAGAGCCGCGCGTTCAGTCTATCAAACCTGGCAAATCCATGCAATTGACGCCGGCAGCACAAGCAATGGGGTGCTCATACTAGGACAGGATCACGGTCGCCTGTCGCGCCACGCCGAACCCATAGCGGATCAGGACGAAGCGTGCGAGCGAATCAGGGTCTGCGGCGCAATGTCCTGACGGGCGGGCGGCGGGATCTCGCGGCCACGGCGGCGCGCTTTGCTTTGCGGCCTCGCCGTTCTGCCGTCGCGGTTCGCGTTGGCGCTTGGACTCGCTTCGCGGCCTTGGTTCGCTTCGGGACACGGGTCCGCTTTGCCTTCTTGGTGTGCTTGGCCGCCCTGACTCGCTTTGATGGCTTGGCCGCCTTGTCTCGTCCCGGCGCCCCGGCCTGCACCCGCTTGACGGGCTTTCTGGACGGCGTCGGCGCGTTCTTTTTGGCCTTCTTGGCAGCCCCGGCCGGTCTGACCGGGGCGGCGCGCGTGGCCGCAGCAGCACGCTTCGGGGGAGCAGCCCGTTTCGACGCGGGTGACGGCTTCGCCGCCGGAACCGCCACGCCCTTCAGCTGCTCGAGAATCCCCGGATTCTCCAGGGTGGACATGTCCTGGGTGATCTCCTCGCCGCGGGCGATCGAGCGCAGCAGGCGGCGCATGATCTTCCCCGACCGGGTCTTCGGCAGATTATCCGTCAAGCGGATCTCATCGGGCTTGGCGATGGGGCTCAGCTGCTCGCCGACCCAGCCGCGCAATTCTCCCATCAGCGACGCGGCGGCTTCCCCGGCCGGGCGAGGCACATTGAGGACGACATAGGCGAACACCGACTCGCCCTTGATGTCGTGAGGCTTGCTGACCACCGCGGCCTCCGCGACGCGCGGATGCGCCACCAGCGCCGATTCGATCTCCATGGTCCCGAGCCGGTGACCCGCGACGTTCAGCACGTCGTCGATGCGGCCCATGATCCAGTAGTAGCCGTCCTTGTCGCGGCGCGCCGAGTCGCCGGCCACATAGAAGCGGTTCTGAAACCTCTCCCAGTAGGTTCGGATGTAGCGCTCGTTGTCGCCCCAGATGGTGCGCAGGATCGAAGGCCAGGGGCGTTTGATGACCAGGTAGCCGCCGCCGTCGGGAGTTTTGACCGGCCGGCCCTCGTCATCGACGATGTCGACGAAGATTCCGGGCAGCGGTTTCGCGCAGGAGCCGGGCTTGGCCGGCGTGACGCTGGGAAGGGGCGCCATCATGGCGGCTCCCGTCTCGGTCTGCCACCACGTATCGACGATGGGGCAGCGCCCGCCGCCGATCACCGTGTAGTACCACATCCACGCTTCGGGGTTGATGGGTTCGCCGACACTGCCGAGCACGCGCAGCTTGCCGAGATCGTACCGGGCCGGAATCGCATCGCCCAGCTTCATGAGCGCACGAATGGCGGTCGGCGCCGTATAGAAAATGGTGACGCCGTGCGTCTGGCAGATTTTCCAGAAGCGTCCGCCGTCGGGAAAGGCCGGCGCACCCTCGTACATGAGGACGGTTGCGCCCGCGGCCAGCGGTCCATACGCGACATAGGTATGTCCGGTGATCCAGCCGACATCGGCGGTGCACCAGAATACATCGCTGTCCTTGAGATCGAATGCCCACTGCGTGCTCGTCTTGGCGTTGAGCAGGTACCCGGCGCTCGAATGCTGGATACCCTTGGGTTTGCCGGTCGATCCGGAGGTGTAGAGCAGAAACAAGGGATGCTCAGCATCCACCCACTCGGGCTCGCAGACGGCGCTTTGGCCCGATACCGCGTCCTGCCACCAGACGTCGCGGCCATGCTGCATCGGGCACTCGCCGCCGGTGCGGCGGTAGACGAACACGTTGCGAACGCTGGGGCAGCCGTCGGCGAGCGCCTTGTCGACCGCGCGCTTGAGCTCGACGACCTGGCCGCCGCGCCAGCCGCCGTCGGCGGTGATCACGAGGATCGCACCGGCATCTTCGATGCGGTCCTTGACGGCGTTGGAGGAGAAGCCGCCGAATACCACCGAGTGCACGGCGCCGATCCGGGCACAGGCCTGCATCGCGATCACGGCCTCCGGAATGAGGGGCATGTAGATGACGACGCGGTCGCCGCGTGCGACGCCGATCGCCTTGAGCGCATTGGCAAAGCGGCACACCTCGCCATGCAGCTCGGCGTAGGTCAGCTTGCGCACGTCGCCGGGCTCACCCTCGAACACGATGGCGGTCTTCGCGCCGCGTTCCTCGAGGTTCGCATCCAGGCAATTGTGCGAGACATTCAGTTGGCCATCGGTGAACCAGCGGTAGTTGGGCGCCTGGCTGTCGTCCAACGGGATCGTAAAGGGGCGGTGCCAGGAGATTTTGGACTTCGCCAAATCCGCCCAGAAACCGATGTAGTCCTCCTCGGCCTTGGCGTACATCGCCTGCAGTTCGCCGGCCTTGAGCGCGGCAGCCTTTCGGAACTGCGCCGAGGGCGGAAACACCCGGTCTTCCTGCAGCACGGATTGAATGTCTTTTTGTGTCATCGCCTTGATTCCCCGACTTTGTTGTTTGCGTCTCAGCGTCGTTGTTTGCGTCTCAGTGTCGCTCAGGCGTACGCCCCGGCGGCGATACGGCGCGCCTGCTGCCGCAGAATGTTGCCAAACCCATGCGCGTCAAAAAAGCACTCGAGCCCGGCGCTGTCCGGCGGCCTCGGCTTGAGGTCATCCATAGTGGCCTCGAGCGGCATGTCGCACACGATGCGGGTCAACCGCCGCGCCAGATACGCCGCCTCCTTGTGCTCGAGCAGCCTGGCGGCGACCGCGGCGGCGCCGCGCAGCTTCATCAAAGGTATGCGGTCAAGATTCGCATACAGCTCATCGAGGGAGCCGAATGCCGCGAACAGCAAGGCCGCGGTCTTCTTGCCCACGCCGGGCACTCCCGGAATATTGTCCACGCTGTCCCCGGTCAGCGCCAGAAAATCCGCGATCAGTTCAGGGGTCGCGCCGAAGCGCGGCCCGATGTCGTGGTAGTGATAGCGGCTATTGCCGCTGTAATCCCAGAACACGTCCCCGTCGCGGATGAGCTGCGACAGATCCTTGTCCCGGGTGACCAGCACGTTGCAGAGGCCGGCGGCCCGTGAACGCGCGGCCAGGGTGCCGATGATGTCGTCGGCCTCGAATTCCGTGCTCGCGAATTCGGCAAGGCCCATATGCCGGCAGAACTCGCGGCAGAGCGTGAATTGCCTCTCCAAATCGGCAGGCGGTGCTTCGCGATTGGCCTTGTACGCGGGATAAATGCTGTTGCGGAAGGAGGTCTCGCTGCGCACGGACAGATCGAAGGCGACGCCGATGCGCTCCGGCCTCACCTGTTCCAGCAAATCCGACAGGAAGCGCGCGAAACCGTACAAGGCATGCGTTGCATTGCCGTCGCCGTCCACCATGTCGGGCGGCATGGAGTGGTAGGCCCGGAAAATGAAGTAACTGGCATCGATGTAGTACACGACGCCGGGCCGGGCCGGCGGCCGCACCACGCCGGTATGTCCCGCGCCCGCGTTCACATCGGCCAGCGTTGCATGCGCTCGTGCAGCGGGCTCGAACGGGGGAAGTGCGCGATCAGGTACTCCATCTGATCGGCCAGCACACGGCGCCCTTTCAAGAAAATGTACTCGGCATAGGTGGGCGTGAATGGCACCGCCAGGAGCTGCATGCCCGCCTGCTCCGGGGTCCGCGACGCCTTGGCATTGTTGCAGCGGCGGCATGCCGACACCACGTTGCTCCAGGTATCGTGCCCGCCGCGGCTGAAAGGCGTCACGTGATCCCGCGACAGCAGGCTGTAGGTGAACCGCGCGCCGCAGTACAGGCACAGATAGGCATCTCGGCGGAACAGAGTCTGATTGTTGAGCGGCGGCGTGTACGAAGCGCCGCGCAGGTTTCCCGGGTTGCCCGACGTGCCCAGAGTGGCAATGATCGAATTCACGTCCACGATGGTCCGCAAGCCCGTTCTCGCGCAGGTGCCTCCGTACAGCCGGTAGAGCAGCGTTCCGCAGGTATAGGCCACTTGCTCGGTGTGGTACAGACGCGCGGCTTCGCGGTAATCGACCCACTCCAAGGGCATACCGGACACATCGGTACGCAGGATTTGCTGCGACAAGGAGTGCCCATGCGTCACCACCGCGAGGTCATCCCGCCAGTCCAACAGGGGCAGCTTGCCTTTTAGCATCGGCTTCATAACGGTACTTAAGATAGTCGACTCTTATGCCATAATTCAACGTTTGGCATCATTCTTAAGGCTTGGGGGGAGATACATGGCTGTCGTCGTCGGTGTCCTCAAGGAAACCGCTGCCAACGAAACCCGCGTCGCCGTGGTGCCCGAGATCGCCGCAAAACTCAAGGCGGCCGGTGTTCGCGTCGTGATCGAGCGCGGCGCGGGAGCGGCGGCTCATTTCCCGGACGCCTTGTATGGCGATGCGGAATTCAGCGATGCGGCCGCCATCCTCGGCTCCGCGGATGTCCTGCTGAAGGTTCAACCGCCGAGCCTCGAGGAGGTCAATTCGCTCAAGAAGGGCGCGGTGGTGATCGGTTTCATGCAGGCGTATGCGCGGCCGGACCTCGTTCGCGCGCTGAAGGAGCGCGGGATCACCAGTTTTGCCATGGAATTGGTGCCGCGCATTTCGCGCGCGCAGTCGATGGACGCGCTGTCCTCGCAGGCCTCCGTTGCGGGCTACAAGGCCGTGCTGATCGCGGCGAACACGCTGGAGAGGTTTCTGCCCATGCTGACCACCGCCGCGGGCACCATCCGTCCCGCATTGGTCCTCGTGATCGGCGCCGGTGTTGCAGGGTTGCAGGCGATCGCCACGGCGAAACGCCTGGGCGCGGTGGTCGAAGCGTATGACGTACGTAGCGCGACCAAGGATCAGGTCAAGTCGCTCGGCGCGAAGTTCATCGACACCGGCGTCTCCGCGGAAGGCGCCGGCGGCTATGCCCGCGAGCTGACGGCGGAGGAGAAAGCCAAGCAGCAGGAAGTGCTGGATGCGCGAATCGCCGCCAGCCATGCCGTGATCAGCACCGCCTCGGTGCCGGGACGGGCGGCGCCCCGAATCATCAGCCGGGCCGTGGTGGAGCGCATGCAGGCGGGTTCCGTGATCGTCGACATCGCGGCCGAGCAGGGCGGCAATTGCGAGCTGACGCGGGCGGGCGAAACCGTCGTGCACGGCGGCGTCAAGGTCGTCGGCCCCGTGAATCTGCCCGCCTCGCTGCCCTATCACGCCAGCGAGATGTACGCGCGCAACCTGTTCAACCTGCTCAAGCCGGCCCTGACGAAAGGCGAACTCGCCATCGACTGGAACGACGAAGTGTTCTCGGGCGCCGTGCTCACCCACGGCGGCGAGATCAAGAACGAAGCGGCCCGCAAGGCGGAGGGACAAGCATGATCGACGGCGTCATAGCTCTTTACATATTCATGCTGGCCGCGTTCACCGGCTACGAAGTCATTTCGCGCGTGCCGGTCATCCTGCACACCCCGCTCATGTCGGGATCGAACTTCGTGCACGGCATCGTGCTGGTGGGCGCGATGGTCGCGCTGGCCGCCGCGGATACCACGCTGCTGCGGGTCATCGGCGTCATCGGCGTGGTGCTCGCCGCCGGCAACGCCGTCGGCGGCTACGTGGTGACCGAGCGCATGCTGAAGATGTTCGTCTCCGCCGGCCGAAGGAAAGGATAAGGCGATGCCCTCCGCTTCGAGTATTGAAACCCTGACGCAGCTGTCCTACCTCGTGGCGGCGGCGCTGTTCATCCTCGGGCTCAAGCGCATGAGTTCCCCGGTCACGGCCGTGAGCGGCGTGCGCTGGGCGGGCCTGGGAATGGTGCTCGCCACGGTGGTGACTCTGGCGTTCATGGGCGCCTCTTCCTTCAACCTGATGCTGGTGATCGGCGCCATCGCGGTGGGCGGCATTCTCGCCTGGGTGAGCGGCAAGCGCGTCGCCATGACCGACATGCCGCAGATGATCGCGCTGTACAACGGCATGGGCGGCGGCGCGGCGGCCGCCATCGCGGCCGTGGAATTGTATCGCGGCAGCGAGCACAGCATCACGCACCTCACCATCGCGACGATCGGCGGATTCATCGGCTCGGTGTCGTTCAGCGGCAGTCTGATCGCCTTCGCGAAACTACAGGGGTTGATCACCAAATCGGTGCGCTTCGGGGGCCAGAAGTTCGTGAATTTGGCCATCTTGCTGGTGACGCTGGCCTTCGGGTTCATGGTCGTCACCGGCACCGGTTTGGGCGATTCACAGTCCGCGCTGCCCGCCGTTTCCCTGTTCTTTGCCTTTGCGCTGCTGCTGGGCGTCGCCATGACATTGCCCATCGGCGGCGCCGACATGCCGGTGGTGATTTCGCTGTACAACGCGCTGACCGGACTCGCGGTCGGTTTCGAGGGCTTCGTGCTCGACAACGCCGCCATGATCATCGCCGGCACCGTGGTCGGCGCGGCCGGCACCTTGCTGACGCAGCTCATGGCCAAGGCCATGAACCGCTCGCTCGGCAACGTGCTGTTCTCGAATTTCGGGGAGAGCTCCTCGGGCGGCGGCGGCGGCGTCACCGGCACCCAGAAGGCCATCGAAGCCTCGGATGCCGGCGTGATGATGGCCTATTCGCAAAAGATCATCATCGTGCCCGGATACGGCCTGGCGGTGGCGCAAGCACAGCACAAGGTGTGGGAACTCGCGCAGCTGCTGATCGATCACGGCGCCAAAGTGCGGTTTGCCATTCATCCGGTGGCCGGCCGCATGCCCGGTCACATGAACGTGCTGCTCGCCGAAGCGGGCGTGCCCTATGACTTGATCTCCGATCTGGACGAAATCAACGCGGAGTTCGAGACCGCCGACGTGGCATTGATCATCGGCGCCAACGATGTGGTCAATCCGGATGCGCGCGCCAACAAGGCGAGTCCGATTTTTGGCATGCCGATCTTGAATGCGGACAAGGCCAAGAACGTCATCGTCATCAAGCGCGGCCAGGGCCAGGGATTCTCGGGAATCGACAATGCGCTGTTCGTGCTCGATCAAACCCGCATGCTGTACGGCGATGCGCAAGCCGCCGTGAGCCAGCTGATTCAGGCCGTCAAGGCCGCAGGGTAATCTCGAAGCGTTCCCGGACCCGCCATTGCCGGGTCTTCGCGTCGCCCGAGCAAAACCATGGGCAAGCGCGCGCGCATTGCGCGATGCTACGCACAGGAGGCGATGAGTGCCATGAGATTGCTGATGCTTGCGGCCCTGTGCGCCTTGAGCGCCGCCGCGGCGGCGGACGACGAGGCCGCGCGCTGGCACGGAGACGCCGCCAACGTGCGCATCATCCGCGACAGCTGGGGCATCGCGCATGTCTACGGCAGGTCCGATGCGGATGCGGTGTTCGGAATGATCTATGCGCAGGCCGAGGATGATTTCGGCCGCATCGAGCGCAACTACCTCAAAGGCCTCGGCCTTGAGGCGCTGGCCGAAGGCGAGTCGGCCGTTTTCAGCGATCTTCGCCAAAGACTGTTCATCGATCCGCAACTTCTGCAGCAGGACTATCGCGCGAGCCCAGCCTGGCTCAAGACGCTGATGGTGGCCTGGTCGGACGGGCTGAATTACTTCCTCTCGACCCATCCATCCGTCGCACCCAAGGTGCTCCATCATTTCGAGCCTTGGATGGCGCTGTCCTTCACCGAGGGCAGCATCGGCGGCGACATCGAGAGCGTGGACCTCGGCAAGCTCGAAAGATTCTACGGGGAGCAGGATTCACAGACCGCGCCGCGGGTGCGCTCATCGGCGCTGGCGAATTCGGCGTGGACCCCCGGACCGGAGCCGCAGGCCGGCGGTTCCAACGGCTTCGCCATCGCACCCAGCCGCAGCGCGTCGGGGCACGCGCTGCTTTGGATAAACCCGCATACCTCCTACTACTTCCGCTCCGAACTGCAGATGGTCAGCGAACAGGGATTGAACGTCTATGGTGCAGTCACCTGGGGGCAATTCTTCGTCTATCAGGGATTCAATGCCCACAACGGCTGGATGCACACATCGTACGGCGGCGATGCCATCGACGAATATGCCGAGACCCTCGTCGAGAAACCCGACGGTCCCTACTATCGATATGGCGAGGCGCTGCGCAAGCTGCGCGTCAGCCAGATAACCATCTCGTTCAAGCAGGGCACCGGGACCGGATATCGGAATTTTACGGTGTATCACAGCCATCACGGACCGATCATCCGCACCGAGATCGGCCCGGAGGGTACGTCCCGATGGATTGCGGTCAAAGTGCTGCAGGACCCGGTACGGGCGCTGGCGCAGTCGTACCTGCGCACCAAAACCCGGGACTACGCGTCCTTCCGCAAGACGCAGGACATGCGCACCGACACCTCCAACAATACGGTTTATGCCGATGCCGACGGAACCATCGCCTATTTCCATGGCAACTTCATTCCCAGGCGCGATCCCACGTTCGACTTCACCCATCCGGTGGACGGCAGCAACCCCGCCACCGAGTGGCAGGGACCGCATGCCCTCGAGGACACCATCACGCTGCTCAACCCCCGCACCGGATGGATTCAAAACACCAATGACTGGCCATTCTCCGCGGCGGGCGCGGCAAGTCCGAAGCGTGAGCGCTACCCGGCCTACATGTGGACAAGGGGCGAAAATCCGCGCGGCATTCACGCCGTCGAAGTGCTGCAGAAAATTCAGGGCGTGACTTTGCAGAGCTTGATCGCGGCCGGCTACGACAGCCATCTCACCGCCTTCGACGTGCTGCTGCCGCCCTTGTTCGAAGCCTGGAGTCAGCTGTCGCCGGATGATCCGCGGCGCGCCGGCTTGAATGAACCGATCGACAGCCTGCGCCGTTGGGACCGGCGCACCTCGGGCGACTCGGTGCCCACCGCCCTTGCGATCTTCTGGGGCCAGGAGTTGCTGGAACGTAAGCGCTCCGAAGCGCGGGACGCCGGCGTGCCGGTATACGACTACCTGGTCAGCCATTCAACGGCGGCCGAGCGCATTGACGGCCTGGCCGCGGCGGTGGCCAAACTCGAGCGCGACTTCGGCCGATGGGACACCCCGTGGGGCGAGATCAACCGCTACCAACGATTGACCGACGACATCGTGCAGCCGGTCGACGACGCCAAACCCAGCCTGCCCGTGGGGTTTGCGCCGTCAACGTGGGGGGCCCTGGCATCATTCGACTGCTCATACCCGCGCACGACCAAGAAAATCTACGGATCGGTGGGCAACAGCTTCGTCGCCGCGGTGGAATTCGGCCCGGTCATTCATGCCAAGGCCATCATGACCGGCGGCGAAAGCGGCGACCCCGCATCGCCTCATTTCAACGACCAGGCGCCGCTGTTCGTTCAAGGAAAGTTTCGAGACGTGCTGTTCTACCCCGAGGACGTCAGGGCGCACGCCGAGCGCAGCTATCACCCGTGAGCGGGCGCCCAGCCTCAGCGGGGGTTGCGGTGCGGTGCCGGCGGCCGCTGCATGACTCTGCGGCGCTGCTCCGGACTCATCGATCGCCACTGCCGGCGCAACTCCGTGCGCCGTTCCGGCGGCATTTGCCGAAACCGGTTGAATGAGTCCCGCACCCGCTGCTGCTGCTCCGGTGGCATGCTCTTGTACTGCTGCCAGCGCTGGCGCAGCACCTGGCGCTGCTCGGGGGGCATGGCGCGCCATTGGGCAAAACGCTGCTGCGCGCTCGCGCGCTGCTGCGGCGTCATCGAGAGCCAGCGCTGGCTGCCCCTCGCCAGCGCCTGCTGACGCTCCGGCGGCAGGCTGTCCCATTTTCCCTGATAACTCTGCAGCACTTGTTGCTGTTGCGGAGACATCGAAGACCACGCCTTGGGCGCTGCCGGTGCAGCCGCGGGAGCGGGCGCGGTTCCGGGCGACGTCTCGGGGGCGACGGGCGACTGCGCCACAGCGCTCGCCGAGGCGAGGATGACACTTGCACAGACGAACAACGCCCTGATCATTGCTTTGCTTCCTGCGGTGACGTGGCGGGAGGATTTTCCACGCGCGGCGGCACCTTCTTCAAGAATTCCCACCAAGCTGCATCGCCCACGTCATCTGCGCCCAAGAACTCGATGAACTCATCATCGGGTGCACCCTCCGAGGGTGCCGGCGGTTGAGGTACCGCGGCCGGAGTCGGCGGCGGCGGTGGCGCCGGCGGTGCCGCCATCGCCACCGCGCACAGAGCCCAGCCGAACCACAGCCAACGCCGTCTCCCTGTCAACCGACGTTCGACCCTAGGCTGCCGGCCCCGCATTGGCGGCTTTATCCGCCCAATCATAGAATTCAATGTCATCTTGCAGCATATCCAGAGTGTCGCCCGATCCCTCATCGGAGGCGGCGACAATATCCAGATCTTCAAGATTCGGCTGGCCATCAGCTACTGTAACGGCGTGCTCGCCCATTGGCGAACCCAACCACAGGAACACGCCCAGGACCGCCGCGGCGGTCACTCCGGCCGCCGGCGTCCACACTCGGGTGCGAAAGAGCCAGGGACGGCGCGCCGCGGTGGCCGCCTCGAGCGCGGCGTTGCGCGCCTGAGTGAGACGCGAGCGCATGGCGAAGTCCAAACCCTCGACGCTGTCTTGAAACAGCGCGCGGCTGCGCACCTCGAAAGAGTCGGGAGGCTCCACTTGGTTAAGCTCGTTCATCACCAGACCTCGCCCAGTTGTTCGCGCAGCGCATGCACCGCGCGCGAGTAATGGGTCTTCACGCTGCCTTGCGAGCAACCCATGGCGGTCGCCGTTTCGGCCACATCCAAACCCTCAAAATTACGCAGCATGAACGCTTCCCGCTGGCGCGCCGGCAAAGCGCGCAGGCTCGCCTCCAGCTGCTGCATCGCCTCTCCCTGCATCAGCTTCTCCGGGATCGGCGCCCCGGAATCCGCGACATTGTCGAGCGGATTCTGCGCCTCGCCGTCCGGATCCTCTTTCGCATCCGGCAGCCACGTCATGAAGCGTTTGCGGACGGAACGGCGCCGCTGCAGGTCGCGAATGCCATTTTCCAAGATTCGATAGAACAAAGGCCGCCATTCGGTGCTGGGCCGCGATGCGTAGCTGCGCGTGAGCTTGAGCATCGCCTCTTGGACCACATCGAGTGCATCGTCGGGATCCCGCAGCGCGATCTGCGCCATGCGGAAGGCGCGGCGCTCGATTTCAGCCAGGAATTTCTCGAGTTCTCGCGTGTACTCCAGAACCGCTTCCTCAGGTGCTGGAGCGGGACCATCCCAGACCATCCAAGCTTGGTTCAGCGTATCAAAGCGGGGCATGCCTCGTCCTCTTCGTCGACGGACCGTCGCCATTCCAGGTATAAACGCCTGTCCGCCGCTGCGGTTGACGACGGGTCCGCGCAAGATCAGCGACTTACGCACACCGCCTGTGACATCCGCTGCAACAATTTCCACTCACACCTGAGCAACAGATCTAGAGGGTGCTGCAACCCATGGATTTTAAAGGACTAATTTCGATTGAGCACAGTTTTTCGCCAATTTGAATAGGACTCGAAACGGAACGGGCACTTAAGGTCGATGATCCCGGCTTCTCAACAGACTTATCCACAAGTTTTGTGGACAAACACCGTGATTCTCAAAATTGCGCTCGATACTCCTTTGCGCCGCGTCTTTGACTATCGTCCGCCCGCGCACGCTTCGGAAATCAGCCGTGGAGGGCCGCCCCTCGGCGTGCGGGTGCGCGTGCCCTTCGGACGACAACAGTTGATCGGCGTCCTGGTGGGAGTGGCTGCGGAGTCCGCCGTGGAGTGGCCGAAGCTCAAGACCGCGATCGGCATTTTGGATGAACATCCAATCATCGACCCGGTCACCTTCGACCTGCTGCGCTGGGCGGCCGAGTACTACCACCACCCGATCGGCGAAGTGTTCGCCGCGGCGCTACCGGTGAGCTTGCGGACGGGCCAATCGGCGCTGCAGCGCACCGAGTGGTGGACCTTGAGCGACGCCGGACTCAAGGAGCTGGCGACGCCCAGCGGGCGCCGGGCGCCGCAACAGCGGGCCCTGCTTGGCTGGCTCGGGCAGCGGGAGCGTGCCACTGCCGATGACATCGGCGTAGCGTTCAACCCGGGACTGTTGCGTGCGCTCGCGGCGCGGGGATGGGTCACGTCCGAGGGAGTCGCGCCGCCGGATTCGGCGGCACCGCAATATCGTCCCGGCGACGTCGTGCTCACGGACGCACAGGCGCACAGCGTCGACGCCATACTCGCTTCCCGGTCGAACTTCGCGGCGCATCTCTTGTACGGGGTGACCGGCAGCGGCAAGACCGAGGTGTATCTGCGCGTCATCGCCGACGCCGTTGCGCGCGGGGGTCAGGCTCTGGTTCTGGTGCCTGAGATCGCCTTGACGCCGCAGCTGGTCGACCGCTTCCGCCAGCGCTTCAGCTCGGGGGTGGTGGCGGTGCACTCGGGCCTCAGCGGCGGCGAGCGTCGCGACGCCTGGCGCGCGGCGCACAACGGTCAGGCGCGCATCGTGATAGGAACCCGTTCAGCGGTGTTCACATCGCTGCCGAAGCTCGCGCTCATCGTGGTCGATGAAGAGCACGACCCGTCGTACAAGCAGCACGAAGGCTTTCGATATTCGGCGCGGGATCTGGCGGTGGTCAGGGCCCGGGGCGCGGGCGTGCCCATTGTGCTCGGCTCGGCGACCCCATCGCTGGAAACCCTGGAAAATGCAGCCACGGCGCGCTATGCGAAACACCTGTTGCCGCAGCGGCCGGGAACGGCCCAGCCGCCGCGAATCAGGCTGGTGGACCTGCGCAGGCACGCCTCCGATCAGGGCCTGTCGACGCCCGCGATGCAGGCGATGGCCCAGCACCTGACGGCCGGCGGCCAGATCATCGTGTTTCTGAATCGCCGCGGATACGCTCCCAGCCTGTTCTGCAATGCCTGCGGCTGGGTCGCCCCCTGCGCGCACTGCGATGCACGCATGACCCTGCACCGCCGTGCGGGGCAGCTGCGCTGCCATCACTGCGGCGCGCACGGTCCGGTGCCTGAGATCTGCGGGGCGTGCGGCCAGCCGCTGACTCCCGTGGGCCAGGGCACGGAGCGGGTCGAAGAGACCTTGGTGAGGCTGTTCCCCGAGGCGCCGCTGGCGCGGCTGGATCGGGACACGGCATCCGCGCGCGGCGCGGTGCAGACCGTTCTGGACCGGGTGCACAGCGGCGAGGCGCGCATTCTAATCGGCACGCAGATGCTCACCAAGGGCCATCATTTTCCCCAGGTCAGCTTGGTGGTGATCCTGGATGCCGATCAGGGACTATTCGCCAGCGACTTCCGCGCCACCGAGCGGCTCGCACAGACCATCACACAGGTCGCCGGGCGCGCCGGCCGCGGATCCCTCGCCGGGGAGGTGCTGATTCAAACCCAGTATCCCGAGCATCCGCTGCTGAACCGCCTCATCACGGAAGGATACGAGGGATTCGCGGTCGGCGCCCTGGAAGAGCGGCGCGAAGCCGGATGGCCGCCCTACTCACGCCTCGCCATGCTGCGCGCGGAAGCCAGGGACAGCCTCGCGCTGCACGCGTTTCTGCGCGCCGCGGCCGATTCCGGCGAGTTGCTCAAAGCCGAGGCCGTCAAAGTGCTGGGGCCCGCGAGCGCGTTGATTGCGCGCCGGGCCGATCATTTCCGCGCTCATCTCTTGATCGAGACCGCCGCGCGCGCCACATTGCAGCGCTTTCTCAAGGATTGGCTGCCGCTGGTGGAGAAACTGCCCGGCCGCCCGCCGGGGCTGCGCTGGTCGATCGACGTGGATCCGCTGGAAGTGGATTGAGAAGTTTGCGTAAACTGCCGACCCTTTGTCCCGGAATTCGCCCTTTGTCCCGGAATTCGCATTGAAGATCCTGATTGAAAATCTACTGCGGCGGGCGCTCACCGACCTGCCGGAAGACTTGCTGCCCTTGGCCGCCCGCGATGTGAACATCGAGGTCGAGAACACGCGCGACGCGCAGCATGGCGACTTCGCGAGCAATCTCGCCATGCGCCTCGCCAATGCGGCGCGCCAGAATCCGCGCAAGCTGGCGCAGGCTCTGGTGCGCCTGCTGCCGCAGAGCCCGGCGGTCGCGAAGGTCGAGATCGCCGGCGCCGGCTTCATCAATTTCTTTCTCGCGCCGGACGCCTATCACGCTGAAATCGGCGAGGTGCTCGAGGGCGGGCGCCGCTACGGCCGATCGCTCGCGGGCGCCGGCCGGTCCGTGCAGGTGGAGTTCGTGTCGGCGAACCCGACGGGGCCGCTGCACGTCGGGCATGGCCGCCACGCCGCCTTCGGCGCATCCGTTGCCAATTTGCTCGAGGCAGTGGGTTACCGCGTGGAGCGCGAGTACTACATCAACGATGCCGGGCGCCAAATGGAGATCCTGGCGGTCAGCACCTGGCTGCGCTACCTGGAGCATTGCGGCGAGCGTTTCACGTTTCCGGCGAACGGCTACCGCGGCGACTACATCGAGGCGATCGGCGGGCAACTCCTTGCCGAGCACGGCCGGGAATTGCGTCACGGCGCGGCGGAGGTCTTCGATGGCCTGCCGCCGGACGAGCCGCAGGGCGGCGATAAGGATGTCTATATCGATGCGCTGATCATTCGCGCGCGCTCGCTCATCGGAGACGCCGCCTTGCGCCGCGTCCTGGATTTGGCGCTCGCGGGTATTCTCGGCGACATCCGCGAGGACCTGCAGGAATTCGGCGTCACTTTCGATTGCTGGTTCTCCGAGCGCTCCTTGAGCGAGAGCGGCGCGGTCGACCGGGCCATCGATGCGCTGAAGAGCGCCGGCCAAGCCTATGTGAAGGATGGCGCGCTGTGGTTCAAGAGCACGGACTACGGCGACGAGAAGGATCGCGTGATGGTGCGCGAGAACGGCGTCAAGACGTATTTCGCGTCCGACATCGCCTATGTCTTCAACAAGCTCGAGCGCGGGTTCGAGCATCTGCTCTACATCTGGGGCGCCGATCATCACGGCTATATCACGCGGCTGCGCGCCGGCTTGATCGCGCTCGGCGGACCGAAGGAATCCTTCGAGGTGCGCCTCGTGCAATTCGTGTCGCTGTTCCGAGGCGGCGAGAAGGCGCAGATGTCGACCCGCTCGGGCGAGTTCGTCACGCTGCGCGACCTGCGCAAGGAAGTGGGCAACGACGCGGCGCGCCTGTTCTACGTCATGCGCAGCAACGATCAGCATCTGGATTTCGATCTCGAGCTCGCAACGGCCCGCTCGAACGACAACCCGGTGTACTACATCCAGTACGCGCACGCGCGGGTCGCAAGCGTAATGCGCCAGCTCCACGAGCGCGGACTCGTCCACGACGCCGCGCACGGCCTCGAGTCCCTGAACAAGCTGGTCGAGCCGCAGGAGCTGCAGCTGATCAAGCGCGTGGCGGCGTTCCCGGAAGTCGTGCGTCAGTGCGCGGCGCAGCGCGCGCCGCATACCCTGGTGCACTACCTGCGCGACCTGGCCAATGATTTCCACGCGAATTACAGCGCGCATCAGTTCATCGTGGACGATTCCGGTCTGCGCGATGCCCGGCTGGATCTCGCCCTGGCGGCGCAGACCGTGATACGCAACGGCCTCGAGCTCTTGGGCGTGTCCGCGCCCGAGACGATGTAGGCACGGGCGATGGCCAAAGCCGCGGCGCGAGACTACAAGCCCAGGCGCCGCAAACCGGCGGCATTCTCAGGATGGGTGGGCGCCGCGTGCGGCTTGGCGCTGGGCCTCGGCGTTGCCGGCATCGTGTACGTCAAGGATCACCGGCCCGACGCCCCCATCGCCAGAACCGGCAAGGCGGACAAGAGGAAAATGCACGGCAGTGAGCCTCCCGACGCCGACACCGCGGACTCGAGCGCGGAAGAGCCGGCGAAGTCCTACGATTTCTACGACAGACTGCCGAAGTTCGAAGTGGTGGTGCCCGAGAAGGAAAAAGATGTCCGGCCGGACACCAAGTCCGTTCCCGAAACGCGCCGCGGAACCTATGTGCTGCAGGCGGGCTCGTACAAGAACTTCGCCGATGCCGACCGCGTGCGCGCGCAGCTGGCGCTGCAAGGCGTCGAATCCAAGGTGCAAAAGGTGTCAGTGGACAACGATACCTGGCTCCGCATCCGGATCGGCCCCATCTCCAAGCTCGACGAACTCAACCGCCTGCGGCAGATCCTGCGCAAGGCCGATGTCGATGTGCTGGTGATTCGCGTCGGCGACTGATCCTCGGTGTTTTCGCGCAGAGCATTTCTACACAAACTCGCGCGAAATGCGGCTAGCATTTCTTTAGGAAGCAGCCCACAAGGAAGGCCTGGCAATGGCAGTGCGAGTAAAGCTTTGATGCTTGAACCGATCCTGCGCCGTCAATTCAGCGATCCAGACCGCTCCGCCATACAGGAAACGGTGGCGCGCGCCGTGGAAAGGAATCCGGACTATTTCATCAGCCGATACCTTAGCCTGGAACAGTCCCTGGGCGGACGCTATGTGAGCGCCGACCTGTTCAAGGAGACCTTTGATCCTTACGGCGAATCGAATGAGTCACGCAATCGGTACAATGCACCCGTACATAATGCGGCGGCTGTGCTGGCTTCTGCGTACTTACGTCGCGTAATCAGCGTGCCGGGAGAACAGGACCGGGATACAGTAATATTGCTCACTGGCATTCCTGGGGCCGGCAAAACCTCGAGCGTACTGGAGGGAGGCGCGCTTGGGGCGCGTGTACGTGCAGTGTACGAAGGTCAACTTTCGAACCCCGAGACGGCCTTCGCCAAAGTGCAGCAAGTATTAGATGCGGGCTTGAGGCCGGTCATCATCGCGGTGCATGCTACCCCCGAACGGGCCCTGCAGAACACTCTGCAGCGCTTCCGGGAGCTGGGTCGCGGTGCCGGCATCGGAATAATGGCCACCATTCAGGGCGGATTGCCGGACAGTCTGCAACTCGTCCGGGAACGCTTTGGTGATAAGGTGGCGCTACGGGTCGTGGATCGCAGGATATTTCACGAATCGAAGAGATTGAGGGGCTGGCAGAATCTGCCCCTACTGAAATCGGAAGGTGATTATGAGCACATTAGGCAAAGACTTTATCAAGCCCTTGAACACCACTACAGCGCCGGCCGAATCGACGAAGACGCCTACAGACAGGCCCTTGGATGTGCCCCTGGACCCAAGCACCGAGAACTGGATCGATCGGCTAGTGAAGGGAATGAACATACTCGCCACCAACGAGGAAGAGCGGCGGAAAATCGCGAAGAAACTGTTCTAGAGCCAACTGCGGCAGCGGCGGACTCCCTGCCCGGTTCCCCCGCCGAGGACGCATCGAAGACTCACCGACTGAGTTCAGAAGAGGAACGCCGGAAGGGCCGAGAGGAGTGGCTCGCTAAATTTGGCCCCGGATCGCCGGCGCGACAGGAAGATAGGGACCAAAAGGCCGAACCGGGCCTCGAACACCGTGAGGACACAATGCCTGAGCCCGGCAAAGACCCCAGCAACTCCCCCGGCCCGGACGATGATTACGCGTTGTAGGCTCACGTTAACGCTCAATCGCGCCTGTCGGGCAATCGCGCCTGTCGGGCAATCGCGCCTGTCGGGCAATCGCGCCTGTCGGGCAATCTTCACCAGCACGCGCGTAATCTTCCGC
>Ga0181534_10000693_pt1 | contig 23457 bp, 24 predicted proteins | sample PEATcosm2014_Bin_37_FD_119758 | JGI IMG/M metagenome (GOLD analysis project Ga0181534, IMG submission 119758) | Peatland microbial communities from MTU Mesocosm Facility, Houghton, MI, USA - PEATcosm2014_Bin17_10_metaG | ecosystem: Environmental > Terrestrial > Soil > Wetlands > Peat | place...
CGACTTCGCCCACCGGCACGCTGCGATAGTAGATCGGCGCGCCGACACCGAGCGACCCCAGGGTGTTGGCCGTCAGCTTGAATCGCCGGCCCGGCTGGTCGGTGATCACCGGGGGTATGTCGAGCGCGATGAAATGCCGTCCGGTGTTGGGTGAGGTGCCGGCCTGAAAGCCGATGTACTGGCCCGACAACAGCGTGCCGAGGCCGGAGATGCCGCTCAACGTGACCTGCGGTTGGACCACCCAGAACTTGGCGTCCGCGACGATGAGACCTGCCGCATGTTTGGCGATTTTCGCGGTGACCATCACCTTGGAGTAATCATCGGTGAGTTCGACCGCGGTCACCTGGCCGATGGTCACGTCCTTGTACTTGATGAAGGTTTTGCCTGCCTCGATGCCGCTGGCGCCCTTGAACACGATGGTGATGGTCGGACCTTCGGTGCTGATGCGCTGAATCGCGATTCCGATGGCCACCACCGCGGCGAGCAGCGGAATGATCCACACCACCGAGAGCCGAAAGCGCTTGGCCGGGACCAGTGTGGCCTGCGGAATCTCGCCGGGTTCGTTTGCGTTAGCCATGTTTTGGTTCGCTTTTATTGGCTGAATCCCAGATCAGTCGCGGGTCGAACGATTCGGCCGCCAGCATCGTCAGCACCACCACCGCGGCAAAAAACAGCACGCCCGGCCCTGGCGCCACCGACATCAGCGGCTGCAGCTGCACGAGCGCCACGGTGAAGGTATCGACGAACACATCGAGCATCGACCAGCGTCCGATGAACACCACGATGCGATAAAGCCGTGTGCGCTCCCGATGGCTTGCCGCCGAACCGCGCTGAACGCTGATGAGAAGATACGCGAGCGACACCAATTTGCCGAGCGGAATCATCACGCTCGCGATCAGCACCACGAGGGCGAGCGGCCACGAACCGGAGGTGTAGAGATAGATCACTCCGCCCATGATGGTGTCGCCGTCCGTCCCGGACGGCGTGGTGGTGTCGAGCACGGTCAGAAGATTCGCAGGAACGTAGCAGATCGTGGCGGAAATGAGCAGCGCCCAGGTGGTCCCGATCGAACCGTGACGCCGGGATTCCAGTTTCTCGCCGCAGCGGGGACAGAAACCGGGTTCGGCTCGGCTCACCGGCCGCGATACCAGATGACAGGATTCGCAGCTGACCAGCCCGGCGCGGGCGGCAGTGGTCACCGTGCCTCGTCCGGTGCCCAGGCGAGCCGGCGCCACAGATCGGCCTTGTCGAAGTGGGTCATGATCGCCGGTATCAGCAGCACCGACGCTCCGAATGCATACATGCCGATGCCCGGATCGACGGTCGCGAGCTGGGCGATTTTGATCAGCGCGACCAGGATGCCGAGCATCACCACTTCGAGCATGGACCACACCTGCAGGTGTCCCACCCAGCGGAGCATTTCACCCGTCCACGGCGGCAGGCGCGGTCGGCGCTCGGCGATCAGCAGGACGAGCATGAACGAGACGAAGCCGACCGGGGCGATGAGTGCGCAAAACGCCACCAATATGCTGGTGACGCGCTGGCCCTGTTCCCACATTTCGTAGGCACCTCCGGCAATCGTGGTGCTGGCAAAGCGGCCGACGACGTGCAATTCCATCAACGGCAGCGAGTTGGCCACGATCAGCGCAATGGCGGCGGTGATGGCAAGGGCGAGGGGCAGGTCGCGGGGACCGGTGGGACGTTTGGAGAGAATTCGTCCGCAGCGTCGGCAGGCGGCGCTGGCCCCGGGGGCCAGCGCCGGTATTCGCTGCATCAAATCGCAATCCGGACAGGCAACCGATGGTGGGCTAACCTCATGCATTCCATGAGTATGCCCAACCATCGGCTGTCCAGCCGGTTTTTCTTAAGATCAGAACCGGTAGTTCACACCCACCCGGAACAGATTCATGGTGAAGCTGTTATGGATGTTATCCAACGAGAAGTTGGAGTAGGTGGCGCAAACCGCCGCGCTCGCGGTGCAGGTGAACGTGGAGTTCGTTCCCTTGCCGAGGTTCACGTAGTTGTACTCGGCTCGTGCCGACCAGGAACCGGGCAGGTTGTAATCCAAACCGACGCCGATCGCATAGCCGCTCGACTTGAAGTTCTTGCCGCCGCTGAAGGTGGCAGGAAGATCAGTAGTATCGCCCGCGGCGGGCGTATACGACAGCGTGCTGTTGTGTTGACCGCCGGCGAAGGCACCGCCAACCCGGAAGTACGGCAGCCATTCGTCGATCGCATAGCCGATGCGGGGGCCTAGGATGCCGATGCCGTTCGGGGCGATCTTGCCGTACGCGGCGTAGGTTCCCGGCGGGGGCGGCGCGGTCCCCGTGTAAGTGTACGAGAGGGTCTTGGACTTGCTCCCGACCGCATCGTAATCGGCGCCGAAACCCCAGACGATCTGGTTGTACTGGAAATTGTAGCCGAGCTGTATGCCGCCGATGAAATTGCCATTGTTCGGGCAGTCGCGGTTATAGAACGCGCCGGCCAAGCCCGGGTTGCCGCCACCCGTGATGGCGGTACCCGGCTCCCAAGACTGGCAGGTGTGATTCCACGCGCCGCCGATGTTGCCGCCGATGTAAAAGCCTTCCCAGGGGTTGTTCTGCGTAGTGATGATGTCCTGAGCGGACACCGTGCCGGCGGCTACCGTAAGCAGCGCGGCGGAGATGAGTTTGAGATTCATATGTAAAAAATCCTAAGCGATAGTTTAAGAAAAATGCCGCCCCTAAATCGTTGAGGAGGCGCCAAAAGTGACCACGAGTCCATCCGTCTGCTTCCAGTCTCGCGGATAGCGCCGGCCCGGGAAATTGGACGAAGTACCTAGTCGTTTATTTGCCACAGTACGAACGGATACTAACATGCCCGATCCCTGCGGTGGGCGCCATGCCCCCTTGGTCCAATCGCCACGGCGGAGAAAATCCCTACCATCGCGGCCCATCACGAGGGAATCCGATGAAATCCAGCACTAGAAATTCTCGCCTAATAAGGTCGGTCCAGATTATGTCAAGTGTGTTTTTGCCCCATCATAAGGCGCGGGCCATCGCGCTGGCGATGCTTCTGTCGGTCGGCACAACCCTCATCGCCCCGAGCGCGAACGCCGAGCTCAGCGCGGAAGATCTGGCCAAGATCGCGCAAAATCCGGTGGGCAACCTCATCAGCGTGCCATTTCAGGAGAATGCCTACTTCAATGTGGGTCCGCTCGAGGGCACCCAGAACGTGCTCAACATCCAGCCGGTGATCCCCGTTTCCATCAGTGACGATTGGAACATCATCACCCGCACGATCCTGCCGATCGTGTCGATCCCGGAGTTCTCACCCGCTCGCGGCAGCGCCAGCGGCATCGGTGACGTGCAATTCTCGGCATTTCTGTCGCCCGCGAAACCCGGGGCATGGATCTGGGGCGTGGGCACGATCGCCCAATTGCCGACCCACAGCAACGACTTGCTCGGCAACAAAAACGCGGGGCTCGGACCGACCTTCGTCGTTCTGCACCTCGAGCACGGCAGCCCCTGGGTGTACGGCGTGCTCGCCAACAACGTCTGGTCGGTGGGCGGCAGCGCCACTTCCTCGGTGAGCACGGCGCCGCGCTACAGCAACGGGTTGGTGCAGCCGTTCCTCAACTACAACTTCCCGAGCGCGTTTTACCTCACGAGTTCGCCGATCATCACCGCGAATTTTACCGCTCCGGGCTCGCAGGTGTGGACCGTGCCCATGGGCGGCGGCGTTGGCAAACTGTTCAAAATCGGCCGCTTGCCGGTGAACATGCAGTTCTCGGGCTATTACAACGTGGTGCGCCCCGAGTACGCTGGCAATTGGTCGATTCGGGCCCAAGTGCAGTTCATGTTCCCCAAGAGCTAGGGCGCCTGCAGGAATAAGGGCGTCGGCCGGTAAGGCAATGCCAGCGCATGGGGGGAGTGTGAGATCATCCGCGGACGCTCCCTATGCCGGCCGACGTTGGTTCAGAGCTTAGGTGGCGCCGGCAGCGAGAAACCATTGGACCTTGGGTCCTTTGCGGATCACGCACCGCGGGTGATGTTGGCACGCGGCTTGCTTGAGTTTCGGCATGAACCCCACCATGCCCAGCTTTCGAGCACCGCTCATCATCGAGCCCCCGGCGTTCAGCGCCACGTCGGTCAGCACCGCGCCGAGCGCGGCCGAACAAAGCAACAACGGCGGTCGTGATTTCGCCGGCACCTTGAACGCCGCGCTTGCGAACAAACCGGCGCACAAGAGCGCATCGGCCGTCGATGCCGCCCATGCCGGCGGCGGAGATTTGCCGGCGAGCGGCAACGGCGCGCCGCCCCCCCAAGCCGCCCCCCCGTCCCAACAACCCGCATCGCCGCCGCTGGCGCCGGTCGCACCGTCGAACTCTGCGCCCCCGGTGGCGGCACCGGTCGCGGCCGGCGGCGCAAGCGCCGCTTCTTCACCGCAGGCCGCGGCAGCGGGGACCACCGCTGCGGCAAGCGTAAAGACGGGCGATGCGTCGGCCGCAGCGGCGCCGGCGGTGTCCGCCGCAAACGATCCGACCGCGGCTGCGGCGGCGACTGCGGCGCAAACCGCCGCGGCCGCCGCCGCGACGGCACAAACCACTCTGGCCGCGTCCGCGCTTGCAGCGAGCACCGTGGCGGACGCCGCAGTGACTTCTTCGCCCCAGGCACCGACGCCGACCGCCATCGATTCCACGAATCCGACGGATGGCGCCAAACTCACGACGGCATTGGCTCAGGCCCTCGGCCCGCTCGTCAGCGGCGCCGCCAACACGCCGGGCGGCCCTGGTACGGATGCCGCCACGGCCAAGGCGATCGCTGCGGCCAACGCGGCGGCCACCCCGGCCGGCACCGTCACGACCGACTCTCGCGACGCGCAGATTGCTTCAAGGCTCGCGGCCACCGCGCAGGCGGCGGGCGCCGCCAGTCGCGTCCTCGATGCCAAATCGACCAGCGCCGCGGCCGCATCAGCCGCGCACAGCCGCAGCGGCGCCGACCAGCCGAATGGCGTGAATGCCAGTGCGCCCAGCTTCGCCGCGGGCATGAGCCAGGCGAGCGGTCCCGTGGCCGCGTCGAACGCAGCGGAACTCGCCGTGATCGAGGGCTCCGATGCAACCGGCGCGGCCGCGACCGCCCAGCAATCGCTAAGTGCGGCGTCGGCCACGACGGCGCCGACCAATCCACAGCAAGGCGCGCTCTTGCCGGGCTTGTCCGGCCTCAGCGGCCCCGCAGCGCCTGCGGCGCCGGCGCTGCCCGCGAGTCCCGCCGTGGCCGGCGCGGCAACGCTCGCGGCAGCGGGCGACGATGGCAAGCATTCGCAGAACGGTTCGGGCGATGCGGCTTTGGGCGGCAACGCGGGCGACGGCGCGGCCGCCGCTCAACAGCTGCTTTCCGGCCAGTCGACCACCGCGTCGATGGATGCGAGTTCCACGCCGACTTTTCGCGTGAGCGCCGGCCTCGACACGGCCGAGTTTCCACAGGGACTCGCCGAGCGCGTCTCGTTCATGGTCGACAGCAATTTGAACGGTGCCAAGCTGCAGGTGAATCCGCCGCAACTCGGGCCGATCGAACTGCAAATCGCGGTGCAGGGCAATCATGCCCAGGTCTCGATGACGACGCACAGTGCGGTGACGCGCGAGGCGTTGGAGTCGAGTGTGCCGAAACTGCGCGAGATGTTGGGCGCCCAGGGCTTCGGTCAGGTCAGCGTCGACATCTCGCAGCGCTCGTTTCAGGAGCGCCCTCCATTCGCGCAGCCCTACGAGCGGGCCTCGGCGGGTACGCCATCGAGCACTCCCGTCGCAGCGTCGGCCACCGCCAGGACTCGCGCGGCGCAGGGCGCGTTGGATGCCTACGCCTGACGCGTTTCGAAGGCACCCAACCAACGCCACGTTTTATTACGGCGCGAGCGCCCTGCCGGATCGCCTCATCTGACCTCCTGCCGGCGCTTGACCTGGATTGGAGTTACCCACTAAAATTAAATAATAGTGGGTAATAACGCAGGGGCCGTGCTTGGTCAAAAGTATCGACCTATATCGCCTGCATGAATTGAGCATCCGGACTCTTTACTCGGAAGTGAAGGAGCGGGCCTACGGCGCCGGCGATCTTTTGCCTGGCACGCCCGGAACGCTCGTCAAGCGGCGAGGGACCGGGCACGAATACTGGTATCGCTCGTACTATCCACTGCCCAAAAAGCGTTCCGAAGACCTCGTGGGTGCGGTTAGCAACAATGCTGCCTACGAGAAGATGAAAGAGCGAATCGCCTATTCGGATTGGATGTCAACGCAGGTGTCGGCGCTTTCCAAGCTTGGATATCAGGTCGCGGACAAAGGAGTCGCCAGCGTACTCGTTGCCCTCCACAACCGACAGATGTTCAAGGCTGGGCTGTTGATGGTCGGAACTTTGGCATACATGAGCTGGCTCAACGAGTACGGAGCCATTGCCACCGCTGCGCGTACGCAGGACATCGATCTTGCTCGCCGGCAAAAATTACAGCTCGCCGCGACCATCCCATTCCTGGCGAGCATGCAAGCGACGCGCCTGCCGTTCACAAGAGTGCCCGGCATGCCGAATCAAGCGCCCTCGACGTCAGTGAAGTTGCCGGGTGCCGACGGGTTGCGCGTTGACGTCCTTGCACCCGGGCCGGTACTGGGGAAGATCATTGCAGTGCCTGAGCTCGAATGGCATGCCCAGGCAATTCCCCACTATGACTACCTACTCGAAAGCGCAACACCGGCAGTCATGCTGGCGGGCGGTCATTGCATTCCGGTGATGTTGCCTGCAGTGGCCCGTATGATCTGGCATAAGCTCTATTCAAGCGCCCGCCGCACCCAGGATCCCGCCAAAGCGGAGAAGGACTTGGTACAGGCGGCCACACTGGCGGCCATACTGTGTGAACAGGAGAACGTGTCGCTGAGGGACTCGTTCCGAGGCGCACCAGAGGCGCTGCGTCACGCCGCACTTACCAGGTTGCCTCGAGTTGCTCAGTTGCTAGCCGGGCATCCACAGGCTTTGGATGCCTTTAAATCATGCCGCCGTTGATGGAGATCACCTGTCCGGTGATGTAATCGGCCTCGCCCGAGGCGAGAAAAGCCACCAGGTTCGCCACCTCGACGGCGGTACCGGCGCGTTTCATCGGCACCAATTTGGCGATGGCGGCGGCATCGAAGGCCGCGTCGCTCATGGGGCTCGCGATGATGCCGGGCGCGACCGCATTGACGGTGATTCCGCGGCTCGCGACTTCGAGGCTCAAGGCCTTGGTGGCGGCATTGAGGGCGCCCTTCGCGGCGGCATAATTGACCTGCCCGCGGTTGCCGGTGAGGGCGGCGATGGATGTGATGTTGATCACCCGTCCCCAGCGCGTGCGGATCATCGGCAGCATGAGCGGCTGCGTCACGTTGTAAAACCCATTGAGCGAGACGTCGATGACCGCATGCCATTGGCGCGCGCTCATGCCCGGGAAAGCGGCATCGTCATGAATGCCCGCGTTGTTCACCAGGATCTGCACCGGGTCGGGTTCCGCGAGTTCCTCGAGCGCGCTGCGCGTCGCGGCGGCGTCGGTCACGTCGAAGCGGATCACATGGGCGGCGCCGCCGGCGGCGACGATCTCCCGCACCAGCGCCTCGGCCGCGTCCGTGGCGCGATGCGTGTGCACGTAAACGCAATGGCCCGCGACGGCGAGACGCCGTGCGATGGCGGCGCCGAGGCTGCCGCTGCCGCCGGTCACCAAGGCCTTCACGCCCGGCCGGCTCATGCGCGCCGTCCGGCGTCGATGTCGAGCACCACTGCGGCGCGGCCGTGCAGCAGCACCTGCTGCGCCGAGCGCACCTCGAATTCATACAGCACCATGCCCCGCTCTCCCGCCATGCGCACAGCATCGCAGAATAGATCGGATTCGACATCATCGAGCCGCGTTACGTGCAGGCGCACACTGCGCACGCTGGCGAGCAGTCCGGCGCGCGCCGGCCCGCCCACGTCTGCGCCGATCAAAGCCCCATGCACGGCCATCGCCTGCGCGGCGTACTCGATGCCGCAGACGGCGCCGAGCCGGCCGTGCGAACGCAGCGGGTGATCCGGCGCGCGATGCGTGCCGCTGCGGCAGCTGATGCGCTCGGCGCTCCAGTTCATCACCTCGTCCAGCAGGCACATCCGCCCGGCGTGCGGAACATGCGCCGCGATCCAGCGGCGATCTAGGCGCATGGTTCCACCTCCACCAGTGTGCTCGTCCCGCCCAGGTATTCGAGCACCGCGCGGCCCCGCGCGCCCAGCGCGAGAAGCTTCAGCAGCGGCAGACAGCGGGCGGCGGGAATCGCGACGCGCAGCGCCTCGAGCAGCGGGTCGTTCAGGGTGTCGGGCGGCTCCGCGCCGATACGCGCCTCGATGCGCGCCAGGGAGCCGGGTTCGCGCCGCGGCGTGAGCACGAGCGCGGCGCCGAAGGCGTCCGGGATCGGCCGCTCGGCATGCAGCGGGTCCGGATAGTCGCTGTCGTAGGCGATCAGCAGCACCGGGATGCGCTCGACGGCGACCTGGGCGAGCGCTTCGATCAGGCCCGCGCTGAAACTCGCATCGTAGGCGCACACCACGTTCGACGCACCCTGCGCGCCGGCGGCGATGCTCCAGTAGCCGGCGGCGGCGTTGTGCACCGAATTGGAGAAACGGGTCGGTGAGATCTCGCGCGGTTCGAGCGCGAGCGCCACGCAGATCTCGTGGCAATTGTGGCCATCGCCGCCGGATGAGCTGAAGACGCTGGCGAGCGTGGCGGCATCCGAGCCGGCGCGCAGGGTGGCCTCGCGCCCCACCGCGAGCGCCAGGCGCACGATGCGGCCGGCGCGGCGCCGCTCCGTGGGCGGCAGCAGCGCCGGCACCGGCAGCACGGTCGGTGCGGTTGCATACGGCAATTCGCCGGCGAGCACGGCCGCCGCCTGCGGCCAATCGGCAAGCCCCGGCCCCAATACACCGATGCCGCCGACGTAGGCTGCGGCGCTCATCCGGCCCGCCCGATGATCAGACTGCAATTCGCGCCGCCGAAGCCGAAGGAATTGCTCAAGATCCGCGCGAGCGGCGCGCGGCGATTGTGGCGCAGGTAATTCGCGGTGAGCATGGGATCGAGCTGCCTGACGTTAAGCCCCCCAGGCATCAGACCATGCCGCAACGCGAGCGCGCCGATGACCGCCTCCAGGGCGCCGGCAGCGCCCAAGGTGTGGCCGGTCGCGCCCTTGGTCGAGCTGCAGGGTGTGGTCGCGCCGAAGACGGCGGTCACCGCCTGGCTTTCCGAGCGGTCGTTGCTCGCGGTGCCGGTGCCGTGCAGATTGATGTAATCGATCGCCTCCGGTTCCAGCCCCGCCAGGCGCAAGGCCGCCTGCATCGCTCGGCGCGCGCCCAGCCCTTCGGGATGCGGCGCGGACATGTGGTGGGCGTCACTCGATTCGCCGACGCCGAGCAGCAGCAGCGCATCGGCGTCGAGCGTGTCCGGTGCCCGTTCGAGCAGGGCAAAAGCGGCCGCTTCGCCAATGGAGATCCCGTCGCGCGCGAGGTCGAACGGCCGGCACGGCTGGGCCGAGCACAATTGCAGCGAGTGAAAGCCGTACAGCGTGGTCAGGCACAGCGAATCGACGCCGCCGACGACGGCCGCGTCGATGAGATCCGCCTCGATCATGCGCCGCGCCGAGGCGAACACCTTGGCGCCCGAGGCGCATGCGCACGAGACCACCATGGCGGGACCTTCCAGCTGCAATCGCCGCCGCACGTAGTCGGCCGCGGAGAACGCGTTGTGGGTCGCTTGGTAGTCGAAGCTTGGGGGTAATGCGCCGGTGAGCGGGTCGCGTTCCCGGTACGCCAATTCGGTTTCCAAAATACCCGCCGTGCTCGTGCCGATGAACACGCCGACGCGCGCGCGTCCGAAACGGCCCGCCGCCGCGAGCGCGGCCTCGATGAATCCGTCCTGGCGCAGGCCGAGTTCGGCCAGTCGATTGTTGCGGCAGGCGAAGCGCGCCAGTCCGGCCGGCAGGGTTTCGCTCTCGATCCCAGCCACCTCGCCGATGAAGGTGTCGAGCCGGGCGGTCTCGAAATCGCACGCCTTGAGCCCGCCGCGCTGCGCCTCGAGCGAACTCAGCGTCGGCTCAAGGCCCCGGCCGATCGCACTCACCGCGGTGAAGGCCGCGAGCAGCAGCGGCTGCATTCGGGTGTCCTCGTTCATTTACAGCGCATCGCGCAGCGTGATCGGACGCAGTTGCCGGGCGCGCAGGGTTTCGAGCAGGCGCGGCAACACCTCGAGAATCACGGGTCCGCCGGCGGCGCAGCGCGCCGCGTGACCGTCGTGCAGCAGCATGATGTCGCCCGCCTCGAGCGTGCCGGTCAGGCGCCGGTACACCGCATCGGCATTGCCGGCGACCGTATCGAAACCGCGATGCGTCCAGCTTGCGAGGCGCAGCTGCAGCCGTTGCAGCACCGGTTCGAGAAAGGGGTTGCGCAGCCCGGCGGGCGCACGAAAGAAGCAGGGCGGTGCGCCGGTGACACGTGTGATGGTGTCCTGCGCGTGCGCGATTTCATCCTGCATGCGCCGCGGCCCGAGCAGCGCAAAGTTGTGCCGATGCCGCTGCGTGTGATTCTCGATGCGGTGGCCTAAGCGCACGATCTGCCGTGCGAGCTCCGGGTGGCGTTCGACGCGCTCGCCGATGCAGAAGAAACTCGCGCGCGCGCCGTAACGGTCGAGTACCGCGAGCACCTGCGGGGTCACCTCCGGATCCGGACCATCGTCGATGGTGATGGCCACCTCGCCGCCGCCGCGATTTCCGGCCGGCAGCCGGCTCATGTTCGGTCCGAGCAGCCGGCTCTTCGGCCAGAGTCCGGCGGCGGTGAGCACCGCGTGATTGAGCACCACGGCGCCGAGCGCGAACGGCCACAGACGCGGCCGCAGCACCGCCGCCAACCCCGCCCCCGCGTGCAACGCGGCGGATGCGCGCAGCAGCGGCGTGGCGGGGAAAAGCGATCCGCGGTGCTGTCCTTGACTCATGCAAACCTCGCCGCCAAAAATCGGTGCCAGAGCTTCAACCAGGTCGGCCAGTCGTGCCCGCCCGCGACGCGGTCCACCGCCCCAGGCGGCAATGCCCGGCCATGAGTCCGTGGGCCGCCGCGAAGCGATCTTCGCTTCCGTAGCCCAGGTACACGGGCCGGGCGGTTGCGGGCAGCGCCTGGATGAAACGCCACAGGCGTCGTTCTTCATCCGATTCTACAAGAGCGCCGGGCTGCCAGTCGCTCAAGGCCGATGCTCCGGCACGGGCCGCCCCGGCAATTTCCGCAATCAGCGTGCGGTTGCCCAAGTACGGGGCGAGCAGGCACAGTCCGTCCCAGGCCTCCTGGTACAGCTCGGCATACGCCAACGCGGTGAAACCGCCGAGCGAGATGCCGGCGAGCCAGATCGAGCGGCAGCCGCGCGCTCGCGCCGGCGCGACGACGTCGCGCTGCAGTTCTTCGAGTACGCTGCGATCACCGAGATGTTGGGATTCCAGATCGACGAACTCAAGGTCGATCGGCAACTCGCGGCTGCGCACCGCGGACTCGAAGCCTGCGTCGATGAAATCTTGTGCGCACTGGAACGCACCGGGCAGCCAGACCACGAGCGTCGGCGCGGCGGCCCCGTGCGCGGCCGGGCGGTGCAGGCTACGCACCGGCGGGGGCGGGGGTCAGCAGCGCGGAAAACACCAGGGCGAGCCAGGCGCCCGGGGCAACCGTGAGTCCGAGCGCCTCGAGCACCGGCACCTTGGAGAAGGACAGCAGGCCGAAGCCGATCACCGTGCACAGGTTCGCCACCAGCAGCGAACTCAACATCAGCGGCGCACCGGCCTCGTCCCCCGTCCGCCGATGGGCATCGAAGAACAGCGCATAGTTCGATCCCACCGCGACGATCAGCAGCATCCCGACCAGGTGCAATATCGTCAATTGCACCCCGCAGGCCGCAAGCGTGGCGGCCACCACCAGCACCGCGAGCACCAAGGGTGCGAGCACCCGCGCCACCCGTCCGGATGCGCGCAGCGTGATGGCGAGCAGCACGACGATCAAGACCAGACCGGCCAGCGACAGACGGATGGCCTCATGCAGATAGTCCGCATACAGCGCGTCGGACTCGCGTTTGAGATCGAGCAGCTGGGTATTCGGTAAATTTGCCGCCGCCAGTGCGTCCGCGCCGCGCGCGACATCGATGTCGGGAGCCGCGGGATCGGCGGCATGCAGCGGCAGGATGGCGCTGAAGTGATCCCCGCCCGCGAGGATCAGCGCACGAAGCCCTGCGCTTAGCGAGCTTCCCGCGAGTGCCTGTGGCGCGAGCAACGCGCCGTGTCGCGCCGCCTCGACGTCCGCGAGGAAGGGGGCCAGACGGTCGCTGGAAAGGGGGAGGTCCGCCGTGGCGCCGCGCAGGTTCTCGCGCAGGGCCGCGGCTTCCGGCAGGCTGGCCTGTCGCGCGCGTTGCGTGGCGAGGCTCGGCAGGAAATTGGCGGGGCTGTCGAAGCCGCCGATCACATGGGCGTCGATCAGCGACCGCAGCACCGGTGCGACCTGCTCCGCGCCGCGCAGCACCGATTCCTCGTCCGGACCCGAGATCACCACCAGATCGAGCACGTTGGCCGCACCCAGATCGGCGCGCAGCAACGCATCGTAGCGCAGATCCGCGGCCGGGACCGGGCTCAAGCTCGACAGTTCCTTGTCCCACAGGCGCTCGCGTTTGCCGACCAGCACCGCGAGCGCGATGACGGCGATCCCGAGCGCCGTCGCCCACAACCCGGCACGCGCGCCGCGCCGTATGGCTTCGAGCCGGCGCGCCCAGCGGGCGCCGAGCGGCGTCAAATCCCGTACCACGAATCCGGCCGGCACGAGTTCGGGCAGGACGAAGCGGGTGACGGCGGCGGCCGCGATCAGGCCGCTGATCGAATACGCACCCAATTGGGCCAGGCCCGGAAAGCCCGAGGGCAGCAACGAGGCGAATCCGCACACCGAGGTGAGCAGCCCCAGACGCACCGTCGGCCAGAGCCGCCGCCGCCACCAGGTCGGATCGGATCCGTGGGTGGCGGCCCGCGACTGGATGAAAAAATAAATCGAGTAGTCCACCGATTCGCCGATCAGGGTGATGCCGAACCCCAAGGTGATGCCATGCACGGCGCCGAAGCCGAGCGCGACGGCGGCAATGCCGATCAGCGCGCCGGTGGCGACCGGCGTGAGCCCGAGCAGCAGCGCCGGGATGGAGCGATACACGCTGAGCAGCAGCAGCACCACGAGGCACGAGCTCACGATCGACAGGCGCATCGCGGCCTGCTTGATGTGGGCGCGCGCCGTGACCGCAAACACCCCCGGGCCGCTCATGGTGAGCCGCACGCGCGGCGCCGCGGGATTTGCGTCCGCGCGCACCGCCGCCTGGAACGCGGCGCGTATGGCGCCCTGCGCCCGCTCCTGACCGTCGGTGTCCGATCCGGCGGCGGCGGTCTGCGCGGCAAGCAGGGTGCGCTCGCCGCCGGCCGACATCCACACCCCGTCGCGCATCGCGGGTGCGGCGGTGGCGGCGAGTTCATCGAGAATGTGCAGCATTTCGCCCGTGGGATCGCGCGCCACGAGCGGCTTCAAGAACATGCCCGCGGGCGAGGCCAGATCCTCGATGGTCCGTCCGATCGCGCGTGCGAGACCGGCGCGGGTGAAGTGTTCCGCCGTCACCGCATCGCTCAGCAAATAGCGATGCTCGAACAGCAGGGTGCGGTCGGTCTCCAAGAATTCGGTCTCGCCGTTGCCGATGGTGAGGAATTGCGGATCGGCCCGCAGGCGCCGCGCCAAGGTGCGCGAGAGCCCGGCACGCAGCGCCGGATCGGCGCCTTCGAGCGCCACGAGGATCAAGCGCGAGGCCGGACCCTCGCGCAGCTGATCAACCAGCAGACGCTGCGCCGGCGTCGGCCGCGCGGGCAGGAAAGCGGACAGGTCCGTGATGTAGTGCGCGCGCGCGACGAGGATCGCGGCGATGGCGAGCACGCAGCCCCAGCAGGCGATGATCGCCGCCCGGCGGGTCACGGTGCCGCGCGCTCGCGCAGCGTCATGAGCGAGCGGTCGCCGTCGGCCTCGAAGATCTCCACGTGACGCAGGACCGCACCCGATCCATCGATGCGCACCTGCCTGACCATTTTACCGACCTCCGCCGCGCGCGGTTCGAGGATCAGCATCCACCGCGCGGCGCTGCCGCTGTACTCGACCCGGAAGATGCGTTCGAGCGCGTCGCGATCGCCGGCGAGGGTGGCGCGAATGCTCTCGACGAAGGGCAGAATTTGCGGATGAGCCTGCAAATCGACGGTGCGGCGGTGCGTGCCGCGCTGCACGGTGACCGAGTTGCCGGAGAGCAGCAGGCTCTCCGCGCGCGGCTCGAGGGTGCGTTTTTCGAGCCGGTCGGGCGCGTCGTAGATCAATACGCCGGAGGACTCGGAGGGCCGCGACAACAGCGCCAGGAAATGCTGCTCGATGAAGTCCACTTCGCCGTGATGGCGCGCGGCCAGCGTGCGCATGAGTTCATCGAGGCCATCGCCGGCGGCGCGCGTGCTGAGGACCCCGCATGCGAGACCCGCCACGAGCAGCAGTGCGAATGCGCGCCGCACCGTCAAGGCTTCCGCTGGGCGGCCGGTGCGCGCCAGAAGTCGAAGAAATTGAACCAATTGTACGGATCGCTGCGGCAATAGCGCTCGAGCAGCGCCGCGTAGCGCTCGATGGCCTCGGTCACCGCGGTCTCGCGGCCGCCTCGGGTCGTGGCGGTGAAATCCGCGAGCGACGCGAATACGACGTGATAGCGATTCCGGCCGCGGTACAAACCCGCCATGAAAATCACCGGCCGCCGCAATGCCGCCGCGATGCGCATCGGACCCGTGGGCAGGTGGGCGCCCGCGCCGAGCAGCGACACGGCCTGCAGCGGCTCTTCACCCAAGGTCCGATCGGCCAGCATGCCGACGAATGCGCCGCCATCCAGCCGCTCGGCAATCTTGAGCATGGCATCGACCTGTCCCAGGGAAATGATGTCGGCCTTGACCGCCGGGTTGATCGAGGCGAGCACGGCATTGAGCTTGCGGGCATTGTGTTCGTACATGGCCATCGACACGCGGATCGAGGGCTGCCGCAGGCCGATGCTGCGCATCACTTCGAAGCTGCCCAGGTGGGCGCCCATCAGGAATGCGCCGCGCCCGGAGTCGAGCGCCGCACGCACCAGTTCCTCGCCTTCGATGGAAAAGTCGAAGCGCGCGTATTGTTCGTTGATCAGGTAAACCCGGTCGTGAACGCAGGTGGCGAAATACAGGATGTGCCGGTACAGATCGCGGGCGCGCGGCCGCACCCCGAGAGCGAGGGTGAGGTAGCGGCGCGAGGCGCGCCGCGCCGCCGGCGCGAACAGAAAAAAATAGACCACGATGAGATGCAACGCAGCGCGGCTCGCCCGGCGGCCGAAGCGCAGCGAAAGCCTCACCATCCAGGCCAGCAGGCGCCCGCTGCCGCGCTCGCGGCGGTTCAACCAGTCGGCGCTCGGCGCCTCAGCGCGCATGCGAACCGGTCGGCACGCGCGACAGGGTGCCCGAGAGCGCCGCACGGTCGGCGACGCGGGCACCGAAACGCACCAGATCGGCTTGCGCGGCGACCTCGATCACGACCTGCTCGCCGGGACGCACGGGGGAGAGAAATTTCGCGGCTGCGATCTGCCAGTGAGCCAGGTCAAGGTCCAGTTCGTCACCGATGAGGCGCAACGCCTCATCGAGCAGCACCACACCGGGGAGCATGGGCATCGCGGGGAAATGTCCGGCCAATGCCGGATGGTCGGCGGCGATCAGCAGCGTATGGGTCAATTGCACGATGAACCACGCTGCCTGGCGTATTCGCGGGCGAGCGCCTGCAGTGCCTCGAGCGGCAGCTTGCCGGTGGCATTGCGGGGCAGCCGTTCGACCATGAGCAGCGGCCGCGGCAAGAATACAGGGTCGATGCGCTCGCGCAGTTGGTCGATGAGGCCCGCCGCGCTCAGGCCGGGCGCCACCACCGCGGCCGCCAGGCGGGTGACGCCGGTGAAGCCGGCGTGCTCATCCGCGGGTGCGCTCGAAAAAAACACACCGTCCACCACGCCCGGAATGGCATTGAGTTGGGCATTCAAATAACCGAACGAACTGCGCTTGCCGGCAAGGTTCACCAAATCCACCGTGCGGCCCAGCAACAGGAATTCGTGTTCGCCGAGGATTTCGATCACATCGCACAGCGCCGTGCGCTGCTCGATGTGGCCGCCCGCCGCGAAAGTGGTGTCGCCATCGCCGGTGAGATGAACGTCCGGCCACAACTGCCAGCGCGTCGCTTCGGCGGTGCGGCGCGTGGCAATCTGGCCCGTCTCGGTGGACCCATAGATCTCGATCAAGCGCCCCTGGAACTTGAGCTCGGCGGAGCGCGCCAACTCCGCGGACAGGGGTGCCGTGGCTGAGAGGATCAGATCGAGGGGCGGCAGGCCAAAGCCGGCGGCCACGAGGGTGCGCAGGTGCACCGGTGTCGAGACCAGGGCGCGCGGCCGGGGCGCGGCGTCGATGGCGGCGCATACATCGGCGGGATAAAAGGGCCGTTCGGCGGTCAACGCGTTGCCGCTTTGCAGCGCGAGCAGCACGGTCGATTCGAAACCGTACATGTGCTGCGCCGGTACGGTGCCGACCAGCGTGTGGCGGGCCCCCGCCAGCAGCTCGAGGCGCGCGGCGCCCGCGCGCACGCAGCGCACCAACCGGCCCCAGGTCTTGCGGTAGGGAATGGGGGCGCCGGTGGATCCGGACGTGAACACGATGGCGGCCAGCTGCTCGTCCGGAATCCGGGGTGCTCGAAGCACCCCGCTGCTGCCCGGGGCCGGGGGCGTGAAGCCGTCGAAGCGCCCGGCATAATCCACGCGCGGCAGCGCCACGCGGCAGCCGCCGTCGTCCGTCAGACAAAACGCGTCGGGCGCGAATTTCAGCAGTTGGGCGATCATCTCGGTCGTGTGCGTGGAGGGCAGCAGGCTGACCTTCCCTGCTAGCAGGCAGGCGGCGAACGCCACGGTGAAATGGTACCGGTCGGTACACAGGTTGAGGACGTGGCGGCCCGGCGGCAAACCCGCCGCCAAATGCTCGGCCTCGGCGAGAAAATGTCCGGCGGTGAGCGGCGCGCCGCCCCGATAGGCCAGCACGGCGCCCGGCGAGTCATGCGACAACAGCGCGGAGGTGTTCATCGCGACGCTAGCGCGCCTTCAACGCATGCTCACTGGGTTCTCTGGGCCGCGATGTACCCGGCAAGATGGCGCAACGACCGGAAGATGTGCTGATTTTCCTGATCGTCGGCGCGCAGCTGGACGCCGTAGCGCTTGGAGAGGACCAGCGCGACCTCCAGGATGTCGATGGAGTCGAGCCCAAGCCCCTCGCCGTACAAGGGCGCATCGGCGTCGATATCCTGCGGCGCGATCTCCAGATTGAGCGCCTGGACGAACAGAGCGGCGATTTCCCGCTCCAGCGAGGGCGCCGCCGACGGTTGCATGAGCGACGCTTGGTCAGGCATAGATCTCTAGTATATAGGCCCAGGCCGGAGCGGCAACCCAAACCCGGGCGCCCCTAACCGTCAGGCGGTTTTGGCGCGCAGGCGGCGTGCCGCCAAAACCGGCCAACGCAGCAAAAATCCGCCAAACAGGCGCACGTGCATCCAGGTCAGCAGCAGGTTGTCGCGTCCATAGTGAAAATGCGACACGCCGCCCTCGTCGATCCGAAAGTAGCGCACCGCGGCGGGGACGCTCACCGGTTCGACACCCTGCCAGCACAGCCGGACGGCGGCCTCCGGATCGAAGTCGAATCGCCGCATCCAGGCCTGACGTCGCATCACGGCGATCAGCGGGGCGATCGGATAGACGCGAAATCCATACAGCGAATCACCGATACCCGCCCAGAGGGTTTCGACATCGGTCCAAAAATTCGAGATCTTCCGGCCGTTCACCCGCAGACGCGGGGCGCTCGCATCGAAGGTCGGGCAGCCCAGGATCATGGCGGCGGGGCGCGCCCGCGAGCGCTGCATGAATTCGGCGATCTGCTCAGCCGGATGCTGGCCGTCGGAATCCATGGTCAGCACATGGGTGAACCCGAGCGTCGCGGCCACGCGAATGCCATGCAGCACGGCCGCGCCCTTGCCGCGGTTGCGTGGCAGTACCAGGACCCGCAAATCGGGTTCTTCGGCGGCCATCGCGGTCAACCGTTCGGCGGAGCCGTCCGTGCTGCCATCGACGACGACCCATACCGGGCGCCACTGATCGAGCGCCGCGCGCACGGTCGCGTAGACCTTGGGTCCCGGGTTGTAGCTCGGGATGAGCACGAGATGCGTGGTCGAGCGATGGGCGGCCATGGGTGCTTGGGAGCATACCCGACTGCCCGTTGGTTAGTCGGCGACCTCCACCATCTGCGCGGAGCGGCCGATCATCCAGGCCATCACGAGGCCCGCGCTCCAGTAGCGCTCGGTACGCACCAGCGGACTGTCCTCGAAGACCGCGCCGGCCAGCGAGTCGTAGCGGACGAAGGCGCCCACCCAGTATTTGGGGTAGCGTTTTGAGAGGTCGAACACCAGTTGATAGCCGGCGTAACCGCCCGCGGCCGCATAGGCCGGGCGGGTCGCGGTGGCATTTTGCGCAGGTACCGAATAAAAGTAATCGTTGTAGCGCCGGTTGGCGAACAGCGGCCCGGTGTACATCCCCGCGTTCAATCCGCCGCAGCCGAACGCATCGGCCGTCTTCAGGCTGAAACCCGGGGTGAGCGTCCAGCCGATCGCCTGCGGCGGCATCTGCACGGTGAATGCCGAGCGCACCGGCACCTTGAAATCCAGGTGACTGCGTCCGTCGGCGCTGCGCCACAGGTGCAGATCCAGAGAGGCGCCGATTTCCATGGTCGGTTTCAGCTGCGTCATGCCGCTGCGGGTCCGATCGTTGCTCACCGGCAGCGTGGCATCGACGCTCAGGTTGACGTCCAGCCAGGAGTTGCTGAACAGCGCGCCGCGCACGCCGTTGTGATCCGCTTTGAGAAACGGGCCGTTGTAGATGAGGTACGGCACCGGGACCGGAAACACGTGGGTGCTGTTGGCGCCGCGATAATCCGCGTACCCCAGCACGCCGGTGCCGAAGCCCGCCTCCCACAGCGGCTGCTCGGCCGCCGCGAGCGGCGCGGCGAGGCCGGGCAGCAACAGCAGCGCGACCTGCCAGGGCGGCACCGTCAGCCGCTGGGTACGGGTTCTGATTCGGTTGCGCTCACGTTGAGCGCGCGCGCGCGCGCCGCGCGGATCGAGCGGCCGGGGTGGGCCGCGCACAGAGCGTAATAAACGCCTTTGAAAGCCCGCAGCGAGGCCCAGATCGGGGTGCGGCCGAAGATGTCTCCGGCGAGCAGCGAGAGCAGCGCCTCCTGCATGCGCAGCGGATTGCGCGGATTCAAAAACAGCTCCCGCATGGTGGGGTTGGTGACCCGGTAGATGAACCAGCAGAATTGTTTCGGGCCGTGCCGCATGAGCCGGTCGAAGCGTCTGAGCGCGGATGCGGCGCGCGCCGGATCCTTCACCCGCAGGTCGATGGTTTCCGCGGCCGCGGCACCACTGGTCATGGCGAGCAGCACCCCGGAAGAGAACACCGGATCGACGAATGCATAGGCGTCGCCCACCAGCAGGTAGTTCGCGCCGTGGCTGCGATCACAGGCGTACGAATAGTTGCCGGTCGCCTCGACCTCGGAGACGAGCGTGGCGCCGCTCAGACGCTCGGCGAGCGGCGGGCACTGCGCAATCGTCGCGAGGAAAAAGCTGCGCAGATCAACGCTGCGCGTGCGCAGATAGCGCGGCCAGACCACCGCGCCCACGCTGGTGGTGCCGTCGGCGAGCGGAATGAACCAGAACCAGCCGTGATCGAACCAATAGATCGCGATGTTGCCCTCGCGCTTGCCGCAGTCGCGCAGGGCGCCGGTGAAATGGGCGTACAGGGCCGCGCTGTTGTGGCGCGGATTGCGGCGTTTGGCTCCGAGCCGATTGCCCAGGAAGGTCTCGCGGCCGGAGGCGTCGATCAGGTGGGCGGCTTCCCAGACACCTGGTCGGCCGTCATCGTGCAGCACCTGCACGCGTGCGCGGCGGCCGTCGTCGAGGAATTCGATCTCGCGGGCGCGGCAGCCCTCGATGACTTGGGTGCCGCAGGCCGCCGCGCGCCGGATGAGGATTTCGTCGAATTCGGAGCGTCTGACCTGGTAGGCCAGGGGAAGCCGCTTGTCCCAGGCTCCGGCAAACTCGAACTCCTGGCGCCGCCCATCCCAGGGAGAAATGAACTCCGCGCCCCACTTCTCCATGCCGATGTTCCGCACCGCCTCGGCCACGCCGAGCCGCTCGAACAGCGGTAAATTCGCGGGGAGCAGGGATTCGCCGATGTGAAAGCGCGGATGGCGGGCCTTTTCGACGAGCACCACCCGGTAGCCTTGTTCGGCCAGCAGGATGGCCGCGGTCGACCCGGCCGGACCGCCGCCGATGATGAGGACGTCGCAATTTTGCACAGCGGCAGACATGCCATCCTCAGTCTATCGTGCCGACAAACCACGGTTCAACGCCTGTAATATACCGCCATGCACATTCTGATCGTGGAAGATGATGACGTGGCGCGCGATTACCTGGCCAAGGCGCTGCGCGAAGTTGGCCACACCGTGGACGTCGCGGCCGATGGGCTCGCCGGGTTGCACCTGGCGTCCTCGATCGCCATCGATCTGGCCATCGTGGATCGCATGCTGCCGAAACTCGACGGGCTCGCCCTGGTGCAGTCGCTGCGCGCCACGGGCCGCAAGCTGCCGGTGCTCATTTTGAGCGCACTCGGCGACGTCGATGACCGGATCACCGGATTGCGGGCCGGCGGCGATGATTACCTGACCAAGCCGTATCACATGTCGGAGCTGCTCGCGCGCATCGACGCGCTCGCCCGGCGCGGCGACTCGGGCAACGCGGAACGCAACACCCGGTTGCGGCTCGCCGACCTGGAACTCGACCGGATGACGCGTCGCGTGACCCGCAACAACAAGAAGATCGAACTGACCGCCCGTGAATTCCAGCTGCTCGAATTCATGATGCGCCACAGCGGACAGGTGGTGACACGGACCATGCTGCTCGAGGGGGTGTGGGACTACCATTTCGATCCGCAGACCAACGTGATCGACGTGCACATCAGCCGTCTGCGCCAAGCCATCGACAAGGATTTCGACAAGCCGCTGCTGCACACCGTGCGCGGTGCGGGTTACAGCCTGCGCGAAGACGAGTAGGCCTTCAGGTGGGTGCGACCAGCCGCATGGTGAGCCCCGAGCAGCGCTTTCTCGGGATTCTCGATACCTCGCCGTTCCGCATCGCCATCGTCTATTCGATCGTGTTCGCCTGCGGCGCGGCCGCGCTCTTGGGCGCGGTGGATTTCGCCGTCTCGCGGGTGGTCGACGGCAGCACGGACAATCTCATCGAGGCCGAGGTGCAGGGCCTGCGCGAGCAGGTGCTGGTGCTGTCGCGCAGCGATTTCATCGAACTGATCGAGCAGCGCTCCCAGGACCAGGACGTGCGCGGGGCCGTGTATCTGATGGTCGACCCGCAGCTGCGCCCGGTGGCCGGCAACGTGCCGGCGTGGCCGAAAATCGACGCGAGCGAGGGCAAGTGGATTCAGTTCAAGGTCTCGGTGCCGTTCGGCGACGAGACCCGCGAACACGAAATGCGGGCCCAGCGCTTTCCGCTGCCGGGCGGCTATCACATGCTGGTCGGCCATGACGTGCAGGAACGCCTCGACGTCAAGCACCTGATGATGCGCGGATTGATCGCCGCCGTGGTGCTCACCCTGCTGCTCGGGATGGGCGGCGGTTTCTGGATGGGACGGCGAATTCTGGCCCAGGCGGGCGCGATTTCGGCGGTGGCCACCCAGATCATGAGCGGCGACCTGTCGCGCCGCCTGCCGGTGCGAAACGCGGACGATGAGATCAACACCCTCGCGCGCGAAATCAACACCATGCTCGACAAGATCGAGCAGCTCACGCTCGGCATGCGCACGGTGCTCGACAGCGCCGCGCATGATCTGCGCACCCCGTTGAACCGGTTGCAGGCCACCGCCGAGGGCGCCATGAACCAACTCGTGCCCGGATCGGCCGAGCGGCGCGTGCTCGAGCGGGTCACCACCGAGGTCGATCACATGCGCGGCACGCTCGATGCGCTGCTGCGCATCGCGCTCGCCGAAACCGGTACCGTGGCCCGCGAGCCGGTGGATCTGTCGGAGCTCGTGGCGAGCATGGTCGAGCTGTACGCGCCGGTGAGCGAGGAGCGCGGCATCACGCTGCACAGTGCCGTGGCGCCCGGGGCGGAGGTTCTGGGCAGCCGCCAGCTGCTGGCACAGGCGCTCGCCAATCTGCTCGACAATGCCATCAAATTCACACCGGACGGCGGACAGATCCGGGTGCTGCTCAAGGGCTCCCGCGGCGCCCCGGAGGTGATCGTCGAGGACACCGGGCCGGGCATTCCCGCCGACAAGCGCGAACTCGTGCTTGGGCGCCGGGTGCGGCTCGACGAGGCCCGCAAGTTTCCCGGCTCCGGGCTGGGGCTGTCGCTGGTGGCCGCGGTCACCAAATTGCATGGCGCACGCCTGGTGCTCGATGACGCCGGGCCGGGCCTGCGGGTATCGCTGAAGTTCTGAAAGCGTCAAATAATCGGCGGACCGCGGCCTGCCCGCGCCCTGCGGCGCTGGGCATTTCGGCAAGTCATTGAATCATTTGACTAAAGCGTCCTAGGCCGGCCATGGCATAGAACTTGCTCAGTTCCGGGAGCGGCAGTCGCGCCGCGCCAGGAATCAAGCACATGGCCGACGAAGCCGAACAAACCCCTCCCCCCGCCGAGAAGAAAGGCGGCGGCATGGTGGGCACGCTGATGAAGGGCACGGGCATCTTCGTCCTCACGCTGCTCGCGGTCATCGCCGGCGGTTTCATCAATGCGAAGCTGCACCCGATGCCGCAGCTGAAGATCGGCAAGGACGGCGTGATCAGTGAGATCGTGCCGGTGGCCGCCGCCAGTCATGGCGAGGAACACGGGGCCGCCAAAACCGCCGTGTATTACGCCATCGATCCGCCGCTGGTGGTCAATTTCGAGGATGGCGCCGCGGTGCGCTTCCTGCAGATCACCATGGAGGTCATGGCGCACGATCAGAAAGCGATCGACAGCGTGCAAAAGAACATCCCGCTGATCCGCAACAACCTGCTGCTGCTCATGAGCAACCGGAATTACCAGACCCTGATGTCACGCGAGGGCAAGGAAAAGCTGCGTGAGGAAGCGCTCACCGAAGTGCGCGCCGTGCAGAAGAAGCAGGGCGGGGACGACATCGACGACATCCTGTTCACCAGCTTCGTGGTGCAGTGATGGCCGCGGAAGCTGAAGCCGAAGCCCCGGCCGCCCCGGCATCGAGCGCGATCTCGGAGGA
>Ga0181534_10000694_pt1 | contig 23445 bp, 23 predicted proteins | sample PEATcosm2014_Bin_37_FD_119758 | JGI IMG/M metagenome (GOLD analysis project Ga0181534, IMG submission 119758) | Peatland microbial communities from MTU Mesocosm Facility, Houghton, MI, USA - PEATcosm2014_Bin17_10_metaG | ecosystem: Environmental > Terrestrial > Soil > Wetlands > Peat | place...
AAGTCGGACTGCTCAATGTTCGTCGGCATTCCGGTCGAAGGCCCGCCGCGCTGCACGTCCACGATGACGAGCGGCATTTCCGCCATGACCGCCCAGCCGAGCGCTTCGGTTTTCAGAGAAATTCCAGGACCGCTCGAACCCGTCACCGCCACGCGACCAGCGTAACTCGCGCCGATGGCCATGGAGATCGCGGCGATTTCATCCTCGGTCTGGATGAAGGAGCCGCCGTATTTCGGGAGTTCACGGCGGAGCGATTCCATGATGTCAGACCATGGCGTGATCGGATAGCCCGCGCCGAAACGGACGCCCGCCGCGATCAAGCCCAGGGCCAGCGCCTCGTTGCCGTTCATCACGACTTGGTGGCGATCCTTTTTTTCCGGCGTGTAAAATTGATACGTCTTGAGCAGGTTCTCCAGCGAGTGATTGTAACCGCCGTAGAAACAGGTCAGCGCGTTTTGGACAACGGTCGGGTCTTTGCCGCCAAAGCGTTCCTCGATGAGCTTGGTGAGTTTGGGAACGTTGAGATCGAAAATTTTCGCAAGAAGCCCCATCGCAAAAATATTTTTGCCCTTGTCCCGTCCCGTTCCGCCGACGGCCTCGACGGTGAGGCTGGAAATGTTCACGCCGACGTGCCGGTAACTTTCTTCCCAATCCGGTTTTGGCTGAACGTGGTCGGCGTCGTAAAGCACGATGCCGCCAAGTTTGAGAGATTTAATGTGGTCTTCGTAGCTGTGCTGGTAAAAACAGAGCAGCATGTCCGCCTCGTCGCCGGCGCTCAAAACTTCGCCGCTGCCGATGCGAACCTGGAAAATGGAAGGCCCGCCGGAAATCGTCGAGGGAATCGTCATGAACGTCATGACCTCCTGTTCGCTGCGCCCGGCGAGGCGCGCGAGAAATCCGCCGATGGCCTGGATGCCGTCCTGCGAATTGCCGGCGATGCGGATGACGGCTTCGTTGATCTTTCCGATTTTCGGCACGCCACCCGCCGATGGCGCTTCTGCGATTGTATCACTCATGGAACTTCAAAGTTCAATTTTACCGCGCGCAAAGTGGGCTGGGGTTGTGGACTTACAGCACGACACCGTTGCCTATTTACAGTAAACAAGCGGTGCAAACGTGTCAAATTCTAATGCTTGCTATGTGTGATAAGAATAATTCATCAGACCGCCTCTGCAATGCAACCAATCTGTTACTACGGTGCGTTCTTGCGCCGAAACTCCGGAGTGCGTAGCGTTGCGTCAACGCATGACCTTGCAGGAACCATACGACGACGCGATGTTCGATTTCAGCCGCGGCGATTTCGAGGGCGCGATTTTGAAGTTGAAAAAAATCCTCGCCGTTGACGCGCTAAATTTCGAGGCTCAGCTCGCGCTGGGAATGGCATTTTACCGCAAAGGTGATTTTGCCGCCGCGATTGCCGAAGGCCACAAGGCCGAGAGACTTCGCCCGCAAGAGCAGCTAGCGCATACGAATCTTTCGCTGTTTTATCAAAAGGCCGGTGACAAGTCGAAAGCCGAGCATCATGGCTTGCAGGCAAAAATCGAATCGTGGCGCGCGGAGGCCGCCAAGGCCAGAGCCGGTTTGCCCGAGACCAAATCAGAAGGCGATGAATTGCAAATGGCCAGACCCAAGCCGCCGCCGGCAAAGGTCATCCGGATGCCCGACAAATTTCCCGAACAACCGTGGAAGAAAAAAGTTGATGGTTGAATGTGGAAAGCTGGTAGAATTTTAAAAATGAAATCCTCATACGAACTTGCAATGGAGCGTTTGAACAAAAATGCACCGACGGTCAAATTGACCGCCGCCCAGAAAAAACATCTCGCGGAGCTGGATTCAAAGTATGCGGCGAAAATTGCCGAACGCGAAATCGCGTTGCAGGGCGAAATCACAAAATCATCCACAGCGGGTGACTTTGAAAAAGTCGGTGCGCTGCAACAGCAATTGATCGCCGATCGCAAAAAACTTCAGGCTGAATTAGAGGAGAAAAAGGAAGCTGTCCGGCGCAAACGGTGAGATCGCTGGCAACCGGCTTGACGGTGCGGCTGTTCGTCTTGTTTGCCGCCGAATGAAACTGCGGCAGCAAGCCAAAAATGGTCTTCAGTCCCTAATGCTTCGGCGGAATCCGCCCCATCGCCAGCAGAATGCCGTGCAACAAGGCGTGCGGATTGGGCGGGCAGCCGGGAACATAAACGTCCACGGAAATGACGGAGTCAACGCCGCCGCACGTCGCGTAATTCTGGCCGAAAATTCCGCCGCTGCAACCGCACGCGCCCACGGCCACGACAAGCCTTGGGTCGGGCATGGCGTCGTAAGTTTTTTTCAGCGCCAGTTCCATGTTACGCGTCACCGGGCCGGTCACGAGCAGCATGTCGGCGTGGCGCGGCGATGCGACGAAGTGAATACCAAAGCGTTCGATGTCGTAGACCGGGCTGTTCAAATTCACGATTTCAACTTCGCAGCCGTTGCAGGAGCCGGCGTCCACCTGGCGGATGTGCAGCGAGCGTCCGAAAATTTTATCCGCGCGACTTTTGATTTGCTGTCCGAGAGTTTCAAGCGGTTCATTATTTTGAATTGTTGAATCGCCGGACCGCTGAATCGCCGGCGGTGAAATCATTTTTTCATGGCTGCCGTCGGGCTTGAGGCTGTAACTCGCGCCCGTTACCAAATCTTCACGGCGACGGGCGGCACATTCGCGAATGTTCGTAATGCGAATCGCCTTGTCCACCTCGGCGCACAATCCGCAAAAAATGCACTTGGACAAATTGATCTGCGCCGTGCGCTGGCCGTTCGCGTCTTGAAAAGAAATTGCGCCGGTCGGACAAATCGCCGTTGCGGGACGCGCGTCCCTCCAGTTAGCCCAGTCAATTTCCGGCTTGCCGCGCGCGCGCGACGAGATTTCCGGCAGCGTGGCCGGATAATTCTCCGTGACAACGCCGGTGCTCAAACTTTTTCCGAGAATTCCAAACATAAATCAGCGGTCAGTGCCGGAATACGACAGGTTGAAACTTTTGTTCACGACCGGAAAATCCGGGATGATGTTGCCCTGGATCGCCTCGCTCAACACCGGCCAGTTTTGCAAAGACGGGTCTTTCACTTTGCAGCGCGCGAGCCGGTTGCCGGGCGCGGTGCGGATCCAATGAAAAATTTCGCCGCGCCAGCCTTCGACATAGCCCAGCGCAGTCGCGTCGGCGGGAAGCTCGCCAACTTCAACGCGCACTTCGCCGTCCGGCAGTTTCGCCAGAAATTGTTCGATCAACGAAAACGATTCGCGCACTTCATCAATTCGGATTTGCATCCGGTGCTTCACGTCGCCGGCTTGATAAACCGGAACGCAGACTTTTACCTGGTCGTAGGCGGCGTGCGGAAAATCGCGGCGCAAATCATGGTCGAATCCCGACGCGCGGCCCGCGATGCCGACCACGCCAAAATCCCGCGCCACCTGGGGCTTGAGCACGCCGGTGGTTTCCAGCCGGTCAAGCGTCGAGGACGAGCCATCAATAATTTGCACGATGGAATCGAATTCCGGCCGAAGCTCGGCAACCAGTTGCGAAAGGGATTTGATTTGTTCCGCGTCAAAATCAAAACGCACGCCGCCGGGACACGCCATGCCGCGCAGAAGCCGGTTGCCGGTGAGCGATTCGTTGACGCGCAGCACGCGCTCTTTGAGCCTCATGCAGTGCATGTTCGCGGTGACGAAAGCCACGTCGGTGCAAATCGCGCCGATGTCGGCGATGTGATTGTAAAGCCGTTCGAGTTCGAGGCAGATTGAGCGCAGAAATTTTGCGCGCGGCGGGGCTTCCACGTTTGCGGCGCGCTCGATGGCATGGCAAAACGCCGTCGCGTGCGCGAAGCTTGAATCGCCGGAAATGCTTTCGGCCAGCCGGACGCAATGTTGCACTGGCAGATTTTCAAAAAGTTTTTCCGTTCCCTTGTGCGTGTAAAACAGGCGCAGTTGCAGATACAGCACCGGTTCGCCCGCGACGCTGAATAGAAAATGTCCTGGCTCGATGATGCCCGCGTGAACCGGACCGACGGGAACATGAAAAACGCCTTCGCCTTCGACCGTGCGGAATTTGTGGCGCTCGCCCTGGAACGGCGGCAGTTTCGTCCGCAAATCGAAATCTTTGCGGAGCGGAAAAACCTCCGGCCAGTCATCGTGCAGCGCGCAGCGGTGAGGGTTCGGATGGCCGATCAATTTCAGGCCGAACAAATCCTGCACTTCGCGTTCCTGCCAGCTCACGGCGGGAATGGCGTTCGTCAGCGAGGCGAACTCCGGTTTGTCCGCGGCCACTGGCACGCGCAGGATGATGAAGCCGCCCGCCGCGTCGAGCGCGAAGACGTAGTAAAGATGAAATGCACCGCTGCTTTCGCGGGCGTCATCGGCGAACAAGCTCACCAGCCGCGCCTGCCACCGGTGATATAGATACGCGGTAAAACCGGCGACCAGATCCATTTTTGCGTGGATATAAATTTCATTCGCGCGCGGTAAGTGGACGGCGTCAAAACGGTCGGCAAATCTTTTTTTCAGGTCGTCGAGAGCCGGCAGCATTTCAGGCAGAACATTCATTGCGCACCTCCGATGATTTGGGCGGCTTGTTGCACCAGTTGATACAATGGTTGCGGCAGCCAGAAAGCGAGCGCAACAACGGACGTGGCGACCATCACCATCGCACCAAGTTTCCAGGGACATTCTTTAATTCGCTGAACCGCTGAACCTTTTAACTGGTCGGGACGCGGCTTGCCCAAATTCATTTTCACCATGTGAACGAGGAACCCGACGAAGATTGCCGCCGCGCCAGCAATGAAAAGAAATGCCAGCCAGGCATGATGAGCCGCCAGAGCCGCGCTTAACGTGATGAACTCGCTTTGGAAAATGCTGAACGGCGGCGTCCCGGTGACGGCGAGCGTCGCCATCAGAAAAAATCCGCCCGTCCATGGCAAAATGTGGATGACGCCGCGCACGCGCCGGAAATACGGCGTGCCGAAATGCTGCTGCACGTTGCCCGCGCAAAAAAACATCAGCGGCTTGGTTACGCCGTGAAAAAGCATGTGCAGCGCAGCGCCGAGCGCGCCGAGTTTGCCGCCGAAACCGAGCGCCGCGACCATGATGCCCGCGTGGTCAATGCTCGAATAGGCGAGGATACGGCGGAAATTCCGCTGTGTCAGGATGAACGGCGCGGCGACGAGGATGGACGCGACGCCGAAGCCCGCCAGCAATCTGCCGGGAAATTCCGGGCCGAGACATTTCACGGCCAGAACGTCGAAGCGCGCGATGCCATAAATGGCGCAGTTGACGAAGGCCGTTCCGAGCAATGCGGCGGTGGGAACGGGCGCTTCGGAATAGGCGTCCGGCTTCCATGTGTGCATTGGTGCAAGGCCAGCCTTGGTGCCGTAGCCGAGCAGCACGAGGATGAACGCCAGCCGCATCGCCTTCGGATCGAACTTGTCTGCGATGCCCGCGAGCACGCTCCAATTCATGCCGTGCTGCGTTCCGGCACCGAGCACGTTCACGGCGGAATAGTAGGTGAAAATTGTCCCGAACAGCGCCAGTGAAATGCCGATGCTGCCGATGATGATGTATTTCCATGCCGCCTCGATGGAAGTTTTTTGATTGTAAAACGCGACGAGCAGCACGGACGCGAGCGTGCCGCTTTCGATGGCGACCCACATGACGCCGAGGTTGTCGGCCAGCGGCACGAGCAGCATGACGGCAACAAACAACGGCGTGAGCGCATAATAACGGCGCAATTGCGCCTCGGTAATTTTATTCGCGCGTGCGTCGGCACGAAAATAGCCGACGGAATAAATCGCGCACGCCAGCGCTACAAAGGTTGTGATGACAATGACAAGCGCGCTCAAGGCATCGGCGCGAAAAAAACCTTCGAATGCCGAAACCGTGCCTTGCGCCAGAACATCCGAAACAATTTTCAGCGCCAGCGGCACGAGCGCGGCGAAGGCGAGCAGGTTCAAGTGCTCCCACGATTCGCGCGAGCGCGCGACCAGACAGAGCAGGCCGGCACAGGCTGGAATGAGCAGTAAAAGGATCAGCGTCATTTCATTCCTTCAACTGGTTGAGCTTGCCGGTGTCCATCGAGGCGAATGTTTCGCGGATGCGGTAAATCAAAATCCCGAGGATCATTACGGCGACCAGCACGTCGAAGAAAATTCCGAACTCGACGACGAGGGGCATTCCGTAGGTGGTGAGCGCGATGGCGGCGAGCATCACGCCGTTTTCCATGGTGAGCAGCGCGAGCACCTGGCTGATGGCCTTGCGGCGGTTGATCATCAGAAAAAATCCCGTCAGCTCCAGCGTGATGGCTATGCCCAGCGTGTTGTTACCGAGCCGTTCGAGCGACGTGAACGGTCGCGCCACGAGATAGCCCAGCAAAACAAGCCCGCCGCAGACCATCATTGTCGCGGTCGGATTAAGGAGCGGCTCGATTTCCTGCGTGATCTTGATGTGGCGCAACTGGCGGTTCAGCAGCCACGGAAGAAAAATCACCTTGCCGATGACGGTGAGCGCGGCGACCACATAAACGTCGCCGGCATGGTCAAAGAACGCGACAACACCGGCGATGCCCGCCAGGAAAAGCGATTGGATGGCGTAAAGCCGGACGCTGGTGAACAGCATGGGTTGCACGGCCAGAAGCAATTGCACCACGAGCATCAGCGCGGCCATGAGCGTGATGAGCTGTGAACCGATTTCTGGTGAGGCGGGCGGGTTCATGTCATTGAAATATAAATGTGGACAGCAGCGCGACCATGCCCAGCGCGAACGCGGCGCTCAACAAATCGGGCACGCGGAACAGGCGCAATTTAGAGTTGGTGGTTTCCACGACGACCACGGTTGCGGCGAGCAAAATTAATTTTCCGGCATAAGCCAGCGCGCCGATGCCGAGCGCGGCGGCCGTGCCGGTCGTGGCGATGCCGACGGGAAAAAATACGTTCACGAGCACCGTCATCAAGACGAGCTGCTTGATGGACGAGCCCCATTCCATCAGCGCGAGGTAGCGGCCGGAGTATTCGAGCAGCATCGCCTCGTGAATCATGGTCAGTTCCAGATGCGTCGCCGGATTGTCCACGGGAATGCGGCCTGTTTCCGCCAGCAGCACGATGAACAGTGCCGCGAACGCCATGACGTGCGTCGGGTTGAGCAGTTTCCATGTCGGGCTTTGCGCGGCCTGAATGATGTGGCTTAAATCAGTCGAGCCAGCCGTGATGGCGACGGTAAAAATGGCCAGCATCATCGCCGGTTCGGCGACAGCGGCAATCGTCATTTCACGGCTGCTGCCCATGCCGCCGAACGCGCTGCCGGGATCAAGCCCGCCGAGCGCGAGAAAAAATCTGCCAAGCGCCAGCAGGCCGACCAGCGCCAGCACGTCGCCAAACAAACTCAACGGTGCCTGTGCCGTCACCATCGGCACAAGCAGTCCCGCCGCGAGCGCGCTGATGAAAACAACGTAAGGCGCGAACGAAAAAATCCAAGAGGCGTGTTCGGAAATGACCATGTCCTTGCGGAAAAATTTGACGAGGTCGGAATACATCTGCCAGACCGGAGCACCGCGACGGTTTTGCAATTTCGCCTTCCAGTTCCGAATGCAACCGCTCACCAGCGGCGCCAGCAGCAGCAGCAATATCGTTTGCAATAAAATGTTCAGCGGGTCGAGGTTCATAACGTGAAAATCAGCAGCGCAAGCAGCGTGATGAAAATGTAAATCAGATAAGCCTGGATGCTGCCGGCCTGCAACGCGCGCAGCCGGCGCGAGGTGTGCAGCACGAGCCGGTTCAGCGGACGATAAATGCGCGTCTGAAAAACTTCCTCGACGTGGCTTTCAAAGCGGATGGTCGTGGCGAAATACGGCGAGAAATCATATTCGCGCTGCACCTCGCGATGCGGCCGGAACAGCGCCTTGAAAATCATCCGGATCGGTTTTGAAAAGCCCGTCGCGGTGTATTCCATCTGCGGCGTCAGCCCGCGCTGGCCGCAATCCCACGTCGGGCCGCGCCGGATTTTCGCGCGCGTCGCAAACAGCAGCCACAGCACCAGCGGCGCGGCCAGCAGCGACAATCCCAAAAGCGCGAGGCCGAGCATCGAAACCGTTCCGCCCTGTGCCGCCGTGCTGGAAAGAACCAGACCGTTTGCAGCGTTCAGTTGTGCGCTCAATTGCTGGCCAGTGAATTGTTGCGTCAACGGGTCGAACAATTTCAGAAAAACGTTCGGGAACAATCCGAGAAAAACGCACGCCGCAGTGAGTATTCCTTGGCTCAACAGCATCGTGAACGACGCCTCGTGCGCGTTCTTTGCATTTTCGCTGCGCGGCTGCGCCAGAAATGTGATGCCGAACGCTTTCACAAAACACATCGCAGCCAGCGCGCCGGTGAGCGCGAGCATCGCGCCGCTAATCGGGAACATGATCCGGACGAGACTCGTGGTTGTGCCGAAACCTTGCAGCAGCGACTGGTAGGTGAGCCATTCGCTGATGAAGCCGTTCAGCGGCGGCAGTGCAGAAATCGCGACCGCGCCGATGAGAAAAAAGAATGCCGTCCACCGCATCCGTTTCGCCAGGCCGCCCATTTCCTCCATGTTGCGCGTGTGCGTGGCGTGCAGCACCGCGCCCGCGCCGAGGAACAACAAGCCTTTGAACACCGCGTGGTTGATGGTGTGATACAACCCGGCGATCAACGCGAGCGACGCCAGCAATTGATGGCCGCTGTGCAAAAACATCAGCGACGCGCCCAGCCCCATTAAAATGATTCCGATATTTTCGATGCTGTGGTAGGCGAGCAGGCGTTTCAAATCGTGTTCCATCAAAGCGTAGAGCACGCCGAGCACGGCGGAAATCGTGCCGATGGCGAGCACCGTCACGCCCCACCATTCGGGCGGCGTGCCGAGAAAATCGAAGAAGACGCGCGTCATGCCGTAGATGCCAGCTTTGATGACGACGCCGGACATGATCGAAGAAACATTGCTCGGCGCCACTGAATGCGCCGCCGGCAGCCAGATGTGCAGCGGCACGATGCCGGCCTTGACGCCGAAGCCGACGAGAAAAAGCAGAAACGCGGCGTTGCGATGGCTGGCGGACATTTTATCTCCGAGCAAATGAAAACCGTCAAAGCCGTAACTGCCCGACGCCTGGAACAGCAACAGAAATCCGAGAATCAAACAGCCCGTGCCGATGTGCGACATGATGAAGAAAAGTATTCCCGCGTTGCGCGTTTCCTCTTTTTCATGCTCGAAGCTGATGAGGCAATAAGCCGTCAGCGCCATGATTTCCCACGCGATGAGAAAAAAGAAGGCGTTGCCGGCGAGAAATACGAGCGTCGTGGCCAGCAGCAGCAAGTTGAAGAACGCGCCGAGCGCGCCGACATTTTTGCGCCCAAAAAATCCGCGCGCATAGCCGAACGAATAAATTGACACCGCCAAACCCAGCAGCGAAACAACCAGTCCAAAAAACGCGCCCAGCGAATCCAGCCGAACCGTGAATTGCAAATACGGAATCAGCGAAGGCAGCAATTCAAAAGCCTGGCTTTGAGCAGTCGCTCCCGTCGCCAAAGCCGTGACGCAGGCGATGATGCCGCACACGGAGGCCAGCGCCGCAAAACCGAACGAAAAAATGTTCGCCGATTTTTCAAACCGCAGAAGCAGCAGGCCTGCAACGGCTCCGGCCACATAGCTCAACAAGCAGAGATTCAGCAGAAATGCCGGGATAAAAAAATTGTCCATGATGGTCGCCCCAACTGGCGGGCGGCACGCGCAGTTTCATATGGTTAATCCATTCAGAATTTTAAGTGCGGCGATTACTTTGAGCAAATGTCCGACGAATGCGTCGCGTTGTCCAACCTGCCCAAACCGACAATCAGGTTTTGCAAGCCTACACGCCTGTTTCCGGAATGGCGAACAGAAAATCAGACCCGTGCGCCGGTTGTAATAATCGCAGAATTTTAAGGAATTGAAAAAGGCGCCTGCACCATCGGCGACATGAGGTAATTCTTGGCCGCGAAAAAATTCCGGAGCGATATAATATGCGCGTTCGATTGTAATTCAATTGGCTTGCCTTGATTTGCCGGGAACGGTTACTTGTCCGCATGAAAAAATGGTTTAAACGCATCGCGCTGGGCATTTTTATTGCGTTCGTGCTGCTCTACGGTTTTCTGATGGTGCGGTCGTCAATCCCCGCGACGGTCAACGACCAGGAACTTCAATTCCCGCGCGCCAGCATTCCCGCAGGCTCAAACGCCTTTGACGTTCTTCAAACGGCGAAGAGTCATCTCTGGTGGCCGGAAGAACAGAGCCAGCAACTTTCCGATCTGGCGCGCGACACCAATTGGGATGGCAGTCTGGCAAGCACGGTTCTGGCCAACAACCGCGAGGCATTGGCGGGTTGGGATGCCGCCGCCAAGCTGCCGGATTTCCAAGTGCCTGAACCCGATGTTAATGATCTGGCACCTTACCTGGCAGATTGGAAACAATTGGCACAACTAGCCGAGGTGCGGGAAAATGTTCTCCTCCACAACGGACAGGACAAGGAGGCATTTGATAAAATCATGGATCATGTCCAGCTTGGACAGCAGATGCAAAATGCGCATGGCCCGTTGATTGACTATCTGGTCGGCACGGCAGTCCGCAGCATGGGGTTGATTCAAATGCAACGCTGGGCAGGCAAGACCCATTTGACTCCGAACCAACTGAAAGATTACATCCGCCAGCTTGGACTCAATCCTGATGAGGAAGGCATCGCGTTCGCCAATACCATCAGAGGCGAATATCAATTTCAGATCGGCTATTCGGATGCCATTCGTCAGGGAAAAATCACCAATTCGGATTCGGGCGGTTACTTTCCCCGTGCAATACGGTTACTCCCGCTGTTTAATTTCAGCCGGACGAAAGCGTTATTTGCCCACGAAGACCTCAAGCTGATCAAAGCAGCTCCGCATCATTTCAACGAAGCAAAAATGGCCGATATTTTGACCGAAGTTGATTCAGACCGGCCCGGCATTATCTCAATGTATTTAAGTGGAAATGGGGCTGGGCAAGTTTTGTATTATATGTCTGTGCCTGCCGTGATCTCATCGCTGGCGGCAAAATCCAGGGGTGACACGCAATTGCAGGCCACCCGCACCATTCTCGCCCTGCGCGCGTATCAATTGACGCACGGGAAGCTGCCGCCGGACTTGTCGGCGCTCGTGCCGGAATTTCTGAACGAGGTGCCGATTGATGATTTCGACGGCCAGCCGTTGCGCTATTCGCCGGAGCGCAAGATCGTCTATTCGGTCGGCCAGAACCTCAAGGACGACGGCGGCGATGACAGCCGCTCCGGCCCGTCCAGCCGTCAGCTTGACCTTGTCTATAAATTTGATTTTTGAACCGGCGCTTTTCCGGCGGTTCATTTTTTTATTGCGCGTTTTGCCGCGAAGATTTAACTTGGAATTAACGAATATGTCGAACGCTGCTAAAGAATCATCGTCGGCGAACGATTTGCTGAAGAACTCCTCGCTCTACCGCGAGTTTCAGGCGGAGCGCGAGGAAATCCTCCGGCACAAATGGATCGAGTCGGAAAAGGCCGGTCGCGACATCGGCTTCGAGCAGGCGCTGACGGATTGGATCATCAAGCACCGCTCAAGCTGGCGCAAAAACCGCCAGTCCGCCGCGAATTGAACTGACAATTTTGTTCCTTTAACGCCGCCCTGCGAGGTGGCAAAGGAAAATATGAATGCCAAACGCGTAACGCGAATCGGCTCCGCACACCGGCGGAGTAGGTTCGCGATTTTCTTTTCCAATCATTTGTCATCCTCGTCCTCATCGTCATCCTCGCTTTTTGATTTCTTGAGGATGAGCATGAGGAGGATTTTTTTAAATGTCTGAACCCACCGTCATCCTCAACGCCGCCGCCATCCAGCGCGCGCTCACGCGCATCGCGCACGAGATTGTCGAGCGCAACGAATCTGGCGCGGAGGTCGTGCTGGCGGGCATCCCGCTCGTGGGCGACGAGCTCGCGTTCCGGCTCGGAAAAATCCTTTCAGAAATCTGGAAGTTGCCCGTTCCCGTCGGCGTGCTGGATGTCAGCATGCACCGCGATGACCTGTCTCATCGCGCCGCGCCGCAAGTGCATCCGACCGTCATGCCGTTCGACGTGACCGGCCGGACCGTCGTGTTGGTGGACGATGTTTTGTTCACCGGCCGCACCACGCGCGCCGCGATGGACGCGCTGAACGATTTTGGCCGGCCAAAAAAAATCCAGCTCGCGGTGCTGATTGACCGCGGCCATCGCGAACTGCCGGTGCGCGCGGACTTTGTCGGCAAAAACGTGCCGACGGCCATCACGGAAAAAGTGCGCGTGCGCCTGGACATTCCCGGCCAGCCTGACGAAGTCGTGCTGGAAAAATAAAATGAGCTGGAACAAAAAACATCTGCTCGACATCGAATCGCTCACGGTGGACGAAATCGTCACCGTGCTGGACACGGCGCGGGCGTTCAAGGCCGTCGGCGAGCGGGCGATCAAAAAAGTTCCGGCGTTGCGCGGCAAGACGGTAGTGAACCTGTTCATCGAGCCGTCCACGCGCACGCGCATCAGCTTCGAACTGGCCGCGCAACGGCTGACCGCCGACATCGTGAATTTTTCCGCCGATGCTTCGTCGTTCAAAAAAGGCGAGACGCTCAAGGACACGGCTCGCAACCTTGAAGCGCTCAATGCCGACTTCATCATCATCCGCCACAGCGCGAGCGGTGCGCCGCATTTTCTGTCGCGTGTCGTGAAAGCCAGCATCATCAACGCCGGCGACGGCGCGCACGAACACCCGACGCAGGCATTGCTCGACGCGTTCACGATCCGAGAACACAAAGAAAAAATCGCCGGGCTGAATATCACGATTCTCGGCGACATCCTTTACAGCCGCGTTGCGCGCTCGAACATCTGGGCGCTGACGAAACTCGGCGCGAAAGTAACTTTGTGCGGACCGTCAACGCTTGTGCCGAAAACTTTTGAGCAGATAGGCTGCCGCGTGACTCACAATGTTGACGATGCGATTCGCGACGCCGACATCATTCATCTGCTCCGCATCCAGCATGAACGCCAGCGCAAGACGATGTTTCCGGGCATCGGCGAATACACGGCGCTTTTCGGTTTGAACATGGCGCGGCTCGCCAAAACAAAACCGGATGCACTCATCATGCACCCCGGCCCGATCAATCGCGGCGTGGAGATTGACAGCGAGATCGCCGATTGCGAGCGTTCGCTGATTTTGGAGCAGGTGACGAACGGCCTCGCCGTCCGGATGGCGGTTTTGTTTTTGCTGAACGGCGGCAAAGGCCCGCAGGAAGTGGCGGGCAACTGACGGAAATTCAATCGTCAGGTCGTAACCAGCCAAAGAGTGAAAGCCAGCTTAAATTCCAAGCCCATCATCAAACCGGCGGCAGGATTTTGCGCGGCGATTTTCAAATCATGGAATCACGAGGCGGCTTGGGGCGGCGGCATTTGAAATGGCCGAAACCAAACCGCCGGTGGTGATTTGCTGCACTGAGCCGTCGGCTAGGCCGATGTTGCCGATAAATTTATGCCGTGCGGCTGTCCACGCTACGGGATAATTTGTCCAAAGTGTCAGGATTCCGGTTCGCGCAGGAACGTCATTGACGGCAAGATTATCGTCGCCGCCGAGAAGCCTTTGCGTATCGTTTGTTGTGATGTCCAAACCGAAGAAATAGCTGATGTTCGCATCGCTGAATCCACTTGAAAAACTGGTCGCGGGAACATGGTCGGTGTCAGCGGGACAATATAAAATTTTCGGCGTGCTTAATTCGTTCGACATCATTTGCCAGAGAACATAGGCGTTGCCGCTGGTGATCAATCTCATCGCCTCGGCATTCGTCGCAGAAATTTCCATCGGAAATTTATCATCGTTGTCGCCTGACCAAATTCGGAAAGTGAGACCGGTTTGTTTAAGATTGTTGACGCAACTGATGCGCGAAGATTTTCGATGCACAGGACTTAAAGTAGGCAAAAGCATTGCCGCCAGCAGAGCCATTACAAAAACAATCACCAGAACTTCAATCAAAGTCATTCCGCAGGTTCGTTTCATTCTCAGTCGGGTTTTCATATTTTCAGTTCATTCACCAGCATTGCTAATGCCATATCGTTTTCATTGGGTTTCGTGAAATGAAGTCCAGCCAAATGCGTGAGCTTCACGCGCGGTGCGTGAAATTTTAATGCGCCGCTGCCGCCGGTTTTTTGACGTATCGCACCCGTTTGAAAAGAAAAACCAACGGGATGCCCGCAAGCGCGACCAGGCCGAACAGATAAAAATTATCCACGAACGCCCACAGATGAGCCTGCTGGTCCAGCAACGAATACATGGCGTTGTAAGCCTGCCGCGTCGCGGTCACGGGATCGGTCTGATGCCCGAGCACGCTTTTGGCGGCGGCGAGCTGTTGCGCAAACGCCGGATCGTTCGCCGTCAAATGCCCGACCATCAGCGCCTGATGTGTCTGCGCGCCGCGCGCGAGCATCGTGGTCACGAACGCGATGCCGATGCTGCCGCCAAGGTTGCGCATCAGATTGTAAAGGCCGCTGGCATTCCCGATTTGCGTCTGGCCGAGCTGGCTCATCGTCGTCGTTGTCAGCGGCACGAAAATAAAACTGATGGCCATGCCGTTGATGACGCTCGGCCAGATGACGCTCGACATGCCGACTTGCAGGTTGATGTCGCTCAACATGAACGACGACAGCGCCAGCATTGAGAAACCGAAGCACAGCATCCAGCGCATCCGGATTTTCCCGACCAGCCGCCCGACCATGAAGGTGGTGAAGAATGCCGCGACGCCGCGCGGCGCCAGTGCGTAACCGGCTTGCAGCGCGGGATAACCCATCAGCGTTTGCAGAAACAGCGGCAGTTGCGCCGTTGTGCCGTAAAGAATCGCGGCGAGCGAAGTCATTAAAATCAAGCCGATGGTAAAATTCCGGTTCTTGAAAACGCGCAAATCCACCAGCGGATGGTCAATTTTGAATTCCCACCAGATGAAAACAAAAAATGACAGGCAGGAAACAAACGTGAACCAGCGCACCCATTCCGCGCCGAACCAGTCGGCCTCCTGTCCCTTGTCCAAAACAATCTGCATCGTCGCCAGCCATAATGCCAGCAGGCCGAATCCGGTGAAGTCAATCGTCGCTGACAGGTTGCGCTTGATATACGGTGGGTCCTCGACCACCCATTTGGCCATCAGCACCGCGAAGATTCCCACTGGCACGTTGATGTAGAAAATCCAGCGCCAGGAATAGCTGTCCGTGATCCAGCCGCCGATGACCGGTCCGAGGATTGGCGCGACGACGACGCCCTGCGCGAACGCCGCCATCGCCACGCCGCGTTTTTGCGGCGGAAAACTTTCCAGCATGATGGACTGCGCGATTGGCACCATCGCGCCGCCACCGACGCCCTGAAAAACCCGCGCCAGAATCAGTGTCGGCAAACTCCACGCCAGACCGCATAGCACCGACGCGATGGTGAACAGCAGGATGCAGGTGAGCAAAACGCGCTTGCGCCCGAAATAATTTCCCAGCCAGCCGGTCATCGGCAGCACGATGGCGTTGGCGACGAGATAACTCGTCAGCACCCACGTCGCCTCCTCCGGCGTGGACGACAAACTGCCCGCGATATGCGGCAGCGCGATGTTGGCGATGGACGTGTCCAGCACTTCCATGAACACCGCAATCATCACGGTCAGCGTGATGAGCCACGGATTGTGGCGCGGCTGCCATATCTGTTGTGGTGATTCGGCCATAAAAACCGGCGGAACAATACTTCATTCCGGCGGCGCTGCAAAATTCGATTTTTTGGCCGCAGGCATTTGCGAAGATTCCGCCGATGGGTTACGCTCCCGCCATGAGAACCAAGCTGCTGTCCGTCTCATCGGGAATTTTTTTCCTGTCCGCCGCCGCGTTCTGGCTGCGCGCCGACGAGGTGGAAATGCAAAATGGCGACCGTTATTTCGGCAAGGTGCTGTCCGTGTCCGCCGACACCGTGGCGCTGGACAGCGAAGTTCTCGGCAAAATAAACGTGCCGCGCAAAAATGTGGCGAGCCTGTCGTTTGGCACAAACGCCCCTGCGCCAAAAGCGGCAAGTGTCGCGCTGGTTTTCGCGCCAACGAATCTTCCGGCCGTCAGGGCGGGAACCAACGCGGATTTGTCTGATGCGCTTCGCAATCTGGGTGCGGACACGAATTTTGTCGGCAAAATCCGCGAACAAATGCTCGCCAGCAGTCCCGAGGCGGCCAGTAAATATAACGAAATGGTCAACGGCTTGTTGAGCGGGAGCATAAACATGGACGATCTGCGGCGCGAAGCGCAGTCGGACGCGGATCAGTTGCGGGCGCTCAAGCACGAACTCGGCCCCGATGCCGGCGATTCGCTGGACGGCTATCTGGATGTGCTGGATGATTTTCTCAAAGAATCCGACTCCGCCGCCGGGCCGACGAATGCCAGCCCCGTTCCTCGGCCACAAGCGCAAGCCCGTTAATCCGCTCAACTTTTTCGGATAAACTTGACGGCGAGGCATCGTCGCGTTCAAATTCTTTCGAACTTACTTCAACCATCAACAAATTAAAACTTATGTCTGTTCCCGTCCAATTGACCACGAACGTGCAGAACGAAACTTTCGGCGGTGTCACCTATCACATCGAAGGCGAACTGGTGCCGGCGCTGCATCTGGAATTGAGCAACACCGGCGTTTATTTCGAGCATCACATTTTGCTCTGGAAAGACCCGGCGGTGATCATCGCGCTGCGCCCGATGAAAGGCGCGTTCAAGCGGATGCTTGCCGGAATGCCGTTCCTGCTGACCGGTGCGAACGGGCCGGGTCGCATCGCCTTCAGCCGCGACGGCGCGGGACACGTGTTCGGTCTGCATCTGTCGCCCGGCATGAGCGTGGATGTGCGCGAACACCAATGGCTCGCCGCGACGGACAATGTGGAATACACCTTCACACGCGTGCGCGGCGCGGCGAACATGCTGCTGGGCGGCACGGGATTTTTCATTGACACATTTTCGTGCGCGGCGCGCGAAGGCATTTTGTGGCTGCACGGTTTCGGAAATGTCTTTGAAGTGACGCTCGCGGCGGGCGAGGCAATTGACATCGAGCCGGGCGGCTGGATTTACAAGGAACAGTCGGTGCAGATGCAGACAATGTTTCAGAAACTTTCGACGGGTTTTTTTGCCAGCGCCGGACAAATCGTCTGGAACCGTTTCACCGGGCCGGGAAAAATTGCGTTGCAAACGATGTATTGCCACATGGAAGGCGGCGAGTAGAAAAGCGAATTCGCCTCATCAGTTTTTTCAACATGGTTTGAGGGTCAACCGGTGAATCGAGCGGATTTAAGAAGAAATTATTGCCGCAACGTGCGGAAATTTTCATGGGAGAACGAAAGAAATGACGGTTGTCGGTGGTTGCACACTTGCGTAACATTTTCATGAAACCCGTCGCGATCATCGGTGCTGGCATCACGGGGTTGACCGCTGCGTTTTACCTGAAACGCAAAGGCGTGCCGGTCATGGTTTATGAGGCGGCCGGACGCGTCGGCGGCGTCATCCAGTCCATCCGCAAGAATGGTTTTCTCGCCGAGTCCGGGCCGAACACGATTCTTGAAACGTCGCCGAAAATCACGCAGCTCGTCCGTGACGCGGGTCTTGAACCACGCAAACTGAACACCGATCCAAAAGCCGAGGCGCGTTACGTTGTGCGCGGCGGAAAGCCGGTGGCCATGCCGGCGTCACAGCTGGGCATTTTTACGTCGGAACTGTTGAGCGCGAGGGCAAAATTCGCGCTGGTTCGCGAGCCGTTCGTGCCGCCGCGCCGCGACGGCGTGGAAGAAAGCGTTGCGGAATTTGTCGAGCGCCGGCTGAACCGGGAATTTCTCGACCGGATGGTGGACGCGCTGGTCGCCGGAATTTACGCGGGCGATCCGCACAAGCTTTCGGTGCGGCACGCCCTGCCCAAGCTCGCGCAGCTTGAGGAGAAATACGGTTCGCTCATCAAAGGCCAGTTTTTCGGCGCGCACGAACGCAAGAAAACTGGCGAAGTGGCGAAAGACCGCGCGCCGAAATTTTCCTTCGACGAAGGTTTGCAGGTTTTGCCGGACATGCTGGCGGCACAGCTTGGCGATGCGTTGAAGTGGAACACGCCGGTTTCGAAGCTCGTGCAGGCAAAAGATGGCTGGCTCGTTTCAACTTCAAACGGCGAAGCGGAACACAGCGCGGTGGCTTATTGCGGCACGGCGCACAAGCTCGCGGAACTTGAAATTGAAGCGCAAACACCGCTGAATTTTTCCGCGTTTTCAGAAATCCGTTATCCGCCGGTGGCCAGCGTGGTGCTGGGTTTTCGCCGTGAAGACGTGGCTCATTCGTGCGGGGGGTTCGGGATGTTGATTCCGGGAATTGAAGGCTTCAAAATTCTCGGCACGATTTTTTCGTCGTCACTGTTTCCGAACCGCGCGCCGGCCGGACACGTCTTGCTCACGAGTTACATCGGCGGCGAACGGCAGCCGGAACTGGCGGCGTTGCCGGCGGACAAATTGGTGGAACTGGTCTGCGAAGATTTGCGCGTGCTGCTGGGCGTCAAAGGCAGGCCGGTTTTCACGCATCACCATTTCTGGCCGCGCGCGATTCCGCAATACAACGTCGGTTACGGGAAATTCAAAGACTGGCTCAATGAAATTGAGTCAAAGGCGCATGGTTTGTTTTTTGCCGGAAGTTTTCGCGACGGCGTTTCGCTGGGTGATTCCATTATTTCCGGCGGCAGCCTTGCGGCGCGCGTCGCGCAAACTTTGTTGGCCACAGATGGGCACAAATGAAACGCAGGTGATTTTCCAAAAGAATTTTTTGAATCTGTGTCCATCTGTGTTTATCTGTGGCTGGTTTTTTATGAGCAAAGCAATTCTGCTGGTCAATCTCGGTTCGCCGGATTCCACTTCCGTCGGCGACGTGCGGCGTTACCTGAACGAATTTTTGATGGATGGGCGCGTGATTGACACGCCGTGGCTGTTGCGGCGGTTCGTCGTCGGAATGATTCTGGTTAACCGGCCCAAAGAGTCCGCGCACGCCTACGAAAAAATCTGGACGAAGGAAGGCTCGCCGCTCGTCGTCACGAGCAGGCATGTGCAGAAAAAATTGCAGGAGCGCGTGAGCGTGCCGGTGGAACTGGCGATGCGTTATCAGAATCCGTCCGTCGAATCCGCCGCGAAAAATCTGGCGGCGAAAGGCACAACGGAAGTTTTACTGATACCGCTGTTTCCGCATTACGCGATGTCGAGTTACGAAACCGCCGTCGTGCGCGTGCAGGAAGTTGCCGCGAAACTTGCGCCGCAGATGAAAGTGACCGTGCAGCCGCCGTATTTTGACGCACCGGATTACATTGCGGCGCTGGCGGCGAGCGCGGCAGAATTTCTCAAACAGGATTACGATCATCTGCTGTTCAGTTTTCACGGCATCCCTGAGCGGCACATCAAAAAATCGGATCCAACGGGCTGTCATTGCCTCGCCACGCCAAATTGTTGCGAGACGCCCAGTCCGGCGCACGCGACGTGTTATCGCGCGCAGTGTTTCAAAACAGCGGCGTTGTTTGTTCAGAAAGCCGGCGTGCCGGACGGAAAATGGTCGGTGTCATTTCAGTCGCGGCTGGGCAAAGACCCGTGGCTGAAGCCTTACACTGACTATGAATTGCCGCGCCTCGCGCAGGAAGGCAAGAAGCGGATGCTGGTCATCTGCCCCGCGTTCGTGTCGGACTGCCTGGAGACAATCGAAGAAATCGGGATGCGCGGTTGCGAAGATTTTTTGAAGGCGAGCGGAAAGGAATTCACCCGCATTCCGTGCCTGAACGAGCATCCGCTCTGGATTGACGCGCTGGAAAAAATGGCGCGGAAATTTTCGGGCTGAATCATTTCCCCGTTTTCCCGCGCGGATGGGTGAACTTGAGCTTGACCGTGTCCAAAAATCCGGCGAACGTCTTTTTCTTTTTTGGCTGCGCGGCCTGGATTCGTTCAGCCTTGTGGCTGCACAGCGGGCAGAGAAACAGCGGCAGTCCGCCACGCACGCGCATCACACGCACGCAGCCGTCGCACATCACATCGCTGCAACTCGTGCATTTGTAAGTCGCCTGCGCTTGTGCGTGGCGTGAACACGCCACCATTCCGTCCGGCAGAAAAACCGGCGGCTTCGGGCGTTCGCGCTCGAATTTTGGGATGACTACGCTGGCACCGGTGCTTTCGACGAGCAACTCCACGTCACCCAGCCGAACTGGCTGTCCGGCTTCCAGCCACGCTTCCATGACGGGCTTGCCATCAACGAACGTGCCGTTGGTGGAGTTGCAGTCTCGGATATAGACGCCGTCGTTCGACAGCGCCAGTTCGCAATGCACGGATGAAACCGTGGGGTGGTCAATGCAGAACTCGCAATCGCGGCCGCGGCCGACACGGCTGACTCCGAGGCGCAATTCCAGAATCCGGTTTTCCAAACCCGCCGTAATGATGAGCAGTCTGGCCATAAATTTTCTGAAGCCCTTCGAACTTTGCGCGCCGCCAAAATGGAAGTCGAGCGGAAAATGATTCTGAACTGAAGCGAAATTATTTACAGCGGATTTTTTGCGAACGCAAATTCCCCGACGATTTTTCCGCCGATCAAATGCTCCTGAATGATGCGCTCCAAAACTTCCGGCGCGCACGAGTGATACCACACGCCTTCGGGATAAACGACGGCAATCGGCCCGCGCACGCACACGCGCAGGCAGTTCGCCTTCGTCCGGTAAACCAGCGGCTCCGCGCCGGCAAGATTTAATTCCTTCAGCCGCCGTTTCAAAAATTGCCACGACGCCAAAGATTTTTCGCGCGGGCAGCATTTTGGCTCCGTCGCGTCCGTGCAAAGAAAAATGTGGCGTCGGAATTTTTCAAGGCCGAGCGTTTTAACGACGGTTTCCAACTCCGGTTTCATAATCTTAATCCTAATCTTAATGGCAATCGCTTGGACAGTTTAAGATCAGGAAACACGGTGGTGCAAAAACGTCAACCCAATCACGCCTGCGACGGCGATGATTGCCCCGGCGAGCGAGCGGATTCCGATCTTTTCATTTTCCACGATGCGCGTCATTGGCAGCAGCATGACGGGCGTCGTGGCGACGACGGCCATGACGATGCCGGCGGGTGTTTTTTCCAGCGCCCATTGCACGCAGGTCACGCCAAGTGTCTGCCCAGCCAGACTGTTGCCCAGAACCCACGGCCAGATGCGCTTCCACTTTTCGCGGGAGACTTGAAAAGTTTTTTCCTCAAAAACACCGCCGTGCCTGCGGGCGGAGCGCGATTTGACAGCGATTAAAATGATCGCCGGAATCAAAATGCCGCCAAGCACGCGCTGGTAGCCGGTCGTGCCGGGGTCGGGAAATTCGCCCGCGTCCTGCGCGGCAAAATATGCCTTGCGGCTCAAGACCGCGCCGAGCGCGCTGCAAAATCCGGCGAACGCGGTGAATAGAATTCCATTCCACAATTGGCGCGGTGGAATTATTGCGTGGTCGCCGGGCGCGAGCGCGATGGCGACGCCGGTTAAAATCACCGCGACGCAAAATAATTCCACGCCGGTCAATTTTGTGCCGAGCCACATCCATTCAATCAAAATGGCGAAGAGCGGGGTGAAACATTGCGTGAGCAGGACGGCGCGGCGGCTGCCAAGCCGTGGCAACGCCTGAAAATAGCCGGTGTCACCGAGGCCGATCCCGCAAAATCCGCTCATGAAAAAAAATGGGAATGCCGCGCCGGAAAGTCCGCCGCCGAAAATGTTTGCCCAGAGCGCGAGGCAAAACGTCGCCAGCGCGATGCGCCAGAAGTTGGCCTCCACACCGCCGATTTGCGCGGAACTGCGGTAGGCGCAAATCGCGGAAATGGCGAACAATAACGCGGCTAGGAGCGCGGCGGGCATTTACAATCCGTCGTAAAAATCGTCGGGGGCGAGCGCGCCGCCTTCACCTTCGGGCGCCACGCCGCTTTCCGCGAGGATTTTGGCGATGTCGGGCGAGACCCACTGCGCGTGCGTTTTTTTTCGGGGCACCGGCTTGATGCGAAAACGTCCCTGCGAGTCGCTTTCGACAATGCTCCGTTCCTCCATGCGCATTAAAATCGGCTTGGCCCAGTTTGGGTCTGCGTGGAATTTTCGCTTGCCTCCCGCGCGGCGGCAAATCTCCGTCCCATTGACGAAGTCGGCGCCCCATGATTTCAGGAACTGGAAAATTTCGCGCTCGTCTGTGTCCATAAATCAAGGCTGGCAGAATTGAAACTGCAAGTCGAGGAATTAAAGCTGGGCCGCGATGAACTGCGCGAGCTTTTGTGCGTCCGCGTTGAAAAGCCGGATGCCTTCGGAAGTTTTTTCCGTGGCCATCGCGTTTTCGTTGAACAGCCAGCGGAATTTATTTTCGTCCAGCGGAATTTTTTCAATTTTGCTGGCACGCGCGATTTCGGGACTCAACTTGCGTTCCAGCGGCGCGGTGGTTTTCTGCAATACGCCGAGCAGTTGCGGGCTGATGGTCAGCAGATCGCAGCCGGCGAGCTCCTGGATTTCGCCCACGTTGCGGAAGCTCGCGCCCATGACTTCCGTCGCGTGGCCGAATTTTTTGTAATACGAATAAATTTCCTTCACCGAAATCACGCCGGGGTCTTCGGCGGGCGCAAAATCTTTTTTCTCCTTTGCCTTATACCAGTCCATGATGCGGCCGACGAAGGGCGAGATCAATTTCACCTTTGCCTCCGCGCACGCGACGGCCTGTGCGAGCGAGAAAAGCAAGGTCAGGTTGCAGTTGATGCCTTCGCGCTGGAGAACTTCAGCCGCGCGGATCCCTTCCCACGTCGAGGCGATTTTGATGAGGATGCGTTCGCGCGGAATTCCGTGTGCCTTGTAAAGCTCGATGAACCGGTGCGCCTTGGCGACGAGCGCGTCCGTGTCAAAGGACAAATTCGCATCGGTCTCCGTCGAGACGCGGCCGGGAACAATCTTCAAAATCTCCAGGCCGAACAAAATCATCAAATCGTCGAGGACGTGAGCCAATAATTCCCCGCCGCCGAATTTAGCCTTGTTGTCGGCAATCGCCTTGTCCGCTAGAAATTTATATTCCGGCATTTGCGCCGCCTTCAAAATCAGCGACGGGTTGGTCGTGGCATCGCGCGGGGCGAACTGTTTGAGCGTGGCGAAATCACCACTGTCGGCCACAACGGTGGTGAATTTCTTCAGTTGGTCCAGTTGATTTTCAGAACTCATAAATTTTTCGCTGCTCAAAATACGCCGTCAGCGCGCAATGGCAAACCTTTTGACGGCGGTTTGGCGCGAATGTTCAATCTGAGAACATTTTGACACGGCGCGAACTTGCCTTAAACTGCGCCCGAATTTCTTATGCCCACACATTATCTAGCCTGTGACCTCGGCGCGGACAGCG
>Ga0181534_10000696_pt1 | contig 23404 bp, 34 predicted proteins | sample PEATcosm2014_Bin_37_FD_119758 | JGI IMG/M metagenome (GOLD analysis project Ga0181534, IMG submission 119758) | Peatland microbial communities from MTU Mesocosm Facility, Houghton, MI, USA - PEATcosm2014_Bin17_10_metaG | ecosystem: Environmental > Terrestrial > Soil > Wetlands > Peat | place...
ATGCCCAGCTGGTGAATGTGTGTGCTGGGGAAGTCTCTTACAGTCCTGTTGAGACAGAAACTCTTGGCCCAATGTCAGGTCACCACTTGCGGTCACCACTTGCCTCCTGAAAAGCCTTCTGCTCTTGGTGAGAAAATTGCCGGCGAGCTAGACAAATTAGAGGATGAAGATTACTTCTTCACTTCGGATTATGTTTGGACAAGAAGACAACCACATCAGTATCCTGATGGCACTCCAGTAGTTTCCGTCGAAGCAGTTATTACCGCCGGAGAGTAACCGATCCTCCAACTTTTGAGGTAGAGAATACTATGAGCTTAGCACAAGACCTTAACGATCTACTCGTCAAAGCACGGGATGCTTATTACACTGGCAATCCCACCATGACGGATGCCGAGTACGATTCCAAAGAAGCCGAACTCAAGGCACTCGATCCAAACGCTCCCATCCTCAAGGTTGTGGGTGATACGAAGAGCACAAGCGGTCGCGTTGCTCACGTTCGTCCGATGCTCAGCATCGAGAACTTCTACACCAAGGATGAGATCCGCAAGTTCTTCATCGACAAGTGCACCGGCGGATTCACGGCTCTTATCGAGCCCAAGCGCGACGGCATCAGCTGCGAACTTCGCTATCACATGAGCGCACCCGGTCAGCCTTTGGAACTCACGATGGCCCTGACTCGTGGCGATGGCGACTCTGGCGAAGATATGACCGCTCAGGTCCGCGCACTGAAGAATGTCCCATCTACTCTCAAGGTTATCGAAGCGTACATGAACCAGCCGGAAGTGGACAACCTTCACGTCCGTGGCGAACTGGTCATGTCCAAGACCGAACTCGACCGCATCAATGCGGAAGTGATTGCCAAGGGTGGCAAGCCTTACATGTCCACACGCAACCTTACTGCCGGCACCATGAAGCAGAAGGACCTGAGCGTTGTGGCCAGCCGCGACATTCAGTTCATCCCCTGGGATGCCTACTCTCCCGAGCAGGATGTATCACTCCCCGATTCCTCCTATCGCCGGATGCTCATGCTCTTCAATTATGGATTTGCAAAGTATGAGGGTCAGGTTGTCTTCAGTGAATCGTTTGTGATCCCAAAGGTTGACGAAATCCTGGCCGCAAACGAGAAGAGCGACATCATCGCCGACGGCGTGGTCATCAAGGTGGATAGCCACCAGCTTCGCTCCAGCCTGGGTGTGAGTTCGAACACCACCAACTATCAGGTCTGCTTCAAGCCGCAGAATGCCAAAGGAATCACTCACTTGAGAGAAGTGATTTGGTCAAATGGAAGAACCGGAAAGCTGACTCCCGTAGGAATTGTAGACCCCATTGTACTGGCTGGAGCTACAATAACAAGGGTCAACTTGAACAACATCACCTGGATCCGAAATCTGGGCTTAAAGATCAACAGCCGGATCGAAGTGATCCGTTCGGGTGACGTAATACCTGTTGTAACACGAGTTTTGGATGGATTACCCGAATGAGCAGGTTGTAGGCATATCCCAAATCTTTGCATGCCTTCATCTTTGCCAGGACATCCCTTCTTTCCTTGAAATACGTGTAGATACTCTTCACTTCAATGATCCAGTTGAGACGTGGAATGTAAAAGTCAGGATAGTATCTTCTCATCTTGCCATCAGAAGCCAAGTAACGAATTTCAGGTAGATTGAGTTCAAAATCGAAATCTCTTTCAGAGAAACCTTGAAGCAGAAGTTCATCTAGGACAAATGGCTCGTATCCTGACAAAACGACTGACTTCCCAGACGGCAAGTAGTAGGTCGTTCTCTGGAAACCATGGTTTAGAACCTTTCGAGCTATGTCCAGGTTTTGCAACGGATGAGGAACCCCATACCTTTTTAGACAGGTGGCCTGTACCTTTTGCTTTACTTCTGAAGACTGCTGAGGATTTAAGACTCCGTAGTTCTTCAAGCAAGAAGCATTTTTCTTCTCTTGAATACCAGACACTTGAGAGATGTTTGATTTCCCATAGCGTTGTACGAGTGTACTTCTACTTTTTGCCTTCACTGCATCGGCTTGAAACACGTTCTCAACCCCATATCGGTCATGAACAATCCTATTACACCTACTCAGAAAAGCAGGGTCTTCAAAGGGAGTTGCAAATCCTGTTTTCATCATCCTCTGATCTTGTAGCTTCTTTTGCCCCTCAGTACTCTTCATCATCTGAGATTGAGGCCGGTTATGTCGAACAATCGGACACTGAGAATTGTGAGAACTACAACACAATCTTCCGTTTTTCATCTTCCAATGAGCTAACTGTTCACATCCATAGTTACACAAATCATCTCCCACGTACTCCTCTGGCTTGCTCCACTTCCAGGTCTTTCCCATCCCAATCGTCTCCTCACCGTAGGAATAGGAAGTCAAATCTTAACCGAATTAGCAAATTTAGACGTAGAGAGAATAAGAAAGGGCAAAATGATTGAGTGCACTTGCGATCGAGGATTTGGAAAAGAAGACAACTTTAGCTCAGATTGTCCAATTGATGGTCATCGCGATGCCGCCAAGAGGTCTCAGTTAATCGAGATCCTGCCTCCTACGGTTTGCCCTGACTGCGGTCATGCGGTAATCGAAAGCGAGAGCGATGCCAAGGTCGTAACCCATGAATGCGGCAACTCCTCTTGCCCCGGCACCCTGGCCCATCACCTGTATGCGGTCGCGGATCGCGAGACTCTTGAAATCGACGCACTGGGACCGGAGTTGGCCGACCAGCTGGTGTCCAGAGGATACGTTCGCAACATGTCCGACCTGGTCTGCTTCGCGGATGACGTTTTCGCTAGCATCCAGAAGCATGGCGATGACAAGGTTGCTGCCAACCTCCACAACAAGATCGGGTTCACTTCCGGTGTGGCCGTGGTGAAGATGGCCAAGTCAGTACAGACCGCAAAGAACGCTGGTTGGAATCGTTGGATCGCCGCCCTGGGCATCCCGATGATCGGGCACTCGTTAGGCAAGACTCTCTCGAACGTCCTGAAACTTGACGCCGATGCAATGGAAACCCTTTGCGACAAGTTCCTTGCTCTTCCAGCGGGAACTGAGGGGTTTGGACCACGCAAGATGGCATCATTGACCACCTGGGCTTCCGATCAGGGCAACAAGGATCTGGTGAAGAATCTGTTCGACGCGGGTGTCCGCCCCAAGAGCCAGATGGTTCGCGACACGACAGGAATGCCGTTGGACGGAATGACCTTCTGCATCACCGGCGATCTAGCTCAGCCTCGTGAAATGGTTGAGAAGAAGCTGGAAAGTCTTGGAGCTACAAAGAAGAGCGGCGTCAGCAAGAAGACCAACGTCCTCATTATTGGAAATGCTCCCGGCGCAAACAAGCAAAAGGATGCTGCGAAGCACGGTGTCAGGACTGTTGGCGAGGATTGGGTTCGTGCCACTTTCTTGAAGCACAACATCTCTTATGAAGCGACGACTCCGGTGTTTGAAGTGGAGGATGTTGTCGATTAACGAATGATGAAGTTGTACTGAAATCCCAAGTCTTTGCAAGCCTTGCGCTTCGCCAAATTGAGTTCTTTGTTGTTGGTGAATGTGTAGTTGCACTTCACTTCGATCAGCCAGTTGAGGCGAGGTACGAAAATATCGGGGAAGTACCTAGATGTCTTACCTGTTTCTGGATTGGTATAGAGAATGGGAGGCATCCTAGAAGGATCGGTCTCAAGTTCGCTGGCTCGGAATCCTGAGGCAACGAGTTCCACCAGCACCTTACCCTCTTCTTTGGAGTGAACAGTGAAGAGTTTACCATCTACCTCGATAGGCTGAACTTTCAACGCATTCTTTCGGCTTATGCGGTAGTACATGGGATGCTGCATGATGTACTTGACGCCATACTTTCTGAACATGGTGTCTGTCCGTTTCTTTTCTACAAACGGATCCTGACTTGGATTTACAACTCCACGTCTCTCCAGGTTGGTCGTTTTGATCCTGTCTTGGACTGACTTGGAAGCAAAGACGTTGGCAACTCCGTATTTCTTCATGTTGGTACCGGCTGCTGTTTGTTGCACCTGTTTTGATTGGAATGGATGCTCAACTCCATACTTGAGAAGAGAAGTAACCTTTCCTCTTTCAAGCACCGTAGAGGACTGGTTGGGGAATCGAACCCCGTACCTCTGAAGATTGGTTCTGTCAACCTTGGTTTTCTTCGCAGGACAAGCGTTTGGATTCGCACAGAGATGTCGACCGTTCTTGGTAACAAATTTGGCAATCTGACCGCATCCATATTCACAAAGTTGTATCACAGGATGTACCTCTACCTCTGATACAGGAAGTCGCAAATTGAACGTACAAGGTAAAGAAATCACGTTTGAGCAGTACTGCCTGAATCATACGGCTCATCCACATTGTGCTGGTTGTGGACACTGTCTCTATGACCCACGCTGTACTGAAATAAGACCCGTTTGGTGTGTTGAGTGCACTCGAGTGGCTGTTCCCTCCGTCAAGTGGATCACTCTCCTTGGCTGCGTCTTGGTCGTGTTGAAGGTCCTGCACAAGATTGATCTTCCCTGGTGGCAGGTGCTCCTCCCTTCTACTGGTGGCTTGCCGCCCTCATCGGGATTGGTATCCTCGTGTTGGCATTCATTTGCATCGCGTGGTTGTGCTGCATGATCTATGACTCCATCGACGGGTATTTCAGGCACCAGAGATGGCTGAAACAGGAGAAGAAGCGAATTGAATCGAGAACAGAGAATCGTGGATCTCGCTTTTGAACTGGTGCTGACAGCTTACAAGCATCAGTGGTTTAGAGAGAACGAAAGGACGCATGAAGAAGTTGCGGCCTGGGTTGCGGATCAGTTGAAGCAGTGCGGTATCCCCACGCATCCTTGTGGATCAAGTTGGGGTGTACTTGAGAAGGAGAACGATGGCAACGCTCACAGCAGTTGAACAAAGACAAATCGATCACTATGTGGAGAGGGTGAAGGCGGCGGAGAAAGAGACTCACGTTGACAACTCCAGTTTGTACGCTGGTTCGCCGATGTATTACTACTGTCGGGAATGCGGTGTCTTCATTACCTCACTTCCGGAATGCCACACTTGCGCGGCTCCTAGCCTGTGTGACGGATGCAAGAAGCTGACAGACCAAGAGCTATTACCAGAGGCTCGCGCTGCAGTGAAGGTGGCAAAGAAGGTTGTGAAAAAGCACTAAGCGGAGAGCCAAAATGTACAGCTTCACCAGCTTCACCAAGGGCAGCCGAGTCAAGATCATAGCAGACTGCCCGTTCAAGGACGCCCTGGGAATTGTGATCTACTCCAACCAGACAGAGCACGAAGCTGTAGTGATGTTGGACCACGTGGTGGATGGAGAACGGACCATCCCGGTCGAGTACGAGGAAATCGAATTGGTGGCTTCATGAGTCAGATGCTGCGAGTGTATGAAGGATGGGATCCTCTGACCGGAGATGGTCCGGTTGGTGGCAAGACTATCCTCGGAGTGGATTCTCCTGCGGTGCCGATGCCCGAGGGAGCAGCAATTCCTCCTCGAGTAATCGTCCTGCCTCCCGGTGATCTGAGCTACGACACCCTGGATGGAATCTTTGAGAATTTCATTCCTGACATCACCAACCAGGTTCGGATCCTCAGCTTCATCAAGGAAAGGCTCGAAAGTACCAGCTTCTTTGACGACATTCGGAAGGACTGGCAACAAGCAGTCTCCGCCAGGCATCGGTACATCGACGAGTTTTCCTGGGACTTGGCTGGTGACCCGGCCTCATCCATGAATCTTCGTGGAAGTGAAAAGGATAGCTATGACGGAGATCGGGCAGAGGGTGTTTCCATCTCCCTCCCCCTCGCTACGGCATGCGACTACGATCTGCGCAAGCAGTTCTTCACCAAGTTGAAGGAGCAAACCGAGGCCAACAGGAACGCCTCACTCCTAGCTGAACAAGCACGTGAACGCAAGCGCAAAGAAGCAGAGTTTGAGAGGTTGAGAAAAGAACTTGGCAAGTAGGAAGAAGCCTCGAGTCATCAAGAATCCAGCGATACCCGGTCATGCATTTTCTACTCTTGCTGACCCGGCTGGGATCCACGGTGGCGTCTACTATGGCAAAGCCTACTGCAAATGCGGAGCCTCATCAGGTCTTCTCAACAATCACAAGAAGAGAATGAAGTGGTTCAACGATCATAAGGATGCAATCCGGAGGAGTTTTGGATCCCCACAGCATGACTGACGACGAGTTGATCTCTCAAGCCTTGTCCATGTGGGCGAACTGGATTGAAACTCATGACGTGAACTCGTCTCGCAATGACCTTCTTGCCCGGTACGATCTTCCTATTCCTGGTATTGCTAGACTCAGCACACTTCTACCAAAAAGAGAGATCAGACAACTCACGACCGAGCAGCTTTCTCTCGTTGCCCGTATCAGACAACTCTCTGAAAGGACCGGATGCTCACGGAAATAGAAATAATCAAGTCTACACTCGACTCTGCGCTTACATACGAGGACATCTTTGGAAACTTCACAGGGTCTGAAGAGGACATGCTTCGGCACGTCAAGACCAACTACAAAATGTTGGCCAAGGCCGTCTATCCGGATACGCATCCCACTGAGAAGGCCCTCGCTGATGAGGTCTTCAGCCTGATTGGCACCTGGTACACTCGAGCCTTGGAACTCATCAAGGAAGGCAAGTGGGGACATAAGGTTGCCATCCACGGACGAGAGCAGATCACCATAGTCGGCAAAACTGAGAATGGATATGCAGAGTACGTTCGGCAGAGAACCTTATGTGCCGGCGACATGGCGGACATCCATTGGGGTTATGAGAAGGGTTTCATGACTCCGATTCTCATCAAGGCATGCCGCCACTCCGCTGACAATGACTTCCTCAAGGCAGAACGGACCAACACTGACATCGTTCGCAAGAAGATGGAAACTCACGATGGGAAGATCTGGCAACAATGCATCCCCAAAGTGTTCGACAGCTTCCTGCTGACCGAAGGAACTCTGAAAAGACGCATCAACATTCAGGATGCCTTTCTTGGATACCTGAACCTGAATGAAGTTCACAACCTGATGCCTCAGGGACTGGACGGTCGAACAATCGTCTGGATGTGGAAGCGTATGGTTGTACTACTGGACTGGACGTATCGATCGGGAGTCATTCATGGAGCGGTTCTTCCGTGTCACATCATGTTCTATCCGGACAATGATGGAAGCACGACCCGCGACATCCGCAAGCACTCGATACGTCTAGTGGATTGGTGCTACTCTATCGAACACAAGACTCGCACCCGTTTGTCGGCCTGGGTTCCTGCTTACCAAAGACTGTATGCTCCGGAGATTGTGGCCAAGAAACCGTTGGATCATTCTACGGATTTGTACATGGGCGCAATGACAATGCTCGAAATGTGCGACAAGACCGTGCCCAAGGAAATAACCGATTCTATTCGCCGGTGGGTAGAGAAGAATCCAAAGCAAAGACCGGCTCAAACAATGCAGTATTTCCAGGAATTTTTGGGAATTCAGAAGGCCATCTACGGAGCACCGCAGTGGCATGACTTCAATGTGCCGGGAGGACCGGCCAAGTAACCGACTTCCGTTTTAAGAAAGAGGAAAACAAAATCGGATCAGGAAGATGGGATTCAACCGTATACAGGTCTACGAGCACAGCCAGGGTTGCAGCCAAGGTCGATGATTTTGCCTACTCTGCATCCGCGAGTTCAATTCACGACAACCTGGATCCTCGTCGCATCAACACCAAACCGTTCGGAAAGCTCGAGAGTCGTGACTCCGCCGAGCACCCCGAGTCCAACGCCATCGCGGTCAGTTTCGACGTGACCGGCTCCAACATCTCCCGGGCACGCGAAGCCCAGAAGGTCCTCGACAAGCTGATGGGCTTGCTCACCAAGTACATCAAGGATCCTCAGGTCTCTTTCGCTGCCAACGACGATTACAAGGTCGAGGGCCGGAAGTCAGTCCAGATGTCCGACTTCGAATCCGATATTCGCATCGACGAGCACCTGCGCAACATCTGGCTGGTGGGCGACGGCGGCGGCAATGACGGAGAGTCCTACGATCTCATCATGTATGCCTATGCCTACAAGACGGTCCTGGATTGCTTCGAGAAGCGCGGCAAGAAGGGTTACTTGTTCATGTACTGCGACGAGCCGATCTTCGACTTTGTCGACAAGCATGAAGTCAAGGACATCTTCGGCGACACAATCCAGAAGAATATCCCCATTGCCGAGGTCATCGAAGACCTGCGCAAGCTGTACACGGTCTACATCATCTGGCCGCGTCAGGGATACGACCATGCACTCAAGCAGTACAAGCAGCTGTTCGGCGACGAGTTCGTTCTGGAACTCCAGCACCCGAACATGATCTGCGAGCTCATCGGAACCACGGTCGGTCTGAACGAGCAGAACCTGGACGAAGACACGGCAATCCATGACTTGGTCGCTTCGGGCACCAGCAAGAAGGACGCGAAGGAACTGGTCACTGCAGCACTGGCGAAGATTCCGAAGTCCGCGAAGGCCACCGGGGAACTGGTGAAGAGCGGAGCAGGAAGCGCAGCCCGTCTGTAAGCAGCCGGCAAATTCTGGGGTTCTGGCTTCGGCCAGGACCCTGGAAACAGAAACGAGGAAGCTACACCCATGAAAAGGTATCTGATCCCAACAATGTTCGTTACACTCTTGGCCACCATTCTTCTATGGCCGGTCGCTGTGTACGCTCAGTCTTGCTCCACAGTCAGCGATGAGACGGGTGTACTTCAAGGCACTATCAATCCGGACCCCTTGGTCGATCAGGGAGCCGATGTCCATGTGATCGCGGTTTCGATGGCGAAGTACGGCGGCAATCTACAGAACGCATACAACGCATATGTCAAGAACTGCAAGTCCTGGCAAGCACCTAATGGCACCGCCAAGGGCAATCTCATCGTGATTGCTGTCGCTCCTGCAGAGCGGAAGAAGAACATCTTCCTGGGTGATTCATACGTTCACGTCTTCGGTTCCAAGGAGGAAGTGGACTCACTCTACTCCACGGCGGCCAATCCTCTATACAAGAAGCAGCAATGGGCAGACGGAGCCAATGCGACCATCCAGGCTCTGAATTTGAAACTGGTTGCCTTCCATGACCAGGCCAAGCATCCTGTGCAGAAGACCACGATCAACCAAGCGACCGATTACAGCGGACTCTGGACATTCTTCAAGTGGCTCCTGTTCCTATCTGCTCTGGGTATCGTCGTTTGGATTATCTGGGCTCTCTACAATCGGCGCCAACTGACCAAGTCAGCAACTGATGCTGCTCAGCAGACTGCCATCCGTGCTCGCAACAACGCGACCGATGCATTCTCTGCCATGGACAAGACCAGCACCCTCTACTCTACCTTCGCGGCCAAGTATGCAAACCTCTCCGGAGCGGTCAAGTATGACCCCACTACGGATGGACTGTCAATGGAAGCCTACAACGACATCGCCAGCAGTTGGCAGAAGTTCGAAAATGATCTACAGGACGTCCTGCATCCTTCGACTGGCGGCAGGTCTTCTCGTCAGTATCCTCGTCCGACTCCATCTCCGTCCTATGCTCCAAGGAGCAGTGCTCCCACTCCTCCTCCGTATAGTCCTCAGGCTGCTCCTCCTGTTCAGAGCACCGTGGTTATCCACGAACACGACAACAGCGGAGACTTCACCAGCGGCCTGATTGCCGGCGAGATCCTGGCTGACCGTCCTCGCTATGACGATCGTCCGGTGTATCGCGAACCTTATCGTGAGCCTGTGCGTGAGCCGGATCCCGAGCCAGAAGAAAGGGTATCATCCGGAAATGACTCTTCCTGGGGATCCAGCAAGAGCGATGACGATGATTCTTCATCATCCAGCGGCAGTGACTCCAGTTGGGGTAGTGGAGACAGCGGCGGTGGCACTTCCAGTGGGGACGACTCCGGCTTCTAGGAAAGAAGAAATACGATGCCTCAAAGACAATTGGCAACCTGTCATGACTGTGGTGCACTGCCTGGTCAGCCTCCCTCACAACCAGAACTGTGACACCGAGCGTTGCTCCGTCTGTGGCGGACAGAGACTTCAATGTGACCCAGATACTTGTGTCAACCATGATCCTCTGTTCGCTCGCTGGAGCGGCCTGTGGCCCGGATGGGCCGAACTGCTTGCCTTGGGTATTGTTCAGCCCAATGGCAACCCGGATCTGAATCGTATGTTCGAGCGCAGCTACGAACCCGACGGACCGACCTGGAACGAGATTTTCTTCATCAAGCCTCATTTTGTGGACGAGGAAGAAGAGCCCAGTGTCTACGATCGTTTGGAAACAGTTGTCTCCGAACTTCACACCCTTGTCGATGCTCTGAAGACACCACCTTCACCCATTGCCTAACCTCGTGCACTGAAAGGAACTGAACCACCATGGCTGAAAGCCTATTTTCCAAAATGCGTACCCTCGTGATGGCGCATGCTCATGAAGCAGCCGATGCCGCCATCGATATGGACTCCATTCCTGTCCTCACACAGAAGGTTCGGGAGTTCGAGCAGAACATCGATACCACCAAGCACCTGGCGGCGGTCGCGGCGGCCAACGTCACGACCCTCCAAAGCCAGCACGATGCCAAGCAGGCACAGATCAACGAGAGCACCGCTCGCGCCAAGGCCTGGAAGTCAAAGGGTGACCCGACTTCATTGGGTTATGCCAAGAATGAGGTCGATCAGATCCTCCTCCACCAGAACGAACTGGCGGCCATTCAGTCGCAGCTTGACGCGGCCCAGGCCAACTCTATCGCGCTTGACGGAGCCAAGGACAAACTGGTGGCGAAGCATCAGGAGATCTACTCCCGTTTGCAGCTGCTCAAGTCCAAGGATGCCGGCGCTGCTGCTCTGGGTCAGGCAACCAAGAACCTCCAGCAGATCCAGTCGTTCGCTACAGACGCCCTGAATGGCGAGAGCGTCGACAACATCTCTGACCGCATCGATGCCAAGTCGAATGTGGCCAAGGAAGAGTTCAACCGCACCATCGCCGACATGTCCACTCCTCCTGATCCTCTCAAGGATGAGAAGGCCGACGCACTGCTGGCTTCTCTGTAAGCCAATTGCAGAAGGAGAGAAATGAGAGCATTACAACAGGGTGAAGGTAGAACCGGAACCATTCAAGTGGGCGATAGGGTGACTATCGTGAGTGATGGAATTGCCACAAAAGGTGACCGCATTACTGGCGAAGTAGCAAGTTTCGTCGGAAACGGACATGAGACTGTGGTGTTGTCCCGTGATAGCGCGGGTTACACTTACAGTGGAAGAACAATCAACGCTGAAAAGATCTAGTGCACAATCGGAGTGCGGGTCGAAAGGCCCGCATTTCAGGTGATCCCGATGAAGATGTACATTCCCTCCATAGGCGACGAGATCGTTCTTACTTCCAACTGGGAGTTTGGACTTTGGAATGAGAGACGAAATTACGATTTTCTTGTGTTTCTAGGGGATGTCACCAAGGAGTACTGGGACTATTTCTACTCTAACAAGAGTATGAAATCAAGACCCTGTGTCATTCCAAAGGGATCTCTTCTCAAGATAGATCGGATCTACATTCGCAAGGGAGTTTCTGACTACGACTCGATCACCTTCTACTGGAAGGGACTTCCACCAAAGCCAGGATCCAAGTCGAAGAAGACTCGTGCAATTCGATTCTGGGTCAAGTTGGAAGACGCCAACAAGATTGAGTTCAAGAAGGCGTCTGATCATGCCTAAGCGTAACACACAAATCGCCGCCGAAATTCTGACCCTGACTTCCGACCGGGAATGGGACATGATTCTTCCCATGGAAGACAAGATACGATACATCGGCAAGGTCATTGAAGATCATGTGAAGTCGTTCACCGAGCATCTCATCTGTCCAGACAGCGGCGTCCGATACTTTACAGAACGTGAAATCCAAGCATTGCGCAAGGAAACCGATGAGTTTTTTGCCAATTTGAAACCAGTCGAGGAACAGCATGAAGATCCTAACCGAACTGCCAACACCTGAGAACTTCTACCTGCAGTTGGTACGAGAAGGACTCAAGATCGAGGACCCAGCAAATCCTCGTGATCACGTGCTTATTCCCACTGGCCTGATTCTGCTCCCCAATCCCAAGAACAACGCTGTCATTCCACCTCGTGTAATCCTGGCGGTCCTCATTGGAGAGAAAGCCTATCCAGTGACTCTCAATGAGCAGGAAGTGAGAGAGTTTGCTCAGTTCTCTACCAATCAAGCTGACAATCTTCGTGTTCAGGAAGAGACCCTTCGTCGCGATCGTGGACTTGAAACTCGCTTCCAGGTGATTGATCGAGAGGACCAGGAGCATGGAGCTGAACGTGACCGGGCTGAGAGGCTCCGGCTGCGCCAGGAAGCACGGCGGACAGGCGAGTACCTGATCGGAGAAGGCCGTGCTCACAGAGTCACTCCACAGGCTCAGCTTAAAACCAAGAGACTCTTTCTAGAACAAGAACAAGACGAATTGTAACCGATCCAACCCTAGTTTCCGTAGAGGATGGCATGAGTACTGCTGTGTTAGTGCAAGGAATGGTGTGGGGTGATGAAGGAAAGGGAGCGACCGTCGACTTTCTTTCTCGTGAACTCGGAGCCACCCTCAATGTCAGATTCAACGGTGGTCCTCAGGCCGCACACAATGTAGTTCTCCCTGATAAGAAACATCACACGTTTGCTCAGTTTGGTTCTGGCTCATTTTCTCCCAAGGTGAGGACTCATCTGTCCAAGTACATGATGGTGAATCCCATCGCACAGATGAACGAAGCCGATCATCTGATAGAGCTTGGAATCAAGAACATCTGGGACCGATTGACCGTACACCGGAAGTGTGTAATCGTCACTCCACTCCATGTGATTGTAAATCGGATGCTCGAAGAGGAGCGCGGCGAAGGTCGTCATGGCAGCTGCGGCCAAGGAATTGGGGAAGCTCGTAGGATGTCCCTGGAGAACCCTGACATCACTCTCTATGCCGGCGATCTATTCGACAGACGAAGAGTGGCTGACATCTTGGAGATGCAGGTCCATCACTACATCGGGATGTACAAGGATGCCGGTATCAAGCAGAGCAATCTGGAGTTCGCTCAGTTGTACTACAATTGGCCCGGTCAAGTCGTGAATGAGATGCCGACTGAGAACGTGATGATCTTCGAAGGCGCGCAGGGAGTGCTCTTGGATGAACTCCATGGCGATCCTCCTTTCTACACCTGGACTGACTGCACCTTCGGCAATGCATACAAACTCCTGACAAAAGCTGAGTTCGAAGGAACGATCAAGAGAATTGGATGCTTCCGGACATACTTCACACGGCACGGCGCTGGTCCATTTCCGACTGAGTATCAAACGAACGATGTTGTTGAGGATCAGGATCTCGTTAGGATGCTGCAGCGAGGAGAACTTCACAACACGAACGGATCCTGGCAAGGCCCCTGGCGCGTGGGCAAGTTTGATTTCAACATCGCCAAGAAGGCCATAGGCATCATCGGCGGTCTCGATGAGATTGCTCTCAGCCACAACGACGTTGTTGCGACTGACGTCTACTTCAAGGACAAGCTGGGTGTTCCGGTTTCCATCATGGGATATGGTCCCACCTGGAAGGAAAGGCACTGGACGATATGATCAAGTTCAAGCAGTTGAATTCAAAAAGTGAACTCTGCTTATGTCAATTTTGCCTTTACTTTTTGGAGCATGTTCGTAAGCTCCATTCTTCGGGAGTTCTTCTTTTCCCAGTCTGGGCAATACGTTGATGCTCTAGATATTCTGGTGTTCTAGGAGGCAATTTCCTACCTTTCATTTTCACAGAATGCGCTCGACACATTTCTGGAGTCCAAGGTTTGGGCTTTCTGCCATTCCAACTTTGTTTCATCTTGTTTCTATGCTCTAAAGTGAACTTATGACCAGATAATCCCTCTCCACCATCAGTTAGGTTACGGAGGCATCCGGTGCCTAAGTCAATTCTTCCGTAGAGATGTATAAGGAGCATTTCAAGTTGAAAGGCATCAGATTCATTCATGTTTTCTGACAAAAAGTGAACTCTGCTTATGTCAATTTTGCCTTTACTTTTTGGAGCATGTTCGTAAGCTCTACGACCTGTTCCTTTGCCAATGTAGTAAAAGGAACCGGCTTCACCACTAGCTGACGATATGCTTCTGGTGTAAGCATAGACGTAAAATCTGTTCATGGAGTAGAATACGGAGTAAGATGAAAAGTCCAGAGTTGAAAAGAGCAATTTTCCTTGACTTAGAGTACACTTGTTGGTCTGACAACAAACCTCCCAAGGGTCAGCATCGCGAAATCATCCAGATCGGAGTGGTTGAAGTGAACTACACCACGCCTCAGATCACTCGCGAGATGCAATTCTGGGTTGTACCTGAGTTTCCCATCAGCGACTTCTGTACTCAGTTCACCGGAATCGATTTGAAGAAGATCAGAACCAATAATGGTCGGAGTCTGGACGCTGCCCTGACGGCGGTCACCAAGCACTTTGGATACAGGACCAAGGTGGCCTACACCTGGGGATATGATGACGAAAACATCCTGAGGGAACTTGCTGGGCAGGAGCATCCCTTCTACATCATCGACTTGGGACAGGTCTTCCACCAGACCTTCCAGGTCTTCAAGGCGATGTCACTCGACAAGGCCCTGGACTATCTCGGTCTCAAGTTTGAAGGGGAGATGCACACGGCGGTGGTAGATGCCAAGAACCTGGCTCGCCTGCATATGAAGATGATCGACATCCTGAGAGATGCCTCGACAGCTTGGATGGATAAACTTCCTGCCCCTGTCGAGGCTCCAGGATATACCGGCTTCCTCGCTCAGCTTGACGACTACTCCCGATAGGGATCGTGATCAAAGTTGGTGTCATCCGTTTCTGATGTAAGCTGAGGTTGAGCCTTGCCACCAGGAAGTCTCTTCGCCTTGGGCTCATCCTTGGGACCCAGAAGCCGGACGAAGTCGTTCCACCAGTCTTCTTCCATGCTAGTGGGTTGTCCTACCTCAGTACAAAATGCTCTGGCTTTGTCGTATGGAACTTTCTTCCACCAGTACTCGAGGGTGGGTTTGCCCCAAACTGCAATGAGATCGTCAGCAGTGACCACATTCAGCATGTAAGAATACATGTCATCCCTGTCGATCACTGACTTGGCAATCTGACCCCAAGCATAGTTCCCGCGAATGATGCTCTCGAGGATCTCCTTTGCTCCAGGTTCGTAATCCGTGTCATACCGATGAGGATTGTAAGCTGCTCCAAAATAGGCATCGAGAGCCAATTCGCCGGTGAAGTTGTCCACCATGGCATTTGGAGTTTTCATCTTCAGATCGCGGAAAGCCTGACGACACAGAGGATAGGGGAGTGAGAAATCGCTGGAGAGCTCTTCAATGAGTTGAGGAGCGCACTTGGCCGCCATCTTCTGGTAGATCAGGGCGCTGGCCCTGTCTAGGTTCATCATCTCCAACTCACCAGAGATCCGACTATTATGCGCTTCACGACGGACGAAATCCATGAATCCCTCGCGATCGTACTCCTCAAGGATTTCGACGAGACCGCTCACGTTGGAGACTTTCTGTAACAATGCACTCTTGCTCATGATTCTCCCTATTCGAGATGACGATTTTCTTCGCCTCTTGTGAGTCTCTTGGCTCCCGTTTCTGGCTTGTCACCAAACTTTCCAGCAAAGGCATTCCAGTACTCGTCTTCCATGCCAGTCATGTCGCCAATGTTGGAACAGAACTTCTTGGCCTTGACATAGGAGAGTCTCCTCCACCAATCGCCGAGAACCTGTTCACCCCAGAGTCCCATGATGTCCTCTACTCCCACCACTGAGAGCATAGAGGCGTAGTAGTCCTGACCGGCGAGCACCTGGTTGGCGACCTTGATCCAAGGAACATTGGCCAGAGTGATCTTCTTCAGAATCTCTTCGGCACCAGGTTCGTACTCACTGGTGTAGCGATCTGAATTGTAGCATGCTCCGAAATAGGCATCCATGGCTTGCTCACCGGAGAAGTGCTCCAAGAATGCATTGGGGAACTTCATCCCGATTGCACTGAAGGCATACCGACCCACTGGGTAGGGAAGGTCCATTCCGGTGGACCCAGGGTTCATATTGACAAGCTCTTCGGCGCAGCGAGTGACGAGCTTCTTATACATGAGAGCCGAGGCCTTGTCAGTGATGTAGTGCTCAAGGATGCTCACTGAATTGTACTCATCAGCATTTCTCTTCACGAACTCGAGGAATCTTCCCCTGTCGTAGTTCTCGATGAACTCTTCAATTTCTCCACCGGGTTCACGAAGAGCGATGTCGCTACCAACTGCGAGTTTCAGCAATGCACTTTTCATAGATCTCCTATTCGTGAGCCCAGTCGTACATCAGTTGCAGGAGCATGTCATCCAGAGGCTTGGGGATCTTCAGAACACCCTGCCCGGCTGCTGCTTCTAGATATCCCTCGAGACACCGACTGTTCATCATCTTGAATGCCGCTTCGTCAAAGTCCATGTTGACCTTCTTGCCCACAGCCGCCGCCAGAACATTCATACCAACGAGAGCCGCAGAGTAACTGTCGAACATAGGATTCAGATCGCCAACTAGATCCCTGGCAGACATCAGGTGAAGGATCTTGTGTACATTCTCGGACAGCTTTCGGTCTGGATTGAGTGCGGCTTCCGGCATGAAAGCGAGTGCTGGTTCCTTCTTGTAGACTGCCTTCAGTGGTACGAGGAGGTCCTGAGGCAAGACACTCAGGGTATTCAGGTCGAATGGTATGCCGTTCTTCTTGGCCACTGCTCGCATCATCTGAGCGATGGGTTTCTCTTGCGACCGATTCTTGGCCTCTTCTCCCCACTGATTGGCGCTGAAGATAGGAGTGTCGTTGGCATTCCAGATCGTGAAGTCCTTCCCCTGATTAGAGGATACAGCGTATCGGGAGATGCCATTCTGCTGAAAGACAAAGAAGTCACCGACTCCTTGATACTGAGTTGCTCCTCTTCCCACGCACCAAGAAACATGATGCCGAGGGTTATCGCAAAGGAGCTTGACCGCAGCCAGGACATCCGGAGCAGAGGACTGTGGACACTTGTAGACTGTCCAGCCGCCGCTGTCGTAGATGATCTTCGATCCCTTCTTGATGATTGCTTCCTCTTGTGGAGTGTAGACGGACTTCTTGCCTTCCTCCAGCTTGGGAACCTTCTTCTCCTCGATAGCCTCCAGCGTGGTCTCTAGCTCCTCAAGGTTGCGGTATCTGTCGAGACTACGATCTTGAGCAGCTAACTGCTGCTTGTCTAGAGCATTGCAAAAGGATTTGATCAGAGGCTTGACTTTGTAGTCGTCCTCTCCCAGAACGAATCCGGGAGGAGTTTCTTTGAAGAGCAACTTGAGCAGGAAGAAGTAGATCTGCTTGCCGATTCCAGAGGCCTGAACTTCTTTGGGCACCAGGTTGTCTAGACGACTGAACAGGCGCGAGACGCCGATCTCATCCTTCGGAAAATCAGGATTGCCGCCGAACCGAGCCTGTGCCTCTTTGATGACAGCATTGGAGGCAGCATCCTTCAGGAGACTTGACATGAATCTAGGCATTATGGTCTCCTCTTCTTGGGTGGCTCAACTGTGATCCCAGGCAGTTCTTCCCAATCCTGTTCAGGCAAATCTTGACCCATTTCTTCTAGCTCCTCTACATAGGCATTCCAGATCTTGGGTCTCGTTTTTATAGCTGGCTCGCCGGCAGGAAATCTTGTCTTCAGAACCTCAGTGGCATACCAGAAGGCCAGGTTGGCCTGGGTCGCGATTTGAGGCTCTCCCTTGGGAAACGGCTTGTTGCCTATCTGCTCGACATATCCGATCGCACTCTTCACTGAGGTTGCGAGAGTATCTTCAGCAGCAGGCCACTCTCCGATACCCACGAGATCCATGTACTTGAGTAAAGCAAGTGGATCTCCTCCTCTGATGAGAGTTTCCTCTTGCGTTCCGTTCCTCACACGCTGGTTACGTGGAACAGCTTCCATCATCTTCACGATGAGAGCCGGATTGGTGTTCGACTCTTTCTTGAAGACAGACTGGACATTCGATGAGAAGTGTAACCTCTCAAGGTCGTTGACGACTTTCGGAAATTCACGAGGCGAAATGGCGCAGGGCATAAGAAAGTGAGTACCTATAATGCATGGGAAAGACTAAATCCTTTGTCAAAAAACTGTTCATTGATCCTTGCCCACTTCTTGAGTACTTCGTCAATGAAGACGATGACGACATCATCAAGGCCATAGTGGGAACTGATGGGATTCAGGAGATGCTGGATGTCCATACTGTCTTCCCTGAGTATGCTGCCCACATCGCCCAACGCATGAAGATTCCTTACACTCCCCACTACCCACCAATCTCGCTTGAAGAGACTATGGCCTTCCTGAGTCGACCCATCAGTGAACGGGTTACCAAGTTTCTGACCGACCGGAAGTTTCCACTCGAGGTCGCTCCGAACTACGGAATCTCCAGCTGGAAATGGGAACCCCATCAGTATACGTCATGGAAGAACTACTTTCCATTCAACCGGGATGCGATGCTCATCTCAAGTGCTATCCTGGCCAACCTAGGATTCGTTGTTGACCTCACTCAAGAAGAGTTCATGACCTGTCCCAGCTACGATCGACAGGGAAATCTGAACTGCCTGGTTTTCCGATTCGTGGATGATCACATCAGCAGTCTCATGTGTAAGTGGTTGTTCTCTCACGGAAGACAGGCCACCTTTGGACTTCAGAAGGTTGACCCCTCCAAGCCGGTCTATGTCGTCGAAGGTCTGTACGATCACATCGCTTGTGATCTCATGGAGGAGGGACAGAGTGTGGGGTTGGGATCTGCCTTCGCTTCGGAAGCTCACTTCAAGTTCATGGAAGGACTTGACATCATCTTCCTTCTTGACTCTGACGAGACCGGCCTGAAATACTCCCAGCGTCTTCAGCGAGACGGATACAAGGTCAGATTCCTGAATGACGAGTTCAAGGATCCGTGGGAATACTTCGAAGCGGGAAGGAATTTGAAGTTCAATCCATCCTAACCGTTTCTCGCATGAGTTCCGTAGAGAGTCTCATGGCGAAGATTGAAGCAACACTCTTGAAAGCTCTCCGGATCGATATCGACGCAGCCCTCCTGTCCGTCGGCCAAAAGCACGGCGTGACTATCCAGGGTGCGGGTGCCTCATACGATCGTGACGGTAACAGCGGAAACATGAAACTCGAAATCCTGTCGGTCACCACAAGTGGCGCGGCGGTCGATATGCGGGCACTCAACTTCCCCAAGTACTGCCACATGTTTGGCCTTGATCCCAGCGACTTCAATGCCAAGTTCATTGTCCGTGGCGAAGAGATCCAGATCATCGGCATCGAACCGAAGCGCACAACCTATCCCATTGTGGGCAAGAACACCCGCACCGGCAAGGTCATGTTGTATCGGGACGAAGACGTCAAGATGGCTCTGAAACACTTCCGCGTTGGACCGGCTCTTGTGCCTCCGACACCGCTCTTCGGCAATGTGCCGGTTTCAGTTCCTCCGGTCCCTGCTCCCAAGGCTCCTGTCGCCAAGAAGGGATTCGCCGATTCGGCTCGCATCGTCACCCTGACTTCCACCAATCCGTATAAGGCTGGTTCCAAGGCTGCCAACACATTCGGTCTGCTAGCCAGCGTGGGCACGGTCGGCAAGTTCAAGGCTGCGGTCGCCGCTGCTCCTGGAAAGTATGATCCTTCGTACCTGACCTGGTGCACCGCTCCTCACGGCAATCAACCGGCATACATCTCGATCCAGTAGGAGGGGACATGTTTCCTGTAGTACATATCAAGCACGAATGGAGAAGCGACTATCAGGCTCGCTTCTCCGATGCCTGCCTGGCTCTCGAAGATGACGGGTGGCAGGAATATCGTTTCAACCCACCCTGCTCAACCTCAAAGGTTCCTCTACTGTTCATGCGTCCAGAATGGGATCGTCCCATTGTAAGCACGGTAGACGACCTCCACCCTGAATCCGCAAAGGCTCTATACTGGAAGCCAACCGGCATCGCCAAGGAAATGGGATTCTAAATGGGACTCGGAAACAATCGCGACTACAAGACGAACGATCGGCGAGTACGTCACAACCTGACTGTCCACGCTAAGATCATGGATGCTCTTGTCATCTCAGGAATGAGCCGCGAAACTGCTTCCGAGAAAGCCTACAAATCTCTGGTTGCGAAAGATGAACTGTACAAGACGGCCATCCTTTGCCTGGAAGCAGAACGGCTCGCTCGCACAGGAAAGAGATGCGCTCACGAGAGTGTGGGCGAAGATGGTGTTTGCAAGAATTGTGGAGAAGTCGGACTCTAGGAGGTCCTATGCCGTTCAGTTGTATCGACGAAACCGATCATGACGGTGTCTGGTGTGTCGTTGTACTGACGACCTGTCCAAAATGCAAGGAAAACACTCGTCTCTACATCCCCGAGAGCGAGTTCACTGACTGGCAGAACGGCCAACTCATCCAGCGTGCTCTTAAATCCATATCCAAAGAGGTTCGCGAGCAATTGATATCTGGCTACTGCCCCACATGCTGGCTCAAGATATTTCCACCGGAGGGTCCCAATGATTGAAGTCAAACGGTTCCAAAGTGAACGCACTGGGAAAACTTTCCCCACCAAGGCTCAGGCTCACGCGGACGAGAATCAACTCGACAAAAAGAAGCTCGCGATCCTCCATCGGCGAATCAAGACCGGCAAGCCCTGGGTCCCCAAGATTGGCGACTACATCTATGTTGCCACGAGTCTCTACATCGACCATGGAGAAGATGACGTGGTTGGTGGGTTGGGTCAGGTGACTGGTATCAAGCCCATGATGAGCGGTGGAGACCCAAACACACTCTTCGTTGCAGTTGCCCAACATCCGGGTGATTCACGGAACTGGTCTCAGCATCTGGTGAATGAGCAGGTCGAGCTGATGAAGAGATTCGGAACCAAGTTCGCCTATCCAGATCCAGACCTTGGTGGCGGCGGATACTTCGACTCCTAACCGATCCGAGTTCCAATTCCGTAGAGAACTCATGTAAGTTCACATTCGACCTGAAAGGAATACCAAACATGGCACACAATCTTGAACACACCGCAGACGGAGAAGACGCAATGTTCTGCGTGGGCGACCGCAAAGCAGCCTGGCATTTGCTGGGACAGCGCACTCCTGGTGCAGTGACCTGCGAAGAGGCCATGAAGTTGGCTCACCTGGACTGGACCGTCAGCAAGCATCCCATTACGATGGTCAATCCCATCACGAACGTCTCCGAAGTTCTCCTCAACACATTCGGCATCTACCGCGACTCAGACGGACAGTACCTGGGCCACGTCGGCAAGGACTACACTCCGATTCAGAATCGCTATGCCTTCGATTTCGTCGACGCGCTGCTGGAAGGTTCCGGCTCGCACTATGAATCCGCCGGTGCACTGGGCAAGGGTGAACGCATTTGGGCTATGGCTCGTCTGCCTCAGGATATTCGCATTGCCGGCACGAACGACATCTCCGAGAACTACCTGCTCTTCACCAACGCCCACAACGGTCTGGCCTCCGGCACCGCGAAGATCACTTCGACTCGCGTGGTCTGCGAGAACACTCTGAATATGGCCCTGGGCGATAAGGGCACCACGATGTTCCTCCGCCACACCAAGGAAATCAAACAGCGCATGGAAGATGCCATGAAGCTGATGACCGGCGCGATGATGAATGCCGAACTCCTGGAAATCAAGCTTAATTCGCTGGCAGAGCGCCAGATGACCAAGGAAACGGTCCTGACCGTTGTCGACACGATGTTCCCGATCTCCGCAGACGGCAAGGCAGTAACTCGTCGCGAGCGCATCATCATGAAGATCCTCGAACTGTTCGAGTCCAACGACGGCAACGCCATTCCCGAGATTCGCGGATCGGCATATAACCTTCTGAACGCAATCACCGAGTACAGCGATCACTTCCGCACCGGCATCCGCGTGAAGCCTGGTCAGACCAAGGAAACGGCTCGCGCCGAAGCGGCAATGTTCGGCTCTGGCGACGAGCAGAAGACCAAGGCCCTGGAAGTCATTCTGGCCGCGACCGCCAACAACCCTTTCCGTGGCTCCAATGTTCAGGTCTCGTTCGCAGTCGAACCCCAGACCAGCACAGCGGTCATGGAAGTGGAAGTGGAAGATGAGGTCGAGGCAACCACCGAGACCGTAAGCGACAAGCAGAACGCCATCGATGCCGAGGTTGAACGCATCCTGGGGCTGTAACCGATAGGCAAAAAGAGGGGAGGGTCGAAGTTCTGACCCTCCCTTTTTGGTGTTCTCGCTCAAGTACACCAAACCTATGCGATGATGTGATCACCAGCACCCACGATGGTCAGTGAGGCTCCGCAGCCACCGCAGAACTTGTTGTTGTGCTTGTTGCTGCGTCCGCAGATCGAGCAATGAAGCTGAGTCTTCACCGTGACCGGGTGACCCACCTTCAACTTTCCATGTTGACCACGAAGCCTGAACACCAGCACGTGAGCACTGGACTCAGTCGGGAACCAATCCCCATGAGAGAACTGCTGATTGCTGATGGAGCCTTCCACGGTGATGCCGGCGTCGTTGGGTAGTTCAAGAGCATCAACTGGAAAAGCATAACTGTACATCCCAGCATCTGAATCCGGAGCCAGCTTGCTGAACGTGATACCCTCGCCAATTCCGCCGGTGGTCGTGGTGTTAGTCACGACATTGCTGGCGTTGATAGCGTTCGCGGAAGTGTAGTTGACGTTGCTATCTCCCAGGGTAGAACCGATGGACTGTCCACTGATGCCTCTTGATCCGCCAGCATTGAAGCTCGACATCGGACGAGAACGAGCACTCTTCATGTAAGAGTCAGGACTCCGGAAGTAGTGAGGAGGCCGATAGGCGGGACGATACTGAGGGATTTCGAACTTGTACTCGACCCTGATCAGGCCATCCTCGGATCCGATGCCACGATGATTCTCGACAGCGGAGGTCCGTTCGATGAACTTGAAGCGATTGCCCAAGCTCATGTTCCCATCACGAATCGACCGCTCAAGGTCGAATGCAGTGTTGGGCTCAAGAATCAGCCGGCGGCCATCAGTGACGTCATTTCCATCGACATTGACGGAGACCATCGCACGGACGGTGTTGAGATTCTTGAGATGGATGGAGTATTCGGAGCCAAACGGAAGGGTTACAACATCACCAGATTCGCGAAGGATCTGACCACCAACTTTTACTGCAGCGGCAAATTGCATGCTATACATCATCGATTTCTCCTTGAGTGATTTGGTTGGAACCAGCACGAATGACAGTCTACTCATCTTTCGGAGGAGACAATCAGCAGTCTACTCATCTTTCGGAGGAGACAATCAGCAGTCTACTCATCTTTCGGAGGAGACAATCAGCAGTCTACTCATCTTTCGGAGGAGACAATC
>Ga0181534_10000699_pt1 | contig 23380 bp, 16 predicted proteins | sample PEATcosm2014_Bin_37_FD_119758 | JGI IMG/M metagenome (GOLD analysis project Ga0181534, IMG submission 119758) | Peatland microbial communities from MTU Mesocosm Facility, Houghton, MI, USA - PEATcosm2014_Bin17_10_metaG | ecosystem: Environmental > Terrestrial > Soil > Wetlands > Peat | place...
AGATTAATTAATACAAATAGTTAAGATAATTATCTCGAATTGCTATCACTGGCGGACAGCTCCGAGCGCACCGGCCCGCCGCCTGGTTGCTATTCTTGAGCCATGAATCCATCGGTTGCCATCGTGGGAGCGGGCGCCATCGGCTCCTGGATCGGCGATGCCCTCGACCGCGCCGGATGGACCGTGTCCTTCCTCGCCCGCGCAGGCACGCTGGCCGCGTTGCGCGCGCAGGGCTTGCGGGTCGAGCGGGACGGCGAGACCCGGCACAGTCGGCCGCGCAGCGGAGCGGCGGGGGAGCTCGGCGTTCATGATTATGTATTTCTCACCGTGAAGGCGCAGGCCTTGCCGCAGCTCGCGCCCACCTTAGGCGCGTTGCTCGGCCCGTCCACGGTGGTCATCAGCGCCACCAACGGGATTCCGTGGTGGTTCTTTCATGATTTCGGCGGTCCCCTGGCGAATCAATCGCTGCAGGCGGTGGACCCGCAGGGGACGCAGCAGCGCGCGTTTGCGCGGCACCGCATCCTGGGCTCGGTGGTGCATGCATCGGTGCGCCTTCTCGCGCCCGCGCACGCCCAAGTGGTGGCCGCCGATCGGCTGCCGGTGGGCGAGCTCTGCGGTGAGGTCACGACCCGCCTCGATGAGGTGGTGAGCGCACTGCGCCTCGGCGGCATCCCCGCGGAGCCCTCGCGGCACATTCGCGAGGAGCTCTGGGCCAAGCTCTGGGGCAACATGAACATGAATCCCTTGAGCGCTCTGACGCGTTGCGGTACCTCGGCGATGCTCGCTTCCGCGGAGGTGCGCGCACTGTGCCTGGCGATGATGGAGGAGATGCAGGCGTGCGCGGGGAGTCTGGGTTTGCGCACGAGCATGACGGCGGCGCAGCGCATCGGCGTGACGCAGCGTCTCGGCGACTTCAAGACCTCCATGCTCGCCGATCTGGAGGCGGGACGTGCGCTCGAGCTCGAGCCGCAGCTCGGCGCGGTCGCCGAGATCGCGCAGCGGCTCGACATCCCGGCGCCGTTCGTGCGCGCGATTCTCGGCTTGACCCGGCTACTCAATCCGTAGGATGCAGACTACAATTCCTGCCGTCGGCCGCCGCTATGAGCGCGGCCGCCCTCATGACATAGTTCCAAGCACGAGATCAAGGCGGGAAACGCGATGCTGATTCGGCTGGGCTATGAGCTGGCGTACGAGTTCCCCCAGGCCACGCCCATGATCCTGAACCTCAACGTGCACTACAGCCGCTCCTCCGACTGGGTGCGCGCCGACACCATCGTCACCGATCCCGCCGTGCCGCTCGCCATGTATCGCGACGGTTTCGGCAACTGGTGCACCCGCCTGGTCGCGCCGCCCGGAAATTTCCGCATCACCAGCGATTCCTTGATCCGCGACTCGGGCCTCGCCGAGCCGAGCTTTCCCAATGCGTTCGAGCACACGGTCGACTCGCTGCCGGAGGACGCTTTGGAGTTTCTTCTTCCGAGCCGCTACTGCGAGACCGAGCTGCTGTCGCCGGCGGCTTGGAGCCGGTTCGGCGGCATGATGCCCGGCTGGAGCCGGGTGCAGGCGATTTGCGATTTCGTGCACCAGCACATCACCTTCGATTATCAATCGGCGCGCCCCACCAAGACCGCGTGGGAGGTGTACAACGAACGGCGTGGAGTGTGCCGCGACTTCGCGCATCTCGCGCTCACCCTGTGCCGCTGCTTGAATATTCCCGCCCGGTACTGCACCGGGTATCTGGGAGACATCGGCGTCCCGGCCATGGACGCGCCCATGGATTTCGCCGGCTGGTTCGAGGCGTATATCGGCGGCGCATGGTGCACCTTCGATCCGCGCAACAACCAGCGGCGGATCGGCCGCGTGCTGATCGCCCGCGGGCGCGACGCGGCGGACGTCGCCATCTGCATGACGTTCGGTCCCAACGTTCTGCAACGCTTCCGGGTATGGGCCGACGAAGTGCAGACCGCGGACTGACGAGGTGCAGACGGCGGACTGAGGTGCAGACGGCGGCCTCCCGAAGAACTAGAATGGCGGATTCGGTGAGATCACCGGCAATGGAGTGGGACCTAAATGCGCGACCAAGTCGAGTTTCCCGGACCACGCGGGGCCCGGTTGAGGTGTCTGCGGGCCGCCGCGGCGCTCTGCGCCTGCCTCACCGCGGCGCTCCCCGCCGCGCAGGCCGCGCCGGTTTCCGTGCCGGGTTTCAGCTACGTCAAATCGCTTGGCGGCATCGATGAGTACCGGCTCGACAGCAACGGCCTCACCGTGCTGCTGGTGCCCGACCATTCGGCGCCGGTGCTCACGTTTCAGGTGACCTACCAGGTCGGCTCGCGCAACGAGGTGACCGGAACCACCGGGGCGACGCACATCCTCGAGCACATGATGTTCAAGGGCAGCGAGGGCTTCAACGATCCGAAGGGCAACAGCGTCAAGCAGTACCTGGAGCGGGTCGGCGGTCAGTTCAACGCCACCACCTCCTTCGACCGCACCAATTACTTCGCGACCATCGGCCGCGAGAGCCTGGAGGGCTATATCGCCATCGAGGCCGACCGCATGCGCCATCTGTGGCTGCGCGAGGCCGACCGTCAGTCGGAAATGACGGTGGTGCGCAACGAGTACGAACGCGGCAAGAACGACCCGGACAATGTGCTCATGGAAGATGTGACCTCGGCGGCCTATGTCGCGTTGCCATACCACCACCCGGTGATCGGCTGGAAGAGCGACATCGAGCACATTCCCATCGGTAAATTGCGCGATTTCTACGACACGTTCTACTGGCCCAACAATGCGACGGTATCGGTGATCGGCGATCTCGAGCCCGCGGCCACCTTGACCCTGATCAAGAAATACTACGGCGTGTACAGCCATTCCCCCGCGCCCATTCCGGCGATTTACACGGAGGAGCCGGCGCAGACCGGGGAGCGGCGCGTCACCATCAAGCGCCCCGGAGAACTCGGCACGGTGATCATCGCCCACAAGGTGCCGAACGGCCGCGACGCCGACCAGCCGGCACTCGACATGCTCGACGCCATCTTGAGCTCGGGCAAGAATGCGCGCCTGTATCGCGCCCTCGTCGATCAGGGGCTCGCCCTGAACGCGGCTGCCGGCACCGATCTGCACCGCGACCTGTCGCTGCACACGGTGTACGCCGCGCTCGCGCCGGGCGCCACGCACGCCCAGGTGGAGAAGGCGTTGCTGGCGGAGATCGCCAGGATCAAGACCGACGGCGTGACCGAGGCCGAGGTGGCCAGAGTCAAGCAGCAGTCCATCGCCGCGGACGCGTACAAGCGCGACGGCACCGCCGCGATCGCCGAGGAGATCAACGAGTGGATCGCCGTGGGCGATTGGACCCTGTACGTGAGCTTTCCGAAGAAGGTGCAGACGGTGACTCCCGCGGACGTGCAGCGCGTCGCGAAGGAGTATCTCAAAGAGGATCAGAGTACGACGGGCTGGTTCATCCCGGTGCCGCCGACGTCGGAGAAGGGCTCATGATGCGACCCCATGTATTGCGACCCTATGTATTGCGACCCTATGTATTGAGCGCGCTGATCCTGGTGGGCGGCGCGGCGGCGAATTGGGCCGCGGCGAACGCGGTCGACCAGAGCCGGCGCTCGCAGGTGGCGGGGGTGGATCTGATCACCTATCGCACCGACGTGAAGGATGTGGTGGTGATCTTAGGATCGCTGCCGGCCGGGGATGCCATGGGCGAGCCCGGGAATATCGCGATTCCCACGCTCGCCGGCATGATGCTCGACCGCGGCACGAAGACGCTCGACAAGTTTGCGATTGCCGAGGAGCTCGACAATGTCGGCGCCGAGATCGCCTTCACCGTGGGCACGCAATCCCTGGAGATCCGCGCCAAGTGCCTGAAGAAGGATTTGCCGCTGGTCATCGGGCTGATCGCGGCGGAGCTGCGCACGCCGGCGCTGCAGCTGCAGGAGTTCAACAAGGCGAAGCAGCAATTCATCGGCGCCTTGGAAGCCTCGGCGCAGAACACCGAGGCGCGCGCGCACGAGGCATTCGGCCGCGCGATATTCCCCCCGGGACACCCGAACCGGCCGCATGCGGTCACGGAGTACGAGGCGGCGGCGAAGGTGGCCACCCTCGATGAGCTCAAGGCCTTTCACGCCAGGTACTACGGCCCGGCGCACCTGACGCTGGTGGTGGTCGGCGATGTGTCCGCGCCCGATGCGCAGGCCGACGTCGGCAAGTCCTTTGCCGGCTGGAGCGGAGGCCTGGACTACGTGCGGCCCGCGAAGCCCGCCGTGCTGACGGCGGCGCGCGAAGTGTCGGTACCGCTGGCGGACAAGCCGAGCGTCTCGGTGATTCTCGGACAGCCGACGGGGCTCAGGTACAAGGACCCGGACTCCGTGGCGCTGCGCGTGGGCACGGCGATTCTCGGCAGCGGATTCACCGGACGCCTCATGGGTGTGGTGCGCGACAAGGAGGGACTGACGTACAACATCGGAGCGGGCATGTCCGAGGACAGCATCGTCGACGGCAGCTGGGATATCTCCGCCAGTTTTGCGCCCGCCTTGCTGGAGAAGGGAATCGCCTCGACGCGGCGCGAGCTCGAGCGGTGGTGGAAGGACGGCGTCACCGAGGAGGAATTGACGGGGCGCAAGCAGGGCTTGGTGGGCAGCTACCTGGTCGGCCTGTCGACCACCACCGGCCTCGCCAATGCCGTGCTCACCGACATCCAGCGCGGCTACGACGTGAGCCGGATCGATGAGTATCCCGCCGAGGTCAAGGCGCTGACGCGAGAGCAGATCAACGCGGCCATCAAGAGCCACCTCAATCCGGGGGCGATGGTGCTGGTTGAGGCGGGGAGCGTCGCCGCCGCACGGTGAGGTTGCACACGCGGAAGCCTGGCGGGGTAGGAAGCTGGGGGCCAACGAAAGCAAAGTTGGCCCCCAGCTTCCTACCCCATCAGGCTGCTCACATGCGAGCGCTCTACATCAACACGTGGACGGAGCAGTGTGGTGACCTTGCGGCCTGATGTTGACGGGTATGAGAATTCGCCGGGAGGGGGGAAGCCGCTGCCCGGCAACTGCACCCCGTTGCCGGGCAGCGGCTTCGCGCCGCCGGGCGAATCCTAAACGCCCAATCACCGTCATTGTTCCGAGCCACCGTCATTGTGCCGAGCGCGGCGGCTTAGCGGTTCAATTGCGTTACGGCATGATCAATGGTATTTGACAGGGGCCCGCGGAGGCGCCATATACGATGCCCTGCATATGATGGCTGCGCGCAAATCATCTGCAAAGACGCTTTATACGCTCAACGCTCGACATTTTGAGGCCATCGCACGCAAAGGCGACCCGGGAATCGAACCGCCGAATTAGGAGATCAGGCCGCCTTGCTCGCCGCGGCGAGTTGCCGCAGGACGTAGTGCAAGATCCCGCCGTGCTGGTAGTAGTCGAGCTCCTTCGGCGTGTCGATGCGCAGGCGCGCCTCGAACTGCGTGATCTTGCCGTCGTCGGCCTTGGCGATGACCTTGACGAACTTCGCCGCGCCGCGATCGAGTCCGGCGATCTCAAAGGTTTCCTTGCCGGTCAATCCCAGTCTGTGTGCGTTCTGGCCCTCCTTGTATTGCAGCGGCAGCACGCCCATGCCGATCAGATTGGAACGGTGAATGCGCTCGAAGCTCTCGGCGATCACCGCCTTCACGCCCAACAGCATGGTGCCCTTGGCCGCCCAATCGCGCGAGCTGCCGGTGCCGTATTCCCCGCCGGCCAGGATCACCAGCGGCGTGCCCGCGGCCTTGTACTTGACGGAGGCGTCGAAGATGGACAGCTGCTCGCCGCTCGGGATGTGCAGCGTGACGCCGCCTTCGGTGCCCGGCAGCAACAGGTTGCGCAGCCGGATATTGGCGAAGGTGCCGCGCATCATGACTTCGTGGTTGCCGCGCCGCGCGCCGTAGGAATTGAAATCCGCCGGCTGCACGCCCTGCGACACCAGGTACTTGGCGGCCGGGCTGGATTTGGCGATGTTGCCCGCGGGGGAGATGTGATCGGTGGTGACCGAATCGCCGAGCACCGCCAGCGCCCGCGCGCCCTTGATGTCGGTGAGCGGCGCCGGCGTCATGGTGATGCCGTCGAAGTAGGGCGGATTCTTCACGTATGTGGACTTGCCGTCCCAGGAATAAATCTTGCCCGCCGGCGTCTTGATGGCGTTCCAGTTCGCATCGCCCGCGAACACGTTGGCGTAGCCCTTCTTGAACATCGCCGAATCCACCGACGCGCCCACCGCCGCGGCCACATCCTTGGCGCTCGGCCACACATCCTTGAGGTACACGGGCTTGCCGTCCCTGCCGATCCCCAGCGGCTCGGTGGTGATGTCCACGCCCAGGCTGCCCGCGAGCGCATAGGCGACCACCAGCGGCGGCGAGGCGAGGAAATTCATTTTGATTTCGGGGTGCACGCGTCCCTCGAAATTGCGGTTGCCCGACAGCACCGAGCAGGCGATGACATCGGCGGCCTTGACCGCCTCGGAGATCTCCGGCTTCAGGGGCCCGGAGTTGCCGATGCACGTGGTGCAGCCGTAGCCCACGGTGTAGAACCCGAGCGCCTCCAAGTCCTTAAGCAGTCCGGCCTTCTGCAGGTAATCGGTGACGACGCGCGAACCGGGCGCGAGCGAGGTCTTCACCCAAGGCTTGGTGGCCAACCCCCGGGCGGCGGCGTTGCGGGCGAGCAGCCCCGCCGCCACCAGCACGGCGGGATTCGAGGTGTTCGTGCAGCTGGTGATGGCGGCGATCAACACCGCGCCGTCCCTGACCTCGAAGCTCTTGCCGCCGACGGTGGCCTTGGCGAGGCCGGTGGCCTGTGGATTCTTCTGCGCCCGCTCCTCGGCCATTTTCTTCACGCTGCTCTCATAGACGCTCCTGGCATTGCGCAGCGGCACGCGGTCCTGCGGGCGCTTGGGGCCCGCGAGGGAGGGCTCGACGGTCGCCAGGTTGAGCGTGACGACGTCGGTGTAATCGGCCGCCGGCGCGCCGTTGATCCGCCACATCCCCTGCGCCTTGGCGTAGGCCTCGACCAGGGCGATCTGATCCGGCGCGCGGCCGGTGAGCTCGAGGTAGCGGATGGTCTCCTCATCGATGGGGAAGATCGCGCAGGTCGAGCCGAACTCCGGCGACATGTTGGCAATGGTGGCGCGGTCGGCGAGCGGCAGCCCCGACAATCCGTCGCCGAAGAATTCGACGAATTTGTCCACCACTCCATGCTTTCGCAGGATCTCCGTGACGGTGAGCACGAGGTCGGTGGCGGTGGTGCCCGCGGGCAGGCTGCCCGTGAGCTTGAAGCCGATCACCTGCGGAATCAGCATGGTGACCGGCTGGCCCAGCATGGCGGCTTCGGCCTCGATGCCGCCCACGCCCCAGCCGAGCACGCCCAGCCCATTGACCATGGTGGTGTGCGAATCGGTGCCGACCAGGGTGTCGGGATAGGCGAGCTTCTTGCCCGCCGCGTCGTCGGAGAAGATCACGCGCGCGAGGCGCTCGATGTTCACTTGATGCACGATACCGGTGTTCGGCGGCACGACCTTGAAGTTGCTGAACGCGGTTTGTCCCCAGCGCAGGAACATGTAGCGCTCGCCGTTGCGCTGGAACTCGATTTCGTTGTTGTGCCGGAGCGAGTCGGCCGCGCCGTATTCATCGACCTGCACCGAGTGGTCGATCACGAGCTCGGCGGGCGCCAGCGGATTGACCCGCTGCGGATCGCCGCCCAGGCGAACGATGGCCTCGCGCATGGCCGCGAGATCCACGATGCACGGCACCCCGGTGAAATCCTGCATGATGACTCGCGCCGGCGTGAAGGCGATCTCGTAACTCGGCAGCGCCTTGGGGTCCCATTTCAGCAGCGCGTCGATGTCCTTCTTGGTGACGTTGACGCCGTCCTCGAAGCGCAGCAGGTTCTCCAGCAGGATCTTCAGGGAAAAGGGCAGGCGGCCCACATTCTGCGATTCGAGCGCCTCGAGGCCCAGGATCTCGTACTGCGCCGCGCCTACGTTGAGCGTCGTTCTCGCCTTGAAGCTATCCGTCATGACCCCTCCACGGAAAAACCGCAATTATAGGCGATTCCGCGGGCGGCCGCGCCACGCAGCCCATCCAAATTGAATCGCCGCGCGATGACGCCGCCGCCGAGACAGTGCGCGCCGCGGTAGAACACCGCGTACTGTCCCGGCGTCACGGCACGCGCCGCCTCGCTCAACGTGACGCGCCATATGCCGGCGCCGCACGAGCGCACCGTACAGGAGAGATCGCGCTGCCGATAGCGCGTCTTGACCGCGCACTCGCGCGCGGGCGCGGTGCCGCCCGCTGCAACCGCGGCGCCGCCCGCTGCAAAAGCGGCATCGCTGCAGCTCAGCCAGTGCATCTCTTCCACATCGAAGGCATCGGAGAGCAGCAGAGGGTGATCCTGATCCTGAACCACGATGAGCGCGTTGCGCGCGGTGTCCTTGACGGCCACATACCAGGGCGCGGCGGCGGCCCCGGCGCGCCCGCCCAAGCCCAGCCCCGCGCGCTGACCCAGGGTATACAGCGCGAGGCCGCGATGCTCGCCGAGAACGGCGCCCGCGTCGCTTTCGATGGGGCCGGGCTGGACCTGAAGATGGCGGCTCAGAAACTCCCGAAACGGCCGCTCGCCGATGAAACAGATGCCGGTGCTGTCCGGCTTGTCATAGACCGGCAATCCGGCCGCATGCGCCAGCGCCCGCACCTCCGCCTTGCGCAGCTCGCCGATCGGAAACAGGGTCCTTTGCAGCGCCGCGCGGGCGACCCCGTGCAGAAAATAGCTCTGATCCTTGTCCGTGTCCGCCGCCTTCAGAAGCTGCGGCCCCGCGGTGCCGGGTAGCAGGCGCGCGTAATGACCGGTCGCGATCCAGGAGGCGCCCAGACGGTGCATGTAGTCGAGACAGACGCCGAACTTGATTTCCCGGTTGCACAGCACGTCCGGGTTGGGCGTGCGCCCGGCGGCGTATTCGCGCAGAAAGTGCCCGAAGACCCGTTCGCGATACTGCGCGGCGAAGCTCACGCGGTGCAGGGCGATACCCAGGACCTCGCACACCCGGCGCGCATCCTGAAAATCGGCCGCGGTGGTGCAGTAGGCATCGGCATCGTCCTCCCAGTTGGACATGAACAAGCCCTGCACCGGGTGGCCGGCGCGCAGCAGCAGGAGCGCGGCCACAGCCGAGTCGACGCCGCCGGACATGCCGACGATGACCGTACCGTCAAGGGTAGGGGGAGGAGCCTGCATCCGGGCATTATACGGGCACGGGCCCCGCGCCGAAGACTACATGAGCATTTGCCGCATCTGGGATTCTTGCATGCTCGTCTGCCAGACTTCGTCGAAGAAATTCAGGTAACGGCGCACGACGGCCGGATCATTCATGTCCGAAATGCCGTCCCAGCGGTCCGCCTGCAGCCGGTACACCAGCGCCTTGTCGTCCGCGATGATGAAGGCGCCGGCGCTCGCCGGGTACTCGGGGCTCATGGCGCGCAGATCGATGCAGCTGGTGAGGCGTCGGGCCAGCGCCAGAAAGCGGTTGTTATCGAACATGGCCCGCGAGGGATCGGCGAGCAACACCCGCACCTTGGCGTAGGAACGCGCCAATACCAGCCGCTTGATTGCCTCGAGAAAGGGCTCCTCGCCGTATACCAGCGGTTCGAGATCCTGGGTGAAGATCGACAGCAGGCGCTGCGCGGATTTGGCTACCTTGAGGCTGGCCTCGCGAACTTCCGGCATGGTGGTCAGAATCGTACGGGTGCCCGATCCCAAGGACAGGTCCGTCCCCGCGGCAGGACCCCGATCCACGACAGGTTTTGCCGGCTCTTCAGTGTTTCCCGCCATATCCGACTGCCTCAATCGGAGGTACGGGGAATCGCCCCAACCTCGCGTGCTTTGGAAGGATAGTACCGTTTGGCCCGGAAATCGCTGTGCCAACTGCGTCACGTTTCGGAGGGCCTGCCCGTGAGGCCGTCAGCCGGGGCCGCGCTCGCCCCTTGCGAGCAGCGGCGCCAAGCCCACGTAATCCTTGGGCTCGAGGCCCAGCAGGCGCTCCTTCGCCGCGGGCGGCAGGTCGAGCGAGGCGATGAATTCGCGCATGGCGCCCTTGTCGATGGGCCGGCCGCGCGTGAAGGATTTCAAGCGGTCATAGCCCTGCGGAATGCCGTGGGCGCGCATCACCGTCTGCACCGCCTCGCCGAGCACTTCCCAGGCGCCATCCAGATCCTCGGACAGCCGCGCCTGGTCGAGCTCGATTTTGCCGAGGCCAAGCTCGATCGACCCGTAGCTCAAGACCGAGTGGCCGATGGCGACGCCGAGATTGCGCAGCACGGTGGAGTCCGACAAATCGCGCTGCAGCCTCGATACGGGCAGCTTGTCGGCGAAATGACCGAGCAAGGCGTTGGCCAGGCCCAAATTGCCTTCGGCGTTTTCGAAATCGATCGGATTGACCTTGTGCGGCATGGTGGAGGAGCCCACTTCGCCCTCGATGAGGCGCTGCTTGAAATAGCCCAGGGAGATGTAGCTCCACATGTCGCGCGCCAGATCGAGCAGCACGCTGTTGGCGCGCATCAGCGCATGGCAGTATTCGGCGATCCAATCGTGCGGCTCGATCTGCGTGGTGTAGGCGTTGGATTCGAGCCCCAGGGATTCGACGAAGCGCCGGCTGACACCAGGCCAGTCCACGTCGGGCAGCGCCGCGACGTGCGCGTTGAAGTTGCCGACGGCGCCGTTCATCTTGCCGAGAATGACGATGCGCGCCAGGCCGGCGCGCTGCGCGTGAAGCCGCGCGGCGACATTGGCGAGTTCCTTGCCCACCGTGGTCGGGGTCGCGCTCTGGCCGTGGGTGCGCGCCAACATCGGCGCCGCGGCGTGCTGCGCCGCCAGCGAGTCGAGCAGGCCGGCGATGGCATCGAGGCGGGGCAACAGCAGCGTCGCGCGCGCATTTTGCAGCATCAGGGCGTAGGCGAGGTTGTTGATGTCCTCCGACGTACAGGCGAAGTGCAGCCATTCGAGGTCGGCGGCGGTCGCCCCGCGCTTCGCGAGCTCCGTGCGCAACCACAATTCCACCGCCTTCACATCGTGATTCGTGCGGGTCTCGATCTGCTTGATGGCGGCGACATCGGTGCCGCCCGGATCCTTCGACAGCACGCTGAGCAGCACCCGGGGGGCGGCCGGCAGCTTGGCCAGCGCGGCTGCGGCCGGGCCCGCCGCGAGCGCCAGGAGCCAGGCGCACTCCACGCGCACGCGCTCGCGCATCAGCCCCGCCTCGCTGAAGATGTGCCGCACCGCCTCGAGCTTGCCGGCATAGCGGCCATCGAGGGGGGAGAGCGCGTCGGTGAAAGAAAGGGCCATCGGAGGATATGGTCGCTTTGAGTGTAGAATTGCAGGATATTACCGTAAACGACCCCGAACCAGCTCAAGTAGGCGCGATGGCGGCGGCGTCCCAGGCGCCGGTTGCCGAAGATCGATGGATTCTCTTTACTCGAAAACGCACATCCGCGAGTCTCTCAATCCGCGGCCTTCCTCGCCGGAGGAGGACATGCAGTGGTTGCCCGGCGCGCCTCCCGACGTGGCGTCGCGGGCGCGCGCGCTTTTGCCGACGCGGCGGGTTCCGGCGGCCGTGCTCGTGCCGCTGGTGGAGCATGCCACGGGAATGACGGTGCTGCTGACGCAGCGCTCGGAAACGCTCAAGGACCACGCCGGACAGATCAGCTTTCCCGGTGGCCGTATCGAACCCGAGGACAAGGATGCGTGGCATGCGGCGCTGCGCGAGGCGTATGAGGAAATCGGCCTGTTGCCCGAATTCGTGGAATTTGCCGGATATCTGCCCGATCACCTGGTCATCAGCGGCTTTCGAGTGACCCCCGTGGTCGGCTTCGTCAATCCGGACTATCAGCTGCGCATCGCCAAGGCCGAGGTGCACGATGCCTTCGAGGTGCCGCTCGATTTCATCCTGGACGCCGCCAATCACAAGTCCCGCCAGCGCAAGCTCGGCGACATGGTCATCGACGTGCACGACATTCCCTACGGGAACCGCAATATCTGGGGGGCGACGGCCGGCATGCTGCTGACGCTGCGGCGCATGCTCCAAGCCCATGGCGGAGCGGCGCCGTGACGCAGATCGATGCGGACCGGATGCGCGAATTGCTGCGCATCATGGCGCGCCTGCGCGCCGCCGACGGCTGTCCCTGGGATCGGCAGCAATCCTTCGCGAGCATCGCGCCGTACACCATCGAGGAGGCCTACGAGGTGGCCGACGCCATCGAGCGCGGCGACATGCGCCAGCTGAAGGACGAGCTGGGCGATCTGTTGTTTCAAGTGGTCTTTCACGCGCAAATCGCGAGCGAGGCGGGTGCGTTCGATTTTGCAGCGGTGGCCGGCGCGATCTGCGACAAGCTGCTGCGCCGCCACCCGCATGTGTTCGGCGCGGGCGCCCCCCTGACTGCCGCCGAACAGAGCATCCTCTGGGAGGACATCAAGGCGGCCGAGCGCGCCTCCGCCGAAGCGCAACGCGGCGCCGCAGCCGACGGCGCGCAGGCCGACGCCGTGCCGAGTCATTTGGACGGCGTGCCGCAGAGCCTGCCGGCATTGATGCGCGCCTTGAAGCTGAGCAAGCGAGCCGCGCGCGTGGGCTTTGACTTCGAGCACGCCGGCGAGAGCGCCGACAAGGTGGCCGAGGAGCTCGCGGAAGTGCGCGAGGCGGCCGAGCAGAGCGCCAACGCGGGCCCGGGGCCGGCGACGGCCGCGATCTTCGAAGAAATCGGCGATCTATTGTTCGCGGCCGCCAACCTGGCGCGCAAGCTCGATGTCGATGCCGAGGCGGCGCTGCGCTCGGCCAATGGCAAGTTCGAGCGGCGCTTTCGCGGCATGGAGTCCCTGGCGGCGCAGCGCGGCCTGGTGTTTGCGGACCTGAACCTCGCTGCGCAAGAGAGGCTTTGGCAAGAAGTCAAACGTGGCGAGTGAGCGGCGGGCTGCGGCCGCCGCGCGCGGCGTGCCGCGGCTCATCTTCAAGCACGACGCGGATCTGCCGATCTCGGCGCAGCGCGAGACCATCCTCGAGGCCCTGGCCGCACGCCAGGTCCTGATCGTCGCCGGCGACACCGGCTCCGGCAAGAGCACGCAATTGCCGCAGTACTGCCTGGAGCTCGGACGCGGCATGGACGCCTTGATCGCGCATACCCAGCCGCGACGCCTGGCCGCACGCGCCCTGGCCGCGCGCATTGCCGAGGAAGTCGGCCAGCCCCTGGGCCAGAGCGTGGGCTTTCGCGTGCGATTCACCGATCAAGCGTCCGACGCCACGCGCCTTAAGCTGATGACCGACGGCTTGTTGCTGGCGGAGCTGGCATCGGATCCGCTGCTGCGCCGCTACGACACGGTCATCGTCGATGAGGCGCACGAGCGCACGCTCAATGTCGATCTGCTGTTGGGCGTGCTGAAGCGCTTGCTGCCGCGCCGGCCGGAGCTCAAGGTGATCGTCACGTCGGCCACCCTCGACGTCGAGCGCCTGTCGCGATTCTTCGATGGCGCCCCGATCGTGACGGTGAGCGGCCGCAATCACCCCATCGAGGTGCGCTACCGCGAGGCGTCTGAGGATGCCGAGGATCCCGATCTGCCCACGGCCGTGCTCGCGGCGTACCGGGAAATCGCCGCGGAACCCAAGGCCATCGGCGGCGGCGACGTGCTGGTGTTCCTGCCCGGCGAGCGCGAGATACGCGATGTGGGCGAGCTTCTCGAGCGCGAGCTCAGGGAGGACGCGGAGGTTCTGGAGCTGTACTCGCGCCTGTCCTGGGAGAGGCAGAGCAAGATATTTCAGCGCGGCTCGCGGCAGCGGATCGTGCTCGCCACCAACGTGGCCGAGACCTCGATCACGGTGCCGGGCATTCGCGCCGTCATCGATTCGGGATTGGCGCGCATCAGCCGCTACAGCCCGCGCAACCGGCTGCAGCGCCTGCCCATCGAGCCCGTTTCGCGCGCGAGCGCCGAGCAGCGCAAAGGCCGCTGCGGCCGCTTGGGTCCCGGGCTGTGCCTGCGGCTGTACAGCCAGGCCGATTTCGAGGCGCGCGCCGCCTTCACGGAGCCTGAGATCCTGCGCACGAATCTGGCCGCGCTGCTGCTGCGCCTGGCCGCGGACGGGCTCGGCGAGGCGGAGAGTTTTCCGTTCATCGACCCACCCGATTCACGCGCGCTCGGCGATGGCTACCGGTTGCTGCAGGAGCTCCAGGCGCTCGACGCCGAGCGGCGGATCACCGCGCGCGGCCGGGCCATGGCGCGCCTGCCGCTCGATCCGCGGCTGGCGCGGGCGCTGCTGGAGAGCAAGCGCTTTCGCGCCGAGAGCGAGCTGTTGGCCATCGTCGCCGCCCTGAGCGTCCCGGACGTGCGGATGAGCATTCCCGCGGCGCCGGCCGGCGGAAGCGCAGCCGGCGCTGGCAGAGACGGCGCTCCTGGGGATCCGAGGCAGGGCACGGCGTTCGAGGACGCCAAATCCGAGTTCTCGGCGCTGGTCAAGGTGTGGCGGGCGTACCGCAAGGCGCGCGAGGCGCCGCGGCGCGAGCTCAAGCGCTGGTGCAAGGAGCGCCAGTTCTCGCTGTTGCGGCTGTCCGAGTGGGACGATGTCCATACCCAAGTGGCGGAACGCGCCGCCGATATGGGCATCGTCGCGCAGCGCCCGGCGGCGAGCTACACGGCGGTGCATCGCTCGCTGCTCGCCGGCTTCTGCACCATGGTAGGCACGCGCGGCGAGGAGGGCGTGTATCTGGGAACGCGCGGCGTGCGCTTTCACCTCTTCCCGGGCTCGCCGCTCGCGCGGCGGCGGCCCCGCTGGGTGATGGCGGCCAACATCGTCGAGACCTCGCGGGTGTTTGCGCGTCGCGTCGCGGAAATCGAACCGCAGTGGATCGAGGCCGCCGCCTCGCACCTGCTCAAGCGCGAATATCTCGAGCCCGACTGGGATGAGGAACGCGAGGAAGTGGCGGCACGCGAGCGGATCGGTTTTCTCGGACTGATCTTGAGTGCGAACCGCTCTGTCAATTACGGCCCCATCGCGCCGGAAGAATCGCGCCGCATCTTCGCCCGCGAGGCGTTGGTCTATCGTAGACTCGAGCGCAGGCCGGACTGGCTGTCGGCGAACGATGCCGCCATTGCCGAAGCGCAGCGGATGGAGGAGCGGCTGCGAACCCGCGACCTGGTGCGCACGGCCGAATCCTTCGTCGAATTCTATGACCGCGCACTGCCGCGCCAGGTGTCGAGCGCCGCCACGCTGGAGTATTTCACCCGGCATCTGTCGCAGGCCGAGCGGCGCGCCCTCAGCTTGGGGCCCGAACAGATATTCGCCCGCGTGCCCGCGCCGCAGGCACTGGCGCAGTTTCCCGAACTCGCTCACCTGGCCGGGCTGTCCATCCCCGTCGAGTACCGCTTTACGCCGGGCGAATCGCGGGACGGCGCGAGCTTGCGCATCCCGCTGCTGGCGCTGCCCGGGCTCACGCGAAACGCGGTGGACGCCGCGGTTCCGGGACTTGCCGAGCCACGCGTCGAGGCACTGCTGCGCTCGCTGCCGAAGGAGGCACGCCGCCATTTGATCCCCATCGGCGCCACTGCCGCGGAATTTCTCGCGGGCGTTGCCGGCGCCGCGGACGCGCAGGGCCTCCGGCGGTGGCTCAGGCAGCGCCGCGGCATCCCCGAGTCCCTGCTGCGATTCGATGTTGCCGCCGTTCCCGCGCACCTGTGGCCCCAGCTTGCCGTGACCGCCGACGGCCGGGAGATCGCGCACGGCCGCAGTCTGCCGGAACTGCGCCGTGCCAGCGCCGCCGCCGCGCGCGCGGAACTGGAGCGGCGCGCCGCTGCCGACTACGCGCCGGCCGCTTCGTGGCGCCGCTTCGAGATCGACGCATTGCCCGAGAGGGTGATGCTCACCCTGCCCGAGGGGGAGCTGTGGGTGTTTGCGACGCTGGCGCGCACGGACGCGGCGCTTGCCGTTAGATACGAATGGTCGGCCGCGGAGGCGGAGCGCCACTGGCGGCAGGGCGCCGCGTATCTGGCGCGCCGAATGCTCGCCGGCCTCGAGCGCGATCTTCTCAGGGCCATCGGCGCCGACACGCCGCTGCTGCTCGCCGCCAGTCCCTATCTCGACGGCGGCGAGCTGAGCGAGGTCCTGCTGCAATTGGTATTTCGCCGCGCCTGCTTCGGTGACGCCGCGGCGCCGCGTTCCCGCGAGGCCTTTGAAAGCGCCGTCGATCAGGGACGCGCTCGTCTGCATCCCTGCCTGGATGAGATTGCCGCGACCGCGCTGGGGTGGTTCAACGACGCGCGGGCGGTGCGCCGGGCCTTCGAAGATCCTCGCACCGCGTTGCTCGCCGACGCGGTGCAGGAGAGCAGGGAACATCTGCGCCGGTTACTGAGCGCCGATACCCTCGGATCGACGTCGCCGGATTGGCTGCGCCAATTGCCGCGGTACTTGAAGGCCGAGGAGCGCCGCTGGCAGCGCAACGCGGCCCGCGGCAGTGAGCCGGTAGCTATTCTGGCGGCGCTGCGCGAATGGTCGGCGCATCACCAGAGACTGGCGAAGCAGCTCGCCGCGGAATTGCGCTGGATCCCCGAACTCGACGATTGTCGGCACTGGATCGAAGAGTACCGAGTGTCGCTGTACGCCCAGGAACTCAAGACCTTGGGGCCGATCTCCGCGGCGCGCCTCGAAGCGCGGGCGGTTGAGATCGAGGCGTGGGTTTCGCGTTAGACGTTGAAGCGAATCCCCTGCGCGAGCGGCAGCTCTGAGCTCCAATTGATGGTGTTCGTCTGGCGCCGCATGTAGGCCTTCCACGAGTCAGAGCCCGCTTCGCGGCCGCCGCCCGTGTCCTTCTCTCCCCCGAATGCGCCGCCGATCTCGGCGCCCGAAGTGCCCAGATTGACGTTGGCAATGCCGCAATCGCTGCCCTCGGCCGACAGAAACCGTTCGGCCACCTGCAGCCGGTCGGTAAACACCGCCGACGAGAGGCCGTAGGGGACGGAGTTCTGCAGGGCCAGCGCCTCGTCCAGGCTGTCGTAGGCCAGAAGATACAGGATCGGCGCGAACGTCTCGGTTCTCACCACCGCCATGCCGGCCTGGGCACGAATGATGGCGGGCTCCACGAAGTGGCCGGATCGCTGCAGGACCTTCCCGCCGCACAGCAGCTCTCCGCCCTCGGCTTGCGCGGCGGCGATGGTGGCCACATAGCGCGACACCGCGCCCGCATCGATCAGAGGTCCCATCAGCGTCTCGGGATCGAGCGGGTCGCCGATGCGCACCTGTCCATAGGCGGCGACCAGGCGCCGCTCGAGCTCCGCCGCGCGCGAGCGATGCACCAGCACCCGGCGGGTCGTGGTGCAGCGCTGGCCGGCGGTTCCGACCGCCCCGAACACGATGCCGGGGACCGCCAGCTCCAGATTCGCGCTCTCATCGACGATGATGGCGTTGTTGCCGCCGAGCTCGAGCAGACTCTTGCCGAGCCGCTCGGCGACGCGCACGCCGATTTGCCGTCCCACCTGGGTCGAGCCGGTGAAGGAGACCAGCGCCACGCGCCGATCGTCGACGAAGCGCATCGCAAGCTCGGTGCCTGCGTCGATGAAGATCTGGAAGATCGCCGGCAATGCGTGACGCTCCAGCACCCGATTGCAGATGTGCTGCACGGCGAGGGAACACAGAGCGGTCTTGGGCGAGGGCTTCCACACCGTGGCGTTGCCGCAAATCGCCGCGAGAAAGGCGTTCCAGGACCACACCGCCACGGGGAAATTGAATGCCGAAATCACCCCCACCACGCCGAGTGGATGCCATTGCTCGTACATGCGGTGCCGCGGCCGCTCCGAGTGCATGCTGAGGCCGTACAGCATGCGGGACTGGCCCACCGCGAAGTCGGCGATGTCGATCATTTCCTGGACCTCGCCGTCGCCCTCGGCTTTGATCTTGCCGTTCTCCAGGGACACCAGGCTGCCGAGCGCCTCTTTATATTGGCGCAGCTCCTCGCCGATCAGGCGAACCGCCTCGCCCCGCTTCGGCGCCGGTACTTGCCGCCAGGCGGCTGCGGCGGCGACGGCCGCGGCCATCACCCGCTCGTAGTCCTCGGCCGTGGCGCCGCGCACCTGGGCCAGCCGCCTGCCCGTGGCCGGATTGATCGAGTCGAGCAGCGGACCGTCGGTCTGCCGGCTCCAGCCGTAACTGCCGGACCAGCTTCCGGGGTTGATGTCGCGAAGCCCCAGCGCCCGCAAGGGATCGGGCGCGGGCGAGGGCTGGTGGGTGTGCTGCATGATGAACTTCCGGATTTCGTTGGGCGCGCATTTTGACTTGGGCAGCCCCACAACGCTAGCATCCTTCGGATGTCCGCAAGCCCCGCACTGACGAACTGGCACCCGGCCAGTTGGCACGGCCGTCCCGCGACCCAGCAGCCCAAGTACCCCGACGCCCAGGCGCTGGAGCGGGCCGTGGCTGCCCTCAGCCGGCTGCCGCCCTTGGTGGTGTCCTGGGAAGTCGAAGCGCTGCGCGCCAAGCTGGCCCAGGCGCAGCGCGGCGAACAATTCCTGCTGCAGGGCGGCGACTGTGCCGAGAGCTTCGAGGATTGCGAGTCCGACAACATCGCGCGGCGGCTGAAGATCCTGCTGCAGATGAGTCTGGTGCTGCTGCAGGGTTTGAAAAAGCCCATCATCCGCGTCGGGCGCTTTGCCGGGCAGTATGCCAAGCCCCGCTCGGCGGATACTGAAACGCGTGGCACAGTCACGCTGCCGAGCTACCGCGGCGACAACGTCAATCGTCCGGGATTCAGCGCGGTGGAGCGCGAACCGGATCCCGAGCTGCTGCTGCGCGGCTACGAGCGCGCCTCGCTCACCTTGAATTTCGTGCGCGCCTTGATCGACGGCGGGTTCGCCGATCTGCACCATCCGGAATACTGGGATCTGAGCTTCCTGCGACACGCGCCGCTGCACGACGCGTATCGGAAGATCGTCGACTCGATTGCCGAGTCGCTGGATTTCTTCGAGTCGGTGAGCGGGCAGCAGGTGCACGCCGCCACGCGCATGGATTTCTACACCAGCCACGAGGGGCTGCATTTGTTGTCCGAGCAGGCGCAGACCCGCTATATCGAGCGTCAGAAGCGTTGGTACAATCTGTCCACGCACATGCCGTGGATCGGCATGCGCACCGCCAACATCGACGGCGCGCACATCGAATACTTTCGCGGCATTGCCAATCCCATCGGCGTGAAGGTGGGCGCGTCGATGAGTGCCGAATGGCTTCAAGAGCTCGTCCAGGTGCTCAACCCGCAGAATGTGCCCGGCCGATTGACGTTCATCCATCGCTTCGGACTCAAGGACATCGAGCGGCAGCTGCCCGGCATGATCCGCGCCGTGCGCGCCACGGGATCTCAAGTGCTCTGGATCTGCGACCCCATGCACGGCAATACAGAGACCACGGCCGGCGGGGTGAAGACGCGCCGCTTCGACAATATCCTGGGAGAGGTGGAGGCTTCCTTTCGAATCCACGAGGAAGAGGGGTCCATGCTGGGGGGCGTGCATATCGAACTTACCGGCGAGGATGTCACCGAATGTATCGGCGGCGCGCGGGGCCTGGCGGAGGCCGATCTGGCGCGCGCCTATCGCTCGCAAGTCGACCCGCGCTTGAACGCCGAGCAGGCGCTGGAATTGGCCATGCTGATTGCGCGCCGCGCGGGCGCCCGCAGGCGCACCGGCAAGTCTCCCGGTCCGCAAGGCTAGGGCGGGCGGCCCGGAATATGTCAAACGTGTCGTTGACATATTAAGGTATTATAATCAACCGGTTATTGGGTTTATCTAGATTTTAGCTATATAGCCCGCCACGGTTTTTGAAAAGCCGACTTGCCTCGATGCGTGCAGGTGCTATCCTGACTTGCAAACCTTTCCCGCCCCTTGAGATCGAGTGTCGCGAGGCCCCACTGCTCGGACGACAAGTAGAGAATTATTGACGCATTGCGCGGAATCTTTTCTGCCGCGATGAGTCTGACGGGTTCCAGCCCTTTGGGCTCTGGGCAAGGTTGGGTTGCGCTCGGGTTAGTCCAAAGCCGCGCGTGATCGACGGCGGGCTACGCGGAGTTTCCGCGTAGCCCGTTTTTTACCGCGCCGAGAGAATCGCTCAGCTGCCCGTATGAACAGCACTTTCGATCTTGGGTGCCGGCGCTGCCCACGGCTCGCCGCCTTTCTCGATGCCGTGCGTGAGGAGGAACCGGACTACTTTTGCCGGCCCGTTCCATCTTTCGGCGACCCCCTGGCACGGCTGCTCATCGTGGGATTGGCGCCCGGCAAGCATGGCGCCAACCGTACCGGCCGGCCGTTTACCGGCGATCATGCCGGCATCCTGCTGTACGCCACCCTGCACAAGTTCGGGCTCGCCACCGGCCCGGTATCGACCGCGGCGGACGACCCGTTGAAACTCCTGGACGCGAGGATCACCAATTCGGTCAAGTGTCTTCCGCCGGCGAATAAACCTTTGCCTTTGGAAATCAAGCTCTGCAACTCCTTTCTTCGTGCAGAACTGCAACAGAGCACCGAGGTACGGGCGATCCTGGCGCTGGGGGCCGTCGCCCATGCGGCCGTGCTGCGGGCGTGCGATCTGCCGGCCGGGGCGCATCCTTTTGCCCATGCGGCGGAACACTCGCTGGGCGGCGATCGAGTGCTGGTGGATTCCTATCACTGCAGCCGCTACAACACCCAGACCCGCCGGCTCACCACCTCCATGTTCGAGCAGGTCATCGGCAGGGCACGGGACCTCGCACTCGCGGCACGGCCGGGATGAACGAGGGGGCAGCACCCGCGCCGCCCTTCGACGCGAAGTCCTTCGTCGACAGTCTGCCGGGCCGCCCGGGCGTCTATCGCATGCTGGATGCGAACGGCGAGATTCTATACGTCGGCAAGGCGCGCAGTCTCAAGAGCCGGGTCGGCTCCTACTTCCAACCGAGCAACGTGCAGCCAAAAGTCCAGGCGCTGGTCGCGAAGACCGCGGGCATGGAAGTCACCATCACGAACTCCGATACCGAGGCGTTGCTGCTCGAATACAATCTGATCAAGAAGCATCGGCCGCGCTTCAACGTGGTGCTGCGCGACGACAAGAGCTTTCCCTATCTGCACGTCGAAACGGAGCACGAGTTCCCGCGCCTGACGTTCTACCGCGGATCGCGCAAGCAGCCGGGGCGCTACTTCGGGCCTTACCCCTCGGCGGGCGCGGTACGCGAGACCCTGCAGCAGGTGCAGAAGCTGTTTCGGCTGCGCAATTGCGAGGACACGTATTTCGCGAACCGGTCGCGGCCGTGCCTGCAGTTCCAGATCCAGCGCTGCACGGCGCCGTGCGTGGGACTGATATCGCGCGAGGATTACGCGCGCGACGTGGCGGCGGCGATCAAGGTGCTCGAGGGGCGCAACGATGAGGTGAGACAGGACTTGGGAAGGCGCATGGAGGAGGCCGCGCAACAGTTGAAGTTCGAGGATGCCGCGCAGCTGCGCGACCAACTGGCGAAGCTCAAAGCCGTTCAAGCGCAGCAGATCGTCACCGCGGACATCGAACATGATGCGGACGTGATCGCCGTCGCCGCCGGCGGCGGCGAATACTGCGTGGCCCTGATGTTCATTCGCGGCGGGCGAAGCTTGGGCAGCACGACGTTTTTTCCCAAGGCGCCCCTTGCCGAGCTGCCGGAGGTTCTCGGCGCCTTCGTCGCCCAATACTACCTCGACCGGGAGTCGCCGCCGGAAATCATCGTCGGCTCGGAATTCGATGAAATGGCGCTTCTCGAGACGGCGCTCGCGCAGCGCTCCGGGCACAAGGTGCGCATCGCCTCGCAGGTGCGCGGCATTCGCGCGCGCTGGCTGCAGATGATGCAGGAGAACGCGGCACAGGCGCTCGCCATGCGCGGCCTGGCGCGCGCCAGCATCGAGTCGAGCCTGGAGGATCTGCGGGACGCGTTCGACCTTGCGGAAACGCCGGCCCGAATCGAGTGCTTCGACATCAGCCACACGGGCGGCACCGACACCGTGGCCTCATGCGTGGTGTTCGGCGAGGAGGGCCCGCTCAAGGGGGACTATCGGCGCTTCAATATCAGCGGGATCCAGCCCGGCGATGACTACGCCGCCATGTACCAGGCGCTCACCCGGCGCTACAAGCGCGTGCGCGACGGCGAAATCACGGCTCCGGATGTATTGCTCATCGATGGCGGCAAGGGACAGCTCGCCGAAGCGGCGCAGGTGCTCGATGAGCTTGGAGTGGCGGGAATCACCTTGATCGGCGTCGCCAAGGGCGCCGAGCGGCGGCCGGGCCAGGAGCAACTGTTCTTGTTGGGCCGCGATGCGCCCACTATACTGGCTGCGGACTCGCGGGCACTGCACCTGATTCAGCGCGTGCGCGACGAAGCGCACCGTTTCGCGATCACGGGACACCGGCGCAAGCGGGCCAAGCGCCATAGCCAGTCGATACTGGAAACCATTCCGGGCCTGGGGCCCGTAAAAAGGCGCGAATTGCTGAAACAGTTCGGCGGCTTGCAGGGGATTATGCGTGCGGGGGTTGAGGATTTCATACAAGTCCGCGGGCTCGGGCGCGACCTCGCCGAGGTAATCTATGAGCACCTCCACCCCGGGCGCTGACCATCGATCGCATTGGAATGTGCCGAATACGCTGACGTGGCTGCGCATTTCGATGATTCCCGCCATCTTCGCGCTGTTCTACCTGCTGCCCTATCCATGGGCGGATCCCGCAGCCTGCGCAGCCTTCGCGCTTGCGGGCATTACCGATACCTTGGACGGCTACTACGCACGCAAGCTGGGCCAAACCTCGCGCCTGGGCGCATTCCTGGATCCCGTCGCCGACAAGCTCATCGTCGCCGCCGCATTGGTGCTGATCGTCAGCAAGGACCCCCGCTGGTTCGTGGTCATCGTGTCGGTGGTGATCATCGGCCGCGAAATCGCGGTGTCGGCGCTGCGCGAATGGATGGCGGAGATCGGCGCGCGCAGCCGCATCAAGGTGTCGCTGCTGGCGAAGTACAAAACCATCATGCAGATCGTGGGGCTGTCGCTGCTGCTGTTCCGGCAGAATCTGTTCGGGATCATTCCCACCTACAACCTCGGGCTGGTACTGACCGGGATCGCGGCGGTGCTCACGCTCTGGTCGATGGTTCAGTACCTGCGCGTGGCGTGGCCGGAATTGCGCGGCAGCGCCGAGTTATAGAGCGGAATTGCCGGATAGTTCAAGGCGTTAGCGGCGTATTGCCGTGGGTGCTTCTTGACTCCGGGCGGCGGGGCCCTACAATTGCGCGTCTGTTCAGCGCGGGAATAGCTCAGTTGGTAGAGCGCAACCTTGCCAAGGTTGAGGTCGCGAGTTCGAGCCTCGTTTCCCGCTCCAAAAT
>Ga0181534_10000700_pt1 | contig 23377 bp, 22 predicted proteins | sample PEATcosm2014_Bin_37_FD_119758 | JGI IMG/M metagenome (GOLD analysis project Ga0181534, IMG submission 119758) | Peatland microbial communities from MTU Mesocosm Facility, Houghton, MI, USA - PEATcosm2014_Bin17_10_metaG | ecosystem: Environmental > Terrestrial > Soil > Wetlands > Peat | place...
CCTGCCGCGCACTTTTTGGAATCATGGTCAGATGCGCGTTCATATTACGGAACTGCTTCCATCATTCAGCCGATGATTGATCCGCTCTATGGCGGCAAGACGGCGCATGACATTTTCCAAACTCTCTTGGATGAGCCTTCGCTGAGCGCGTATGAGGCAGTGCGCGAAACATGGAAGCCCAGTCTGGAGCACTGCCGCGACTTCGAGCAGGCCTGGCGCAAGACCCTGCATCAGGGTTGGCTTGAGTATGAGACCTGTGCACCTGTCAATTTGGCTCCTTCTGCCTTCAAGATTGCTCTTGGTAAGGTACCCGCGCCCTCATCAAAAGACTCTATCGAAATCATCTTCCGCCCCGACCCAAATATCTATGACGGCCGTTGGGCGAACGTCGGCTGGTTGCAGGAGTTGCCCAAGCCGGTGACCAACCTGAGCTGGGACAATGCCGCATTGGTCTCCGGCGCGACTCTCACCCGCCTCGGTCTCGAAGAAGACGATATTGTCGAGCTTTCAGTGCAGGGCCGCAAGGTGAATGCGCCGGTGATCGTGGTCCCTGGGCATCCCGACAATTCAGTCACGGTGTACCTGGGTTATGGGCGGCAGACGGGCCGGGTTGCCGGCGGCGCGGGCTTTAATGCGTACCTGATTCGCACCTCGGATGCGCCGTTCTATACGACCGGAACGCTGAAGAAGCTGGATGGCAAGTGGGGCGTGGCGATTACCAAGAGCCACTACCAGGATCATCGCGGCGAGCGCTTTGGGCAGCAGGGCAACGGCAATAACTCGCTCGAAGCCGATGAGGCGATTGGCGAGCGCGGCATCATCCGCTACGCGACACTGGACGAGTATAAGAAGAATCCGAACTTCGCCTTCGAGGGCGAGGGCCGCGAGAAGACCAACCGCGACGAGACGCTCTTTCCGAACTGGGATTACAAGGAAAATGCCTGGGGCATGTCGATCGACATGAACAGTTGCGTCGGCTGCAACGCCTGCATCGTGAGCTGTTATGCAGAGAACAACATCGCCGTCGTCGGCAAGGAGCAGGTGCGGATTGGCCGCAATATGCAGTGGCTGCGCATCGACACCTATTTCGAGGGCGATCTGGCTGCGCCGCGTGCCCACTTCCAGCCGATGGCCTGCCAGCACTGCGAGAACGCTCCCTGCGAGCAGGTTTGCCCGGTGGGCGCTACCGTGCACACGCCGGAAGGCCTGAATACCATGGTCTACAACCGCTGCGTGGGCACCCGCTATTGCTCGAACAACTGCCCGTACAAGGTGCGGCGGTACAACTTCCTGCTCTACTCGGATTTCGAGACGGAGAGCCTCAAGCTGCTGCGCAATCCCGATGTTTCGGTCCGCTCACGCGGCGTGATGGAAAAGTGCAGCTACTGTTTGCAGCGGATTACCGCTGCCCGCATCGAGGCAGACAAGAAAAACCGCGCGATTCGCGATGGCGAAGTGGTGACGGCCTGCCAGCAGGCCTGCCCGGCTTCGGCGATCTCGTTTGGCAACCTGAACGACAAGAGCAGCAAGGTTGCCAAGCTGCAAAGCGATGAGCGCAGCTACCAGGTGCTGGCCGATCTGAATACCCGTCCGCGCACCAAGTATGTAGCGGCGGTGTTGAATCCGAATTCTGAATTGCAAGACGCGCCGGCGGAACACATGCCGGCCAAGGGTTGAGAGGCCAGGATGGCAGAGAACGACCTGAAAACTGACGAGGCGAAGCGCCTTCAAGAGATCGACCCGGCGACCGGAGAGTTCAGAGTCCTTGCCCCCGGGCAGACGTTTCTCTCGGTCACCCAGAAGATCGCCGGCATCGTGCTGACGCCGGATACGCCGCTGGGCTGGTTTGCGATCTTCAGCGTGGGTGGCGCGGTGGCGACGCTGCTGCTGGTGGCCGTGACCTGGCTCTTCCTCAAAGGCACTGGCATCTGGGCAGTCACGCAGCCGGTCGCCTGGGGATTCGCGATCATCAACTTCGTCTGGTGGATCGGCATCGGCCACGCCGGCACGCTGATCTCGGCGATTTTGCTCTTGTTCAAGCAGGGCTGGCGCAACTCGATCAACAGATTTGCCGAGGCAATGACCATCTTTGCCGTGGTTTGCGCGGGGTTGTTTCCGCTGATCCACATTGGCCGCCCGTGGCTGGGCTTTTGGCTCTTGCCGTATCCGAACACGATGAACGTCTGGCCGCAGTTCCGCTCCCCGCTGCTGTGGGACGTCTTTGCGGTCTCGACCTACGCAACAATCTCGGTGGTCTTCTGGTACATCGGCATGATTCCGGATTTCGGCACGATGCGCGATAGGGCGCAGACCAAGCTGGCGCAGTTCGGCTACGGGCTGGTTTCGCTCGGATGGCGCGGCTCGGTGCGGCACTGGATGCGTTATGAAACAGCATCGCTGCTGCTGGCTGGTCTGGCGACGCCCCTTGTCCTCTCTGTCCATACGGTCATCAGCTTTGATTTCGCGGTCGCGGTATTGCCGGGATGGCATACGACGATCTTCCCGCCGTACTTTGTGGCCGGCGCAATCTATTCGGGCTTTGCGATGGTGCTGACGCTGGCCATTCCGCTGCGCAAGTTCTATCACCTGGAAGGGCTGGTCACCGATCGCCATATCGACAATATGGGCAAGGTGATGCTGGCGACGGGCTTCATTGTGGCCTACGGATACGGAATGGAAGTCTTCATGGCCTGGTACTCGGCCTCGCACTGGGAAGCCTTCATGATGTGGAACCGCATGTTCGGGCCGATGGGCTGGTCGTACTGGGTGCTGATCACCTGCAATCTGGCGATTCCGCTGACCACGCTGTGGTCGCGCAAGTTGCGCACCAACATCAGCTTCATGTTCTTCATCTCGATTGTGGTGAATATCGGTATGTGGTTTGAGCGCTTCGTTATCGTTGTGACCAGCCTCTACCGCGACTTTTTGCCCTCGTCCTGGGGAACGTACCGCGCGACCAAGTGGGATTACATGACCTATGTAGGCACGCTGGGGCTGTTCACGGCGCTCTTCCTGCTGTTTGTGCGCTTCCTGCCCATGATTCCGATGTCCGAGATCAAGATGATGTTGCCGAGTGCAAAGATTACGCCGAAGAAGGTAGCGGAGGCCGGAGACTAACATGCCCCCACGCGAGGGAACTTACGGCCTGCTGGCCGAATTTGATACGCCGAGCGATCTGGTGCGGGCCGCGCAGCAGGCGCGCCACGATGGCTGGCGGCGTATGGACTGCTATACGCCTTATCCGGTAGAAGAGGCGGCGGAGGCCATCGGCTTCCACAGAAACAAAGTCCCGCTGATTACTCTGGTCGGGGCGCTGATGGGATTGACGGCGATGTTCTCGCTCGAAACCTGGGTCTCGACGCTGGCCTATCCATTGAATATTGCCGGACGCCCGACCTACTCCTGGCCGGCATTCATTGTGCCCGCCTACGAGTGGACGATCCTGTTTGCAGGCTTGTCTGCGGCCTTTGGGATGCTGGCGCTGAATGGATTGCCGGCGCTCTATCATCCGCTCTTCAACGCGCCGAATTTCCGCAACGGAGCGACGACGGACAAGTTCTTTCTTTGTCTCGAAGCATTGGACCCCAAGTTCGACCCAGCCGAATCGAGAAAGTATCTCGAAGGCCTTCAGCCGGTCTCGGTAGTGGAGGTGGAGTACTGATGCGAAAGCAGCTTTCAGTTCTCAGTTCCCAGCTCCCAGCCTTCGGCGCTCTGCGGCGCGGGATACTTTTCACGGGCGCGTTCGCAGTCGTGTTCGTCGCCGGTTGCCGTCAGGATATGCAGAACCAGCCCAAGCTGATTCCGCAGCGCGGGTCGGAGATGTTTGCGGACCATCGCGGGGCGCGTCCTCAAGTCGCCAATACTGTCGCGCGCGGGCAGTTGCGCGAGGACAGTTACTTCTACACCGGAGTGGTGCAGGGCGCAAACGGCTATCGCGAAGAGAAGGATCTGATGCCGTTTCCCGTGACCATGGAAGTGCTGAATCGCGGCCAGGAGCGGTTCAACGTCTATTGCACACCGTGCCACTCGCGCGTGGGCAATGGTCTGGGAGAAATCGTCCAGCGCGGCTACAAGCCGGCGGCGAACTTTCACGATCAGGTCAGGCTGGCTCAGCCAGTCTCGCACTACTTCTATGTGATGACCCACGGCTACGGCGCGATGCCCGATTACTCGGCGCAGTTGACTCCGGCGGATCGCTGGGCGGTCGCGGCGTATATTCGCGCCCTGCAACTGAGCCAGGCGGCGACAGAGAAGGATCTGCCGGCGGGCGCACAAGTCAAGGATCTGAAGGATATCGCTGTCGCCAACGGGTTACCGGCCGGTTACGCCGGGCCATGGCCGTCGCCGGTGACGGCGGTTCAGGCCTATCCACATGATCTGAAACAAGGAAACCCCGGAGGGGCTCCGGCCAATCCGGCAGACCCGCTGATTTCGATTCCCACCAGTAAACCGGCCACTGGGGCCGCGAAGTAAGGACTGACGGAATGGCTCACGAGACTCACGCCAAAGCGCTGCCCGCCGATTTGAGCGCCCCGGCTTTTGTTAACTCATGGAAAATGCGCGCGCTGATCGTCGGCCTGGTCTTCGCCGGGATTGCAGCCGCGCTGGCTTTCGCCGACGGGTCGATTGATCACGTGTTGCGCGGCTGGCTGCTGGGTTTGGTGCTGACCTTTGGCTGGACGGTGGGCGGCCTTGCGCTGCTGATGGTTCAGTACATCACCGGCGGCAAGTGGGGCTTGCTCTTGCGCCGCCCGCTCGAAGCGATGAGCCGGACGTTGCCGCTGATCGTTGTTTACTGGATTGGGCTTGTGCTCTCGATGAAGAAGCTCTATCTGTGGGCGAATCCCGACCTGATTGCCGACGGCGTGAAGAAGGGCCTGATTACTCCCGACCAGTTGGAGAAGATTCAACACGCGGTTGATTTCAAGCAGCCGATGCTGAACCCGAAGGCGTTCATCGTCACCGGCATTGTCTGCTTTGCGATCTGGGGCTTCTATACCTGGCGGCTGAACGCGCTCTCGATCGCGCGTGACCTGGATTCGCCATCGAAGACGCCGGAATGGATCAAGAAGCTCGAAAACATCAGCGGTCCCGGCGTGCTGATTTACTCGCTGACGATGACCGCCGCGGTGATTTACTGGGTGATGTCGCTCGACCCGACCTGGTACTCGTCGGTCTATGGCTTGCTCTTCCTTGTTGGTCAGGGCTACTCGGTGCTGGCGCTCTCGATCATCACTTCGGTTTCGCTCTCGAAGGCCGAGCCGTTCAAGACCATCCTGCGGCAGACCGAGCAGCACGATCTGGGCAAGTTCACCTTTGCATTTGTGATGCTGAATATCTATTTGGGCTTTGCGCAGTTCCTGATTATCTGGAGCGGCAACCTGCCCGAGGAGATTCCCTGGTACCTGGATCGAATTCGCGGCCACTGGGGCATCATCATTACCCTCGACTTTATCTTCCATTGGTTGATTCCCTTTACGCTGCTGCTCTCGCGCGACCTGAAGCGCAACAAGAAGCGTCTGGTGCTGGTTTGCCAGTGGATGGTCTTCGCCAAGGCCTTCGATCTCTTCTGGCTGATTGAGCCGAACTTCAAGGACGCGGCGCGGAACCTGCATTTCAGTTGGGGAATCCTCGAGTATGTAGCCGTGCCGGTGGCGATGGCCTCTTTCTGGGTTGCGTATTACTGCGCGAACTTGCAGTCGCGCCCCCTTGTACAAACGAACGATCCGCATGTGGCGGAGATCCTGGAGCCTGAACATGCACACGCATAATCATGACGATGGGCAGGAGCCTGAAGAGATTGACGCCTCTCAAGGCTACGAACAGAGTGACGCGCATGTAACTGGGATCATCACGTTTCTAGTCTCGCTTGCGGCGTTTGTGGTGGTTTCCGCCGTGTTGAGCTATGGGATCGGCAAGGTGATCAACGCGCACCTGACCAAGGAAGACGGGCCGACAAATAAATGGGCGACGACGGCGGATGTTCGACAGTTGGGCAATCTGCCGAACAACCCCGAGATGCAGAACAAGATGGCAGAGATGACCCAGCAGTTCCCCGCGCCGCGGCTGCAGACCGACGACGGCAATCAGGATATTGCCGACCTACATGCGCGCGAAGATTTGCTGCTGAACAACTATAGCTGGGCGGACAAGGCGCAGGGCAAGGTGCGGATTCCGATCTCTGTTGCGATGGCGCTGATTGCACAGCGGGGACTACCGGTCGCGCCGGCGGCCGAGAAGACTCCGTTGCTGACGGCGGACAAAGAGCCGACGGTTACCGAGCCATTGACTAGCGGATTTGCGCGCACCGGTTATGAGCAGGAACAGACGCGGCTCGCAGCAGCGGAGAGCAAGCAGGCGAAGTAGCAAGACAGCGAGTCAGCAAGTTAGCTGAAAAGGCGTGGGGCGGAGAAAATGCTGAGCAAAAACACAATGCGCACGAGTTGGCGGAAGGCGGCAATGGCTGCTTCGGCTCTGTTCGTATTGTCTCCGCTGGCGCTGCTGGCTCAGGTCTCCAGTTATGGCGACAAGCAGATGGGTCCAACGAACGACAAGCCCCCTGCGATCCTGAACGGGGTGGGCATTGCCCAGCACCTGAACTGGCAGTTGCCGCTCGACCTGACTTTTACGGACGACGTGGGCAAGCAGATCCAGCTATCGAGTTACTTCGGCAAGCGGCCGGCGATTCTGGCTCTGGTTTACTACCAGTGCCCGATGCTCTGTTCGGAAGAGTTGAATGGGCTGACCGGCGCTCTGCAGATGGTGAACTTCGTTCCCGGCAAGGATTACGACGTGATCGTGGTCAGCATCGATCCCAGCGAAGGAACCAATCTGGCCGCGGCGAAAAAGCGCAGCTATGTAAAGCGCTACGGGCATCCTGAATCTGCCGACGGCTGGCATTTTCTGACCGGGACGCAGGCGAATATCGACGCGCTGACCAAGGCCGTGGGCTACGGCTACGTGAAGATTCCAGGACCCGACGGAAAGTTGACGCAGTTTGCCCATGCCAGCTCAATTCAGATAGTAACGCCGGAGGGCAAGCTGGCGCAGTATTACATGGGCGTTGAGTACTCGCCCAAGGATATGCGGCTGGGATTGAATGAGGCCTCGGCCAACCGCATCGGATCGCCGGTGGATAACATCCTGACTTACTGCTATCACTACGATCCGACAGTGAACAAGCACACGCTGATCATTGCGCGGGTGGTCCAGTTGGGCGGATTTTTTACGGTGATTTCGCTGGGCGGCTTCATGTTTGTGATGTTTCGCAGAGACTACCGCCTCGGCCAGACAGGTAGAGATCACGCAAGCACAGATTCAGGGACAGGAACAAAGGTGAACGGATAACGGAATGGATCACATCAGTCCAGTACTTTGGCAGTTTCTCGTCAAGTGGATGACGAACTTCGCGCTGTTTCCGCCGGAGGCGTCGAAGATCGCGCCGCAGATGGACGCGCTGTATTTCTTCATAGTCCTGGTCAGCCTGATCGGTCTCACGATTGTGATTCTGCTGGTCACCAGCTTCTCAATTCTCTACAGCAAAGAGCGCCATCCGGTCGCGGTGCAGATCGAAGGCTCCACACTGCTCGAAGCCACCTGGACGATCATTCCTCTGGGCCTCTTCCTGGTGATGTTTGTCTGGGGCGCGCTGATCTACTTCCGCGTGTACACGCCGCCGGCCAACGCGATGAACATTTATGTTGTCGGCAAGCAGTGGATGTGGAAGGCCGAGCATCCGGGCGGGCAGCATGAGATCAATTCCCTCCATGTTCCTACCGGGCGCGCGGTGCAACTGACGCTGATCTCGCAGGATGTCTTTCACAGCTTCTCGATTCCCGCATTTCGCGTGAAGCGTGAGGCGATTCCCGGGCGCTACACGACGGTGTGGTTTGAGCCGACGCTGCCGGGAACCTATCATCTCTTCTGTACGCAGTATTGCGGGACAGAACACTCTCATATGATTGGCGACATCGTGGTGATGACGCCGGAGGATTACCAAAAGTGGCTGGCCTCGTCCACAAGCGGTGTCTCGCTGGCGCAGAACGGCGAACGGCTCTTCGCTAGCCTGAGCTGCAATGCCTGCCACAACGGACGCGCCGATGCGCGCGGGCCTAGCCTCGCCAATGTCTACGGATCAAAGCTCATCTTGTCGAATGGCCAGAGTGTAACTGCCGATGACGCTTATCTGAGAGAGTCGATCCTGAACCCGTCGCAGCATGTGACCGAGGGCTTTGCGCCGATCATGCCGACCTATCAGGGGCAGGTGAGTGAAGAGGGCGTGATTGCGCTGGTGGAATACATCAAGAACCTCAACTCCAACTATCGCGTCGAGCAGACGCTGAACACCACCGGTTTGCTGCCGGAGAGCGAAGGCAAGGCTGCGCCCGCCGCTCAAGGGACGGTGAAAAAATGAGCAACGCATTGGCAACACTTCCCGATAAAGCGACGGCGCGAGTTCCCAAGGTCAATTACCTGACCAAGGAGAACGGCATTTTGAGCTGGCTGCTCACGGGCGACCACAAGCGCATCGCGATTCTTTATCTGATCTCGATCACGTTTTTCTTCTTTATCGGCGGTTCATTGGCGGGCCTGATCCGGCTGCAACTGCTGACACCGAATGGCGGCCTGCTGGCGACCGACACCTATAACAAGGTGTTCACGATGCACGGCGTGATCATGATCTTCTTCTTCCTGGTGCCGTCGGTGCCGGCCACGCTGGGCAACTTCTTCATCCCGATGATGATCGGGGCCAAGGATCTGGCGCTGCCCAAGATCAACCTGCTCAGTTGGTATCTCTACATGGCCGCCGGAATGCTGGCGCTGTACACGATGATGACCGGCGGCGTGGATACCGGGTGGACCTTCACCACGCCGCTTTCGACTCACTATGTCAACACCAATGTGCTGACCACGGGCCTCGCGGTCTTTATCGCCGGCTTCAGCTCGATCTTTACCGGACTCAATTTCATTGTCACGATTCACAAGATGCGCGCGCCGGGCATGACCTGGTTCAAGCTGCCGCTGTTTGTGTGGGCGCACTATGCGGCCAGCATCCTGATGGTGCTGGGCACGCCGGTGCTGGCGATTGCGATTGTGCTGGTAGCGCTTGAGCGCACCATTGGAATCGGCGTCTTCGATCCGACCAAGGGCGGCGACCCGCTGCTCTTCCAGCACTTGTTCTGGTTCTACTCGCACCCTGCGGTGTACATCATGATTCTGCCCGGCATGGGCGTGATCTCGGAGGTGATTTCGACCTTCAGCCGCAAGCGAGTCTTCGGATACACGGCAGTTGCGTTTTCCTCCGTCGCAATTGCGGTCTTCGGCTTCTTCGTCTGGGCCCACCACATGTTCATCATGGGCATCTCCAACTACGCCGTCATCGTCTTCTCGCTCCTGACGATGCTTGTCGCGGTGCCTTCGGCGATCAAGATCTTCAACTGGACCTTCACTCTCTATAAAGGATCGATCACCTTTGAAACTCCGATGCTCTACGCCTTCGGATTCATGGGGCTGTTTACCATTGGCGGCATGACGGGCGTCTTCCTCGGCACCTCGGGTACCGACATTCACCTGACCGAGACCTACTTCATCGTCGCGCATTTCCACTTTGTGATGGTGGGCGGCATGTTGATGGCCTTCCTCTCCGGGATTCACTTCTGGTGGCCCAAGATGACCGGGCGCATGTATCCGGAGAAGATGTCGCAGTTTGCCGCGGTGGTCACCTTCATCGGCTTCAACTTTACCTTCTTCCCGCAGTTCATTCTCGGTACGCTAGGCATGCCGCGGCGCTACGCATCGTACCCGCCCGAGTTTCAGATTCTGAATGTCTTCTCGACCGCGGGCGCAACGATTCTGGGCGTGGGGTATCTGCTTCCGGTCTTGTACCTTGTCTGGTCGCTCAAGTACGGCGCGGTTGCCGGCGACAATCCCTGGCACGCGACGGGCCTCGAATGGCAGGTACAGTCGCCGCCGCTGACGGAGAATTTTCCCGAGCTGCCGATCATGGATCACGATGTATATGACTATGAGTGGCTGGAAGCGAAAGAACAGGCAGCCCTGAATGCGAAAGAGGTGCCCAGTGTCGGATAGCCACGCGACCGCAACCGGCGCAGAGGCAGCGGTGCATCACCAGCATCCGCCGTATCAGCGCCACCATTTCGAGACTTACGCGCAGCAGAATGACGCCACCAACTTTGCGATGTGGCTCTTCTTGCTGACCGAAGTCATGTTCTTCGGCGGGCTGTTTACCGCTTATATGCTCTATCGCAACTGGTATTACCCGGCGTTTGTCGCCGGCTCTCACCAGTTGTCGATTCCTCTAGGCTTTGGCAACACCCTGCTGCTGATCCTGTCGAGCTTTACGATGGCCATGGGCGTCTGGTCGGCGGAGATGAAGAAGAAGGGCCTGCTGGTTTTCTTCCTCATTTGCACGTTTATTCTTGGTTCGGGATTTTTGGGCATCAAGTCCATTGAGTACAAGGAAAAGATTGAGAAGCACCACGTGCCGGGCTTCCACTACAGCCTGCAATCGTTTCTGAATCCAGATTCGGACGAGGCGGCGAAGGCGGCGGGCGATAAGCCGATGGCTCCAGACATGGCGCGCCACACCGAGGTCTACTTCTCGCTCTACTTTGCGATGACCGGAATGCACGCGCTGCACATGATCATCGGCATTGGGATTCTGGGCTTCATGATCTTCCGCGCCCAGGCAGGGGCTTACACGACAGGTCACGTCACCTTTGTCGAAAACTTCGGCCTCTACTGGCACTTTGTCGATATTGTGTGGATCTTCCTCTTCCCGCTGCTGTATCTGATCAGCAGGCATTGAGGGCGGGGAAGAGTGGACAGCATACAGTGAACAATCGCAGACAGCTAAAGGGACAAATCGTATGAGCGATCACGGAGAGATTGAACAACACGAGCGGGAGCATCACATTGTCAGCCCCTGGATATACTTGGCAATTCTATGCGCGCTGCTGGTGGGTACGGCCGCAACTGTTTGGGCATCGTATGTGGACATGGGGGAGTGGCATATTGCTCCAGGGCTGGTGATCTTCTGGAATCCGATCCTGGCGCTAGCCATTGCCTGCACCAAGGCCACGCTGGTGGTGCTGTTCTTCATGCATGTGAAATATGCGACCAAGCTGACCAAGCTCACTGTAGGCGCTGGGTTCTTTACCTTCCTCGTTCTGGTTGGCATGACCTTTGCGGACTACATCAGCCGCGCCTGGGGCCGCTGGTAGCGCCTGCGCCACCTGTGCCTTCGGCGCGCTTGAGCTTTTGCGGCGGATTGACTGCAACGGTCTAACCGGAAGAGAGTCCGAAAAATTTAGCGAAGAGGCTGCCCGGTGGGTGGCCTTTTTGCTGTTTGCACGAAGTTTGTGGCCAGGGCGTTCATGAAGACTCCCAATGAAAACCGGATATACTCAACTTTCGTGGGGTCTTCCGGACTTTTGATCTATGGAGAGAATCTGCGAAGGCAAAATTGCGCGACGCGGGACGGGAACGGGACGAATGACTGCGAAAGTGACAATGCAGGATGTGGAGCGGGTGGCTGAGCTGGCGAACCTGGGATTGAAGCCGGATGAGGCGCAGCGGATGCTGGGTGATCTGAATGCAATTCTCGATTACATTGCCGAGTTGAATGAGCTGGATACGAAGGGCGTGGCTCCGCTGGCTCAGGTGAGCGAGTTGCGGGATGCGGTGGGAGCGAGCGTGCTGCGCGCCGATACTCATCTGCCTTCGCTCGACCGCGCGGTGGTGATGGCCGAGGCGCCGGAGACCGATCAGGTCTTTTTCAAGGTCCCCAAAGTGATTGAGCGCTAGCCACCTGCGGTGCGGCCAACGGCGCTTGCGCGCCATGAGACGAGTGGTTTTCCAGGTCCTCAAATGTGAGGGATCTGGGGGGCCCAGTGATGATTCGAAACGCAGGTTCTTCGCTGCGCTCAGGATGACGGCAACAGTAGGACGACCAGCAAGGAGATTGTTCGATTGTCGACGACGATGAAGAAAAGCTATGTGGAGAAGCCCAAGACCTTTGCCGAGTTGCGCGCCGGGATTGAGAGCGGCAGCACCAAGGCTGTTGACCTAGCTGGCGGGTATTTCGAGCGAATCGCCCAGATCAATCCGCAGTTGAATGTGTACCTCTCGCTGACCAAAGAGCGGGCGCTGGAGCAGGCGGCGCAGGTTGACGTGCTCGCGGCCAAGGGCGATCCTCTGCCCGCTCTGGCGGGCATTCCCGTGGGCGTGAAAGACGTACTGGTGGTGAGGGGCGCGCCTGCTACGGCGGGGTCGAAGATTCTCAAGGGCTACCATCCCCCCTACGATGCCACATCCGTCCAAAAGCTCGAAGCGGCGGGAGCGGTAATTCTGGGCAAAATCAATTGCGATGAGTTCGCGATGGGCTCGTCGAATGAGAACTCGGCCTATGGGCCGGTGCACAACCCTGTCGATACCGAGCGCGTCCCCGGCGGCTCTAGCGGTGGCTCTGCGGCGGCTGTTGCTGCCAACCTGGCTGTGGCCACGCTGGGCACGGATACGGGCGGATCGATTCGCCAGCCGGCTAGTTTTTGCGGAGTAGTCGGCGTATTGCCCACCTACGGCCGCGTCTCTCGCTATGGGCTGATTGCCTTTGCTTCTTCGCTGGACCGCGTGGGGCCGTTTGCCGCGAACGTGCGCGATGCCGCGACGCTGCTGGGAGTAATTGCCGGACAAGATGCGAAGGATGCGACCAGCTCTGCGGTTCCGGTGGCCGATTATGCCGCCGAAAGCGATAAACCAGTCGAGGGACTGCGCATCGGCATCCCCGCCGAGTATTTTGGCGAGGGATTGGACCCAGAGGTGCGCGCGGAGATCGAAAAGGGAATCGAAGCGCTGAAGGCGGCAGGATGCACGGTGAAGCCGGTCTCGCTACCCACCACGCGCTATGCCATTCCAACCTACTACCTTGTCGCCACGGCCGAAGCCAGCGCCAACTTGGCCCGCTTTGATGGTGTTCGTTATGGCCCCCGCTCGGCGAACTCCACAACCCTCTCCGACATGTACCGGCACTCGCGCGACGAGGGATTTGGCCCGGAGGTCAAGCGGCGAATTTTTCTGGGGACGTATGCCCTCTCCGCCGGTTACTATGATGCGTACTATTTGAAGGCCCAGCAGGTGCGTCGTTTGCTGGCGGAGGAGTTTCTGCGAGCTTTCAACGAAGTAGATGCGATTGTGACACCGACCTCGCCGGTGCCGGCCTTCAAATTGGGCGAAAAGGCCGATGATCCGCTGGCGATGTACCTGGCGGATATCTACACGGTGACGGCGAGTCTGGCGGGAATCTGCGGCGTGAACGTGCCCTGCGGAGCAACTTCGACAGGTCTGCCGGTGGGGATGCAGGTGCTGGCTAGCCACTTCAATGAGGGAACGGCCTTCCGCGTGGCGCGGGCCGTAGAGCACCTGCGGTGCGGCCAATAGCCTTCGGCGCGGTGAGCGAACGTTATAGTACTTTTCACTTCTAATCGGAATCGAGGAGAGCATGACGACAACGGTTACAATCTACTCGCCGAATGGAACGGTGTTGAATACAATTTCCGCACCGACGACGTGGAGTTTCGATAACAGGAACGTCTTCTGGGTGACATATGCGCCGACTCCCGGTGGACCTACGACGACGATTGGAACCACGTTGCCGGTGGTGATTACGGAGTCGAGCTAGGCTTTGAACGATTGGGCTAGAACGTAGGCTGAGAAGAGGCGTGGGGGATAGTAAGTCCCGCTCTGCGCGGCCGGGAATCCAACTATTGTGCGGCACTTGCGCGTATATGAACCGCGCACTGAATTTCTCCACTGGTCTGCGCCGATGAGCGAGGAGCGGCGCAATGAGAGTGAGTGGATGGATTGCGGTTGGGTTGGCAGCAGCAGTGATTGTTTTCGCGCCTGTTTTTCAGGCAGCTCCTCGTAAATCCCACACGGTGATTCTGGGTGCTGCGCGCAAGGTGCCTTGCTCGAAGGTTGGCGACCCGGCGGGAGCTGCCCCCGGCGAGGACTCGCTCAAAATTCGCGCGCTCATTGTGGATGGCGCGATGAAGGAATGGACAACCGGAGATCCGCACGACGTGACCGACCGCAGCTTTGTGGTGCGGCGGGCCATCCGGCTGAATGATGCATTGCCCACCGACAAATCACCGGACAAGAGCGTAGACAAGCCCACGGCTTCGGCTAGCCGATGGGTGTGGCAACGCGGGCCGTGGCTGCTGGTGGACCGCGTGACCGGGCACATTGTCGCGCTGAAGCTGCCGGATTTTGATCCCTCGGTCAGCCAGGCGAGCTGGTTCAGGGACTACGCGGCCTATTGCGGCGTGACGGCCAGCGGCAAGAGCCTTTATGCGGTGGTGAGCCAGGTGGCGGCGCGCAAGCCCGTGCTTGCCAAGAAGCTGACAGCTTTCGACCCGGAAAACCATGCAGATCCAACCTGTGCCCCTGCCGAGTGGCAGCGCGAGCCGCTGCGCGTGACCTTTCATCCAACTGGACTAGACGCAACCAGCTTCGACATAGTGCCCGGCTCGGCGGTGCTGGTGGAGGATGCCGGAGACGAGGCCGAGACGCCGGCGAAGTAGCGAGTCAGCCGGTCACCGGAATAGTGGGGAGAGGGTCAGGCTGAAGGATACAGGCTTTACACGCTGCGAAAAACTCGAATTCGCCGAGGTTTTCTATCAGGACATGACTTCAGTCATGCCGCAAATGCAACAAAATAATGGCCAGGGCTTTAGCCCCTGGGGTATGTGATTTCAAACGGATCCACTCCCTGTTAATGCGTCACCGTCCTCGCTGCGTTCGCCGACGGCCAGCTCGCCAACGGGGTCTCTCGGTGCAGAACCGGCATGGGCGGAGTTGGCGCAGGGCAGGTGTTCGATTCTGCGCGGGTACGGCGGATATCGAGTTCGACTCTCCACAGTACCCAGAGCAGAAAAATCACGGCGAGTGTAACGGGGATGAGCAAGAGGGAGATGGACAAAGGGTCGGTCATGGAGACGCTCCTTCTGCGCTCCGGTTCCGTTCCGGCTGCGGCAGGGCGGTGTGTCCAGGCGCGCCAGGGGCGGGAATCGAGTGAGGCCTGGAGAAGTATCCAGCGCCATTCTGATCAGAAACCCGCGCCGCTAAGGAAAGAGTATTTGAGCTATAAAACCTCTATAAGCACCTGGAAAGGCTGCGGATAGTGGGCTAGGGGCGCGGAGCTCGCGGTGAGAGAGCTCGCCGTGCGCGCGCAAACGCGGTATGAACTCCTTGACACGCAACCGTCAGCGCGTATCTTATCTTGTAGGCGCTCTTTTTGAGCCGGGGCAGGATTTTGTCCGCATTGCAGACAGATTCCGGTTCTTTTGGCCATACTGAGAGCCGTGTCGAACAGGAAACAGTGGTAGGTGGGGTATGCGCGGCGGGCCAGGAAAAGTTTTCCAGGCGCGCGGCAAAGCTGCTCTCCTTGCAGTGCCTGAGCCGGCGTCAACCAGCGGCCAGGGTCGTTCCCGGAGACAAATTTTTACTCAGTTGGAATGGAAAGCCGTGTGCGTCCGTGCGGCCTGGATTGCGGAACTCTGTGTTGCGCGCTCCCGAAGAGTTTAGAAAGAATTTGAGCAAGTAAAGGATGAACGTGGAAACGAGTTTAGCGATGTGGGCGGGTCCGGTGTCGGGCGGCGGAGCTGCCGGAGGAGCCAGCAGCATTACGATGCTGCTCCCTTTGCTGTTTATTCCGGTTTTGTATCTGATGGTCTTTCGCCCTCAGCAGAAAAAGCAAAAGCAGTGGCAGGAGATGCTGGCGAGCATCAAGGCCGGGGACCGCGTGACGACATCGGGCGGCATTCGCGGAATCATTGTCTCCCTCAAGGACGACGTCATCGTGATTCGCGTGGCGCCGGATGGCGTCAAGCTGGAAGTGGCCAAGAACGCGATTGCGTCGGTCACCACCGACGATGCGAAGTGAGGCCCTCCGGACCTTTGATCTTCTTGGGCTTTGTGGCAGGTTCAGGTTTTTGAATTTAGCGTGATAGCAGCGGAAACAAGAGAAACGGGAAGATGAAGAAGAATCTCAACAGCAAGATTGCCCTGATATTCGCGGTGCTGGTGTTTTGTGCCTATGGCATTCTCGGAATCCCCGCGGGATTTTCGGGCAAGGCTCTCACGGATGCCCTGACCCAGCGCATTCACCTGGGGTTGGATCTGCGCGGCGGCGCTCACCTGATCCTGCAAGTGGTGGTTGCCGAGGCGGTGAATGCCGAGACCGACAACACCGTGGGCCGCATCCAGCAGGATCTGAAGGCCGACAGCCTGAGCTTTACGCAGGCCTACAAGCCCGATCCAAACAAGCCGGAAGTCATTCGGCTGGAAGGCACGGATCAGGCCAAGGCGAATGCCGTGCGCTCTAAGCTGGAGACCAAGTACGGCAACGAGTACGACGTGACCGGCGGCGGAGCGGATAATGCCTGGACGCTGACGATGAAGCCGGCGATTGAGACAGAGTTGGAAGCGAAGACCGTGCAGCAGTCGATAGAGACGATCCGCGAGCGCGTGGATTCGCTGGGTGTGAGTGAGCCGGTGATTCAGGAATATGGCTTGGGCAAGAACCAGATCCTGGTTGATCTGCCCGGCGAAGACGATATAGAAAAAATCAAGTCCAGGCTAACGGATACTACTCGCTTGGAGATTCATCCGGTTGTCGGTGGTCCTTACACAAACGAGCAGGAAGCGCTGGCGGGCAACAATGGCGCTCTGCCTCCAGATCAGGAATTGGTGCATGGATCGGCGACCGTGGCCAACGGCCCGGATCAGGTCTATGTATTGAATCGGGTTGCGGTGGTGGCAGGCAGCGATTTCCGCACAGCGGAGTCGAGGCTTGACCAGAATACCAGCCAGCGGCAGGTTCACTTTACATTGACCAATGAGGCAGGCGACAAGTTCTGGGACTATACCAGCAAGAACGTGGGCCGCAGCATGGCCGTGGTGATGGGCGGCACGGTGCGCGAAGTGGCGAATATCAAGAGCGCCATCCGTGACGAGGGCGAGATTACCGGCAGCTTTACCCCGGAAGAAGTTGAAACGCTCTCGAAGATGCTGCGCACCGGCGCTCTGCCGGCCTCGCTGAATTATCTGGAAGACCGCACCGTGGGCGCATCGCTGGGCGCGGACTCGATTCATCAAGGCGTGGTGGCGGCGGTAGTCGGTGTGCTGGTCGTGATGGTCTTCATGCTCGTCTACTATCGCGGCTCGGGCATCAATGCCGACCTCGCGCTGTTGCTGAACCTGATTATCCTGCTGGGCTTCATGGGCTTCAGCCATGCCACTCTGACGCTGCCGGGAATCGCCGGAGTGATTCTGACGATTGGTATGGGCGTTGACTCCAATGTGCTGATCTTTGAGCGCATCCGCGAAGAGGTTCGCGCGGGCAAAGCGGCGTCGGCGGCGGTGGAGCAGGGCTTTGGCCATGCCTGGCTGACGATTATCGACACCCACGTGACGACGATTGTTTCTGCGGCGATTTTGTTTCTCTTCGGCTCGGGTCCGGTGAAGGGGTTTGCGGTGACGCTGACCTTTGGTCTGCTCGCCAACCTGTTCACAGCGGTCTTTGTATCGCGGGTGATCTTCGACTCGCACCTGAATAAGATGAAGCCGGGCGAGGCAGTCAGTATTTAAGAGCAGATTTTAGCTGCTGGCTTTTAGCTGTCAGTTTTTTAGACGCTGGAGGCATCAACGTTGGTGCAGGCAAGGATTGAGCTGGAAGCTGAAGGCTAGTAGCTGAAAGCTCGGAGAAATCAAGTGGAATTGTTTCGTGGCGTGAATGTGGACTGGCTGGGAAAGAAGTGGTATTTCCTCGGCTTCTCATTGATCTTCAGCGTGGCCGGCATTGTTGCGATGAGCGTGCATTATGCGCGCACCGGCAGCCCGGTTCCCTTGGGCGTGGACTTCCGCGGCGGTACTCAAGTTCAGGTGCAATTCACTAGCGCGCCGGATACCGACAAGATTCGCGCGGCGATGCAGGCGGCGGGCATCAAGGACGCAAGCATTCAGAACTACGATGTGCCTTCGAATAACGAGGTGCTGATCAGCCTGCCCGAGCAGCAGGACGAGACCTCGCTGGACGCGGCCAGCACGCAGATTGTGACAGCTCTGCGCGCCAATTATGCGAATCAGCTCTCGGTGCGCAATGTCCAGGTGGTCGGACCGACAGTGGGCCGCCAGTTGGAGAAGCAGGCAGGCCTCGCCACGCTTTATTCGCTGATTGGCATGCTGATCTATCTGTGGTTCCGCTTTCAGTTGATTTATGGTGTCGCCGCTGTGGTTGCGGTCTTCCACGACACGCTGATTACAGTCGGTTTCTTCGCGCTGACCGGGCAGGAGATCAGCCTGACGGTGATTGCCGCGATTCTGACGCTGGTCGGTTATTCGATGAACGACACCATCGTGGTCTTTGACCGCATTCGGGAAAACCTGCGCCTGAGCCGGCGTGAGTCGCTGCCGGATGTGGTGAATCGCAGCATCAATCAGACGTTGAGCAGAACGGTACTGACTTCCGGCCTCACATTCATTACTGTTCTGTCTCTGTACATCTTTGGCGGAGCAGTGTTGAAGGGCTTCTCGTTTGCGCTGGTGGTGGGCATTCTGATCGGCACATACTCGTCGATCGCGGTGGCTGCGCCGATGCTGGTGGCGTGGCAGGAGTACCGCGCGGGCAAGGGTAAGGCCGTGGTCCTACCATCTGCAAAAAAGGCGCGAGTTTAACGATTCATCACAGTTTTAACCGCGCCTTTTGCTGTACACTTTTTGTGGGATGAACGGTTTTGGATTGGCAGGCGTTCCTCCGAAAGATTGCATTCAGTTCGATTTAGATCTCCGGGAACATTTTCTGCTCCTTCGGTGTCTAAATAAAAGTAATCACCACACGATTCGAGGCTGGCCATGTTTGAAGACTCCACATTTGAATCTGCAGGCAAGATCAAGAGCAAGAGCGGACAATACGCGCTAATCACAGGCCCATTGTGCGGAGGCGTTCTGCTGGTCATGATCCTGCTGCCGCTGATCTATCCTGAGGCGCTGCCCAAAGCGATGATGACCACGCTGCTGGTTGCTCCTCCGCCACCACCTCCTCCGCCTCCGCCACCGGCTCCTGAAGTTGTTCACGTTCAGCACGTGGTTTCTGAGATGATGAACAACCAGCTGGTTGCGCCGACCAAGATTCCCCATGACATCAAGCAGGTCTCGGAGAAGGAAGCGCCCGCGCAGAGCTTTGGCGCCATCGGCGGCCTGGAAGGCATGAGCGGTTCCAGCAATGGCGTTATCGGCGGCCTCTTCGGCGGCACGGCTCCGCCGAAGGTCAAAGCCGAAGCGCCCAAGAAGGTCAACATCTCCGGCGGCGTGATGCAGGGCAACCTGGTTGCCAAGACTCCTCCCATTTATCCTCCCATTGCCAAGGCGGCCCGTGTATCCGGCACCGTTGTGCTGCAGGCCACCATTTCCAAGACCGGGACGATTGAAAATCTCCGCGTCATCAGCGGCCCTGCGATGTTGCAGCCGGCGGCGCTCGACGCGGTGAAGTCCTGGCGTTATCGGCCTTACCTGCTCAACGGCGACCCGGTCGAGGTCGAGACCACGGTGAACGTGATCTTCACTCTGGGCGGCTGAGAATTTTTCTGGCTCCTTCCCTCTATCGATGGAAGGAGCTTCCTATTTGGACCGAATGCTGTTCCCGCAAGAACGCATTCCCCAGCAACTGTAAAACGCAGTAAACAACAACAAACTCCTTAGGAGGAATGAATCAAGTGATTCTCGCTCAGCTCACGCACCTCGCTTCGCATACCGTCAACAGCCTGGCATTTTTTCAGGAAGAGCAGGCAGTCGGCTTCAGCCCCCTGGAACTCTGGGGAAACATGGGATGGCCGGTCCGCTTCATCGCCATCACCCTCTTTATCGAGTCGATCTGGTCTTTGGCCGTTATGATCGACCGTTTGCTGTATTTCAACGCAGCTCGCGCCCAGTCGCGTGAGTTTGCCCCCAAGGTAGCCGGCGCTCTGAAGGACGGCAAGCTGGAAGAAGCAATCAAGATTGCCGATCGCAGCAAGAAGTCGCACTTGGCTGAGGTTGTCACGGCCGGCCTGCAGGAATTCCGCTCCGCCGGTGGAGCCAGCGAAGAGTCGATCGAGAGCGCGGGACGCGCCCTGGAGCGCTCCGAAGCTATCGTTCACGCCAAGCTGAAGCGCGGCCTTGCTGTCCTGGCCACCATCGGCGCAACCGCTCCGTTCGTCGGCCTGCTGGGCACGGTTATCGGCATTCTGCACGCCTTCCAGCAGATCGCAACCCAGAAGACCTCGGGCATCGGCGCAGTAGCCGGCGGTATCTCGGAAGCCCTGGTTACCACCGCGTTCGGCCTGTTGGTCGCCATCCCCGCCGTTATGGCCTTCAACTACTACACCGGTCGTGTAGAAGCCTTTGACGTCGAGATGGATAACTCTTCGAGCGAGCTGATCGACTACTTCATCAAGCAGAGCCACAAGCGCTAAGCGAAGCGGCTTTTGGCCTGAGCGGGATGCTTTGGCGGGCGGCAGGGCGATTAACTCTGCCGCCGCCGGTTCCTCCAACGCCGCGGCCTTGAAGTAAGAGAAATACCGGAAGCCATCCGGAACAAAAAAATTCAGTGGCACGGAGTCCAGACAATGGGAATTTCAGTTCGTGACGAAGGTCATAAGGTAAGTTCAAATATCAATGTCACCCCCATGGTGGATGTGATGCTGGTGCTGCTGATCATTTTCATGGTCATCACGCCCATGCTCCAGAACAAGGTCTCGGTAGATATGGCCAGGGTGGATAACCCGGTCGCCATGCCCGATGCCGACAAGGAAGACGCGATCGTGGTTGCAATTACCCGCGACGGCGCCGTCTTTCTTGGCCAGAACAAGATTGCAGTCAGCGACCTGGGCACGGAAGTGCAGAACAGGCTGGCGGACAAGCCGGGCAAAACCATCTACATTCGCGCCGATGCGCGCGCGCAGTATCGCGCCGTAGAAGACGCGATTGACGCTGTCCGCACCGCGGGTGTCGATGACGTGGGCCTGCTGACGCAGAAGAAGGAAGCCGGCAACGCCGGCGGCGAATAAGGCCGCACTCAAGCCGTCCAGAAACGATTTCAGAATTCAAGGAGTTTTAAGCCATGGCAATGACAACTGGAGGCGGGGGAGGCTACTCGTCCGACATCAATGTTACGCCCATGATCGACGTTCTGCTGGTTCTCTTGATCATCTTCATGGTCATCGTGCCGGTAACGCCCAAGGGCCTGGACGCGCTGGTTCCGCAGCCGCCGAAGACCCCGCAGCAGCAGAACAACAATGACCGCACGATTGTGGTGCAGGTGATTCACCGCCCCGGCGCGGTCCCGGCGTACAAGATCAACGAGACGGACGTGGAGAAGCGCGACCTGCAACAGCAGCTCACGGCGATCTATGCCAATCGCGCCGAGCGCGTGATGTTTGTGAAGGGCGATGACGATGTGAACTTCGGCTATATCGCCGAGGTGATCGATATCGGCCGCGCAGCCAGCGTGGATCACATCGGGTTGATGACCCCGAAGATTCAGGCCGGGCAGTAGTTCAGGCAGTTTGACTCGCTTTCCGCAAGGGGACTAGGAGATCAGCCATGAGAACCGAAAACCGTACCACCGATGCAACGACTTCTGAGATGAACGTTACGCCTCTGATTGATGTATTGCTGGTGCTGTTGATTATTTTCATGGTGATTGTTCCGGCTACTCCCAGGGGAGATGCCGCATTTGCGCCCCATCAGAATCGGCGGGATGGCGGCGGGGAATCGGCGGTCGTTCTCGAAGTAATGAAGCAGGGTAGCGGAGAGCCAGGCTTCAGGATCAATCAGCAGGAAATTGCGCGGCAGGATCTGCCAGCACGGCTTGCCGAGATCTATGCCAATCGCGCTCAGCGGGTTCTGTTTGTCAAGGGGGATGAACAGCTGAGCTTTGCAGAGATCGCGAAGGTGATTGACATGGGCCATGCGGCTGGCATTGACCATGTGGGCCTGATCACCTCCAAGGTTGTGAACGGACTCTAGGGGTTGCAGGCCGGCAGCACCGCGGGCGGGTTATGCCTCGGTCGCAAGCGCTGGATGGAAGGCAACTCCGGACGTAACAATTCGCAGGGCTGTGCTGCGGAACCTCCCGCCCGCGGCCAGGGATAAGATTCCAGGTTCGCGCCAACAGAGACGCGGCTTGAAGGAGAAGGATAAGAACATGAATGGACCCGCACGTATTACGGCGCTTGCGGTAGCCTTGGGCGGCATGATTGTTTTCATGAGCGGCTGCGACCGCCTCCGGGCGCGCGACGAGTTGAACAAGGGAGTGGAAGCCTACAAGAGCCAGAAGTACGAGGCGGCCATCAATCACTTCCAGAACGCAACACAGCTTGATCCCAGCCTGCCCATGGCCAAGAGCTATCTGGCCACGGCCCTGGCGCAGAACGTGGTTCAGGGTCTGGATACTCCGGAAAACCTGAAGACGGCGCAGGATGCAATTGACATCTTCCAGCAGGTTCTGACGAACGATCCCAACGATGTGAACAGCATGAAGCAGATCGCCGGCATTTACTTCAGCATCAAGAAGCTGGACGACGCCCGGACTTGGCAGAAGAAGGTTCTCGCAGTCGACCCGAAAGATGCCGAGGCGGCCTATACCGTTGGGGTAATTGACTGGACCCAGGCTCACAAGAATGTTTTGTCCGCTTTGGCTGAACAGAACCTTACCGATGACGGCAGTGGCAATGCCAAGGCGCCGAAGAAGATCCTGGACGAGATCAAGGACAAGAACGCCGCGCTTGTCGGAGAAGGTTTGCTGTACCTGAATCAGGCCGTGGCTAACCGCGACAATTACGACGATGCGATGGTCTATCTCAATCTCCTTTACAGGCGCAAGGCTGACCTCGACGCTGGCGACGATGCCGCCCGCAAGGCCGACGTGGCTGCCGCGGACGACTGGCGCACCAAGGCGATGGGAACCCGCAAGGCCAACGAAGAGAAGAAGGCCAAGGGACCGGGCGGAATCACGATGGATTCCAGCGGCAACCTGAAGTAACGGCAAACTATTTCTCTGTGCGAACGGCCTCCGCAGCTTGCGTAGGCCGTTTCGTTTTGCGGCGCACAGGGACTCGCCCGAGTCTGGCCTGAAATCACAGTTCAGTGTGCTGGCTCTCACTGAAAGCGGTTTGTGATTCTGCAAGAATCACGCCGCATCAATGGGAGGTTGCCATGGAAAACACTCTCCGTACGGCCAAATCGCAGCCGGCAGCATTTCATGCTGGATGGACGAAGCCGGAAACAATTCTATTTGCCACCGAGATTCCCGCTAACGAGA
>Ga0181534_10000701_pt1 | contig 23333 bp, 20 predicted proteins | sample PEATcosm2014_Bin_37_FD_119758 | JGI IMG/M metagenome (GOLD analysis project Ga0181534, IMG submission 119758) | Peatland microbial communities from MTU Mesocosm Facility, Houghton, MI, USA - PEATcosm2014_Bin17_10_metaG | ecosystem: Environmental > Terrestrial > Soil > Wetlands > Peat | place...
GATCTCCGCGTCGCTCGCCTCGGGGCGGCCGAAAGCGATGTTCGAGCGAATCGTCCCGGAGAAGAGGAAGGCCTCCTGTGGAACGACCCCCAGCTGCGAGCGCAGCGACTGGTAGCTGACCTCGCGCACGTCGTGCCCGTCGATCAGGATGCGCCCGCGCGTGACGTCGTAAAAGCGCACGACCAGCTTTGCGAAGGTCGACTTGCCAGCGCCGGTGGCCCCCACCAGCGCGACCGTCTCGCCGGGCGCGATGTGCAGGTCGATGTCGTCGAGCGCAAGCCGCTCCCCGGCGTCGGGGTTCTCGCCACGCCGCCTGGGATATGCGAACGAGACGTGCTCGAAGCTCAGCTCGCCACGCAGCCGCGGAAGCACCAGTGCGCCGGAGCGCTCGATCATGTTCGGCTGCTCGTCGAGCAGTTCGAAGATCTTGTCGAGCGCAGCCATTCCCGCCTGGTAGGTGGTGTAGAGCTGGGACAGCTGGGTGATCGGGTTGAAGAAGTTGTTGAGCGCGGCGAGGAAGCCGACCAGAATGCCGACCTCGAGGTGCCCGTCCAGAACCTGGTTTCCGCCGTAGAGCAGCACGACAACGGTCGCGACGGCGGAGACGAACTCGATCGTCGGGAAGTACGCGGCGTTGAGGTAGACGGTCGTCATATTTGCGGCCCGGTTGCGATCGTTCAGCTCCGCGAATTCGCGCGCGTGTCGCGGCTCCTGCGCGAAGCTCCTTACGACCCGCACGCCCGACAGCGATTCCTGCAGGTAGCCGGTGATCACGCCGATCGTCTCCCTCGTGCGCCGGTAGGCGTCTGAGGAGGCGATCCGGAAAACGACCGAGGCAACGAAGATCAGCGGCAGCATGATGAACGTGATCAGCGCCAGGCGGAGGTCGAATGCGGCGAGGATGACTAGCGTCCCCAGCAGCGTCAGTCCACCCTGGAAGAGCGTCACGACGCTGTCGGTGACGAGGCTGTCGAGCGCCTCGACATCGTTCGTCATCCGCGAGATCAGGACGCCGGTCGGGCGGTTCTCATAGAAGCTGACCGGCAGGCGCTGGAGGTGGGCGAAGATTGCGAGGCGCAGGTCCGCAAGCGCGCGCTGGCCGACCCATTCGACTAGGAAAGTCTGCGCCGCCGTCATCAGCCAGACGACGATTGCCGCAAGGACGAAGCCCGCGACGACGAGCACCAGGCGTGGCATGTCGTGCTTCTCGATCCCGTCGTCGATCGCGTAGGCGACAAGTGGCGCCGGCGCAAGTGATGCGGCCGTTCCGCTGATCAGCGCAAAGACCATCGCCGTCGTTCGCAGGCGATAGGGAGCGAGCAGGCCGGCGAGACCGCGCAGCCGCCGCCCGCGGCCGCGCGTGCCGCGCAGTCGCCGTATGACCTCGCTCGTGCGTGACGCCGTGCTCATCGCGGCAGTGCCTTCGGGCGCTGGCGTGCGCGTTTCACGCTGACACCGCTGGCCTGGCTCTGTTCGATCATCTCGCGATAGAGTTCCGACACCTCGAGCAGTTCGTCGTGCGTGCCCTGGGCGGCGATTTCGCCATGCTCAAGGATCACAACGGCATCGGCAAGCGCGATCGTCGACAGCCGATGGGCGACGATCAGCGTCGTGCGTCCGGCCATGACCTCGGCGAGCGCCAGCTTGATCTCGCGCTCGGTCGTCGCGTCGACGGAAGAGGTCGCGTCGTCGAGGATCAGGATCCGCGGGTCGGCGAGGATCGCACGCGCGATCGCGAGGCGCTGGCGCTGGCCGCCGGAGAGTGTCAAGCCGCGCTCGCCGATCAGCGTGTCGTAGCCCTGCGGCAGTAGCCTGATGAACCCGTCGGCCTGGGATCGCCGGGCCGCGTCCTCGACCTCCGCGCGCGTGGCATCGGCGCGGGCGTAGGCGATGTTGGCCTGGACGGTCGTCGAGAAGAGGAACGGGTCGTCGCCCGTGATCGCGACCGCGCGCCGCAGTGATCCGACCTCGACCTCCCGCAGGTCGGCGCCATCGATCAGCACCCGCCCGTCGGTGGGGTCGTAGAGGCGAGCAACCAGCGCCGCGAGGGTCGTCTTGCCTGAGCCGGTCGCGCCGAGCAGCGCGACAGTTCGACCCGCGGGCAGGTCCAGGTCAATGTCGTGGAGCGCATCGCTGCTCGCGCCGCCGTAGCGCATCGAGACGCCTTCGAAACGCACGTGCCCGTTTCCGGCCGGCAGCGGCGGGGCGTCCGCGGGAGACGTCAGGCGCGGAGTTCGGTCGAGGACCTGAAAGATTCGCGCCCCCGAGGCGGTCGCGCGCTGGGCCATCGTCAGCGTCACGCCGAGCGTCTGCATCGGGCTCAGGAGCATCAGCAGGTAGAGGTAGAACGCGGTGAAGTCACCGATGTTCAGCTGGTGGTGAATGACGGCGTGACCGCCGACGAGCAGCACGGCCGCGAGCCCGAGCTGTGGCAGGAAGCCGATCAGCGGGTTGTAACGCGTCTGCAGACGCGCCTCGACCATCGACTGCTCGAAGACCCGCGTCACGCTGCGCTCGAAGAGCGCGCGCTGGTGCCCCTCGCGCGCGAACGCTTTGACGACGCGTACGCCGGCGATGTTCTCCTGGACGTCGGCGGTCAGCTCGCCGATGCGCTGCTGCACCTCCTCGAGCGCCGGACGTGCGAGACGGCTGTAGCGGTACGTCGTGTAGACGACGATCGGCACCGGCAGCAGCGCGATCGCCGCAAGCTCCGGCTGAAGCACGAACATCGCGACCGCCGCGAGGGCGAGCGTCAGACCGGACTGGATCATGAAGATCAGCCCGTAGCCGAGGAAGAAGCGCACCGACTGCAGATCGACGGTCACGCGCGACATCAACTGGCCGGTCTGTTGGCGGTCGAAGAAGGCCAACTCCTGCGCCTGTAGCTGCGCGAACAGGTGGTTGCGCAGGTCGTACTCGACACCGAGCGACACGCGTCCGGCGATCAGCCGGCGGCTCGCGGTGAGGCCGAAGCGGATCACGCCGGCACCCGCGATCGCGAGCGCGTAGGCGATCAGCTCTCCGCGATGTCGGCGGTCGTGGATTGCGTTCACCGCGTCGCCGGCGAGCGCGGGGATCGCGACGGTTCCCACCATCGCCAGCGCCGCCAGCGTGAACGACGCGATGACGCCCCGGCGGTACGGCCGCAGGAACGTGAGCAGTCGCCCGAACGTACGCACTTCAGAAAGTATAGTTTTGCTGTGGTCCGAGCCGGCGACGCGGGGCGCAAGGGTCCTCGCGCAGGCCTCTGCGAGAGCTGCGCATTTCAGCGGCTTGTCCCCAACACGCGGGGCTCGACTTTCTCGCTCTGCGAGCGCTCGAAGCTCGAGCCCGACGCCTTTCCACGCTATCCGCCTCTCCCCGTCACCGACTGTCGCGGGTACCTTGCGCGTTCCGCCTGAGCTACCGCCGCCGTCGCGGGTATAACGCTCGCGCGTGAGCGAACGCGAGCCGGCAGGCGTGCAGCGGGTGTTGAGGAGGTCACTGAGTCCGGTTGCCGCGACCGCGCACGAGTCGCTGCGGCTGCGCGTCGGACGCGTGCGCTCAGCCTGGCGGCCGATCCTCCAGTCCGGCATCGCGGCCGGCCTGGCCTGGTTTCTCGCGCGGCTGATCGTCGGTGCACCCGATCCGTTCTTCGCGCCCGCGGCCGCCGTGCTCGCGATCGGCCTCGCGCGCGGGCAGCCCCTGCGCCGCTCGGCCGAGGTTGCCGTGGGCGTCGCGATCGGGATCGGCGTCGCCTTCCTGCTGCGATCGGCCGTCGGGCTCGGATCGGTCCAGATCGGTGGGATCGTCGCGCTGACGATCGTCGCCGCCCTGCTGGTCGACACCAGCGTCATCCTTGTCAACCAGGCGGCGATCTCGGCCGTGCTCGTGATGACGCTGCCGACAGCGGGCCTCAGCAACGGCCCCGACCGGTTCTTCGATGCGCTGGTCGGCGGCGCCGTCGCGATCGTCGTCAGCCACGTCGTCTTCGTACGCGACCCCACGAGCAGCGTTGCGGCGGCAGTGGGTCGGACACTCGCCGAGCTCAGCCTGGCCTTGCGCGAAGCATCGGAGGCGCTCGACACCGGCATCCTCGACGTCGCGCATCAGGCACTCGCGCGCTTGCGTGCCCTCGACCCGAGCGTGTCGGCGCTGTTCGAGGCGCTGGCGATGGCCCAGGAGGCCGCCTTCGTCTCACCCGCTCGCCGCCGCGTGCGCGGCCAGATCGAGCCGTATGGCGATGCTGCGCGACATGTCGATTACGCCGTGCGCAACGCGCGTGTGCTGCTGCGCGCCGTGGCCACCGCGCTCCGCACGCACGTCGTGGTTCAGCCGGAGCTCCCTGCGGCGCTGGCGACGCTCGGCGCCTGCGCCGATGCCCTTTCGGCTCAGCTGATCGCCGCGACGGATCCGCAGGCGACGCGCTCGCTCGCGATCCTTGCGAGCGAGCAGGCGACGGGCGTCCTCGCACTCCACCACGATCTGCGAACCAGCGTCATGATCGGTCAGGTACGAGCGATCGCCGTCGATCTGCTGCGAGCCAGCGGACTCGACGCCGAAGTCGCCCGCGAGTCGATCCCGGCGGCGCCGTCGGAGGAGATCTAGCGGCGGCCAGCGCCGCGAATCGCCGTCAGCCCGCTCCTGATCACTCAGAGGCCCGCGGTGTGCTCGATCGCGACGCGCGCCGCGGCGTGGCCGCTGCGTGCTGCGCCTTCGAGCGTCGCAGGCCAGCCGGTGGCGGTCCAGGCGCCGGCGAGCGCGAACCCGGCAACGGACGTCCGGGCGCTCGGTCGCAGTGCGCGCGCCCCGGGCACTGCCCGAAATGTCGCCGCGTGCTCGCGCGTCACCGCGAAGCGCAGAACCTCCGCGCCGCGGGCGCGCGGCAGGATCTCGGCGAGCGCCGGCAGGTAGCGCGCGCGCAGCTCCTCGCTGCGCATCGCGGCTTCGAACTCCGCGCCCGACTGCGACACCGCGACGTACTGACGCCCGTCATCCCACTCCGGCGGTGTCCGATCGAACACGTACTGGACCGGGCTGTCGACGCCCGCGGCAAACCGATGGTCGAGGACGTGGCGGTCGTAGACGATGTGCAGGTTGACGATCGGTGAGCTACCGAGAGCGTCGAACGCCGCCGCGCCGGCGCGAAGCTCGCTCGGCATGATCGCCGCGGCACGCTGGTGCGGGACGGCGAGCACGACGGCATCGGCGGCCAGGCTGTCCCGCTCGCCGTGAACCGCGAAGCGATCGCCATCGCGTTCGACCTCCTGCGCGCGCCAGCGCAAACGCACGTCGACGCCTGCCTGCTCGAGCGCACGGAGGGCCGGCGCGCCGATGATTTCGACGAGCGGAGCGCGATGGATGCCGATGTCGCCGGCCGCGGCGCTTCGCAGCAGTCCCTCCTGGAAGACGAACGCTCCGAGCCCGAGCGATGCCTTGGCGGCTGGCACGTTCAACGTCGGCAGGGCGATCAGATCCCACAGGTTGGCGATCGCGCGCGGGCTCTGGCCGTGAGCTGCGAGCCAGTTGCCCAACGTCTCGTCATCGCGTGCCGGGTCGACGCGCGCGAGGGCGAGCGCAGCGCGGCCGACGCCCAGACGCTCGCGCAGCGAGAGGTGACCGTAGCGAAGCAGCGCGGGTCCGAGCTGGCCGGGAGCCGGAAGGCGGCTGCGGCGCAGCAGCGCCGGCGGCTGACCCGGTGCCAACACCGGGATCTCGAGCCGGCGCTGGAGCTCGACGCCGCCGCTGCCCCCGATCCGCTCGAGCAACGCGCGGTAGGCGGTGCAGCAGCGCAAGAAGACGTGCTGGCCGTTGTCGAGCGCCAGGCCGTCACGCTCGAAGGAGTACGCCGCGCCGCCGAGCTGGGGTCGAACCTCGACCAACGTGACGTCGAGGGCGCGATCCGCAAGGTCGAGCGCCGCCGTGACCCCTGCCACGCCGCCACCGACGACGACCGCCCGCGTCCGGGTCACGTCCCGCGCCGCAGGAGGCTGCGCAGCGCGACGCGCGTCTTGGCGCCCGCCGGGAGGCTGACACGCTCTTCGAGGATCCGCTCCGGTCGCGCTTCGATCCGCCCCAGTACGCCCTCGTAGATCTGGCTCATCGCGAGTGCGCAGGCGCCGCTGCGTCGGTCGAGCAGTGCGATCAGCCCCTTGCCGCGCACGAACCACTCCCTGTTGCGCTCCGCTTCAAAGCGCACGAGCTCTGCCAGCCTCCCGGGCTCGCCCGGGCTGAGCGCGGCGATCGCCCCGGCGTCGCCACCGCCCTCCCGCGGCCAGCCGAAGCGGCGCAGATCCTCGGCCGGCAGGTAGACGCGGCCGTTCAGGGCGTCCTCGCGCACGTCGCGCAGGATGTTGGTCAGCTGAAACGCCACGCCGAGGTCATCCGCCAGCGCGTCAGCCGCACGATCCCGGCTGCCGAACACCGCCAGGCAGAGTCGCCCGATCGATCCGGCCACGCGTCTGCAGTACACGACGAGTTCGTCGAAGCTCTCGTAGCTGGTCCCGGCGATGTCCATTCGCACGCCGTCGATCAGGTCGGTGAACGCGTCATGTGGCAGGGCGAACTCGCGCTCGACGCCCGCCAGCGCCACGATCACCGGGTCTTGGCTTGCGCCGTCCATCTCCTCGATCGCGGTGCGCGCCCGTGCCAGATCCACGATCTTCTGCTCGTTGCCGAGCGATCCATCGCCGATGTCATCGACCGCGCGGGCGAACGCGTAGATCGCGCAGAGGGCGTCGAACTTCGCTCGCGGCAGCAGCCGGATCCCGTAATAGAAGTTCGCGGCCTCACGGCGTGTGACCGCCGCGCAGTGGCGTAGCGCCGCGGCGGTCTCGGAGTCGCGCGCGGGAAGTGCGGCGGCGCTCACCCCACGGCTCCGCTGAGCGTTCGGAGAATCGACCCGATCCGGCGCCGTGGCGACGGTCGTGGCGCCGACGCGAGCACCTCGAACTGAGCGCGGGCGAGGGCGCTCAGCGCGGCGCGACCGCCGCCGACGTAGCCTGCGACGGCAACCCTTGCCCAGCCGCGGAGGGAGGCCACCAGGGGCCTGCCTTCGTCGAGCAGCACTGATGCGCGCGTCGCCTCGAGGCGGACCACTTCGCGCAGGCCGTCCGACACCCCCGGCGCTTCGAGATCCGCCAGCGAGCAGCCGTAGAGTGCGAGATCTTCGAGCGGAAGGTAGACGCGCCCGCGCCCGAGGTCCTCGCGGATGTCCTGGCAGTGCTCGATCACCTGCAGCGCCGTGCAGACGGCGTTTGACTGCTCGATTCGCTCGGGCGTGGCGGCCTCGAACACGTGCAGCACGAGCTCGCCGACCGGGTTCGCCGAGAGCTCGCAGTAGGCGAGCAGGTCATTCCAGCGCTCGTAGCTGTGTACCCGTTGATCGCTGCGGTTGGCATCGATCAGGCGGACGAACGGCTCGCGCGGCAACTGGCAGGCGGCGATCGTTGTGGCCAGCTTGCGCATCAGCGGATCCTCGGCGTTGTTTGAGAAGGCGCGGTCCAGCTCCTCCTCGAGCCAGTCAAGCGCGACGAGACGCTCGCCGGGCGCCTCGTCCCCGAGCTCGTCGGTGAGTCTCGCAAAGCCGTAGATCGCGAGCAGATGCTCACGGGCTCGTAGCGGGAGCCAGCACGGGGCGACGGGGAAGTTCTCGCCGCCGATCCGCGCCATCACCGCTGCCGCGTCGGGTGCCGCGTTTGGCAACTCTGGATCCGTCATCGCCGGGAGCGTTGCAGATTCGCGTGCCCGCCTCGGCCTCGCGATCGCCTGCCAGACCGCCAGGCTGCGCAACGCAGATACGGCGCTTATGATAACGCGACGCAGTCTCATGTATGGCTGGCGTCGACCGAGGTGTTGATGAGAGTTGCTGTTCGTTCAGTGGTGATGGTCCTCGCACCGGCCGCGCTCGCGCTCGCCGCGCTCGCGGCCGCCCCGGGTTCCGCGACCGCGGGCAGCTCGAGCGGGCCGATCGTTGCCGTCGGGGCGGAGAACGAATACGCCAACGTGATTAGCCAGATCGGCCGCCGCTACGTGACAGTCAGTGCGATCGAGAGCAATCCGAACATCGATCCCCACAGCTTCGAGGCGAGCCCGAGCATCGCCCGCCTCGTCAGTGCCGCCCAGGTGGTTGTCCAGAACGGTCTCGGCTACGACAGCTTCATGAACAACATCGAGTCCGCGTCGCCCAACTCGGCGCGCAAGGTGATCGACGTGCAGAAACTGCTCGGCCTGAAGAGCTCGACGCCGAACCCACACCTCTGGTACCGGACGACGACGATGCCGGCGGTCGTGAGGGCGCTCGTCAGCGCCCTATCTGCGATCCAGCCGTCGCATCGCGCCTACTTTCAGGCCAACGCGACGAGGTTCGATCACTCGCTGAAGCCTTGGGACGCGGCCCTGGCAGCGTTCTCCAAGCGTTACCCGAGGACGCCGGTCGCAACGACCGAACCGGTCGGCGACTACATGCTCGAAGCGGCTGGGACGGTCGACGAAACGCCGTTCCCGCTGCAGGCCGACATCATGAACGGCGTCGATCCGGCCCCGCAGACCGTGACATTCCAGGACTCGTTGTTCTCCAAGCATCTGATCAAGGTGTTCGTCTACAACCAGCAGGTCACCGACTCGCTGACAGCGTCGTTCCTCGCCGACGCCAAGAAGAACGGCATCCCGGTGGTCGGCGTATACGAGACGATGCCCACGCCCGGCTACGACTACCAGTCGTGGATGCTGGCCGAGGTCAGCGCGTTACAGAGGGCCGTGGCCGACAAAGCCTCGACGCAGAAGCTGTGAGCGACGTGGCCACGAACGGAAGTGCTCCGATCCTCGCAGTCGACCACGTCAGCGTCAGCCTGGCCGGCCGCGAGGTCCTGCGCGACGTCAGCTTCGCGATCGCGCCGGGCGAGTTCACGGGGCTGATCGGATCCAACGGTGCGGGCAAGACGACGCTGTTCCGCGTCATCCTCGGCCTGCAAGCCGCGGACGGCAGTGTGCGGGTGGGCGGCGCGCCGCGCTCGCGGCGCAACCCGCTGATCGGCTACGTCCCGCAGAAATTCCAGCTCGATCCTGACGTGCCGCTGCGAACCCGCGACCTCGTGGCCCTCGGCCTCGACGCGCACCGCTACGGGGTCGCCACGCCGTCGCGCGCACGACGCGCGCGCGTCGATGAGATGCTCGAGGCCGTCGATGCGCGCGACTTTGCAGACGCCCGCGTCGGCACACTCTCGGGCGGCGAGCAGCAACGCGTCCTCATCGCCCACGCGCTGATCGCCGCACCCAAGCTGCTCTTGCTCGACGAGCCGCTCGCCAACCTCGATCTGCGAAGCGGCCATGAGGTCGTCGCGTTATTGGCACGGATCACCTCGGAGCAGCGGATCGCCGTGTTGATCTCAGCCCACGAGATGAACCCGCTGCTGCCGGTGATCGACCGTATCGTCTACCTGGCCGCCGGTCGCGCCGCGAGCGGCACGACCGAGGAGGTCGTCAGGACATCGGTGCTGAGCGCGCTCTACGGGCACCACGTCGACGTGCTGCAGGTCCATGGCCGCGTCCTCGTCGTGGCCGGCGAGGCCGGCGAGCTTGCCGACACCAGCGACCACTCGCACACCCAGACACAGGTCGAGATCATCTCGTGAGCGCTCAGCTGGCAGCGATCTTCGACCCAGGGTTCTTCACGAGCCAGATCGTCCAGGTCGCGGCGACTGTCAGCGCCTTCGCCGCGATCGTCTGCGGTACGGTCGGGGTGTTCACCGTGATCCGCGGCCAGTCGTTCGCCGGCGAGGCGCTCGGCGACATCAGCACCACCGGCGGATCGGGCGCGTTCCTTGTCGCCGTCGGGCCGCTCTGGGGCTTCGGCGTCGCGGCCGTCGCGGCGGCCGCGGTGATGGAGTTGATCGGTATCCAGCGTCCCCGCGGGCGCGATCTCGCGACGGGAATCGTGCTCGGCGCCGGCCTCGGCCTCGCCGCGCTGTTCCTCTACCTGGACAGCGTCAACCACAGCACCACCGGCGCGACCGTCTCGATCGTCTTCGGCTCGATGTTCACGATCACGAGTTCCGCGATCCCCGCCGTGATCGCCTTCAGCGCGCTCGCCGTCTGCCTCGTCACCGCACTTGGCCGCCCGCTGCTGCTCAGCTCGATCAGCCCCGAGCTCGCAGCGGCCCGCGGGATCCCGGTCCGCTTTGTCGGCGTCGCCTACCTCCTCGCACTCGCCATCGCGATCGCGATCGCCGCGTTCACGATCGGCACGATCCTCAGCACCGCCCTACTCGTCGGGCCGGCAGCCATTGCGCTGCGCCTCACCCGCAGCCCGGCCCGCGCGATCGCCGCCGCTGCAGCGATCGGGATCGCCGCCACCTGGCTCAGCATCCTGCTCGCCTACGACAGCTACGACTGGTACCACCAGTCGGGAAAGTCCTGGCCTGTCAGCTTCTTCGTCGTCACGCTGATCTTCCTCGGCTACCTCCTCGCCGGTCTACCACGACGCCTGCGGCGCCAGCGCGAAATCGCGCCCGAGCTGCCACGCGGTTGAGGCCGCGGCAATGTTCTCCGGCTTCATGATCCACGCCTGGACGGTCGCAACGATCGTCGCCGTCGTCGCCGGCCTCGTCGGTTTCTTCGTCGTCCTGCGGGGCTCTGCGTTCGTCGCCCACGCGATCCCGAACGGGTCGTTTGCCGGCGCCGCCGCCGCAAGCCTCGTCGGCATCAACACACTCGTCGGATTCGGTGTCTTTGCACTCTTCGGCGCAGTCAGCATCAGCGCGCTCGGCCACCGCGGCCGGCACGACGTCGCAACAGCCCTGACGCTCGTGCTGATGCTCGGCCTTGGCGCGCTGTTCGTGACCTTGAGCGTCGACTACACCCCGGAGGTCTACTCGCTGCTGTTCGGCGAGATCCTCGGCGTCAGCGTCAGCCAGCTGATCCCGACCGCCGGACTCGCGTTCGTCTGCGTTACTGCGATCGCGCTCCTCTATCGCCCGCTGATGCTCTCCTCGCTGCTCCCCGATGTGGCCGAAGCCCGCGGCATCGCCACGGCGCGCATTGACCTCGCGTTCCTCGCCGTCGTCGCGCTCGCGACGACGATGACCGTGCCCGTCGTCGGCACCCTGCTCATCTTCAGTCTGATGATCGGCGCGCCGGCCGCCGCCCGTTCGTTCACCGATAAGCCGCTCAACGCAATCGCCCTCTCTGTCGTGATCGCGTTGGCAGTCGTCTGGGCAGCGATCGCGCTCTCCTACCAGACCAACTATCCGGTCGGATTCTTCGTCGGCACGCTGAGCGCCGCGTGCTACACGGTTGGGCGTGCGTGGGCGGCCTCGAGACGCAACGCCAACAGCGGACGCGCGATCAATCCGCCGGCTTCCCGCGGCGAGCCGGCAACAGGCCGAATTACACTGAACGCCTGATGCTGGGCGGCGGACACAGCGAGTGGTATGACCGTGCCAGCCGCGCGTTGCAAGACGCCGGGTACCGTCGCGGTGGCGCCCGCCACGCGCTGCTCGAGCTCCTCGACACGCAGACCTGCGCCCGCTCGGCGATCGAGATCGAAGAAACGCTCCGCCACGAATCCCCGTCCACGCGAACGGTCTCACGCGCCAGCATCTACCGCATCCTCGCCGAGCTCGAGGCGCTCGGCCTCGTCGCGAAGCTCGAGGTCGGCGCGGCGATGTGGCGCTTCGAAGCTGCCGGCAACGGCAAGCACCACCACCACCTCATCTGCGACCACTGCGGGACCGTCGCCCCGTTTGACGACGAGGAGCTCGAGCGCGCGATCCGCCACGTGTCAGAGCGCGTCGCGCTGGATGTCTCGGAGCACGAAGTCGTCTTCCACGGCGCATGCGACAAGTGCGCGCCGTGACTTACAGCGACGCCGTGCGCGGAGGAAGCTGCGGCGGGCGTCATGCGCAGGCGCACCGCCATGCCAACCTCGACACGCCGTCACCGTCCGTTACCGCGCTTTACGACGCCGGGGCCTAAGCTCTAGGTTCTAGGTAACCAACCACCAGGAGGTACCGACCGATGGCTCTTGCTGACAAACTCAAGGCGGGTCTCGAGCAGGCCGGCAACAAGGCTCGTGAGACGGCCCAGGAAGTACAGACCAAGCGTGAGCTGGGACAGGCCTATACCGATCTCGGCAAGACGGCCTTCGGGCTCGTCGACCGCGGCGAGATCTCACACGGTGAGCTCACCGCTGGCGTCGATCACATCAGGGAGCTGCAAACGCGCCTCTCAGGCGAGGCCACCAGCGAGACAGATACCACCGAGTAGCATCATTCGGGGCGCGGCCGCCGCGGCCGCGCCCAGGACAGTGTCTTAAGCCGGCGCTCAGGTTCGGCTGGTTCGATCGCTTGGGGAGGATCGAGTGGTCGAGGGGGCCAGGCGTGGCGATAGCTCCAGCAATGGCGCAGGTAAGCCCAGGTTGCGACCCTCGAGGTCGCGCCGATGCAGAGTTATCCCGGAGCGACTGAGTTGACGCTGAAGCTCCCCATGTTCGCCGCGCTCGCGGCCCTCGCGCTCGCGTCGATGGCGCCGCCTGCAGCCGCGCGATCGGCGCCGAGCAAGCGTTCCGCCGCCGTGCGACAGGTAACTCCACCGTCGCTCGCCGACGCGGTCGCGGCCGTCCGCGCCGAGCTTCGGGGAATTCCCCAGCAGGGACTGGTGCTCGGCAACAGCTCCTCGCCGGTTACCGTCTTCGAGTACGCCGATCTCATCTGCCCGCCCTGCGCAGCGGCGGCGGCCTCGGTGGTTGCCCCAGTGATCAAGCGTTTCGTTGTCGACGGCTCGATCAGCATCAAGTTCGAGCCGATCGTCGAGAGCCCGCTCTCCGAGCAACTGGCGCTCGGCGCATTTGCCGCGGGCGAGCAGAACCTGGGTTGGGATTACACGCAGCTCGCCTACCTCCGTAGTACCCCTGTCAGCAATGGCCCGCTCGATTCGACCGCCTCGCTCGCCGGCGCGCTTGGACTCAACCTCCGGCTTTGGCGGGCGGCCACGCGGCGGCCGCTTTTCCCGCAGATGATCGAGCAGGCGGCGAGCGTGGCTCTGATCGGCGGGTTCAGCGCCTATCCGGTGTTCGTCGTTCGCTCTGTCGTCGACGCTTTCGCGCCACCGTTTGTCAGGATCCTGCGTGCGCCGGTGACGGCGACGCAGCTGTCGCGCACGATCCGTCGCGCGCTGCGCGGCAACGGCTAGCGCCGCGGCTCAGGACGAGCCGGAGCGTGCCGGCATCGGCACGCGCTCGAGTTCGGCTGCGAGCTGGAGCGTCAGCGGATGGCTCGGCAGCCGCGTCAGCAGCAGCTCGAGGCTCTGTCGGTAGTGCGCTACACGGCGACGCGGAATCTTGACGCCAGGGATCTGAAGCTCGCGCGCCTTTGAGACCTTGTCGGCGGCAAACAGGGTCAGGGCGTCTGGGCCGCATCGCGCGGCCTGCTCCCGCAGGGCGGCCTTGCGTTTCGCGTAGTTATCGATCAGCGGGTTCTCGCTGACGGCGCAGACGAGGTAGGTGACGCGCGCACCGAACCGCTCATTCAGCTCCGCCGCCGTGACGGCGCACTTTTCGATCACGTCGTGCAGCACGCCGGCGGCGATCAGCTCGTCGTCTGCCCCGGCGCTGCGCAGCAGGCCCGCGACCTCGAGTGGGTGAACGATGAACGGCGCGCCGTCGCAGCGTCGACGCTGGCCCGCGTGCAGGCGTTCGGCGTAGCTCACTGCCGCCTGCGACGTCGAGAGTTCCTCGCCGACGCACTCGCGGTGCGCTTCGTGCGTATCGATCACGGCGGCAGGCAGTCTAGGTGATCGTGCTCGACACCACGTCCGCCCGCGCAGCTCGACCCTGTACGCGACATCGGAGCCTGCGAAATGTGACGATTGCGCCCGTGATCAGCACGCGCAAAGCCGCCCAGGTTCCCGTGCAGCGCGACTTCGCGGCCGACGAGGCACTCCTTGCGGAGGTGCTCCACGCGGTCGTGCGCGCCAGCGACGGCCCGCCCGCCGTCCGCCTACTCGACGACGCCGTTGCTCTGGGCCAGGCCGCTCGCGCCGGAGATGCGGAGGCCGCCGAACGCCTGGCGGCACTGGTTGGCGGTCTCGACCTCGGCCAGTCGGAGGTGCTGGTCCGCTCGCTCACGCGGTGGTTCCAGCTGATCAACCTTGCTGAGGACAATGATCGCGTGCGCCGCATCCGTCGGCGGGAGGCACGCGAAGCACCGGCGCCGCGAGCCGGTTCGATGCGCCAAGCGATCGCCGAACTCGCCGAGCGCGGGACAACGGCCGCGGAGCTGCAGGCCCTGCTCGCTCACGCCGAGCTGCGGCTGGTGATGACCGCGCACCCGACGGAGGCACGCCGGCGGACGACGATCGAGAAGCTAGCCCGCCTGTTCGCCGTCCTCCGCGAGCTCGATCGCAGCGGCGATGGCGATGTCGCCGGTGCTCGCGCGCGCCTGCTGGCCACCGTGCAAGAGCTATGGGGCTCGGATGAGCTCCGCGCGATCTCGCTGACAGTGCTCGACGAGGTGCGTGGCGGCCTCGTCCATTTCGTCTCGACGCTCGCCGAGACGGTGCCGCGGATCTACCGCGACCTCGAGCGTGCGCTCACCGAGTTCTACCCCGAGGAGCGCTTCGTCGTGCCGCCGCTGCTGACTTTTGGCTCCTGGATCGGCGGCGACCGCGACGGCAATCCGTTCGTCACCTCCGCAACCACGGTGCAGGCGCTCGAGTTGATGCGCGAGCAGTGCCTGCGCTTCCTCGAGGCGCGGGTGGAACTGCTCGCGGGACGGCTCTCGCTCTCGGAGCGGGTTTGCGGCCCGGTCGTCGGCCTCGAGTCGATCCTGCGGAGCGGCGCCACGGACTTTCCCGAGCTGGCGCTGCAGTTGGCCGCCCTCAACCCCGAGGAGCCCTACCGTCGCGCGCTGACCTTTGTGCGCGAGCGCGTTCGGGCGACGACCCATAACGCCCCGGGCGGGTACGGCGAGCCGGCGGAACTGCTCGCTGATCTCCGGCTCGTGCAGCGGTCGCTGATTGGCGGCGCCGGGGAGTTCACCGCCGCCGGTGACCTGCACGACGTGATTCGCCAGGTCGAGGTTTTCGGCTTCCACTTCGCGCGCCTCGACATCCGCCAGCACGCGCGCGTACATCGAAGCGCGCTCAGCGAGATCTACGCGACGCTCGGCATCTGCCAGGACTACGAGCAGCTCGACGAGCAGGCTCGATGCGAGCTGCTCGTGTCGCACATTGCTGACCACCGTCCGCTGATCCCGACCGACATCGACGGCTTCTCAGAAACGTCGCAAGAGACGATCGAGACGTTCCGCATGCTGCGTGCGGCACTCTCGGGACCCCACCGCGGTGCCGTCCAGGCGTATGTCATCTCCGGCACCGAGAGCCCGGCGGATCTGCTCGAGGTGCTGCTGTTGATGAAGGAGGCGGGGCTTTCCCACGCCGGCGGCGTCGGAGCGTGGCTTCGCATCGTGCCGTTGTTCGAGGCCGGCGCGACGCTTGCCGCTGCGCCCGCGACGATGGACACGCTGCTCGGCGAGCCCGTCTACCGCGCGGCCCTCAGCGCGGTCGGCGACGAGCAGGAGGTGATGATCGGCTACTCGGACTCGAACAAGGACGTCGGCTACGTCGCCTCGGCCTGGGCTGCGTACCGCGCCCAGGCGGAGATTGCGGCGGTGCTTCGCAGACACGCCGTCAGCTGGGTCTTCTTCCACGGGCGCGGCGGCGCGATCGGGCGCGGCGGGGGCCCGACCAACAGCGCGATCCTCGCGCTGCCACGCGGGACCGTCAACGCGCGACTGAAGATGACCGAGCAGGGCGAGGTGTTGACGGCGAAGTACTCGGTGCCCGAGATCGCCCATCGCGAGCTCGAGCTCGCCGCGAGCGCAACCCTCACGACGGGAGCGGGCGAGGGAGCCGCCCGCCACGAGCAGTTCGAGCGCGTCGTGCAGGACATGGCCGAGATCTCGGAGCGTGACTATCGCGCGGTCGTGCACGACGACCCTGAGTTCGTGCGCTTCTTCGGTGCGGTCACGCCGCTGGATGAGATCTCGCGCCTAAGGCTCGGGTCGCGCCCGGCGCGTCGCGGCGCGCATGCCGGGATCGACGACCTTCGCGCGATTCCCTGGGTCTTCTCCTGGACGCAGTCGCGGATCGTCTTGCCGGCATGGCTCGGCCTCGGTTCCGCGCTCGCCGGCGCGCGCGAGCGTTATGGCCTCGAGCTGCTGCGCGAGATGACCGCTGAATGGCCGTTCTTCGCGACGCTGCTAGCGAACGCCGAGATGGCGCTCGCGAAGGCCGACCTCGGGATCGCCAGCCGCTATACCCGGCTGTGGGATGACGCTGAGCAACGCGATCGCATCTGGGGGGCGCTCGGCGAAGAACTCGCCCGGGCCCAGGCCGAACTGCTGCTGATCCGCGGCAACGACCGGCTACTGGACTCGGAGCCGGTCCTCCAAGCCTCGATCGACCGACGTAACCCGCTCGTCGATCCGCTGTCGTTCGTCCAGATCGCGCTGCTGGCGCGCCTGCGCCGCGACGGCCGCGAAGACCACGATGCGCTTGGCAGGGTCAGCCTGCTTACGATCAACGGCATTGCCAGCGGGCTTCGTAACACCGGTTGAGCGGGCCGCAGACCCGCGTTCGGCGCTCGTCGCACCCGCTTCCACCGAAGTCTCTCCACGGCTGGCTGGAGGCGAGTCGCTGTCCGGCGTGCCAAGTCGCCGTGCGTCCAGGTCGGCAGGCGGTGGCGGGGAAGCTCGGCCTGCCTCTATGGTCGTAGTCGGACGCTGAGCGTTCTCGTCGCCAGCCGTGGAGCTTGAGACGGGACGCGGCCTCCGCGGCGAACCGCGCTCGAGCAGCGCGTCGCCGCGCGGGATTCCGGACTGTCCGGCCACGTCGAAAATCCTCAGACCTCCGGCCCAAGGCGGATGCCGCAGGTCGGCGTGCCTTGGGGGATACCGGAGGTCGCCATGCGGCACAGAGTAGTCAAACTTACTATAAGTTGTCAATACACGAACAAGCCGGAATTTGCACGATTTACAGGCAACTGCACCGCGCGTTTAGCGGCTTATCACATACCGTGCCGACTTCCGCTATAGAATTGGCCGATGCGCGACGAAGGGTTCGACGTCGGTGCTCGCCTCCGCGCGGCGCGGCACCTGGCAGGCTTCCGTCACCAGCGAGACCTCGCCCAGGCGATCGACCAAGCGGGCCTCGGCGAGCGGACGCTACGCGCGATCGAACTCGGCAGCCGTCACGCGACAGAGCGAGACTTCCGCGCGATCGCCGACGCCTGCGGCCTGCCACTCGAGTGGTTCACGGCGGACTTCAGCCGTCTCGCTGAAATCTCTGATCCTCCGAGGGAGGTTCTCCGAGCCGAGCGAGAGAAGGTGTCCGCGCGATCTGCTGCGAGAAGCGAAGGAAAACCCGAAGCGACTCGACCTCCTCGCTTGGAAGCCCCGGCACCCTGAGCGCGCTCTCGTAGCCGTCGGCGACGAGCGAATAGGCGTACGACAGACGCTCCAGCGAGGTCAGACTCTCAACTCTCGACGCCATTTCCAGGTCTTCCTGGCGGTGCTTGTGCCGCTTCGGGCTCAAGACGCTCCCGGTAGTCGCAGAGCATTGCGACCCGCGGTCGCTGCTCCGCAGAAATGTACCGCAAAAACTGCGATTGCCTGCCCGCCGCTGCCGTCGAATTCCCGCAAATTGGCGCTCCTGGAAAATTAATCTGAAACTCACTCTCGGCCGGCGAAATCGGGCCATTTCGGTTCTTCGTCTCAAAGGATGACGGTCGTTGGCGTCCGACGTCTCCGCTGCCCGGGACGTCTTTGGCCTAGCGACGCTCCCGCGAGCAGCGACGGCGTGGATCTAATAAGATGCTTGTCGGCAAGCAAATGGACTGGGCATGAGAGTTGACTAATGAACGCGCGGTTGGCAACTGACGTTGGCGCGGCCGGCGAGCTCGAAGCGTTCGACGCGGAAGCGGCCGATCGCCTGCGTGCGGCGATCGGCAAGCTCTCGCGCCGTCTGCGAACGACCGTCGCGAGCGGCGGCTTGACGCCGTCTCAGACCTCCGTGTTGTTCACCGTGGTGCGACGCGGGCCACTGGGCCTCTCGGAGCTCGCCGAGGTCGAGGCGATGAATCCGACGATGCTCTCGCGCATGACGGCCCAGCTCGGCGAACTCGGGCTGATCCGCCGCGAGCCGAGACCCGATGATCGGCGCGCGGCGACGGTTGTTGCCACGGCCGCCGGGCGTCGCCTGCGTCAACGCGTGCATATCGAGCGGGCTCGTGTGTTGAGCGAGTACGTCCACGGGCTGGAAGAAGCCGAACGCGATGCACTGCTGCGCGCGATTCCTGCGCTCGAGGTCCTCGCCGGCCGCCTCGGTGAGCGGCGTCCATGAGCGCTCGCTTTCTCCAGGCGACGCGCGTTACCTTCCAGGCGCTCGCGGTCCCCAACTACCGTCGCTACATCTCCGGCCAGGCGATTTCGCTCACCGGTACCTGGATGCAGATGACCGCGCAGTCCTGGCTCGTGCTGACGCTGACAGGTTCGAGCACCGACCTTGGTCTGATCGTCGCGCTCCAGACCCTGCCGGTCCTGCTGCTCGGCCCCTACGGAGGCGTGATCGCGGACCGCGTCGATAAGCGCCGCCTGATGGTCATCCTGCAGGCAGCAATGGGGACCCAGGCGCTCGTGCTCGGGCTGCTGACCGTGACCGGCGTCGTGACCGTCTGGGAGATCGGTGTGCTGGCGGCGCTGCTCGGCGTCAACAACGCGTTCGAGAATCCAGCGCGCCAGTCGTTCATGAGCGAGATGGTCGGCGCGGACAACCTCCGCAATGCGGTGACGCTGAACTCGGTGCTCGTCAATGTCGCCCGAGCCGTCGGCCCCGCAATCGGCGGCCTGCTGATTGCCACAGTCGGCGTCGGCGTGTGCTTCCTGGTCAACGCCGCGAGCTTCGTGGCGGTCGTGACTTCGCTTGTCACGCTCGATCGCTCGGCGCTCCACCCGAGCATTCCGACGCTACGGGCGACCGGTCAGCTGCGCGACGGCCTGCGCTACATCGCCCGCACGCCGGAGCTCGCGATCCCGCTTGTGATGATGGCCCTGGTCGGCTGCCTCGCCTACGAGTTCCAGGTATCGCTTCCCGTTATGGCCCGCAGCGGGCTGCACGCCGGGGCCACCGGCTACGGCTTCATGACCTCCGCGATGGGCGTCGGCGCGGTCGCTGGTGGCCTGCTCGTGGCCTGGCGCGGAACCACCGGGGTGCGTCCACTCGTGATTGCCGCCGCGGCCTTCGGACTGACGCTGGCGTTCGCGACGCTCGCTCCGAGCCTCGGCGTCGAGCTCGTGGCACTGGCGCTGGTCGGATGGGCAAGCATCTCCTTCATGTCGACCGGCAACGCCACGCTCCAGCTCGCCGCCGAGCCGACGATGCGAGGGCGCGTCATGTCGCTCTGGTTCGTCGCCTTCCAAGGCTCGACGCCGATCGGCGGTCCGATCATCGGTTGGGTCATGGCGCTGGCGGGCGCACGCGCCGGCCTCGGCGTCGGTGCGGTCACCTGCGTGCTGGCAGCGCTGCTCGGCCTGCTCGCGCTGCGCCGCCTGGCCGGGCGCCGCGAGCGACTACCGGCCTCGCTCGCGGGAGCCCGGCAGGAGGGCTCGTACTCGGCGACGTGAGCGCTTCCGCTCAGGCTGCCTGGGAGGCCAGCTTGCCGCCAAGCTCCTCCGTGTAGGGCACGACGTCCCGCTCGAGCGCGCCGTCGGGGGTGACTCGGTAGGCGCCCTGGACGCGCAGCGGCGGCGAGTAGGCGTGGACGGTCAGCGCCTCGGGGCCGCCGCCGTGGAGCACGCGATGGATCGCGGCGGCAGGCAGGTGGAAGGTCTGACCGCTCGCGAAGCGCCGTGCCAGCGGTGGTCCGGCCAGCGCCAGGCGTTCCTCGATGACCGACCCTTCGAGGACAGCGATCCCGGTCGCCGCGACATCGTGGTCGTGAAAGCCGGTGTCCGCGCCAGCGGTCCAGCGGATCGCCCATGCGTTGACGTAGTCGTCGGACCAGATCTCCGCGTAGCTGCGCGCCGAGCCGCCGTGCATGTCCAGTATTTCGCGCCAGGGCTGCGGACCGCGAGCGAGCGCAGCGACGAAGCGCTCCAGCTCGACCGGGCTCAGCTGCGCCCGCGGCGCGCTGGGCAGCGCCGTCACGCGGCCACTCCGGCTGCCTCCGTGAGCCAGGCAGCGTTGGCATGGAGGTAGGCGTGTGAGTCCGCGCTCATCTCGACGAGCGGCTCGACCACCGGGCGGTCGGAGCCATAGAGCAGGCGGCCGCGGCCGACGCCCTTGACCATCGCCGCCAACGCCGCCGGGCCGTAGGAGGAGATGTCGTAGTAGTAGTTGGGCTGATCGGGTCCGTCGAGTCGTGGGCCGCCACGGGCAACGAGCCGCTCGCTCAGAAGCGGAGCGCAGCCGGCGAGCATCGCGAAGACGATGCGCAGCCGCGGATGGGCTTGGCGCGCAGAGCTCTGCAGGGCGAGCCAGGCAGCCTGCATCTGGGACACGTAATGCGTCAGCGCCGGCCACCACAGCGGGTCGTCGAGTGATGCCTCTGGCGGGCGCTGGCCAACGCCCGGTCCCGGATGGACGAAGAGCGTGGTGTCGAGCTGCTCGATTCGCGTGAGGACATCGTCGAGTCTGTGCACCCTGTGGGGAGGAGCGAGGGCTCCCGCCGGGAGTGACACGCCGACGCAGCCGCGTGCCAGCATCGCGTCGACATCAGCGGCGCAAATGCCGTCGAGCGCCAGCGGTCCCCAGAAACGAAAGGGCTCGCCAATCGCCTGCAGGCCGGCGATGTGTGCGTCGATCAGCTCCTGGGCCTCGTCGCGTGGCAGCGCCTCGATTCCGAGCGGGCTCGACATCGCGATCAGCGCGCCGTCGACGCCGTCGTGTTCGAGCAATCCGATCCGCCGCTCCGGCACTTCGCCGTCGAGGTCGAGCACGGACGGGGCCTCGCCAGGCGCGTAGACAACGAACTGGCGCCCGTCGCGCCGCACGAATGGCAGGCGGTGGCGGCGCTCAAGGGCCTCGATCAGCGGGGCGGTCCAAAGGTGCTGGTGGACGTCGAGCCGCACAAAAACTATTGTACAGTTTCCCGACTAGGTAAGTGAGGTTAGATCGTCCATGAAAGCCAGGAGACCGCGTCGATTCACTGCTGATGGGCCCCTGACCGGGGCCGGTCGGGGACTGCTCAGCTGCCTGCGCTCGCCGCGCCGGTCAGCAGCGCGGCCAATCGTCGAGCTGGCCGGACATGCCGGTGGCGCGGGGCGCGAGGCGTTCGTCGCCGAGGTCATTCGCCGCGGCGGGCGTGCGGAGGTAGCTGTGTTGCTCGCCGACGGCAGCGACGCGACGGCGCGACTTGACGTCGGTGAGCTCGACTGGCTCGACGTCCGGACGGGGGACATCGTGCTCGTCCATCGCAGCGAGTGCGCCGCTTTCAGCGCGTGACCCAGGACTCGGGCTCGCGCGCCAGTTTCTGCACTCGGCTCGGCAGGCGTCCGGCCGCAAGGTCCGAGAGCTTCACGCCCTCGAGCACCGCGCGCATGTTCGTGCGCAGCGCGATCCAGACCAGCTGGACGGGCTCGGCGCTGCCGCCATAGTGCAAGGCTTCCGGCGGCTCGCCGCGGACCGCAGCAAGCGGACCCTCGACAGCTCGCAGGACATCGGCGACCGTGATCTGCTCCGCTGGGCGTGCGAGGCGGTGCCCGCCGTCCGGGCCGCGCTGGCTGGCAACCAGCCGCGCGATCCTCAGCTCGTGGAGAATCTTCTGGAGGAAGGGCATCGGGATGTCCTGCCGGCTGGCGATGATTTCAGCAGTCAGCCATCCCTCGCCTGCGCCTGCCAGCTCGACCGCGGCGCGCACCGCGTAATCCGCTTTGGCCGACACTCGCACGTCCAGCATTCTCGCGCACTGGGCCGAAGCGCGCTCGATCGAGAGCGAAATATGCCTATTTCCGATCGTTTTTCTGCTCATTGACTGGTCGCCAGGCGGCGTCTAGTTTGTCGAGTATGTGGACCAGTTCGCACCGGATTAGGCTGCAGAATGCGGGCTGCCACGCGGAATCGGCAGCGGCCGGGCAATGTTGAGGAGCGCCGCCGAGCTGCAGCTTGCGGGCGACTCCGCAAGCCGTCCGACCGTCGCAATTGTCGGCGGGGGGGCCAGCGGGATGCTGTTCGCCGCGCAGCTGCTGCACGCCGGTGTCGCGGCCGGCGCCGGGCTTCGCGCGGTGTTGCTCGATCGCCGCGAGACCCTCGGCGGCGTCGCCTACTCGACGCTCGATCCAAGCCACAGACTCAACGTCACAGCCGCGGGCATGTCGGCGTTTCCCGACGCGCCCGATCACTTCGTCCACTGGCGCGAACAGCTCGGCGGAACGGCGAGCGAGCCCGATGCCTACGCTTCGCGGGCCGAGTACGGTCGCTACCTCAGCGCCGTACTCGCTGCGGCGCAACGGCGTGCCGCCCCGGCGCTTTCGCTGGAGCGGCTCGTCGCCGAGGTCGCGGCGGTCGAGCCGGCGCATGACCATGTCACGCTCCGGCTGGCCGGCGGCGGCGCGATCGAGGCCGATATCGCGGTGCTCGCCCTTGGGAACCTGCCCGCTGCAGCACCGCCCGGTTACGAGGAGCTCGCGGATCACCCGCGCTTCATCTGCGATCCGTGGTTGCCGGGGGAGATCGAGCGGATCGCCGCTGCCGGCGAAGGGCCTGTACTGCTGATCGGTAGCGGCCTGACAATGGTCGACATGGCGCTGTCGCTCGCGAGGTTCCGGCCCGATGGACGCCTCATCGCGATCTCGCGGAGCGGGCTCTTGCCGCGGGCGCACCTCCCCGGGTGCGTTGAGCCGAGGCCGGCGCCGACCCTTGTGGACCCGCACGTGTCGTTCACGGAGCTGATCGATCGCGTGCTGCTCGAGGCGAGGAACGGAAGCGCGCGCTGGCGCCAAATGGTCGACGGCCTCCGGCCGGTCACGCAGGCACACTGGCGGCGCCTCAGCTTCGAGCAGCGAGCCGTGTTCATGACTATGCGGCATCGCGCATGGAGCGTCCACCGCCACCGCATGGCACCGGAGGTTGCCGCCCGCGTATCGGAGCTGCTCGCCAGTGGCCGCTTGGAGCTGCACAGCGGGGTGCCGGAGCTGACGCGGGTTGCCGGTGGACGGCTTGTCCTGAGCCTCCCCGGCGGGGACGATGTCGATCTGTCGCTCGCGATCAACGCCACCGGTCCGGTGCTCGATCCGCGTGCCAGCACGCAGTCGCTCGTCCGCCAGCTGCTCGCGGCTGGGCACGTCTGCGCACACCCGCTCGGC
>Ga0181534_10000703_pt1 | contig 23241 bp, 15 predicted proteins | sample PEATcosm2014_Bin_37_FD_119758 | JGI IMG/M metagenome (GOLD analysis project Ga0181534, IMG submission 119758) | Peatland microbial communities from MTU Mesocosm Facility, Houghton, MI, USA - PEATcosm2014_Bin17_10_metaG | ecosystem: Environmental > Terrestrial > Soil > Wetlands > Peat | place...
AGTGGTAGACAACGTGAGACAACTTGTGTTTTTTGGCCAGATCGTAGGCAATCAACCCTTGGGTCACTTCATCGGGGGTGACGGCGTTCAGCAGATATAATTTATCAACTCCCTGCATTGCCTTATTGATCGAAACAGGATCGAGCAAGTCACCTACGACCAGCTCGACTCCAGGCAGCGATTTCACGTCAGGTTTGCGCACCAGCACCCGAACCTCGGCGTCCCTCTTTTGCAATTCTTTGACAACTTCCGAGCCGACGTGACCGGTGCCGCCGATGACTAATATCTTCACTTGGAGTTCTCCATGCCGATTGATGGCTGCCCGCCGAATGCGGCCCATAATGGCAAGAAGGTAGAGGCATTTGCCGGGGAGTTCTGTGCTGCGACGTACATAGGGGGCCGAGATTCGGGGTATCATGGGGATGAAGTGCCACCATCCAGGTCGGCTTTGCGGGAGTGGGTGCATTTGACACGCGTATTGTTCATCGGCCAGATCCCTGAAACTGTAGATTTCGCCGATCCCGCCATACCGGCTGGCTTCAATGCCGAAAAGATCCACGCTGGAATCGCGATCGGTATGGAAAAATTGAAGGAGCGGGTGCATTCAACACACGTCCAGAGGACACGGCCGAAGCCGCAGCTCGCTGGTCACGATCCGATTGATCGCCGTTCAGGCGCCGGCGTTGAGCTTCTCGATGGCGACGGCGATGCCGGCCGGATCCATGCCCTGATACCCCATCTGCTGCCATAGCCCGCCACAGCCTTCGAGGTGCGTGCCGAGATTATCGTACCTACCCTTGAAACCGTACTTGAGCAGGTAGCCGCCGAAGCGGCTGCCGAGACCGGTCTTGGCGTTCCAGCCTTCGACTACTAGTACCCATGGCGCCTTGGCGAGGGTGCGCATCATCGACTCATCCACAACGTTGAGTGTCGCCTTGTTGACGAGACCCACCTCGATGCCCTTTTCCTTCAGACCGATCACGGCATCGAGCGCGCGATACACGGCCTCACCAACCGCCACCACGTAGCCGCCGCCGTCCCTGGGTTTGCGAAGCACATCGTCCTTGCCCGGCTCGAAGGCCTTGCCCAGGTAGAACGGTTTGCCATCCTCGCCCAGGATGTCCGGCACCGGTGCGCGCGTGGTGAAAAGGAATCGCAGTCCCGGATCGTTGAAGATGCGTTTCACGCAGGCGGCGAACTGGTGCTGGTCGACCGGGAAATACAGACGCGTGGTGTCCTCGCCATGTCCGGGTTTCACACCGCCATCGGCGAACATGCTGTTGATGCCGAAGTGACAGGTGTTATCCGCCATGTCATCGACACCGCTGTGGCTGAAGTGCGCCAGCACATTGGAGAAATTCAGGCGCGCCATGGTGATCTCGCTGATGCACATCTCCAGGAACGCGCTGAACGTTCCGTAGATGCCCTGCTTCCCCGCGCTCGATCCGAAGCCGGCCGCGGCCGAAAAGTTGCCGCGTTCCATGATGCCGCCCCGCACGAACAGCTGCGGATACTTCTTGCGGATGTGGTGCAGGCCGCAGGAGCCTTCGAGGTCATTGTCGAACACGCGCACGGTCGCCATTCTCTTGGCCTCGTCCATGCCGTCGAGCCTTTCGTTGACCAGCTTGCCGAAGTCGTCGCGGTTCTTGCCAACGCCGGAGGAGCCGCGATAGGTCAGCGGGCTCTTGTCGGTCTTGGCGGCCTTGAGCATGGCGATTGCCTGTTCGTAGCCGCCGCGCTTCTCGAGGTACGCGATGGCCACTTCAGGCTTCAGCACTTCGTGAGCGTGCGGGCTGCCCTCGGCACCGACGATGCCGGGCGCCATGGGCCGCTTGATTACCAGCCCATGCGGCAGCGCATTGTTGAACACGCGGGACAAGTCGATGTAGAGCGCATCGAGGTCCTCGCCCATGGTGGTTTCGGTCGTCAGCCCGTATCCGGACAAGGTGCGCGTCAGGTCGTAGCCCACCATGTATTCCTGCGGATGGCCGGCAATGGTGACGTTGTTATCATCGACGAGCAGCTTGATGTTGAGTTGCTTGCCGACCGAGAGACGCGCGGCCTCGGCGTTGTCCCCCTCCATCTGACTGCCGTCGGAGCCGAGCAGAACCACCGCCTTGCCGGGGTTGGCCATGGCGACGCCGTTACAGAACGCCCAGGTGTGTCCGAGCCGTCCGGAACTGAACTCAACGCCCGGGGTGAGCATCTTCTCGGGATGTCCGGGCAAACCGCTCTGGTATTCGCGATAGTGCAGCAGTCGCTCCGCCGGCATGGCGCCGTTGAGAACGCTGAGCAGGTATTGCGTGGCCACGCGGTGCCCTGCTTCATCGTAGAACACCGGCACGATGGGCGCGCCCTGTGCGATGAAGGCACGGATGATCATGACTTCGGGCACCGTGTCGTACGCGCCGCCCGTGTGTCCGGACAGTCCCTTGGCGCCGGCCAGGGCAGTGAAAAATACGATGGCATCGCGGCACAACTGGATGTTGTCGCGCAACGTGGCCTTGTCCTGTTCGGACAGCGCGGCAACCGCCGGGTCGAGCTTGAGCGGCTTGAGTTTGCCGAGATCGATGGGGAAGGATTCCGTCGCCATGGTGTGTCTATCTCAAGCCGGAAGGAGTCACAAAGTCTACACCGCGGCCATGGGCGCAGATACGCTACTTGTGCCCGTATTCCAGCCTGGGATACCAGTCGACGCCGCGGCCTTCGGGAGTCAGGTCCAGCATGGTCCACAGAGGGTCGAGATCGGGCGCGCCGCGCGGATCCTGACCGGGATCGGACATCTCGCCGCTCATTTCACCGCTGTAGAAGTGCCGCAAGGCGCCGTCACGGCGCACGAACACGCTGAAGCCGGGTATGTCGGCATCCGTTTGGGAAACATAGCTGCGGGTGTATTCGCCGCTGGTATCGGCATAGAAAGGCAGATGGCTGAAGCCGCGTTGTGCGCGGTACTCCATCAGCCGCTCGATCGGCGAGCGCGCCACGACTGCCAGCGCTACGCGCTCACGCAGATTGACGGCGACACCGTTCCACGCGCTCAGATAGGACGTGCAGCTGGGACACGGTGCCGCGCGTTGCGGACCGTACATCATGCTGTAGATCATCAGCGTGTCGTGCTCACCGAATAGCTGCGACAGCCGGATCTGGCCCGTTACGGCAGAAAAATTGAAGTCCTTCGGCACCAAGCCCCCCGGGGGCAGCGCGCGCCGTTGCGCCGCGACCCGCTCGAGGTGGCGGCGCAGTTCGATCTCTTCGATCAGCAGCGCGTTGCGCGCCGTGCGGTATGCCGGGCTCTCACCTGGCAGGTGAGCCTGGTTCTTCGCGACCAGCTGCGGCGCTGGCACCAGCGTTGGCTTGTCTGACATGAAGCCTCCGGAAAGTAGCGTGCCTTCCTCTCTATCGGAAACAGATCCTTGCTATTTCATGCTCCACAGTCCCCGGCTTTTGTTGAGCGGGGCCGCCGGGGCCCTGGAATTCCACCTCCATGGGCGAGCTTCGCTCATGCCTTTCATGTAAGTTTGCCATTAGCCATGGACACGACAGGCATTTCCGGATCCGCTGCCATCGAGGGGATTTCAGGATACAAGATCCTGAGACTGATTGAACGGGGCGGCATGGGTGCCGTCTACCTGGCCGAAGACTTGACGTTGCAACGCCACGTCGCGATCAAGATCATCCATCCGGAATTCACCGATGATCCGGAATACCAGAAGCGTTTTACCCGCGAAGCACTGACTGTCGCCGCCTTCCAGCACCCCAACATCATCACTGTACACGCGAGCGGCTGGGCTCAGGGCAAGCAGTACATCGTCATGGAGTGCGTCGCTGGCGGCACAACTGGCCGATGCCCTCTCCTATGCCCACGCGCGTGATGTCATTCACCGCGACTTCAAGCCCCGCAATGTGCTGTTGCGCGAGGACGGTACACCCGTACTGTCGGATTTTGGGGTGGCGAAATCACAGGCCACACAGTCCTCCCAGACCGCCATCGGTCTTGTGATTGGCAATGTCCGCTACATGGCGCCGGAGCAGGCACTCGGAGAGGCCGTGAGCGATCGCATTGACATTTACAGTTTGGGTCTCGTGCTTTTCGAGATGCTCACGGGCGACTTACCGGTCACCCATCCGGTCAGGACCCGGCAGGACCAGCGTGCGATTGCGCGGCTGGTCGGCACGGAGCTGGGCGAGTTCATTGCCCGCTGCCTGAGTGTCCAGCCCAGCGCGCGCCCTTCAGCCGCCGAATGCCGTGACTGGCTTGTGGCGTACGCGCGCCGGTTGCGCGCTGGTGGTTTCTCGCTCCGGGTGCTGCTTGGCGTGACCGCGAGTGTGGTGCTCGCAGCCGTGGTGGGGCTGCTCGTCTGGCGCGTTGGTCCGCTGCACCATGCCAGTCCACCGGGTCTGATCGTTCCTTCAACTGACGCGCCCGTCGCTCTATCCGTTACCCGACTTCCACCCACGAGCAGAGTATTCGTCGATGCCAGGCCCCTGACTGGCGACTCCATGAATGTTGCCGCACGCAGCCATGAAATCGTCGCGGTCGCCCCTGGTTACTACGGTGAGGTCCGCCACTTGGAGCTCGCGGATGGCGCCCTTGAGTCCTCGATCACTATTGCGCTCGAGCCGACGCGCTTACCCACCGCCGAAGAACTGCAGCACTTCCTCAAGTTGGCCGATGCCAGCGTGTTGACCGAGGCTGATACGACCGCCATCACCGAACACACGCTAAGTACCGTGCTACAGGCGAAACGCATGCGTCAGGCCAGTCAGAGCTCGCAATTTGACACCCTCTCCCGGGACTTAGAGACGCTTAGCCGCTTTGGGGACGCCAGAGCCGCGGTCGCATCGCTGCTGATCGGCAGCGTGCAGTCGGGACATGTGAGCCGATCCCAGGTGACACAGCCGCTGATCGATGCCTCGGCGGCGGGCGATGCAATGGCGAGCTTGTTTCTGGCGGTTGCCTATCGCGAATCGATTAACGCGGCCGATAAGCCGCTGTCGCCGGCAGATCCACTCTATCGCAGCTACTGCCAGCACCTGGCGTTGGCGATCAGCCAGGGCTGGAGCGATGTCGCCAGCGAGTATTGGCGCCACGACCGCTGCAGCAACTGATGCCGGGACTCGAATCCCCGCCAGATGTCTGACCGCGCAGTCTATTTGAGCAGCACCTGCAGCCGGCGATTGGCGCGGTAGGCTTCCTCATCGTGCCCTGGGTCTATGGGCTCTGACGAGCCGCGTCCGATGACGTCGATACGGCCGTGCAGTGAGGGTTGCAACAGAATGACAGCCTGGGCCATTGCCTCAGCGCGCCTTTTTGACAGCACGACGTTGTTGGGTTCCACCCCCCGGGCATCCGCGTGCCCGACGAAAGTAAAGTGCTGTTGAGCGTACGCCGGATCGGCCAGCGCCTCGGCCAGTACGGCGATGTTCGCCCGAGTCCGGTCATCGACCATCGTCGTGCCGAGCTCGAAATTGATCGGAATGCTGACCGACGCCACGTTACCGGTGGGAAACGTCGCGGGTGCCGGGTCAGCGCCCGGGTGAACGGATCTGACCGTTGCTACGCGCAGCGGTTTATACATCGAGTCCCACAGGCCGCGCACGATCTGATCCTTGGTCGGATTGTTGATGCGCTGCTCGATCTTGCCCGCCAGCGTGCCAATGTCTGAATTGTCCGGATCGAGCGCCTTGGCATCCTTGATGAGGGGATACGCATTCTGCGGATCCCCATCCAGATTGAGCAGGCGGGCGTACTGATACAGGGTGCGGGCACGCTCAGGATCGGTGGAGGCGAGTTCGTGAGCCGACACAAATGCATCAACCGCGCGCACGTGATCGGTCCGACTCAATGACTGGGCGCGGGCTTCACCGAGAGCCTCATAGCCGGCATAGGTCGGACAGCTGTCAACGGCGCCCTGAGCCAGGTCGGCCGCTTCGCTGAACTCCGATGCAGCGGATTTTTCCTGCGACGCGGCCAGATAGCGCGCGCCTGCCTCACAGTCCGTCTGGGCCGCGGCCACCGTCCCGACTGTCGGCATCAATAATGCCATCGCAATGTAGACTTTCATTATTTGGGTACTCCCATCACTGCGCTCCCCTTGGAAGTTATCGACTGTCCCGGAGCATCGGATGCATTCGATGGCCCCCTAGAGTGCGGCGGCCAGCTGTGCGTGTATCCCATGATCCTGCCAACTGCCGTGCTGCTCACTGGTAAAGCTCGGGTGAAGCAGGGGTACACCAAAGGCCACGTCTGCCTGCAAGTGCGTCCATTTGAGTCGCGTCGTGAAGCCGAAGGACGAGAACGTGTCGATCGGCTGCCCGACATCGTGGCCAGCGGCCCAGTCGAAGAACGTACCGACACTCAGTCCCGGACGCGCTCCTTGGGGGGCTGGCAACGCCAGCCAGCGAAAATCAAAGTTCACGTTATCGACATTGGCGGCTAACAGCTCGTTCTCCCTGAATCCACGCACGGAATTGATGCCGCCGATTTCGAGCGTGTGAAGATCGGAGATGCGTGCGCTGGTACGCTGCAGCGTAGCGCGCGACTCCAGCTCGAAGTGCGACCCGGGAATCTCCCACAGGTTATGGATCTGGCCGGTCCAGAGACAATACTGCTGGCTCGGCAGCGCATACGACACTGGTCCCGAGGGATAGTCGAGCAGGTAAGCATGCAATAGTGTCAGTCGTACACCCCAGTACTGCTGCTGCGATCGGTAACTGTAATCGGGGATCAGGCGCTCTGTAATCGACTTGATGACGCCATTGCTCGCGCCCGGCAGGAACGAGAACGGCATGCCGTCCAGAACCGTCGCATTCTCCTCGTGTGCCACGCTGGCCCCCAGGCTGAACTGCTGGCTCAGCGAGCTCCAAAGTGGCTGCGTCAGCTTGAGCTCCTGCCGCTCAATGGTGCTGCGGATATCGAGCGCCGCCAGCGGCTCTTCGCTTACCACCGTCTCGGCTCGCTGCACTGATACGGCGAGCGCGGTACCGAAGTGGTTGAGGGGCATCTGCCAGCTGAAACTGTAACCGACGCCGCCGGTGAAGTTCAGCGGCCCGGTCAGATCGACATCGAACAGATCGCCGAACCCGCTCAGGTCTCGTATCTCGCCGCTCAAATCATAGGCTTTCTCGCCGATCGACGGTGGGCGATAGTTGTTGAGCGCGAACGCCAGAGCGTAGGGTCTGGCGCGGTCGACATCCACATCGAGTATCGCCTCGCCCAGGTTCGCTCCCGGTTCGATGCGTGAGTTCACGCGCGCGAACAGCGGGTCATCCAGCAGACGCTGAAATCGCTCACGCAGCAAATTGATGTTGAGCGCTTCGTCATCGCTGCCGCGTAGCCGATCGGCGACGTACGCCGAGCGCAGTCCTTTCTGACCGCGCACGCGCACCTCCTTGATCCGCCCCTCGATCACCAGAAAGCTCAGCACACCATCGTGATAAGGAGCCTTCGGATCGGTCACTACCCCTGAATTGATGTAGCCGCGATCGATGTACTGCTGCGTGAGCGCGTTGCGCAGCTCTTCGAGGTCGGCTGCGCTCAGTTCGCGACCGACATAAGGCGCAGCAGCAGCTTGCAATACGCTCGTGCGCAACGCTTTGTTACCCCGGAATGCGATGCGCTTGACTCGGATTGACGCCGCGCCGGGCTCGGCCGAATCCGCACTCGGACCAGATACCGGGGGCAATTGAAAGGGGGCTTCTGAAGTTGCTACAGGGGCGCCTGCCGCGGCAGCGCCGCCGCCGAGCAACAGACACACTTCCAGACCGCACCGAACGGCATGCAGGCCCCTGTTTTTCATCGGCATCCCAACAGCGAGTCGGTCTTATTGTCCCGGGCGTTCGTGGTTGGCAGGACGGCATAGGATCTGGAAATCGACGCGGTGCCCCACGATTGATCAGGATCGATCCACAGCGGATCGTAAGCCGTGGGTGCGATACCGCCGTGGCCGGCGACCGCGAGTGAGCTGCCACGTGTCGATCGACACAGATCGTGGCCTAACCCCACAGGTGCCGCGGGCCGCCCCGTCAACCCCAGCAATGCATTGCCCAGGTCCAATGTGGGCACCGTGACGCTGAGTGCCCCGTTGACCCCGTCGGGAGCGGCGGCCTGCACGATGTTGAGCCCGATGGCGGTTGGATCGAACGCCAGGGCATTGCCTCCCAGAGTAAAGGACTGATAACTCGGCACCAGCGCCTGCGCGTTGATCGTCACCGTACCGCCCGAAGCCAGCGGTGCCAGGGTGTTGGCCTGAATGGCACCGCTGTCGAGTGCGACCACTGGCACGGTGATATTGATGTCGCCGCCGTTGCCGTTGGCCGTCCCGAGCACCGAAGTTGTGATGTTCGAATGGCTGAGGATCAGCGGGCCGGAACCATCGATCGTGATGGGTCCGCCATTGCCATCCTGAGAGGAGGTGGAGATGGTGCTCGGGTCCAGCCGCATTTCAGACCCGTAGCGGATGTCGATGGCGCTGGCCGCCACATTGCCGGTCGAGGCGGCCGTGATCAGGCCGCCGTTCATGCTGATCTGACCGGCTGCTATCGCGATCCGCGTGGGAGTGATCGATGCCGGACCGGTGACCTCGGCATCGTCGGAGATGTTGATAGAGCCGTCAGCCAGGATATCGAGCGTGCCGACATCGATTGAGACATTGCCGGGCTGGCCGGCCGAACCCGCACGTGCGCCGCTGGAAATGATAGACCGATAGGAGCCGCCCCCGAGGCTTAACGAGCCAGCGTCGACACTAACGTCGCCGGCGGGCCCCGATCCGTAGGACGTCGTCGAAATCTTGGAACCATTGCGCAGAATGGCGCTGCCGGAGACATCGACCACGATCGATCCGCCGGCACCGCCGATGGTGGAACCCCCTTCGGGGAAGACTTCGCTGTCTATGGCCGTGCCGCTGCCACCGGCGCCGCCGCCGTCGAGGAGAAGCGAGCCGGCATGCACCTTGATATTCCCGGATTTGCCGGCACCAAAGGATTCTGTGCTGATGCCGGTCAGGGCGGATCCTTGACCTTCGATGTCGAGCGTCGTGGCGTTGACGCTGATATCACCGGCGTTTCCAGAGCCCCCACTCGAGATCGAGGAAAAGTAACCGCCGTCAAGCAACGATATGCTGCCGCCCGCGGTTACCACGACCTGACCTGCATTGCGCGATGTGTACGTATCAGAACCTATCTGCGCGGTACCCGTAATTGCAATATCGCCGGTGACGTCGACCTTCACGTCGCCCGCGGCCCCGCTCGAGCCAGGCTCGGCTGTGGTCTCGATGAAGACCGGCAGATTGGGCGTTGCGCTGCTGATCATCGTCAGCGAGCCAGCGTTGATCTGAATCGAGCCGGCATTGCCGACACCGTAACTACTCGCCTGAATGGCGGTGGCGAAGTTGGTGTTGCCCTTGGCATTGAGCACCACGTTGGCGGCGGTCAGATCGATGCTGCCGGCATTGCCCTGCCCGTAGGTGTCGCTGAAAATCAATCCGGCGTCCGCAATCATTGCGGTGCCCGTAACGTCGATGCGAATTTGCCCTCCGGTACCCGCGCCGTATGTGGCCGCGTCGATATCAGCCAGGCCTGAGCCCGGGCCGCCCTCGATTGACAGCGTGCCGACATGGATCTGAATATTCCCCGCGTTGCCTTCACCGGCCGAGGCGATCACGCCGGTTTCCGTAGCCGCACCCTGCCCTGCGATGTCGAGCGCTGCGGCTGTCAAGCTGATGCCGCCAGCGTTGCCGGTGCTGCCGGTGGAGGCCGCATCGATGTCACCACCGGCGAACAGCGACACGGTACCAAGTGCTTTAATTGCTACCTGACCGCCAGCACCGGATGAATAGGTATTGGATGCGATGGCGCCGCCCGTGAGCGATATATTGCCCGATACATCGATGCTGAGGTCGCCCGCCACACCGGTAGAGCCCGAGTCGGCGCTGCTCGCAATGCTCACCGGATTCCCGGCGGCGCCCGTCGGGCCGATCATGGTCAGTGAATCGGCCGTTAACTGGACTGCACCCGAGGAACCGGCTCCAAAGGTGCTTTCATATATCCCCGTGACGCTGGTGTTGCCGATGTCCTGCAACAGTAGAGTACCGGCTGACATGACGATATCGCCCGCATTGCCTTGGGAATAGGCGGCGCTGAACACCAGGCCGCCATTGGCGATCGTTGCCGCACCCGGCACATCGATCTGTATCGCGCCGCCGGTGCCCGAGGCATTGCTCGAGGATTCGATCCCGGTAATACCCTGGTTGCCCCCGGCACCGTCGATCGAGAGCGAACCGGCATGCACCGAAATCCCGCCGGCATTACCACTGCCGTAGGTCGTAGTCGCGATTTCGGTGCTCGCGCTGTTCCTGATTCCCTCGATATCCAGCGCGGTGGCGCTCAGGCTGACGTTGCCGCCATTGCCCTGGGCATAGGCTGCGTCGCTGATGATGCCGCCATTGGCGATCGTTGCCGCACCCGTCACATCGATCTGAATAGCCCCGGCGACGCCCGAAGCATTACTCGAGGAATTGATGCCGGTGAATCCGAGGTTGCTGCCCGCACCGTCGATCGAGAGCGATCCGGTGTGGACCGTAATCGCGCCGGCATTACCCGTCGTATAAGTCGCGGTCGTGATGTCGGTGCCGCTGCCTGCGGTCGCCGCACCTTGAATCACCAGTGCGCCGGCCGTCACATTGACATTGCCGCCATTGCCCGCTCCGGCGTAGGCAGCCGAGGCAATCTCTGCGTCATTGCTCATTGAGAGCGTGCCGAGCGCCTGCACATTCACCTGGCCGGAGTTGCCGGACGAATAGGTGTTCGAAGTAATTCCCGCGGCGCCTGCGATGGCGATATTGCCGGATACCTGGACCGTGAGGTCTCCGGCCGCGCCCTCCGAGCCCTGAAAGGCGCCAGTGGCTATCTGGACCGGCAACTGCGTCCCGGAGGCCGGCGCGGTCATCGTCAGGGAACCGGCCGAGACCTGCACCGATCCGGAATTGCCGGGCCCCAGGGTCGACGCTTCGATCAGGGTATTCGACACAAAACTGGTGGCATCTAGCTGCAGGGCACCGCTCGAGAGCACGATGTCGCCGCCGTTACCAGCCGCTTCGGAGAGCGAATAGATCGCGCCGCCTTCGCTGATCGTGGTCGCTCCCGCGACGGCCACTTGAAGCGCCGCGCCACCACCAGCGGCTGCCGTTACGCTCTCGACGCCGGTAAAGAAGCCGTCATTGGCCCCGTTGATCGCGAGGCTGCCCGCGCTCAGTGAGAGATGGGCGGCAGCGCCCGCCGAGGCGTTGAAGGAAATGATGGAACCGCCGTTGACGATTTCGGCCTCATTGCCAATGGTGATGGATACTGGACCCGGCGCGCTGACGCCGCCGCCCGCATAGATGCCGGTTACGGAACCGGAGGATTGGCCGTCGATCAGGAGACTGCCCGCGTTGATCGTGATGCCTGTACCGGGGCTGGCCCCGAGGCCCTGTGACCAGAGCAGTCCACCATTGGTGATCGTGACCGCCCCGTCATCGACGGCAATCGCTCCCGATAGCGGCACTTCCGCACTACTACCGCCAACCGCCGTGACGCGGATCGCGCCGGTGGTACCGGTGATGCCCGCGAGTGAGCCTCCGCCATCAATGGTCACATCCCCGGCCGCGATCTGAAAATCTCCCGCACCGTTGATCCCAGCGCTGAGGTTGGCACCTTGTATGCTGACCGGCGCACGAGTAGTGCCGAGAAATCCGAACGCCTCCGGCGCCGCCGCAGATAGCGTGCTCATCTTGCTCGGATCGACGTAAAAATTACCGTCGCCGAACTTCAGGTAATTCGCGGTACTGACATAGAAAGCCGCGGGCACGTCGATGATCGCGTTGCTGGTGAAGGTCACCCCATTCGGATTGATCAGGAAGAAGTTCGGTGCCCCGGAGGCCGCCTGCAGCTCAATGGTGCCGCCGATGGTAGAGGCGTAGCCGCCGGTGACGCGGCTGATGACATTATTGATCCCGGCGCTGGTGGTCGTGAACAGCGCGGTCTCGCCGGTGGCGACGTTGAAGTACTGGAAGCTGAAGAATAGATTCCCGCCGGAAAGCTTTCCAAGATTCTGCGTGATGTTGTAAGTAGGTCCGGCCAACGCTGCGGCAGACGGTCCTAAGCTCCCATCAAGCTTGACCCCTGCGGGGCCGGCAGCGTCGGCGGGCGGCGCCTCGAGTACCAGGAAGGTTGCGAGCAAGCTCACCAGGGCGATGTACCACATGCGAACGGTCTGTTCCGCGCCTTGCATGGCGATTCAGTTCCAGTCTCCCGTGAGGATGAACGGTGCCCAGTAGTAGGGATGTGAGAACTGGGTCGAATTCATCAATGTGCGCTGTGCCTCGGTGAAAGCCTCCGACTTGCCGCGCTGAGCCCGACCCCGATAGAACAGGTCCATGAATTGCTGAGTCGCCGCATCGTTGACCGGCCACAGGCTGCCGAGGACGCTTCGGGCGCGGGCCTTGATCGCAGCCCCGGCGAATCCCAGCGGCGCGCGTTCGTCGCCGGTCGCGGTATCGCATGCGGACAGCGTCAACAGGTCGATGCCGGTCTGAGGTGAATCATTGGCCTCGATCAGCCGCTGCAGCTGATCGATCCGGATCACATTGTCGTAGGCCAGCAGGAAGGACTCGCCGGCGTTGCTGCCAAAAAAGCTGTGAGAAGCAATGTGCACCACACTGTATTGGCCACTCTGTACTTCGTGTGTAAAGCGCCCGACGGTGAATTGCTCGTTGAGCAGCCAGACACTGCGTGTGAGCGGCACGAGTTCCCGAATTTCGCCCTGCACACCTGGGAGCGCCAATTGACTTCGCAGCGTCAGCTCGCGCGTGGCGGACGGCACTGCGGGCGATGATCCGGTGCCCGGCTTCTGAAGTCCGCGCGCTTCCCCTGGGCCGCCGGTCATATCGCCGGTGAATCCCATGGCCAGCAGACGATCCACCACCGGTCCCGGTGTCGAAAGGCCGACATACAACGAGATTGCCTTCTTGCGGTGTATCGCACCTGGTTCCGTCATGGTCAGCCCGGTCACGGTCGAGACCCAGAAGCTCTGCGCCAGGAACTGCCGTCCATCGTGTAGCGCCGCGAAGGGGATCAAACGTAGATAGCCGTCCGGCACAATCACCAGCGCGCGCGCGTCGGCCTCTGCGAAAGCGGTCGAGAAGGGTGCGATCAACCACTCATACAGATGCTGTCCGGACTGCAGATAGTCGCTCGATCCGGTATCCAGAAGTGCGGATCGGAAAGCCTGGATTTCCGCGGCCAGCGCTGCGGCAGAAACCGGCGCCGCATGATGCAGCAATCCGCGGCTGGTGCGGACGATGACTTCCAGCCGATCCTTCAAAACGATCGGATAAACGACCGCAACACCCGCTGGCAGCGCCTTATCGCCCCCCGCCTGCACGGATTCCACCGAGCATCGATCGCCCAGATAATCCTGCAGCTCGGCCTGATGCGCCTGCTCTGTCAACTCGAGCGCGCTCGCGAGGCGCAGCTGCTGCGCATCGGGCGCCAGGGAGTCAACGCCCTGGAGCAGCAGGTCCGTCAGACCCGCGATTACCGGGCGTTGCAAAGTCTGGTACGTCGAGCGACCGCGCGCATCCTCGATGGGCAGATCCTGATGCATCGCCTCCAGCAGACGCGCAGCGCGCATGTAGCTCGCGATCGCCCGGGAACTCTCGCCGCGCCGTTGCGCCAGGCGTGCCGCACGCCATTCCAATCGAATCAGAGGTAGCTGCGCCTGCCCCTGCGACAATCCGCCGGCTGCGATGATGCCCTGGCGATTGATCTCATCGGCTTCCGCCACCCGGCCCTGCGACTCGTACAACTGTGCGGTCGCATCGGCCGTGTCCACCGCCAATGCCACATCGCCCGCCTGCAGCGCCCACTCCCGGGATGAGTGCAATGCGCGGAAGCTCAGACGCAACGCACGATCGACATCAGGCGATCGCATCATCTGCGCCTGTTCGAGTGACTCGCTGGCCTGTACGCCCAAACCAAACAGGGCGCGCGCGCGGCCAGGCGGGTTGCTCATGGCCTCGATCTCAGGCAACAGCTGCTCCAACTCCACAAGTCTCTGTAGCGGGCGCTGCAGCGATGCAAGGTCGAGTTCAGCGATCGCTCTGGCATCGCCGCCAGCGGCCTCGGCAGGCGCTGAGGCGATGACCTCGCGGTAATAGCGCTCGGCCTGTGCATTGTCATGTGATCGGACGGCGAGATTGCCGAGCGCCAGCGCCACCCCGTAGCGCGACTGATCGTCGGCGTCGCGGTAGGCGATTTCGAGCGCGGCTTGCGCATCTCCCAGCCGTCCTGTCTGCGCCAGACTGACGCCCAGCTCGGTGCGGGCGTACACGCGGCTCATAGATTCGGGGGCCTCGAGCACCGCGCGCTCGAGCGCGGCAATGGAATCATCCAGATTGCCGAGCTCGCGGGCGTGGATGCCTTGGTGCAGATCCTGTTCCCAGGCGCCCGACGCGACGTTCGCCGCCAGGGCCGTAGACCCGCCCAGGATGCACAGCAATACCCCAAAGGACTTATTCGACGAGTACGCCATCGATCAACGGGATGTGACTTCCCTGGTCCCCCGTAAGTCCTCCGACGCTATCGATTACGCCGGTCAGAACACCTGGATGTTATTCGACACGGTATACAGCCGCGACGCGCGACAATCAAGCTTCTATAAGGCCAAATCTTGCTTGCGGCTTCCCGCGGTGAACCACAACTTAGCGCCAACGTCCGACCCGCATGGCCAGGTCAGGCGCCGGGCACGCTCGTGATCTGATCGACCGGACCGGAAGTGGTGGAATCGATCACGCTCAGTGCGAGTAGCCCCGTCATCGCCACGGCGACCGATGCGGCTACAATCTTCTGCATGCAGGAACCAATGAAATTGCTCATGTGAATCTCCATCTGATTGAGTGGTTGTTTGCTCGACGGAGATAGCTTGGACCTGACCCGTGAGTTCTTCTGTCAAGCGCTTGACACAACATCGACTCGAACGCGGCTCAGGAGTCCAGTTCGAAATTGCAATCCTTCAGCGGCATCAGGTGTGTCTTCTTGACCAGCTTGTGCCCAAAGTAGAGCACGATGAACACCGGAATCATCACGTAGCCGGTGACGAAATCGAACCAGGAGAATACCGGGGTCTGGAACACGCCGATGTTGGCGCCCAGCAGCACCACCAGAAACAGCACCACGGCCAGCCAGGGCCCATAGGGAAAGAACCGGGACTTGAACTTCAGGTCATTGACGCTGCGGCCCTGTGCCGCCCAGGCCTTGCGGAAGCGCAGGTGGCAGACCGCGATCCCGAGCCAGATCAGAAATCCGCTGAGGCTGGAAGCGTTGTACAGCCCCTGGTAGATCTTCTGGTCGCCTCCGATCACGTTGGTGAAAAACGTCAGGACACTGACCAAACCCGTGGCCAGCAGCGCCGGCACGGGCACGCCGCGGCTGTTGAGTCTGCCGAACAGTGCCGGCGCCTTGCGGCTGTGAGCCATGGCGTACAGCATCCGCGATGCCACGTACATCGAGGAATTGCCGCAGGAGAGCACCGAGGACAGAATGACCGCGTTCATGATGTTGGCAGCATAGAAGCCGAACCGCGGCACATGCTGGAAGACCATCGTGAAAGGCGAGTAGGCCACGTGGCTTTCGTCACCATGCAGCAGATTCGGATCCGTATAGCTCACCACCGTGCCGACCACGAAGATCGCACCCACGTAGAACAGCAGGATGCGCCAGAACACGGTGCGAATCGCCTTGGGCACGCTTTTCACCGGATCGCTGGTCTCGGCCGCCGCGAGACCCACGCCTTCAGTGCCCTGAAAGGAAAAGCCCGCCACCAGGAACACGGCGATGACCGCCATGAATCCTCCGACAAAGGGCGCGTGGGTACCCGTGGCCGGATCGCTGAGCGTCCAGTTGTGAAAGCCGATGCTGTTGTCGCCGATGATGCCTGTGATCATCAGCGCGCCGGCCACCAGGAAGATGATGACGGTGACGACCTTGATGCCCGCGAACCAGTACTCGGCTTCGGCATAGACCTTGACCGATAGCAGATTCAGCGCCAGCAGCAGCGCGAAGAAACCGACAGCCCAGAGCGCGGAATTGGAGTGCGGGAACCAGAACTGCACAATGAGGGCGCCCGCGACCAGCTCGGCAGCCAGCGTGATGGCCCAGCTGGACCAGTAGTTCCAGCCGACCGCAAATCCGAGCGAAGGATCGACGAAGCGCTCCGCGTATGCCTCGAACGACCCCGCAATCGGCAACTGCGTGGCCATCTCCCCCAGCGACTGCATCATGCAATACACCGCGATGCCCATGACGACATAGGCAACCAGCGCGCCGCCGGGGCCAGCCTGCGCGATGGCGCTGCCGCTGGCGAAGAACAGCCCGGTACCGATCGCGCCGCCGACGGCGATCATGCTCAGCTGGCGGGTACCGATTTCGTGTCGGAGCGAGCCCGACTCGACAGGTACCGTCATGAACTCAAGCCCGGCGATCGGAGGAGTGATGCACTCCATCGCTGGTCGGGACGTTCGGGATCTCGTACGGGTCGACGCCCTCGAGACAGCCGACGTTGTAGCCGTACTGATCGGGGTTCGAGCGGCGCTGATGATGCGTGTAGATGCCGCAGACCGAACAGAAGTAGTGCTTGGCCGTCCTGGTATTGAATTGATAGAGCTGCAGAGATTCCTGCCCCTGCACGATTCGCAGACCCGACAGCGGCACGCTGGCGGCAATGGCCCCCTTTCTGCGACAGATGGAACAGTTGCAGCGGCGCGGATCGACGATGCCATCCGGCAGCGTAAGTTCGAGCACTACAGCGCCACAGTGGCAGGAGGATTTGTGTACCGGAAGAATGTCCGTGTTGCCGACTTTCCTGATCACACCGGTGAGTATCGCACGTCGTTCGCCGTGCTGCGGTCGAGCCGCAGCCTAAATGCACCCAGCAGCGTTCGCAGCGCCGCCGGCCGCAGCGGTTTGCGAAGCAGCGGATAGCCGGCGGTGCGCGCAAGCAGTGCCACTTCGGGACTGTGGTCGGCGGTAATCAGTGCTGCGGACAGCGGGGTTTTCTGCGAAGACTGCAGGCAGCGCAGCAGCTCGAGTCCATCGGCACCATCGCCGAGGTGATAGTCAGCCAGCACCGCGTCGACCTCCGTGCTCGCCGCCAGCCGCAGTGCTTCAGCCGCGCTTCTGGCCTTGATCACGTGCACTCCCCAGGTGCCGAGCAGGGCCTGCATGCCATCCAGAATCGGGCGGTCGTTATCCACGCACAGCACACGCAGGTCGCGCAGCCCGGTCGGATCCATGGGTGCTGCGCGCGGCTGGCGGCGCGGGACACGGCGCGCCTTGGTATCCCGGGGCACCCGTACCCCGAACAGCGAGCCGCGTCCGGGCCGGCTGATCAGGGTCAGATGATGATCCATCAGCCGCGCGAGGCGATCGCAGATCGACAGGCCCAGTCCCAACCCCTTCTCTCCCCAGGGGGAACCCTGATCCAGCCGGCTGAACTCCGCGTAGATACGGTCGCGCTCATGTTCGGCGACCCCAGGACCCGTGTCGTAGACGGCGATCTCGAGCTGCTCGCCGCGCCGCCGGCAGCCTACGACCACGCCACCCTTCTCCGTGTAACGCAGCGCGTTGGAGATGTAGTTCTGCACGATTCGACGCAGCAGCACGCGGTCGCTTCGGATCACTTCGCGACAGTCCACGATCGTCAATCGCAGCTCGCGCGCCTGCGCGAGCGGCGTGTATTGTCGTCCCAGATCCTCCAGCAGTTCCGCGATCGGAAAACTGGTGATCTCGGGCCGCAGGGCACCGCTGTCCAGGCGCGCGATGTCGAGCAGGTCATTCAGCAGCTCTTCGGCTGCGCGCATCGAGCCATCGATGCGCCCCGCCAGCTCGAGCAATTCCGGGTGCGCGCGCGCGCGCGATTCGAGCGCGGAGGCAAACAGTCGGGCGGCGTTGATTGGCTGCAACAGATCGTGGCTGGCCGCGGCGACGAAGCGGGTCTTGCTGGCATTGGCGGTTTCAGCGAGCTGCTTGGCTGCGCGTTGCGCCTCCAGTGCGTGGCTCAATTCCTGCGTGCGCTGAGCGACGCGCTCCTCCAGGCCCTGCTTGGCGTCCAGCAGGGCCTGCTCGGCGAGCTTGAATTCGGTGATGTCCGTATAGGTTGCCACATAGCCGCCGCCGGACATGGGCTGACCATGAATGCTGTAGACTTTGCCATTGCGGCGTTTTCGCTGGAAGGTGTAGGCGTTGCCGGCGCGCATATGCGCCAGGCGTTTCTGCACGTGAACCTCGGGATCGCCGGGTCCCAGTTCGCCCTTTTCGGCGTTCCAGCGAATCAGCTCGGCTACCGGGCGGCCGACATAAACCATGCCGTCCGGATAGCCCACGAGTTCAAGATAGCGGCGATTCCACGCGACGATGCGCATCTCCGCATCCACGACACTGATCCCCTGGGTCACGTTCTCCATGGTCGCCTGCAGCAGCTGGCGGCTGAAGCGCAGTTCCTGCGAGGTCTCATCCAGCAGCTCCGTGACCTCGTCGGGTGACAGGCCCTTGCGTTTGAGCGCGTGCCTCAGCACGACACGGGCGGAGGAAGCGCCGATGGAGCCGGCCAGCACCCGCTCGAAGTGTTGCAGCAGGCCTCGATCGGCCGATTCCGCGGGCTTGGGCAAAGCCTCGAGGGTCTGCGCGGCGTATTCGCGCAGCGCCTGCTGGGCCGCTGCGGCACCGATGATGCGTGCCGCCACACTTTGCAGATCACCCACCGTGGCGGTGATGGCCTGCAGTCCCGAGGCGGGTCGCTTGGGCGCGACGAACGCACGCGCGGCGAAGCGCTCCTGCAGTGTCACGCCGCTCAGCTGCGAGACCAGCAGCATGACGCACACGTTCAGGGTCAACGCCAGCAGCGCCCGCGGCCCCACCGCACCGGGACTGGAATCATCGACCAGCGCGTGCGGCATCAGGCCGCCGACAGCGAGGTGCGGCAGGAACAGCAACAGCACCCAGGTCACGAATCCGACCAGCATTCCCCAGAACACACCGCTGCGGCTGGCGCCGCTCCAGTACAACGCGGCCAGAATGCCGGGAGCAAACTGTGCCACGGCGGCGAAGGCCAGCAGCCCGATCGCGGCCAGGCTGGTCGATCCCGAGGTCGAGCGATAGTAGGCAAACGACAGCAGCGCCAGGCTCACGATCACCGCGCGCCGCACCCACAGCACGCGCGGCCCCAGGCTCGAGCCCGCTTCCAGTCGCTGGCGCCACAGCAGGGGTGCGGCGATATCGTTGGAGATCATGACGGCCAGCGCAGTACTGGCCACGACCACCATGGCGGTGGCCGCGGACAGACCGCCCAGAAACACCAGCACGGTCAGCCACGGTGCGCCGTAACTCATGGGCAGTGTCAGGATCAGCGTGTCCGAGGCGGTGTGCAGCATCAGGCCGTTGATCGTTCCCAGTGCCACCACCGGAATCACGACCACCGAGAACAGTGCCAGGTAGCCCGGCAGCAGCCAGCGCGCGTACTTAAGGTCGCCGGTGTCGGCGCACTCGACCACGCCCACCTGGAACTGTCGCGGCAGGCAGAAGATGGCCGCCGCGGCGAGCACGGTACTGATCAGCGCATCGCTGTTGAACAGGGTCGCACCGCTGGCCAGGCGCGCGGGCAGCAGCCATGGACGGCCCTGCAGGTGCAGACAGGCAAAGACACCGACGGCCACGAAGGCCAGCAGCTTGAGCAGCGATTCGAAGGCGATGGCGAGCATCAGGCCTTCGCGGTGGCCGGTGGCATCCACACGCCGGGCGCCGAACAGTACCGCGAACAAGGCCAATATGAGCGCCACGCCCAGGGCCGGATCCCGATACCACGCATGTCCGCCGGCGACCGCGGTCAGCGCGGCAATACTGGCCACCACCGCCTTGTATTGCAGCGCGATGTAGGGGATGACCGCACTGAGCGCGATCAAGGTGACGAGCACGGCGAGCGCGCGGCTTTTACCGAATCTCGACGCGACGAAATCGGCGATGGAGCTGACCTTGTGGAGGCGCCCCACCTCCACCAGCCGCTCCAGGAAGGGCAGGCCAAACAGGAATATGATGATGGGGCCCAGATAGATCGGCAGGTAGCCCCAACCATCGCGCACGGCGCTGCCGACCGCGCCAAAGAAGGTCCAGGACGTGCAATAAACGCCCAGTGCAAGGCTGTAAATGTAGGGTCTTAAGGGACGCTGATTGGGGTAGATACGGCGGCGATCGCCGTAAAAGGCAATGCCGAACAGGCAGCCGAGATACGCCACCGCCAGCAGCGAGAGCAGCCAGCCAGAAAACATAGTTCCCCCAGTCGTACCGCGACTCTAAGGCGAGCGCGCCCACATGACAAATAGATGACATGCTCGTCGGCCGGCCGGCTGGCATAATCCAGCAACCTCTGCGACCTTAGTCGAATCGAACCCGGGATCCGAACTCAATACGACTAAAGTTCAATACCTAGGAAGCCTTGGCGAGACCGACGATGAACTCGTCTAATCTCAGAATAAAAGTGACAGGAGTCAGACCGTGAACACCGCAGCGCTGCCCGCACAGAGAGCGGGGATCGACAAGGCACACCGGCAGGTCATTTTCGCCTCGAGTCTCGGCACCGTATTCGAATGGTATGACTTCTATCTCTACGGCTCGCTGGCCGCGATCATCTCCAAGCAGTTCTTCTCGGGAGTCAACGAGACCACGGGATTCATCTTTGCGCTGCTGGCTTTTGCGGCAGGCTTCGCGGTGCGCCCCTTCGGCGCGCTGGTGTTCGGTCGCCTGGGTGATTTGGTCGGCCGCAAGCATACATTCCTGATCACCATCGTGATCATGGGTCTCTCGACTGCACTGGTCGGCGTATTGCCGAGCTACGCCACGGCGGGTGTGATTGCACCGGTGGCCTTGATTGGGCTGCGTCTGTTGCAGGGCCTGGCACTGGGTGGCGAATACGGCGGCGCGGCCACTTACGTCGGCGAACACGCACCGCCGGGCAAGCGCGGCCTTTACACCAGCTGGATCCAGACCACCGCAACGCTGGGACTGTTCCTGAGCCTGCTCGTGATACTGCTGTGTCGCAATTGGCTTGGCGCCGAGTTCGATACCTGGGGCTGGCGCATACCCTTCCTGGTGTCGATCCTGCTGCTCGGGATTTCGGTGTACATCCGCATGCAGCTGGCAGAATCACCGGTATTCCTTGAAATGAAGGCTGCCGGCACCAGCTCCAAGGCGCCGCTGACCGATTCCTTCACCAACTGGACTAACGGGCGCGTCGTCATCCTCGCTTTGCTGGGCGCCACCGCCGGTCAGGCCGTGGTTTGGTATTGCGGCCAGTTCTACGCCCTGTTCTTCCTGACGCAGGTGCTGAAGGTTGCAGCCCAGCCCGCCAACCTGCTGATCGCCGGTGCGCTGCTGCTCGGGACTCCGTTCTTCGTGGTGTTTGGCGGCCTGTCGGACCGGATCGGCCGCAAGAAAATCGTGCTGGCAGGCTGCCTGCTCGCGGCAGTGACCTATGTACCCATCTTCAAGGGACTGACTCACTACGCCAATCCGGCCATCGAGGCCGCATCCACCAATGCCCCGGTCACCGTGGTCGCGGACCCGAATGCGTGTTCGTTCCAGTTCGACCCGGTGGGTAAAAAGAAATTTATTCAGTCCTGCGACATTGCCAAGGCGGCTCTCGCCAAGGCAGGTGTGCCCTATCGCAACGAGTCATCGCCGGTGGGTAGCGTGGCCGAGATTCACATTGGCACTGCGCCGGCCATTGCCTCGGTCGAGGGTGGTCCCATGACTGCCGCGGACTTCAAAGCCGCCACCGATGCTTTCTCGAAGTCACTGACCGCGGCATTGAAAGGCGTCGGCTATCCTGCAAAGGCTGACCCAGAGCAGATCAACTATCCGATGGTGCTGCTGTTGCTCTGGATCCTGGTGCTTTACGTGACCATGGTCTACGGTCCGATCGCGGCATGGCTGATCGAGCTGTTCCCGGCTCGTATCCGCTACACCTCGATGTCGCTTCCCTATCACATCGGCAACGGCTGGTTCGGGGGCTTCCTGCCCACCGTGGCCTTTGCCCTCGTGGCACTGACCGGCGATATCTACTACGGGTTGCGCTATCCGATCATCGTGGCCCTGATGACGCTGATCATCGGCGCGCTGGCGCTGCCGGAGACCAAGGACCGCCCGGTGACTTAGTCCACGTCGTCGGGCGGGGGCTTGATATCGCTGGGATCGAGCACCAGGTGCCCGGCGAGCAACACCGCCTGGGTACGGTTCGCCGCGCCGAACTTGCGCATGATGGCGGTCATATGCGCCTTCACGGTGGCTTCCGTAATGTGCAGATCGTACGCGATCTGCTTGTTGAGTCGCCCCGAGCACAGCATCCCGAACACCCGGAATTGCTGCGGTGTCAGCTGGGCCATGCGCCGAGCGACATCCAGTGCATCGACATCGACCTCGGGCGTCCCGTTTGCGCCGTGGTCCGGCGGCGTCGGGAAGTCGCCGCGCAAAACGGCCTGGATGTTCTGGCCGATGGTCGCGGCATCGGCTGACTTGGACACGAAGCCCTGCGCACCGAAAGCCAGAGCCTGGCGGACGATGTGGTGCGAGTCCATGGCCGACACCACGATCACGGGCAATTCGGGATGAGCTCCGCGCAGGTGGGCCAGCGCGCTGAATCCATAGGCGCCCGGCAAGTTCAGGTCCAGCAGCAGCAGGTCGGCGTTGGAATGCTGCTCCAGCGTATCCAATAGACCGGCGACGCTGTCGGCTTCGAAGAACTCACTCCCGGGGCATGCCATTGCCACCGCGTCCCGCAGTGCCGCCCGGTACAGGGGATGATCGTCGACGATGAGAAATTCATAGACCAAATTCGGACGCCCACGACCCAACCCGGCGCACTGCCTGACCGATCAACGTTTGTAGCATCCCGTGCGCTGACAGTCGCTACGACTTTGGTCGAAATTCGCCGCGCTCGATCGCGGTCTATGATCCATCGTGACTGCGCGGCTCCAAACAAGAAGACGGGGGGATCCAAATGAACAGACACGCGGGATGTAAGGCAGCCATAGGACTATTCGCAGGCGTGGGGTTGTCCCTGTCCGCGCACGCCCAGGTACTCAAGGATCCTCTGCCCGACAGTTTCACCCTGGCCGGGGTCACACTTTATGGCACGGTCGATGTCGGCTACGCCTATCA